>Ga0209023_10001016_pt1 | contig 39426 bp, 33 predicted proteins | sample LakOneMetagenome_FD_187468 | JGI IMG/M metagenome (GOLD analysis project Ga0209023, IMG submission 187468) | Freshwater and sediment microbial communities from Lake Erie, Canada (SPAdes) (version 2) | ecosystem: Environmental > Aquatic > Freshwater > Lentic | place: Lake Erie, Canada...
CGTTGGAAGGAACGGCGAGTTAAAAAAACGGCCCGGCACAAGCCGGGTTTTTCGGGAGGATGACGATGCGGACCGCTGCGCTGACGGCCTTTTCGTTCATGATCGCGCTCAGTGCGCCCGCAGCCCACGCCCAGTACACCGCAAAGGAATGGCCGGACGGGCCGAGCAAAGCGCGGTTCGTCGCGACCTGCGACGGCTGCCACGACATCAACCGCGTCCGTGTCGGCTATACGCCCGATGGTTGGCTCACCATCGTACGGATGATGCAGAACGCGCATGCGCCGGTGCCCGCCGAAGAGTGGGGCGCCATGACCGATTACCTGATCAGGAATTTCCCCGAGCGGCCGCGTCCGCCGGCTGCCATCATCGACGGTCCGGCCAAGGCTGAGATCAGGATGTGGGACGTCCCGACCCAGGGCTCGCGTCCGCACGATCCACTGGCGGCGCATGACGGCTCGATCTGGTGGACCGCGCAACTCGCCAACAAACTCGGCCGGCTCGATCCGAAGTCCGGCGCGATCCGCGAATATAACATGAAGTCGGCGTCGACCGGGCCGCATGGGCTGGCGGAGGACAAGTCCGGCAACATCTGGTTCACCGGCAACACCGCGTCGCTGATCGGCAAGCTCGATCCGGTGACCGGTATCGTCACCGAATATCCGCTGCCCGACCCCAATGCCAGGGATCCGCACACGCTCAACTTCGACCAGAGCGGCATCCTCTGGTTCACCGTTCAACAATCCAACATGATCGGGCGGCTCGATCCCGCTACCGGCGCGATCAAGCTCCTGACGCCGCCGCCGGCAAAGGCGCGGCCCTACGGGCTCAAGATCAATGCCGAGGGCGTGCCTGTCGTCGTCGAATTCGGCACCAACAAGGTTGCGACCGTCGATCCGAAGACGCTGGCGATCAAGGAATACACGCTGCCGCGCGAGGCGGCGCGGCCAAGGCGTCTCGCCATCGGTCCGGACGGTGCGGTCTGGTATGTCGATTTTGCCGGCGGTCAGCTCGGCCGGCTCGATCTGGCGACCGGCGCGGTGAAGGAGTGGCCGTCGCCGAGCGGCGCCAAGTCCGAGCCCTACGGCATCGTCTTCACCAAGGGCGCGCTGTGGTATTCGGAATCCGGGGCGAAGCCGACAACCATCGTGCGGTTCGACCCGGGATCAGAGAAATTCCAGAGCTGGGCAATCCCCGGCGGCGGCGACATCGTCCGCAACATGGACGTCACCCCCGACGGCAACCCCGTCATCGCCGACAGCCTGACCAATCAGGTCGGGCTGGTGGAGATCAAGTAGCGGCTTCTCAGTGGTCCGGATAGACCATCGTCAGCGCGCCAAAGGGATCGCTGACGATGGTCTCGAACGTTATGGGTATCAATAGGCTGATCAGCGCGCCGACATCGGTGCTGATTATCATCGTGCTGCTGGTGGAGTCGCCGACCGCGACCGGGGGCATGAACGACCCGAAACAGTCGGCCCATGACCCGTCGTCACCGGCGCCCGACGTGCGCTGGCTGGGAACGGTGGGTGGAATCATCTCGCCGATGATCCCGATGCCGAGGTCCGGATCGAGCGATACCGCGCGAATGTAGGGGACGATGGCGTCGGTCGCGCGCGCCACCTGCACCAATCCATTGTTGTCGCCGAATGCGGTGGTGATGACGTCGCCACTATCGACGCTATCGAACTTCGCATAGGTCGGGTCGATCAATTGCCGGCCGGAGATGCCGTCGTAGACCATCATGGTGAAATGCATTTCGTTGCCGTCCTCCGGACCGTCGGAGTCGCCGCCGGCCTGCTGCACCTCGATCCGCCAGACATGCACCACGCATACCCGTTGCAGCGTCGCGCTCTGTCCGTCGTAATTGGCGAAGGCGCCCGGCGGGATGCCGGCCGCCTCGACGTCGGCATCGATCCGGAACCACAACGGGATCGCTACCGGAAGGCCGCCGACGCGCAGGGCGTGAGATGTTTGTGGCGCGCCGGTCCAACTGACTTCGCCGACCTTGTTGTCCGGCACCATGTCCTTTGCAGGATCGTTGAAGGGCGAGCGCTTCCATACGGTGATGACCGGGCGGCTGGTGCGTTCCGTCGTGAAGCTGAAGTTCAGCGCCGCCGGTTCCGGGACGACCATCACGTTGTGGATCTTTTGAATGCTGTCGAACGGCTTGACCGTGACAGGCAGGAAGAATGCCGTTCTCTTGTTCAGGAAGAACTGGTTGATCGCCAGATTGTTGTCGCCGAGCGGTGCATCGAGCGCAGTCCGCAATGTCAGCGAAAACGGCGCGGACGTGCCGGTCGCGTGGAACTGGTTTTGTCCGATGATCGAAACGCCTGAGTGAAGCTGCGTCGGTGACATTTCGTAGCGCACATCCGAGTCGGGGCCGGCGACGACCTTGACATCGAAGGTGATGGTGCTCGGCGTTCCCTGCGCCAGTTTGATCGGCGTGTCGCGGGCGACCGACGAAATGCCCGAGAGGAAGAACGATGCCGGGACCGAGATCGTGTTCCAGCTATCGCCGGTAATGACCAGCGTCCCGCTGAACGCGCCGCCGGCGGCAGGGGCGAGATACTCTGCCCGCACGAGGAGATACTGTCCCTTGAGGACGGCGAGCGGGCTCACGCCGTCGGATTGTCCGGCGACCTCCAGAACACGGACCTTGGGAAGCGGTCCACGATGTCCCGGTGGCAATTCGCCGGGGTCGACTTCTTCCCAAACCCATTCCAGCGCGATGATGTCGCGCACCTTGAAATTTGCGGTCTGCTCAAACCGCGCCGTGACATTCGCGTTGGCCGGAACGTTCTTGATCTGCACGGCGCCGGCAAAACTCACGCGAGGCGGCCCGAAACTCGGATCGACGGTGATATCGGGTCCGGATGAGCCGGGACTGACGGCTCCGAAATCCAGATGGTCCGGCGTGAAGTCTACGGGGACAGCCATGGTCGCCTCCTGTGTGCGATACAAAAGCAACGATGCGATGCGGCTTGCAGGTCGTGTTTCGATTTCCGACCGTGCCCGTTCGATAGCATGGGGAACAAAGCGCTACTGTGAATTGCCTCACGTTCGGCTCGGTGCAGCGGTCGCGCAAAAGAAACGGGCAGAGCATGTGCTGCTCTACCCGTTTGTCGAAGTTGATTGTTTGGTGGCGCGAACCCGTGGGATCAGTGCATCAAGGTCTCGACAGATCGAAGAGACATCATCCGGCTGGTGCAGCGCTGTTGACCGCCACGGTCATGCGCAACGGCAGCAGTGCAACCGACATCGGCAACTGGCCGATGCTTTCGCCGTCGACGTCGGCCTGGACCATTTGATCGCTATCGATCCTGACCCGCGTCGCGTGGCGGCGCGAGACCTTGGGATGGGCGATGTAGCTGCCGTCGCCGAGGCGAGGCACGATCTTCGTCAGGCTTTCCCATCGTCCCATGTCGCCGACCGTAATGAGATCGAGTTTGCGATCGCTGGGGTCGGCGCCGGGCGCCAGCATCAAGCCTTCGCCGGCACCGTCGAAACTGCACAGCAGCAGCGCCCACATCGGCGACGTCTGTTCGGCTTCGTCATCGACCGTGATGCGATAGGCGCGGGGAGAGTAGGTCAGCGAGGTAAATGCGGTCATCAGCACGTAGCTGACCGGGCCGAGCCGCTTCAGCAGTGGCACCCGCTGCGCGCGCCACGAGATCGTGGCGGCGGCGCCGACGATCGCAAGCAGGAAACCGTAGCGGGTGACCTGCTCGCCTGCATAGCCCCTGGCCTCGGCGCGAAACACGTCGATCTCGCGCGTCGTTCCCGACGCGATGGCGCTGGCGGCGTCGGCAGGGGAGAGCTGGCCGAACGAACGGGAGAATTCGTTCGAGGTGCCGCCGGGCAATTGCGCCAGCACCAGATCGGGTGCGATCAGCCGGTCATCCGCAATCACGCCGTTCAGGATTTCGCTGAAGGTGCCGTCGCCGCCGACCGAAACCAGCCGGCGATAACCGTCCGCGACCGACTCCTGCGCCAGCGCGGTGGCGTGATTGCGCTCACGTGTCATCACGATGTCGTCGGCCGCGAGCGGGCCGAGATGGTTTTCAAGTTCGGCGCGAAGCTGCGGCCAGCGCTTGCCGCAGTTGCCTTTGTTCGCCATCGGATTGACGATGATTCTGGTTTTCACGGCGCTTCCCCCGGACGCAGATTTTTTCGCCAGCTTGATCGGTGCGGAGAACTGAATCAACCGGAAAGCGAAGTGTTTGCAGTGCGGGAGAAATCGCGCGCGAGACGGTCGAAGGCTGAAGGCGTGTACTCACAAGTCCAGTGCGCACGTGCGGGATGGCGACGTCGGCAGTACCGCTCAAATAGCGGACATCAGGTGGGGCGCGAAGCACGTCTCCTCAGGGGCGCTCTACCCCTCGGAGTGGACACTGCGGACTATGAGTACACGCCCTAGGAGAAGAACGCGATCTTCTCGACCTGGCTCATGCGCCGGATCGGCGCCAGCGGATCGTTGGCGGGCTTGGCCGGCTTGCCCAGCATGCCGCTCGCAAGGATGCTCGAGCCGAGCGACATCTCCACCGCAGGTGCAGCGACCGTGGCGGGCTGCGTCTCGACTGGCGTCTCAACCGACATCTCAGCCTGGGCCACGACCGGCTCAGGTTCTTCCACGGCGACGAGTTGTTCGACCGGCGGCGGCTCGACGAACGGAGCTTGTGCGGTGGCAGCGAGAGCGATCTCGTCGTCGTCGATCGGATCCGGCGCGCCCATTTCCATCGCGATCATGTCGAGGATGGCCTCGTCATCGGCGTCGTCTTGGGCGTCGGCAGTCTCGTCGATGACGGCGGGATCGGCGATGTCAGCGGCCTCGAACATGTCGGCGGGCGCCAACTCGGCTTCCGTTTCCGCTAGCGTGGCCGCCGGCTCTGCTTCGGCAGACACGGTCTCCGCGTACACGGCCTCCGCAGGCGCGACCTCGGCTGTCACAGAGTGGGGTTCAGCGGGTTCGACGAACGCCGGCGCCAGCGCCTCGGCCGCTTCCGGCGCAGCCATGGTCTCGGCGGTCTCGGCGATCGCCGCGGTCGGCATTTCGGTTCTGCCGAGCGAGGACGTCTCTGCGGCAGGCGCGGTCGCGCGACCATCGTCGCCGAGTTCCGCGAGGCTGCCGCCGATCGCGGCGAATGCCGCGCCGAGCGAAGCCTTGGCCTCTTCGGTGGTGACTTCCTCGGAGGCCCGTTCGATCACCGCGACCTGCGCGTCGATCAGGTCGCAGATCCGGCTGTCGTTGCCGATTTCCCTTAAGCGCCAGGCGATCTCGCGCAGCACGCGGGAGCCCTTGCGCACGGCGGCTTGCCGCTGTTCCAGGCCCAGGCCGTCAATTGCTCCGGTCGCGGAGGCCTGCGCGGTCTCGACGGCGGTGCGTACAGCGGCCAGTGCGGCCTTCAGGCGGTGGTCGGCAGCTTCCACCGCTGCGGCGACCGCTGCAGCAGCCGAAGCCGTCGATCTGGCCGCCGCGGCGTCCGCGGCCTGCTGCTGCGCTGCAAGGGCTTCCCGCTGTGCGGCGAGCTGCGCACCGGCGGCATCTTCCTTCTGCGCCGCGAGGCTCTGCTCGATCCGCGCCACCGCATCGAGCACCATCTTGGTGTCGGCGTTGCGGTTGCGCTTGGCGTATTCGGTCAGGAACCAGCGGCCCCGCGAAGTCTCCATGAAGGCTTCGCTGATCGCGGCATAGTCCTCCTCGCCCGGCAGCGTGGCGCGTGCCGAGATGGGCGAGAGGGCAAATGCTTCGTCGGCCATACAATTCTCTTCGCGCAAATCACCGCGCGTTACGATAACGAACACCACGATATCGGGCGAATCGCAATTGAATTGATGCCGAGCGAATCACAAATCCCCATCGCTTCTCAAGTTGCGTCGAAACGATTCGCGACCCGGCTGGCGCTGTTCTACGGCGCGACCTTCGGCACCATGGGCACCCACCTGCCGTTTTTCACGGTCTGGCTGAAGGCGGTCGGCATCGACGCTTCGTGGATCGGCATCATCTCGGCGGTGCCGGCGACGACCCGGTTCACGGTGCTGCCGTTCGTGACGGGGGCTGCCGAGAAGCGCTATTCGCTGCGGGGCGCGCTCACGGTAACCGCGTTTGCAACCGCGCTGGGGTTCGCCTTGATCGGCACCCAATACCTGCCGCTCGCGGTGCTCGTGGCCTATGCCGCCACCTGCGCGCTGTGGACGCCGATGATGCCGCTGACGGACGCCTACGCGCTGCGCGGTGTGGCGCGTTACGGCCTGAACTACGGGCCGATGCGGCTATGGGGTTCGGCGGCGTTCGTCGCCGGTGCGCTGGTTTGCGGGCTGCTGGTCGATATCGTCGCGGCCAGGCACCTGATCTGGGTGATCGCGGCAATTGCAGCGCTCGGCGCCGTCGCCAGTCTCGGGCTGCAGCCGCTGGACCGGCCGAAGCCCGCGCAAGCCGCGACCCACGGCGCGAGCCCGCTGCTGCGCGACTGGGGCTTTCTCGCCATCATCACCGCCGCGGCGCTGACCCAGGGCAGCCACGCCGCCTATTACGCCTTCGCCTCCATCGCCTGGCAGGGGCTGGGACTGGGCGGACTGACCATTGCCGGGCTATGGGTGCTCGGCGTGCTGGCGGAGATCGTGGTGTTCGCGCTGTCGCCGCGTTTCACGCTGCAGCCATCGACGCTGGTGGTGATCGGTTCGCTCAGTGCGGTGGCGCGCTGGCTGATCACGGCCCAGGAGCCGTCGCTGGCGGTGCTCAGCGTGGTGCAACTCGCGCACGGGCTGACCTACGGCATCACCCAGGTCGGCACCATGGGGCTCTTGGTGCGGCATGTGCCGATCCACCAGATGGCGCGCGGGCAGGGCTATCTCGCCGCCTGCGGCGGCATCGTCAGCATGGTGGCGTCGATCCTGTCCGGCGTGGTCTATGCGCGCTATGGCGCCGGCGTCTACTACATGATGTCGGCGATGGCACTGGCGGCGGGCGTGGTGATGCTGTGCGGGCGGCGGAAGCTATAGCGCGGGTCCCAAAAGCTACTTTGCATGGGGTTGTTTTCGCAATTTTGGTCCCGTCAGCCCCAGAGCGCGGATTCCGGTGGAAAAACAAGGCTGCCGTCGTAGCGCAGCCCGTCGTCGCGGTCGCGCGCCAGCAGCAGCGGCCCGTCGAGATCGACGAAGCGCGCCTGGGGTACCAGCAGCATCGCCGGGGCCATCGCCAGCGAGGTCGCGACCATGCAGCCGACCATGATTTCAAACCCGAGCGCCCGGGCGGCGTCGGCCATGGCGAGCGCTTCGGTCAGTCCACCGGTCTTGTCGAGCTTGATGTTGACGGCGTCATAGCGGCCGCGCAGGTCCGCCAGTGAGGCGCGGTCGTGCACGCTTTCGTCGGCGCAGACCACGATCGGCCGCTTGATTCGCGCCAGCGCGCCGTCCTTGCCGGCCGGCAGCGGCTGTTCCACCAGCGTCACGCCGGCGTTGGCGCAGGCCTTGAGGTTCTGCTCGAGATTGTCAGGGGTCCAGGCTTCGTTGGCGTCCACGATCAGTTCGGATTCGGGCGCGGCCTTCCGTACGGCAGCAATCCGCCCCGCGTCGCCGTCGCCGCCGAGCTTGATCTTGAGCAGCGGCCGGCGCGCGGCCTTGGCGGTCGCCGCGGCCATCGCCTCGGGCGTGCCGAGCGAGATCGTGAAGGCGGTGGTGCAGGGGTGCGGGGCGGGACGGCCGAGCAGGGTCCAGGCCCGTTGGCCGGCGGCTTTGGCCTCGAGGTCGAGCAGGGCGCAGTCCAGCGCGTTGCGGGCGGCGCCGGGGGGCATCGCGGCTTGCAGGGCCGCTCGGTCCAGCCCCCGCGACAGCGGCTCCTGCATCGCCAGAAGGGCGTTAAGCGTCGCTTCCGGGGTCTCGCCATAGCGCGGATAGGGCGTACATTCGCCGCGCCCGGATAGCCCGCTCTGGGTGACTTGAGCCACCACGGTGACCGCCTCGGTCTTGGCGCCCCGGCTGATGGTGAAGGAACCCGCGATCGGCCAGCGCTCGATGGCTGCGACAAGTTGTCGGGGAGAGGTGGAAGTCATTTGAAAATCTTGCAATTTTTGAACCGTGAGCTTGCCCGCCGCAACCAACTATGGCTGGTTACAGCATGATCCGGAAAAGTGGACACCGGTTTTCCGAACAGATCATGCTCTACCATAAGGATTAGATCATGATTCATCGGATCATGATCTAGTTCAGAGTCTACAAGGCAGTGCGGCGTGCCGGATCATATCTATATCGATAGCGGGCCGGTCGGGGGGCGGGCATCGTGAACGGAGACCCGACTCTGGAGCGGATCGCCAGCGGCAACGCGCTTGCGCTGTGTGCGGCCGGCTCGTGGACGGCCCGCTTTGCCCCGGCGCTGGAACGCCTGGTGACCGATGCCGAGAAGCTCGGCGGCACCCGTCCCAACATATTCATCGATGTCAGCCAGGTGTCGAAACTCGACACCTTCGGCGCCTGGCTGATCGAACGGTTGCGCCGCAGCCTGACCCAGGGCGGCATCGAAGCCCAGATCGCCGGGCTTTCGGCCAATTATTCCAGCCTGGTCGATGAGGTTCGCCGGGTGAAGGCGCAGCCGGTCATCGATAGCAACCCGGTGACCATCACAGGCATGCTGGAGCAGGTCGGCCGCAGCGTCGCCGGCGTCGGCGGCACCCTGGTCGGGCTGATCGACATGCTGGGCGCAGTGCTTGCCGCGGCCGGCAACGTCATCATTCACCCGCGCGGCTTTCGCCTGACCTCCACCATCCATCACCTCGAGCAGGTGTGCTGGCGCGCGGTGCCGATCGTGGTGCTGATCACCTTCCTGATCGGCTGCATCATCGCCCAACAAGGCATTTTCCATTTCCGCCAGTTCGGCGCCGATATCTTCGTCGTCGACATGCTGGGCGTGCTGGTGCTGCGCGAGATCGGCGTGCTCCTGGTCGCGATCATGGTGGCCGGCCGTTCCGGCTCGGCCTACACCGCCGAGCTCGGCTCGATGAAGATGCGCGAGGAAATCGATGCGCTGCGCACCATGGGCTTCGATCCGATCGAAGTGCTGATCCTGCCGCGGATGCTGGCGCTGGTGCTGGCGCTGCCGATCCTGGCTTTCCTCGGCGCGATGGCCGCGCTCTATGGCGGCGGCCTCGTGGCGTGGCTTTATGGCGGCGTCGATCCGGAAGCGTTTCTATTGCGCCTGCGCGACGCGATCTCGATCAATCATTTCATCGTCGGCCTGATCAAGGCGCCGGTCATGGCCGCGGTGATCGGCATCGTCGCCTGCGTCGAGGGGCTGCAGGTCCAGGGCAGCGCGGAATCGCTCGGCCAGCACACCACGTCGTCGGTGGTGAAGGGGATCTTCCTCGTCATCGTCATGGATGGCGTGTTCGCCATCTTCTTCGCCTCGATCGGAATGTGAGCATGGCCGGCGAAATCTCCGACGCCATCATCCGGGTTCGCGACATCACCGTGCAGTTCGGCACGACGCGGATCCTCGACGGGCTCAACCTCGACGTCAAACGCGGCGAGATCCTGGGCTTCGTCGGCCCGTCCGGCGCCGGCAAATCGGTGTTGACCCGCACCATCATCGGCCTGGTTCCGAAACTCGCCGGCCGCATCGAAGTGTTCGGCGTCGATCTCGACCGGGCCAATGCCGCCGAGCGCAGAGGCGTCGAGCGCCGCTGGGGCATCCTGTTCCAGCAGGGCGCGCTGTTCTCCTCGCTCACGGTGCGGCAGAACATCCAGTTCCCGGTGCGCGAATATCTCAACGTCTCGCAGCGGCTGCTCGACGAGATCATGGTCGCCAAGCTCGGCATGGTCGGCCTGAAGCCTGAAGTGGCCGACCGTTTTCCCTCCGAGCTTTCGGGCGGCATGGTCAAGCGCGTTGCGCTGGCGCGCGCGCTCGCGCTCGATCCGGAACTGGTGTTCCTGGACGAACCGACCTCGGGCCTCGATCCGATCGGCGCCGGCGACTTCGACGAACTGGTGCGGACCCTGCAGCGTACTTTGGGCCTGACCGTTTTCATGGTAACCCACGACCTCGACAGCCTTTATACGGCCTGCGACCGTATCGCCGTTTTAGGGAACGGTAAGATCATTGCTGCAGGATCGATCGCCGACATGAAGGCATCGAAACACCCCTGGCTGAACCAGTATTTCAACGGCAAGCGCGCCCGCGCCGTGGTGGTGTAGGAGTAACGGATGGAAACGCGGGCGAATTACGTTCTGATCGGATCGTTCACGCTGGCGGTGATCGCGGCCGCTTTCGGCTTCGTGCTCTGGTTCCAGAGCCTGCACACCACCAAGGCCCGCAGCCCGATCCGCATCGTGTTCGAAGGCCCGGCCTCCGGCCTGCGCAACGGCGGCAGCGTCAATTTCAATGGTATCCGGATAGGGGAGGTCGTGTCGGTCAAACTCGACAATCCGCGTCGTGTAGTCGCACTGGCGATGGTCGAGAACAACGCCCCGATCCGCAAGGATACGCTGGTGGGCCTCGAATTCCAGGGCCTGACCGGCGTCGCCGCGATCTCGCTGAAGGGCGGCGAGGAAGCTGCTCCCCCGGTTCCGCTCGACGAGGACGGTGTGCCGGTGCTGACCGCCGATCCCAACGCGCTGCAGGACGTCACCGAGGCGATCCGCGCCACCTTGCAGAACGTCAACCGCATCGTCGCCGACAACCAGGAGTCGGTGAAGAGCTCGCTGAAGAACCTGGAGACCTTCACCTCGGCCTTGGCGCGCAACTCCGAGAAGATCGACAACGTCATGCTCAAGGTCGACGGCGTGATGGGCAAGGCGGATAGCTTGATGCTTGGGCTCAACACCATCGCAGGCGGCACCGGCGGCGGCGAGCTGAATCTGATGGTGAAGTCGATCCGCGAACTGGCCGACGATTTCGACAAGCGCTCTGCGGCACTGATCAACGACGGCCGCCGCACCCTCGGCGACATCAGCCGCGCGGTGAACAATTTCGACCGCAACCCGAGCCGGGTGATTTTTGGCGGCAGCAACAGCGCGCCGGCCGCGGAAGCGCCGGCACAGGCTCAGCCGCCGAGGGCCGCGGCGCCCAGACCGCCCTCGGCCGCAGCCGCCGCGCCAAGCGGGCAGAAGCGGCAGTAGTCGCCGACGAGATTACTTCCCGCCTGCGAACTCTTTCACCAGCCGGTATAGATATTCGTTGCCGATGAAAAACGATTTCACCAGCACGCGCTCGTCGCGACCATGCGCGCGATTTTCACCGATGTCGCCGGCCATGCCGGAGTGACCGTAGGTCGGGATGCCGGCGTTGCGCAGGTAGCTGCCGTCGGTGGCCCCGGCGCTCATCACCGGCAACACGACTGCGCCGGGAAAGAACTCGGCCGACAGTTTCGTGATTGGCCCGATGATCCCCTCGCTGAGCGACGAAGGATCGCTCGTGGTTGCGGTATCGATCTGCGTCACCGCGATCTGGCTGTCGCCGATCACCTTCTCCAGCGTCGCCTTGACGCCATCGATGGGTTCGCCGGGCATCACCCGGCAGTTGACCGTCGCGGTCGCAAGCTGCGGCAATGCGTTGAAGGCAGAGCCGGCCTGCAGCATTGTCGTGATGCAGGTGGTGCGCAGTTGCGCGTTGTAGCCGGTGTTGTCGGACAGCCGCGTCACCGCTGCTGAGGCCGGGTCGGCCTGGCCCGACAGCACCGCGCGCAGGTCGTCGGCCAACTGGCCACCTTCGATCTGCGCCGTGCGTTCGAAATAGGCGCGGGTGGTTTCGTTGAGAACGATCGGGAAGTTGAAGCTCGAAAGCCGGCCGAGGCCCGCTGCCAGCCGGTAGATCGCATTGTCCTTGACCGGTGCGGCGCTGTGGCCGCCCTTGTTCTTGACTGACAGCGCATAGGTCACCGAAACCTTCTCGCTGGTCTGCACGGAGACGCGCAATGGCTTGCCGTCCTTCAGCCCGACCGGGCCGCCTTCGTTGAGGGCGAATTCGGCATCGATCAGGTCGCGGTGGTTTTTCAACAGCCACTGGATGCCGAGCGCGTCCTTGTCGAGAATTTCCTCGTCGGTCTCCAGCGCCAGGATGATGTCGCGATCGGGCTTGTAGCCTTCCTGCTTGTAGCGGACGAGATTGGCGACGAACGAAGCCGCCATGTATTTGTCGTCGCCGCTGCCGCGTCCGTAGAAGTAGCCGTCCTGCTCGACCAGCTTGAACGGATCGGTTCCCCAGTCTGCGCGGGGCGCCGGCACGACGTCGATATGCGCGACCAGCAGGATCGGTTTGCGTGCGCCGCTTCCTCTCAAGCGCGCGACCAGATTGCCCTTGCGCGGCGCCGGCTTGAACACCTGGACGTCGGCGTCGGGAATGCCGCCGGCGCGCAGCCGTGCCGCCATCGCATCGGCGGCCTTGCCGGTGTCGCCGGTCGCGGTCACGGTGTCGATCTCGACCAGTTCCTTGTAGATATCGAACGCACGTTGCTGGTTGGCGTTCAACGCATCGGCCGCGGCAGGCCCCGAGATGACGAGGGTGGCGGACGTCAGAAGGATTGCGGACAGGCGCATCGGTTTCATTCCTTATTTCTTGTCTTTGGCGGCCACGACTTCGATCTCGACCAGAAATCCGGGATTGGCCAGCGCCGCGACGCCGAACACCGAGCGCACGGGCAGGTTGGGCTGGGTGCCACCGAAAAATTGCGTGTAGCCTTCCATGAAGGCCTTGAAGTCCATCGGCGTGCGGGCGTCGTGAACCAGAAACACCTGCATCTTGATGACGTCGGCTATGCCAAAACCCTGGCCTTCGAGGATTGTCTTGATCCGGTTGAGCACGCCGATGGTCTGCGTCTTGGTGTCGCCATAGGCTTGCGGGCTCGAGGCTTCGACGTCCTTGTTGATGACGGGCGGAACCTGGCCGCTTACATACAGCGTGACGGCGTCGCCGGAGACTTTGACGGCCTGGGCAATCGGAAATGTCGAATTCGGAATCGGATAGCGCACGACTTCGGCGTGGACGGCGGTGGCGCCGAGCAGCAAGGCGGCCAGCGTCAGCATTTTCATCTTCATTCTCGTCTCCCCATGAATTCGTCGATCCTACGGCCTGACGCGTTTGACGTCGTCGGCCGTTACGGCATCGCTGTATTGATTGCCGAAATGCGTCCGCAGATAATTGACGACGGCGGCCACCTGGTCGTCGCTCATCATCATGCCGATCGGCGGCATCGCTTTCTGGCCGCGGACGATGACGTAGACCGGATAGCCCGCGGCTTCGAGATTGCGGTCTTTCTGAAGCGATGGATAGGCGCCAGCGCCAATGGCGCCGGCGCCGTCGGGCATGTGGCAGCCCTGGCAGGAACTGGCGAACAATGCCTCGCCGGTCTGTTCCGTGAATCTGAATCCGGTGCTTAGCGATGTCGGCGATCGCGACAGCGATTCTCCGTCGGCGTGAAGCGGCGACGATGCCAGTACCGTCGCCATCGCTGCGGACGACAGCGTCAGCTTCAGTCTTGCACGCACGGTCAGGGGCATCGCATTATTTCCTGATCACGCGTTCGTGCAGCCGGGTAATGGCGTCGAGCGACGACAGGATCGCGCCTTCCTGCCACGCCGGAATGTAGGAAGCGTGCTCGCCGGCCAGCACGATGCGGCCGTCGATCTGGCACAGATTGTCGTAATGCTCGGCCCGCGCCGCCTCGCTCCAGCTTCCCGCACAGCCGAGCGTGAAGGGGACGCGGTGCCAGGCCACCGCGATGCCGTTTTCGAACTCGCTGCGGTATTGCGGGTGAAGACGCGAGCCGAATTCGACGGCGCGCGCGATCCGGTCCGAAGGCGGCATCGAGGTGAATTCGTAGGCGTTGGCGCCCTCGTAGAGATAGGCGCCCAGCAACACGCCGCGACCGCTGCGATTGAAACCGGTGCTCGGATAGGAGATCTGGCGGATCGGCAAATCGGTGTAGCTGATGCCGCCGTAGATCGCCTCGTCCTCTTCCCAGAACCGGCGCTTGAACTGCAAGCCGATCTTGACCGACGAGGAATAGGGCACGGCGTCGATCGCGGCCTTCATGCGCGGCCCGACCTGGAGGTCGATCTGGCTCAGGATCGACAGCGGAATCGTGCACACGCACCAGTCCGCCGTTGCGGTCTGCGGCGTCGAGGACGTTTTGGCATTGACGTATTGGACGGTGACGCCGCCGTCGTTCTGCTGGATCCGGGTGACCTTCGCATCTGACGTGATGAGGTCGCCGACTTCCCGTGCGAATGCCTTGCCGATCATGTCCATGCCGCCGACCGGCTGAAACATGGTGGTCTGGAATTCGTGCAGGGAGAAATTCCGCAGGTAGCCCCAAAGCCTGGATTTCAGGATATCCGAGAGGTTGATGACCTCGCCGGCGACCGGCGCCGCGCCGAGCCCGCCGCCGGCGGCCTTGGCATAGCCGCGATACGCCGCTGAAATCAGATTGGATTGATAGGCATAGTTCTTGTCGAGCGCGCCCCAGGACCGCAATGCCTGCAGCAGGATTTCCTTGTCTTCCGTCGTCACCGTTTCGTCGAGCTTGCCTTGCTGCGTCACCTTGGCGAGCAATTCGGATATGTGGCCCTGAAAATCGGTCTTGATGTCGCGAATGCGCTGCGGTTTGCCTGCGAACGCGGTCGAGGCGTGGAGCAGGGCGTTGTGGTTGAGCTGGACGAACGGCTCCAGCGCGACGCCGAGGCGCTTGCAGTAATCGAGCAGGGCGCGGTGGTGATAAGGAATCCGCCATGGGCCGGGATTGATGTAGAGCCCATCCTCGAAGCTGCAGGTCTGCGTCGCGCCGCCAAGTTCGGTAAACGTATCGCCGCCGCGAAGCGTCCAGTTACGTCCGCCGGGCCGGCTGTTGAACTCCAACATCTGGACCTTGTAGCCAGCGGCGCGCAATTCGAGCGCCGCCGTCATGCCGGCGAGACCGGCGCCGAGCACCAGCACCGAGGCACCCTTGACGTCGCCCGAGAGCTTGATCGGCCCCGTGTAGTTGGTCTCAGCGGCGAAGCCGAGGCTGGTCATCGCCTGGTACATCGCCGCACTGCCGGCGACCGCCCCCACCAGCGAAAGCAGGTCGCGCCGGCTTACTGTCTCGCTCTGGTTCGGCATCGCCCGCCCGGTCTACACCTAGCGCCTTGAGAGCGCCGACGCCTGAACATAGGAAGCGGCTCGGGGGCGCGCAAATGCCCAAACGCAAAACGGAGGCCGCAAGGCCTCCGTTTCCAATGATTGTGATCAGCCTGAAGCCTTATCCCAGCCGTCCCGCCGCGTGCGCGAGCAGGGTGTAAACCAGGCCGGTCTCCGAGGTCAGGTGACCGCGCAGCGCCTGCGGAGCGCGGTCTTCGCGGGCGACCTCGTCGAGCAGCCGCTCGAACTCGGCGATGTAGCGGTCGACCGTCTGCTTGAAGCCGCGGTCGGAACGATACTTGCGCGCGACTTCGTCGAACGCCTTCTGGCCGGCCGGGGTGTAGAGCCGCTTAGTGAAAGCCTTGCTCTCACCGCGCTGATAGCGATCCCACATCTCGGCGGCGAGGTTGCGGTCCATCAGCCGGCCGATGTCGAGCGACAGCGATTCCAGCGGATTGGCGGGTCCCTGCGGCGCGCGGCCACGGGGGGCCTGTCCGCCGGCGGGGGCGCCGGCATCGGTGCGGTTGAGCAGATCGGACAGCCATCCATCGCGGCCGCCTTCCTGGCTCGCAGGTGAGACCGACGGCGCTTCGGTGCGGCGCGACGGCATGCCGAGATCCGGCGGCGGCAGCGTCGATGCACTACCGGTGTCGCGCATGCGGGTGTCGTTGCGGCCGCCGGCGACCGCCATCAGCGGCTCTTCCTGGCGCTGCACGCTCGGACGGTTCTGGGTCACGACGTCGAGGCCGCGGCCGTGATGGGCCACGATCCGGTTCAGTTCGGCCAGCGCCTCGATCTGGTCGACGATCACCTTGCGCATCTGCGCGGTGTTGTCGGCAGCCTCCTGCGGCATTTCGAGCACGCCGCGGCGCAGTTCGTTGCGCGTGGCTTCGAGTTCGGTGTGCATTTCGGCGGCCATCGCCTTCATCGCCTGCACCATGGTGCCGAACTTCTCGGTCGACTGCTTGAACATCGCATCCGTTTCGGCGGTGCTCTGCTGGTACAGCTCGCTCATGGCGTCGAGGGTCTGGTGCCGTTCGTTTTCGGCGGCAGCACGGACCGCTTCGAACTGCCGGCTGATCGCGGCCGATCCCGCACCTGCGGTTTCGGCGACGACGCGGGCGATGTCGCGGGCGCGTTCCTCGGCAGCCGCCAGCGATTCGTCGAGCAGGCCGGTGAAGCGCGACAGCCGCTGATCGAGGTCGGTGGTGCGGAGGTCGATGGTGGTAACCAGCGATTCAAGCTGCGCCTTGCGTTCGGCAACATTGGTCGTGGTGGTGCGGTTGGCCTGTTCGACCACGGCTGCGGCATCGACCAGCGTCTTGCCGTGATGGTCGAACTCGGCCGACAGCGCGCCGAGGTCTTCCAGCGCCTTGGCGGTCTTGCTGTTGAAGACGGTCAACTGGTCTTCCAGCGTCTGGGTCGCGACGCCGTTGCGCGTGGTGACGTCGTTCATGGCGGACACGAAGTCGGCCACGCGGGTCACCAGCGCACGCTCCAGCGAGTTGAGGTTGTCATGAGCGCCGGTCAGCACTTCCTGCAGCAGGATGTTGCCTTCACGCAGCCGCTCGAACAGCGCCACGGTGTCGGTGCGCAGGATCTTGCTGGTTTCCTGCATTTCGGTGACGGCCGCGATCGAAACCTGGCGCGATTGATCGATCGCCGAACGCGACGACTGCTCCAGGTCCTTGAGCGACTTGGCCACCGCGCCGGTGGCGAGGTCGCCGGCCGAGGTAATGGTGCGTGCGACTTCCGAGCCGTGGGTGGCCATCGACTGCGAGAATGCGTTGCCGCGGGTCTCGATCGACTTCAGGGCGTCGGCGGTGACGCGGTCGATGTCGGTCGTGAGCTGCGTGGTCTTGGCGGCGAGCGCCTCGACCAGCGAGCCGCGGCGGCTGTCGACGATCTGCGCCAGGCGATCGGTCTGCTGCTGCACATAGCTGACGATTTCGTCGGTCTTGCCGGTCATCGTCGAGCCGAAATTGCTGCTGGCGGCGAGGACCGAACGTTCGAGGTCGGCCGAGGTCGACTTGACCTTGGAAGAGACCTCGTTCGAGGCGGCAACCAGCGCGCTCTGCGCGTTCTGTGCGCTGGTCTGTATGTTGTCGGTGGTAGCGGCCGTGACGTTGCCGAGCGAACGTTCGACGTCAGCGGAGATCGCTTTGATCGTGCTGGCGGCTTCGGCCGAGGTCGCGGCAAACGAACTCTGGGCTTCGCGCGCGCTGCCGAGGATCGAGGCTGCGGTGTCGGCGCCGACCGCACTCAGCGTGCGTTCGACGTCGACGGCCAGCGACTTGACGTGGTCGGCGGCCGCGGAAGATGCCATTATCAGCGTGTTCTGGGCCTCGCGAGCGCCCGTCGTAATGGCCTCGGCGGTGCCGTTGCCGGCCATCGAGAGCGATCGCTGAACTTCAGCGGCCAGGGACTGGACCTGGTTGGTCGCATCGGCGGACGCGGTGACGAGGGTGTTCTGGGCTTCGCGCGCACCGGTCGTGATCGCTTCCGCCGTGGCGGTGCCGGAGAGCGACAGCGAACGCTGCACGTCGGCGGCCAGCGATTTAACCTGGCTGGCCGCATCGGCGGACGCGGTGACGAGGGTGTTCTGGGCCTCACGAGCTCCTGACGTGATGGCTTCCGCGGTGGCCGTTCCAGCCATCGACAGCGAACGCTGCACGTCGGCAGAGAGCGACTTGACCTGATCGGCAGCGAGCGTCGAGGCGTTCATCAGGGTGTTCTGGGCGTCACGCGCACCGGCGGTGATAGCTTCCGCAGTAGCGGTGCCGGCGATCGAGAGCGAGCGCTCGACGTCGGCGGCGAGTGACTTGACCTGGGTGGCCGCGTCGGTGGAAGCGGCGACCAGCGTCGATTGTGCCTGGCGTGCGCCGGCGGTGACAGCCTCGGCGGTCGCGGTGCCGGCGATCGAGAGCGAGCGTTCGACGTCGGCGGCGAGCGACTTGACCTGGCTTGCCGCGTCCGAGGACGCCGTGACCAGCGTGGTCTGGGCCTCGCGGGCGCCCGCGAGAACCGATGCGGCGGTGGCGCTGCCAGCGGCCGAGAGCGTGCGTTCGACATCTTCCGCCAGCGACTTGATCTGGGTCGCAGCATCCGAAGATGTCGCTAGCAGTGTGTTCTGGGCCTCGCGGGAGCTTGCAAGAACCGACGCGGCGGTGGCGCTGCCTGCGGCGGAGAGCGTGCGCTCGACGTCGTCGGCCAGCAACTTGATCTGAGATGCGGCTTCAGAGGAGGCCGACACCAGGGTGTTCTGCGCGTCGCGGGAACTGGTCAGGATCGAGTTTGCGGCACCAGTACCAACGGCAGTGAGGGAGGCCTCGACTTCCGACGAGGTTAGTTTCAGTTGGGCACCGACATCCGAGGAGACCGTCAGTAGTGCCTGCTGCGCGGCGCGTGCGCCGGTCTGGATGGTCTCGGAGGTGTTGACCACGAGGTTGGTGAGCGAGCGTTCTGCGTCCTCGACGTGGGACTTGATGCCCGAGGACAGCAATTCGGCGCGCGCCATCAGGTCGTCGCTGGCCTGGCGGCCGCTGCTTTCGATGCGGCCGGCGACGGCTTCGACGCGCGAACCCAGCAGGTCCTCGAACTGCGCCACGCGGGTATCGATGTCAGTGGCGATGGCGCCGACCCGGGTCTCGATGCCCTGGTGGATTTCCTGGAACCGGGCCGAGATGGTGTCGGTCAGGTGGGTACTACGGCCATCGACGGTTTCGATGACGTTGGTGATGCGATGGTCGACTGCCGCCAGCGCCTGCGCGGTGCCGTCGGTGAGCGTCGAGGTGAGGAGGCCGAGGCGGGAGTCGATCGACTGGATTGCCTGCGCCGCGCCTTCGGTCAGCGAGTTCGACAGCCTGCCGAGGCGGCCGTCGATGGTTTCGGTGACGGACTTCGCACGGGTGTCGAAATTCTGTTCCAGCGACTTCAGGCGGCCGTCGATGGTCTCGTCGAACGACTTGATGCGGGTGTCGAGCGAGGTGTCGAGATGGTTGATCTTGCCATCCAGCGAACTGTCGAGGCTGGTGACGCGGTTGCCGAGAGTGGTTTCGAACTGCAGCAGGCGCTCATCGAGCGACGCGGTGATCTGGCCGCCGTTGGCGTTGAGACGGGTGTCGAAGGTGTCGACATAGTTCTTCAGGTTGTCGCTGATCTCCTGGGTGCGCGCACCCAACCGCTCGACGATCTCGCCGCCGAAGGTTTTGACGGTGCGATCGAATTCGGAGATGTGGCGGGTGATCAGCGCACCGAGCGTGCCGCTGTCGCGGGCAAAGCGCTCCGCGAGGTCGCCGCCCTGGTTCTTCACCAGTTCGTCGAAGGCGCTCATCTGCAGCGACAGCGAGTCGTGTGCGGTCTCGGTCTGGCTGATCACCTTGGCGACCAGGGTGTTGACCGTGACATCCAGCGCATCGCTGGCCTTGTCGCCGGAGGACAGGATCTGGGTCGCCAGCCGGTTGCCGGCGTCGTCGATCTTGCTGACGAGGTCGCCCGAGCGCAGCTCGAGTTCGAGCAGCAGCGAGTCGGACGAATTCTTCAGAGAGTCGTGGACCTGTTCGGTGCGATCCGAAATGCCGTCGACGATGGTCGACGAGCGCTGCTCGAACTCGCCGGTGATGCGGTCGATACGCTCGTTCAGCATCTCGTGGACGCGGTCGGCCAGATCGACGAACTCGTCGTGGACGTGGCCGGTCTTGAAGTTGAGGCTGGTGGTCAGCCGTTCCGAGGCGTCGAGCACGGCGCGCGTGGTCTCGGCGCTGGCTTCCTCGAGGCGGTCGAGCAGGTCGCCGCCGCGCTCGCCGAGCGCCAGGATCATGTTGTCGCCGGCATGGCTCAGCGCCGAAGTGATGTGCTGGCCGCGCTCTTCCAGCGCGCCGGTGATGCTTTTTGCGACTTCGTCGACGCGCGAGGCGATCGCATCCGAAATCAGCGCGATGTCGTGGCGCAGGTCGATCTGCACGCCGGAGATGGCGCTGCGAACCTGTTCGGCCTGGCCGACCAGGTTGTCGCGCTGGTGGGCGATGTCCTGCAGCAGCGCGCGGATGCGCACTTCGTTGTCGGTATAGGCGCGCTCGAGCGCCGAGACTTCGTTGGCAACCAGCGTTTCGAGTTCGCCGGCGCGCGCGATCGCGCGCTCGACGCCGTCGCCCATCGCCGCGACTTCGCGGCGGATCGCCTGACCGACCGTCACCATGGAATCGGCGGCGGCGTTTTCCGGCTCCGAGAATCGGATCGCGACCTGCGCCATCGACTGCGCGATCATGCGCATTTCCTGGCCACGCCAGGCGAGGCTGGCGAGGAAATAGAACAGCAGCACCGGCGCAAAGAACAGCGCGGCAAGGCCGCCGAGCACCAGCACGCCGCCGCTCTGGCCGATCGCGGCCTGCAGCGAGGGCAGGAAGCTGACGGTCAGAAGCGCGCAGCCGACCAGCCAGACGGCGCCGAAAATAGTCGCAAGCGTGTAGACGCTGCGGGCAGGGCGGCCTTTCTGGATCGCCTGCAGGATCTGTCCGATGGTTTCGCGATCGTCATTGGCGGCGCGACGGGGGCTGCGCGGCTCTTCGATCGGATCGAACACGGGACGACTGTCCGTGTTCGGGCGCATGTCGCGCGTGTCGTACGGCGTTTCGGAGTAAGAAGGTGCGGCGGAGGAAATGCTCGGCGGCGCCATGTCGTCGCCAACAGAATTTCGGCTGGTGACGACGGTCGTATCGCTGATGTTCAACGCTTCCTGAATGGCGGAAAGCGCGACTTCAGTGGGATCTTTGACCTTCTTGGGAGTGTTCGCCATGTTAAGTCCGAGCCCTCTTACTTTTTACGCATCCGGCCGTTCTTGCTAACGTCCCCGCAAGATGAAGCCGGCTTCTTTGTCCCGCTGCGGAGCGCAAACACGCCCGTGCAAAACCGGGGCCTGCTTGTCCGCTACATCCGCAAACATCCTATTGGGAGAGCGATGCGAATGAAATGGCCGCGATTAAGACATTCTTAATCATCGTTAACAGCTTTGTTCGTTAAGGCCTTACGGATACACAAATTTCTCACAGCGGTTGGCCGATTGGGGCTGGACCTCGGCAAAATCAAGGCAAAGTTGCGGCAAATTCCTGCAACGTTCCGTTAACCAGTTCCGTGATTGGCTGGCCCAAACGGCTCTGCGGTAACCGGTACCGCAGGGCGATCCGGATCGGGCCATGCCGCTTCATCTCGAACAGGTAGAATGGATGCCATCGCCGCCGCTCGCACCTGATGACGGTCCGATCGATTTCGCGCATCTCAAACGCATGACGCTGGGTGACGTCGGCCTCGAGCAGGAAGTGCTGGCGATGTTCGCGGCCCAGGCTGCCAGCCTCGTCGGGACGCTCGCTACCATGCCTGCGGATGCTCCGACCCTGGTGCATACCCTCAAAGGCTCGGCCCGTGCCATCGGCGCGTTTGCCGTCGCCGATGCCGCCGCCCGTCTGGAGGCGGCGATATCGGACGGGGAGGATCCGGCCGATCAAATCGCCGAGCTCGCAGACGCGGTTGCGCTGGCCCGGACGGCGATCGAGGCGGTCCTGCGCCGTTCTTGAGCAAGACCTGCCTGAGCAAGCCCCGCCTGAGCAAGCCCCGGCGCCGTCAGGCCAAAGCCCCCCGGAAAATGCCCTGTCAGGTTTTCCCCGCGAGCGCTGGCGCTGTGCGGATCGACCCGTTATAGGGACTGCCGGGACCTCTTTTTCTTCGTATTCCGGCAGCACGAGCGATCATGGCCAAAATCCACTTTGTCGACCATTCCGGCGAAAAACGAACCATTGAAGTCGAAAACGGCGCGACCGTGATGGAAGCCGCGATCCGCAACGCCATTCCGGGCATCGAAGCCGAATGCGGCGGCGCCTGCGCCTGTGCGACCTGCCATGTCTACGTCGACGAAGCCTGGCAGGCAAAGGTCGGCGCGCCGACGCCGATGGAAGAGGACATGCTGGATTTCGGCTTCGACGTGCGGCCGAATTCGCGGCTGTCGTGCCAGATCAAGGTCAGCGACGAACTCGATGGTCTCGTCGTGTCGACACCGGAACGGCAGGCGTAAGCTTCACTGCTGCTTCAACGCGAACCGTCGCCGGTCTTGCCGGCGGGTTTGCCTCCGCGCGCATCATGACGGATCGATCCCGCGGCGGATCCAGGGCTGAAATCGTTTCAGGATGTCGGGCGTCAGCGCTGTCGGCTTGCGCGTGGCTTCGTCAAGCAGCACCGACACCGACCGCGCGGAGGCGACGCAGATGCCGCCGGAGAACACCACCTGGTCGAACGTGACGGAGGTTCGCCCGAACTTGACCACACCCAGTCCCATCTCGATCGTGCCGGGCCAGCGCAGTTCGGCGCGAAAGTGCATGTCGAGCCGGACCATGATCCAGGTGACGCCATCGGGCATCAGCCCGTAGCTGCGATCTTTCATCAGCGTAACGCGGCCGGTCTCGAAATAGGTCGCATAGACGGCGTTGTTGACGTGCTGGTTGGGGTCGAGGTCGCCGAAGCGTACATTGTCCGACAGGCGGTAGGGAAAATCCTCCAGACGCGGGGTTGCGTCGGGGCGCAAGGAGCTATTTGCGGGGGCGTTCACGGGGCCTTCTCCGAATGTTTCATGCCGTTACAGCCCAGTTGTCGAATGACGGCAAGGGGTTGCCGCTGCCGTGAACGCCATATTATGGCTTTCCTGTTGCCGCCGTGTTGGCTAGACAGGCGCAGCCTCCCAGCCCAGTTCAACCGAGAAAGCTGACATGAGCGAAGCGATCAAAACCGATGTGCTGATTATTGGCGCGGGTCCGTGCGGACTGTTCGCCGTGTTCGAACTGGGTCTGCTGGACATGAAGGTGCATCTGGTCGACATCCTCGACAAGATCGGCGGCCAGTGCGCCGAGCTCTATCCGGAAAAGCCGATCTACGACATTCCCGGCATTCCGATGGTCACCGGCCACGGCCTGACCGAAGCGCTGATGGAACAGATCAAACCGTTCAACCCGACCTTCCATCTCAACGAGATGGTGGAGACGATCGAGAAGATCGGCGATCCTGGCTTCCGCGTTACCACCGATGCCGGCCAGGTGTTCGAGTGCAAGGTCGTGGTGATCTCCGCCGGCGGCGGCTCGTTCCAGCCGAAGCGTCCGCCGGTGCCGGGCATCGAGGCCTATGAGGGCACGTCGGTGTTCTACGCGGTGCGCAAGATGGAGCAGTTCCGCGACAAGAACATCCTGATCGTCGGCGGCGGCGATTCCGCGCTCGACTGGACGCTCAATTTGCACCCGATCGCCAAGCGCGTGACGCTGCTGCACCGGCGCGACGATTTCCGCGCTGCGCCCCACAGCGTCGAGCAGATGCGCGCGCTGGTGGCTTCCGGAAAGATGGATCTGAAAATCGGACAGGTGACCTCGCTCGAAGGCGAGGGCGGCAAGCTCTCCGGCGCCGTGATGAAGGACAACAGCAACGCAGTCTCCAAGGTCGAGTGCGATACCATGCTGCCGTTCTTCGGCCTGACCATGAAGCTCGGCCCGGTCGCCAACTGGGGCGTCGCGATCGAGAACAATCTGGTGCCGGTCGAGACCGCCGCCTTCGAGACCAACATCCCCGGCATTTTCGCGATCGGGGATATCAACACCTATCCGGGCAAGCTGAAACTGATCCTCTCCGGATTCCACGAGGGTGCGCTGATGGCGCAGAAGGCGCATCGCTACGTCTATCCGGACAAGCGGCTGGTGTTTCAGTACACGACTTCGTCATCGAGCTTGCAGAAGAAGCTCGGGGTCAACTGATTCCAACCAAAATATGGCGCCGCTCATGAATGCGGACCTGTGGTCGGTCCGGCCGGCACTGGAACCGTCCGCGAAATGGCCTTAGTCTGCGGCCATTTATTTTGGTGAATTGATCAGGTGGCTTCATGCGAAATGCAATGTCCGGAATTCGACTGATACTGCCGATCATGATGACGCTCGCCTTTGCGTCCGGAGCGGCGGCGCAGACGGCCGAGCCGTCGGCAGCCGGACTGTGGCAGAAGGTTGAGAAGAACAGGCCGGTCGCCTGGTTTCTGGTGGTCGACCACAGCGGCATCTTCGAGGGCGTGATCGCGAAAACGTTTCCGCTTCCCGGCGAAGATCCGAACAAGGTCGACATCTGTTCGAAGTGCACCGACGATCGCAAGAACGCGCCGGTGCTCGGCATCTCCTTCATCCGCGACATGAAGCGCGACGGGTTGAAGTACGAGAACGGCAACGTGCTCGATCCGCGCGACGGCAAGATCTACAAGGCCAAGATGACGCTGAGCGCCGACGGCCAGAAATTGACCATGCGCGGCTTCCTCGGAATATCGCTGTTCGGCCAGGACGAGATCTGGGAGCGTTTGCCGGATGCCCAGATTGCCCAGCTCGATCCCGGCATCATTGCGAAGTATCTGCCGGCGCAAGCGGCAGCGATCAAACCGGTGGCTGCGCCCAAGGCTGCTCCGGCACCGAAGAAGGGCGCTGCACCGGCGCCCGCGCGCTAAAGCGCGGCGACGGGGAAGTTCCCGGATGTCGCTACGCTCATCCGTGCTACAGTTTATTTAGCGCGCGTCGGCCGGGATCGGCGATAGCGGCCCCGACGTGACATTGGGCACGTTGGCATCGAGCTGCAGCACGGCGGCTGCGGCCGGCAATGCGGCGTCCGCCATCGCGGCATGGCCCTCAGCGCTGGGATGCACGGCGCCGCCAAAGACCGCCGACAGCACACCCCAGGTCGCATCATGGATGTCGTTGGGTTGCATCGAGGGTGGTAACCCCTGCGGATAGGTCATCGCGGCGAAATAGCTGTCGTTGGCATCGCGGATCCAGCGGGCGCGCGGCAGGTAGGCGCGGAATTCGCCGGCGCTGCGCCCGCACAGCATCGGCTGGCTGGCCGAGGTGACGATATCGGGATCGAAGCTGTCGCCGGTGGCCGAGAAGCATTGCCGGTCGAAATCCGGATCGCTCTCGGCGCGCGCGCAGAAACCATGACTGGCGAATGCGGCCTGGTGGCTGTCGACGAAGGTCATGCGATCGGCGCGCGGGTTGCGGCACAGGATGCCGCCCTGGCACAGCGCCAGCGCCTTCAACTGCGGCAGGAACTCGCTTTCGACGAAGTTGGACACGGCGGCGAGCCGCTGCGGCTGGGCGTTGAAGGAGGGGTGAATGTCGAAGCCGGCGCGTCCGCCGGGGCAGGGCGCGCCGCCCGGGGCCAGAGTCGGATTGGCATAGGAGGTGTAGATCACCCGTGACATGTCGCCGACCAGCGGCTTCAGCGCCTCGCGCATCTTGGCGAAGCCTTGCGGCAGGTCGCGGGTCAACGCGCCGCGGGCGTCGTCCACCGAAGCCATCACGCCGCTGCGCCGGAACAGCGCGCGCTCGGTCGGGGTGTCGACGATGACATCGGCGACCAGCCCGGAAAAATAGATGTCATTGGCGCCGACCGACAGCAGCACCAGATCGAGCTTGCGATCGGGCTGCCGGCGCTTGGCGGCGGTGACCGCCTCGCGCAGTTCAGCCAATTGACTGTTGACGGTGCCCTGGCACGCGCCGCTTTTCGACGGCGGGCAGTCGCGGGCGCGTTGCGAACCGAACAGGCCGTCGGCGATGGTGGCGCCGGTGCAGGCGAGCGGCAGATAGGTCACTGCGATATGCGGATATTGGACCGCGAGCGCCAGTGCAGTGCGGGTCTGATAGCTGTAGAGCGAGCGGTGGCAGGCCGGGTTGAACCAGAGCGCGCTCTGCCGCTGCCATACCGGCAGCAGGTCCGGCGCCTCGCAGGCCCGTCCGCCTTTGTAGCCGGCGCGGCTTGGCCGGTAATACTGCGCCGCCGCCGTGCCGAGATAGGAGCGGAAACAGAAACCCTCGTCGGCCAGCGCAACCGCGCGGTCCGGATTTCCTTCACCGGAAGCGACGCTGTCGCCGAGACCGGCCACGAAGATATCGCGCACCGCGATCTCGGTGGAAACGCGCTGGCTGCCGTCCGCACTCGAGACGTCGACGGTTGCGACCGTGGTGCGGCCATAGCGCACCCTGGTATTGATCGGCTCGGCGCAGTCGAAGGTGGACACCTGCGGTGCGTCGCCGTCGTCGAACGACCAGGCGCAGGTGGCGCCGACCGGGACCGGCCCGGACAGCCGCACCACGATCGGGTGATCGATCGGCGTCAGGTAGCTTTCCTTGACGTTGTCGCGGTTGCAGGGCTCGCTGACGCGGCCGGTGAGATCGATGCAGAGACGGTTGACGGTGTTGCGGGCCCAGCCGCGGCCGTCGCTCTGCACCTCCAGCGCCTGTTCGGCGGCGAGCACGCTGCGGCCGCGTCCGGCATCGGTTTGCAGCAGGAAGTCGCGTTCCTCGCGGAACAGGCGAAAGCGGTTGCGGACCTCCCAGGAGATCTGCAGCGCGCCGTCGCCGACCGCGGTCTGGGCCTGGGCTGACGACGTGAATATCCCGGCCAGCGCAGCGGCGAGCAGCGCGAGAGCGAGGATGGAGCGTGAGAGAATTCCGGCCATGGCGCCTTTGACGTTAGCGGTAAGGCAGAAATAAGAGAACCGGCGACAGCTGGCTAAATTGTCCCGATCGCGCAGATAACGACGCTGTGACCGGTTCAGGATTGCCGGCTGTTGACCGGTTGCCGCACCCGCGCCTTGGCGGTGCAGGCCTCGGCCAACCGGCGCCGTTCCTGCCAGGGCTGCACCACGTTGAGCCAGAGTTCGCGCGTGCCCATGATGGAGATGGAAATGCCGAACGGGATCAGGAAGTAGAGGATCCGGAACACCACCAGCGTCGCCACCAGTTGTTCCTTGCTGAACTGCGGCAACGCCAGCAGCATCGCCGCATCGAACACGCCGAGACTGCCGGGTGCATGGCTGGCAAAGCCGAGCAGCGTCGCCAGGATGAACACCACCGCCAGCGAAACGAAATCGATGTAGGGTTCGGTCGGCATCAAGAGATACATCGCCAGCGCGCAGAAGCCGAGATCGACCACGCCGATCAGGACCTGCAGCAGCGTCAGCCGGGCGGAGGGCAATACCACCTTCCAGCCGTTCTGCCCGAGTTCACGACGCTGTTCGCCGGTCAGCAGCCAGACGAAATAGGCCGCGATACCCGCGAGGCAGCCGATCGCAATCAGCCGGTTCATCGAGGGCGGCAGCAGATCCATCGCCGACGCGGCCCAGGGATGCCAGGCCATGCCGAAGCCGAGTACGAACAGGTTGCCGAGCCAGAAAGTCAGCCCGGAGAGGAAGCAGATCTTGGCGACATCGATCGCGCTCAGGCCGTAGTCGGAATAGATCCGGAACCGGATCGCGCCGCCGGTAAAGACGGTGGCGCCGATGTTGTGGCCGATGGTGTAGCTGGTGAAACTAGACATCGCGGCGATCCGATACGGCACGTGATTCTTGCCAATGGTTCGCAACGCGAAGAAATCATAGAACGTCAGCGTGCAGAAGGCGCAGACCACGCACAGCGCCGCCAGCGCGATCCGGTGCGGGGTAATATCCGTCAGCGCAGTCAGGATCACCCCGGTGTCGACGCCCCTCAGGGTCCGGACCAGCGTGGTAACGGCAAAGATGATGATGAGGAGACTCGCAGCGATCCCTAGCCGTTTCCAGCCGATCTTCTCCTTGAAGCCACGCCCGAGCGTGGTCAGCAGCCGATGCATTCATCCTCCCGGCGGGGCGGCAAAAACCTGCCGCGAAAGGCGACAGACGACGGTCAGTTGCACCGTGCGACAAGACACATAAGCTAAAACCGGACCGTTGTGCAGTCCTTGACAAACTCAGCTTTTGCTCAAGTTCGCGGCCCCCGTCACATCTCCTACATATGTCGCCGCGTTAACGATTGTGAGTCGGGAGACGCACGCGTTCCGTCCGCGTTCCACGTGTTGGTTTGCATGTGTTCGTTTCATGGCGATTCGGGTTTCCCAGGAACATCGCCGCTCGCCGCCGGTTAGCTCCGCATCAGCAACCGGACGTGGCGGCGTGTGAGGGGTGAGGAAACCCGCGTTGTCCCGTTCTCGAAAAAAGGGACCCGCGCAATGGGACTGTTTACCAAAGACATCAAGACCATGAACGACCTGTTCGTCCATCAACTGCAGGATATCTACTACGCCGAGAAGCAGCTCGTGAAAGCGCTGCCGAAGATGGCCGTCAAGGCCACCGACAAGCAGCTCAAGCAGGGTTTTCTCACCCATCTCGACGAGACCAAAACCCATGTGCAGCGTCTCGAGGAGGTGTTCCGGATGCATGGCGCCGAGATCAAGGCGGTCAACTGTCCGGCGATCGACGGCATCATCCAGGAAGCCGACGAAGTGGCCGGCGAGGTCGAGGACAAGACCGTGCTGGACGCGGCCTTGATCAACGCCGCCCAGGCCGCCGAGCATTATGAGATCACCCGTTACGGCAGCCTGATCGCGTGGGCGCGGCAGCTCGGCCGCAACGACTGCGCCGGCGTGCTGCAGAAGACGCTCGACGAAGAGCGCACCGCCGACAAGAAGCTGACCTCGCTGGCGGAAGGCAGGATCAACATCCGCGCCGCGAGCTGATCTGCTTGATTTGGTGAGGCAAAACGCCGCGCGGGCCCGGTCCCGGCGCGGCGTTTTCGTGCCTGGACGCAAGTTCCGCCGTGCCCCGATCCAAAATACCGAAAACAACCCCATGCACAGTAGAGGTAATCTGGTGTGGTCTGCCGACACGCTTCGATCAATGACGAAGTATGATGTTGAAGACGTCGCGCCGAGAACCCCGCCAAAATACGGAAAATGCTCCCGATTTCAGCGATCCTTGAGCCTTTGTTCACCATCGGCACAACCGCAGCGGGGGCGTTAACTGAAATACACCGCCGGTGCCGTCATGACAGACCGAGCGTAGGGGTCTGTGATGTATCAAGTCCTGAATTGCGTGGTCACCGAGCATGACTGGCGACTGGTGGTCCTTGGCGGCACGATCTGCTGGCTCGCCAGCGCGGTGGCGATCAGTCTGCTTCATCGCGCGAAGGCTTCGCAGGGGCACACCCGCGCGATCTGGATCGGTCTCGATGCGGCCGTGGGCGGTTGCGGAATTTGGGCCACCCACTTTGTTGCGATGCTGGCCTACGACCCCGGCACGGGCGCCGGATACAACATCCCGATCACGCTGATGTCGCTGGTCTTTGCCGTGGCGATCTCCGCCGTCGGCTTCGGCATTGCGCTGCTCAATGACCGCCGGTCGACGATGGCGATCGGCGGTGCGGTGGTCGGTATCGGCGTGGCCGCGATGCACTACACCGGCATGATGGCCCTGGAGATCCCTGCGCGCATCGTGTAGTCACCCGGCATTGTCCTGGCTTCGGTGGTGTTCGGAAGCGTTTTCGGAGCCATCGCACTCGTTGTCGCCCTGCGCCGGGATGATCGCAATCACACCCTGGCTGCCACGGCGCTGCTGACGGTCGCGATCGTTTCGCATCACTTCACGGCGATGGGGGCGATTACGCTCGTTCCGGATCCCACTCTCGCCGCCGACGGATTGACGATCGCACCGGCCGCGCTTTCGTTTTTGACGGCGGTCGCGGCTTTCGCGATTCTCGGAATATCGCTGGTGGCTGCCATGCTCGATCGCCGGTCGAGCAGCGAACTGCACCAGCAGAAGGTGGTGCTGGATACCGCGCTCGAAAACATGTCGCAGGGACTGGCCATGTTCGATGCCGACGGCCGCATCCTGCTGTTCAACGAACGCTACGGCGAAATGCTGGGGCGGACCGGCCTGCCGCTCCAGGGCCGCCTGCTGATCGACGTTCTCACCGACCTGAAATCGGCGGGCCGGTGGGACGGCGACGCCGACGAACTCGTGACCGGCCTGATCGCCGAGGCGAAGGCCGGCAACACCGCGACCAGAACCATCATCCAGAACGGGCGCTCGATCCGCATCGTCGACCAGCCGATGAAGGGCGGCGGCTGGGTTGCCACCTTCGAAGACATCACGGAATGGCAGCAGGCCCAGCAGCAGATCTCCCACATGGCGCGTCACGATGCGCTGACCAATCTGCCGAACCGGACGCTGTTCCGCGAGGAACTCGAACAGGCCTTGCGACTGGTCAAGCGCAGCGACCAGCTTGCGGTGCTTTGCCTCGACCTCGATCACTTCAAGGAAATCAACGACTCGCTCGGACACCCGATCCGCGACGCCCTGCTGATGGAAGTCGGCCGCCGGCTCGGCGATTGCGTGACCGAACACGACACCGTCGCACGCCTCGGCGGCGACGAGTTCGCGATCGTCCAGTTCTGCAAGGATTGCGATCCTTCCGCGGTTTCCCTGCTTGCCAGCCACGTCGTCGAGCGCATTTCCGAGCCCTATACGATCGGCGGGCATCAGCTCGTCATCGGGGTGAGCATCGGCATTTCGCTGGCGCCCGAAGACGGCAAGAATCCCGATGAGCTGCTGAAGAAAGCCGACCTCGCGCTGTATCGCGCCAAGGCCGACGGCCGCGGCACTTATCGCATCTTCGAGACCGGCATGGACGCGCGCGCCCAGGCCCGGCGTCTGCTGGAGCTCGATCTGCGCGCCGCATTGCCGCGCAAGGAGTTCGAGGTCTACTACCAGCCGATCCGCGACATTGCCGGCGACAAGGTGGTCGCCTTCGAAGCGCTCATTCGCTGGAACCATTCGCTGCGCGGTATGATTTCGCCGGTCAGCTTCATTCCGCTCGCCGAGGAGACCGGGTTGATCATCCCGCTCGGCGAATGGGTGCTGCGCCAGGCCTGTACCGATGCCACACGTTGGCCGGAAGAAGTCTGCGTCGCCGTCAATCTCTCGCCGGTGCAGTTCAAGAATCCGAACCTGGTGACGCAGGTCAAGTCGGCGCTGGAGCGATCCGGCCTCGCGCCGCATCGGCTCGAACTCGAAATCACCGAGTCGGTGCTGCTGCAAAACAGCGAGGCGACGCTCGGCGTGCTGCATGAGCTGCGCGCCTTCGGCGTCCGGATTTCGCTGGACGATTTCGGCACCGGCTATTCGTCGCTGAGCTACATGGGCAGCTTCCCGTTCGACAAGATCAAGATCGACCGTTCCTTCGTCACTGAACTCGCGACCCGCGAGGACTCGATGGCGATCGTCCGCGCCGTCACCGGCCTCGGCAAGAGCCTCGGCATCGTCACCACGGCGGAAGGCGTCGAGACCGATGCGCAGTTCGAACTGCTGCGTCGCGAGGGCTGCACGCAGGCGCAAGGTTATCTGTTCAGCAAGCCGCGTCCGGTTGCGGAGGTGGAGGCGATGCTGGAGAGGGCGCCGAAGCGGATCGTGGCGTAGGACCTTTACTCATAATCCAGTGCGGGAATGCAGAACCCCTGCGACCCTCGAGCGGATAATGAACACGGAGTCCGTTCTGGCTTCGGAAGGCGAACGTGCCGCAGCACGCACATCGCCGCGAGACGACTCCGCAGGCATAAATCGGATTCATTCAGGACGCTTTGCCTATTGGGGCACCTTCAAACGCTGCGAAAGCACGACTTCGTTGGCGATTGCATAGATATAGCACGGGCCTTCGGCACCGCCTCGAATGGTGTCGCCGTTGCATAGGAGAAGCGCTCTCGTTTCCGCTTCCCGGAGCGATTGTTCGCCAACTATGACAAATAGAGTCCCCAAGGGGTGAATGGCTATCGCCTTGGCCGCAGGTGCCGAAAAATAAGCTTGCAGATCCTTTCGTGATCGCAGGTTTGCTGAAATTACAGGTATTTTTGAGAGATCAACCTCACCGGAATAGTTCAGGTGGGGCATTTCCTTGAAAACCAAGCCGCCTGATGACGGCTGGTCATCGGCAGCGACCAAGGCGCAGGCTTTCGCGAAGCGAAGTTGGCAACCCTCCAGCGTCTTTTCTGCGGCGGATGCTGCATCCTCATGACCTTCCGAAATGAAATATCGGCGATACTGGTCTTGAACGGCCATTGCCCTGTGCAGCTTGCTCTCGATGTATCCGGTAATGATACCGCGACGCTCTTGCTCCGCTACATCAGGCGTCGTGGACGCCATTATCTCGGATAGTGCTTTCGTCAGTTTCGCGATGGGATCGACGAGAGAGTCGGCTGGGCTGGATGGGGATGGTGGCGCAGGTGGCTTGGCGACGGCCACGGGAGACGTCACGGGCGGCGTTGCTGCCGGTGTTGGGATGACAGCCGCGACTTCCTTTTTCGGCGGCTCCGGCCGCGACCAGGGCTTGTTCAGAATCACGAAGCTGCCGAGAGCCCCGAGAACGATCGCCAGCGCTGCTATGACGACAAGCAAGGCTGTCGGCCGTTGGCTCACCGCCTTGGTTTGGGCATTGGCATTGGCGACTAAAGCCGGCTCCGGGGATTCCTTCTCGATTTGAACCCGATAGGCATGAACGGGGCGAGGAATATTCTTGACCGATTGCGGACCCATATCGCTGAAAACGACGGAGAGCTTGTCGGCGACCTGCTCGTGGACCGAGCGGGAAACGCAGATGCCGCCAGGAGAAGCCAACCCCTGCAAGCGTGCCGCGACATTCACGCCATCGCCAAGAAGATCGCCGTCGCGCTCGATCACATCACCAATCGTCAGTCCGATCCGAAAGACCATATGGCGGCTGGGTGGGTAGCTCATGTTGCGAGTTCGCAGGGATTCCTGAATATCGATCGCGGCCCGAACCGCGTCGACGGCACTTGGGAATTCTGCGAGCACCGCATCGCCGGCGGTGTTGAAGATGCGGCCGTCGGCCCTGGTAATAAAATCATCGAAGACGGATCGATACGACATGAGACGGCGCATCGTCTCCTCTTCATCCTCCGCCATGAGCCGACTGTACCCGACGAGATCGGCAGCGAGAATGGCCGCAATCTTCCGCTTCAATGGCGATCTCCCTCATCCCGGTGGCGGTGGTTCGTCGTGAATACCCGCCGGAATCCAACCGCAATCGGCGCCATCAAATCACGCGGGAAGCGAAGCGGCCAGTCCGCTCGGCGGCACGAGCGCCGCGATCACACCTTGCGCATCGCGAAATACGCGCCGCAGAACGCCATTGCGGCTCCCAGGCACAACGCCGCTAGTCCAGCGAGCACGCCCGAGATGGTCGGGATCGGGCTCGGCGCGGACGCGGCCTGTCCGGCGCCGGCCAGGATCAGCACGCCGACCGCGATCAGGAACTGCCGCATCCGCTGCGGGATCTGGCCGGAGACGGCGCTGTTCATCAGGGCGGCGGTGAAATAGCCGCCGGAGAAGGCAACGGTTGCGATCAGCCACCAGGCGATGGCGGCGCCTGCGGGCATGAATTCGCGCGTGTCGGATCGCCACAGGCCGCCAAGGTCGAGGCCATAGCGCGCGCCCAGCATGTGCACGGCAAGGGCCAGCAACACGCCGGATATCGCAGCGCCCGCCAGGATCAGGCGGCGCGGAAAATAGGTCGTCTCGGCCATGCCCCGCTTGTAAGGTAAAGCCGGCGCGCCGCGCAAGCGGGCGGCGGGCGATCGATGCGGGGATTTTTTTGCCAACCACACTTCCGAACCGGACTAATGCAGGCGAGGGCGCGCCCGAGACCCGCTATGCCTACAAGGCTTCGCTGATCGGATCGGCGCACGAATTCGAGCTGACCGATGCCGGCCTGTCGTGGCGGGTCGGCGGCAGGTCCGGTGTGTGGGCCTATGGGGATATCGCCGCCGTCAGGCTGTCGTATCGGCCGGTGTCGATGCAGTCGCGCCGGTTCCGGGCCGATATCGAAAATGTGGCCGGCAACAGGATCGCCGTTCTCTCCACCACCTGGCAGACGGTCTCGCTGATGGCGCCGCAGGACCATGGCTACCGCGTCTTCATCGTCGAATTGCACCGGCGCATGCGCGACGCCGGCAGCAAGGCAAGGCTGATCGGCGGCCTCGGGCCGAAAACCTATGCGGCTGCGGTGACGATGCTGGTGCTGCTCGCGATCGCGATGCTGGGATTGTTGGTGCGCGCGGTCGCGACCTTCGAATGGACCGGCGCGCTGTTCCTGGTGGGGTTTGCGGCGCTGTTCACCTGGCAGGTCGGCGGCTTCGTCAAACGCAACCGGCCGATCGGCTATTCGTTCGACCGGCTGCCGGTCGCGCTGTTGCCGTAAACGGAACGTGTCCCGGATGCAGCGCAGCGCGTTTGCGGTGCGCTGCTGTTCCGGGACCCATCGGCCAGCAACGAAGGTGGGTCCCGGCGCTGCGGCGCATCACTTCGTGCTGCACCGCGTCCGGGACAAGTGACCGTCGCAATCAAGCGCGAGGGGAGGTGCGCCGGAAGAATTATTCCGTCGTATCGAAATTTTCCTTTTCGGTGAGCAATCCCGCCAGCGCGCGCAGCGCGCTGTCGAGTTGTTCGGAGGAGGGGGCGCCGAGCGCCAGCCGGACCGCGTTGGGCGCGTGTCCGGGCGCCACGGCGAAGGTGGTCGACGGCGTCAACGCGATGTCGCGGCGGGCGGCCGCTGCGACGAAGGTCTGCGAACGCCAGTGCGGCGGCAGCGTCAGCCAGAGATGATAGGACTGAATGTTGGCCTGGATCTCGAAGCCGGCGAGATACTTTGCCGCCATGTTCTGGCGCCGCGCCGCGTCGATCCGCTTCAGCCGGACCAATTCGGAGACGGTGCCGTCGTCCATCATCCGGATTCCGGCCGTCAACGCAAAACCCGAAGCGGTCCATCCGCCCGAGCGCACCGACGCCATGATGCGTTCGCGCAAGCGCGACGGCGCTGCGATGAAGCCGATTGCCAATCCGGGGGCTACTTTCTTCGAGAGGCTGTCGAGCACGATGCACTGATCGGGCAGCAGTGCGGCCAGCGGCGCTTCGTCGCCGAGAAATCCGTAGACCGCGTCCTCGATCACGGGCAGGCCGAGCTTCTCGATGACGCGCACCAGGTCGGCGCGCCGCGCCGGCGGCATCGTCATGCCGAGCGGATTCTGGATCGTCGGCTGGATGTACAGCGCCGACAGATGCGCCTCGCGGTGCGCCTTCTGCACCGCGTCCGGTCGTACGCCGTGTTCGTCCATCGCCAGCGGCACCAGCGTCACGCCCATGCGGGCGGCAATGTCTTTGATGAAGGGATACGTCAGCGCTTCGACGCCGCAGCGACCGCCGCTCGGCACCATGGCGGCGAGCGCAGCGGCGATGCATTGCCGGCCGCCGGCGGTGAACACGAACTGGTCGGCGCCCGGGGTCCAGTCGCCGCGGGAAAGGAATTCGGCCGAAATCGTTCGCGCCGCTTGCGTGCCGGTGATGCTGGTCTGCCGGAGTGCCACATCGAGCGCTTCGGGCCGCTCCAGTCCTTCGAGCGAGCGCGCGATCATCGCCGATTGGGTCGGCAGCATCGGATAATTGACTTCGAGGTCGATGCGCTGGCCCCGCGGCTCTGTGAGTGAAGACACGCCGCGGCGGGTTTCGCCGGACACGAAGGTGCCGCGCCCGACTTCGCCGATCACGAGGCCGCGGCGCAGCAACTCGGTGTAGACGCGGCTCGCGGTCGAGACCGCGATCTTGCGCTGGTAGGCAAAGCTGCGCTGCGGCGGCAACCGGTCGCCGGGCTTGAGCGTGCCGCTGGCGATCTCGACGGCGACGGTGTCGGCAAGCTTCAGATATTCGAACTTTGACATTATTGCACCGAGAGCAATGTTTTACTTGCTCCGAAGAGCGTATCGGATCATTTAAACGCCATCAAGTCCATGATTGCACCGAGGGGGTGCGAGCAATCAGACGTCACACCAGGTGCAATCGCTGGATGCAGCGGATGCGCCGGCGGCATCGCCGTGCCGCGCAAGCTAACCGGAGAAGACTCATGACCATGATTTCACCCGTCGCAGGCCAGCCTGCATCGCAGAGCACGCCGGCCGGATTGGCTGACCTGTTCGGGCGCTGGGTGCATGGCATCATGGTCTATTGGGCGCGCCGCGAGGCCATCAAGACCTTGCGGCAGATGGACGACCGCGCCTTGCGCGACATCGGCATCGTGCGCAGCCAGATCGAGACGGCGGTCCATGGCGTCGTCGACCCGACCTTCGGCTACGTCAGGTAGTTACGCCGGCGCCAGCTCTCCCCACGCGATTCCGGCATCGCGGTCGTCGTCGGATGAGTTGGAAATCCGCCGAGGTTTCGAAGCCGTCGCCGTGCGCCGCTCGCGCAGCCGCCGCAGCGTCAGCAGACGGACTGCCGCATTCAGGGCACGCAGGACCAGCCGGGCGAAGCGGGTGATCTGATGCAGCGTGGCCCGGACATGCATCACCCCGGCGGCCAGACGCATGGCGATCACGAATTCCAGATACATCAACATGTCGCCGGCAAACAGGATCGCGAGGTCGAACGGCAGGGTCTGGGCGAACGCCATCACCAGCAGCGTAATGGCGACGAACTCGACGACCTTGCGGATGGTGAGGCGGTCGAGGAAGGCCGCGAACTGCACCACCAGCACGTCCCAGAGCGCATCGCCGGTCGCGAGCGGGATTTCGTAGCTCCACTTCCGCCACAACTTCCTCATCCACGATCTCCGCCGGGAAAAAAGGTTTCAGGTGAGTGAGATACCGGTTCTGGCGAAGACAACAGATGATCTAATGCCGCACCACCAGCACCGAGCATTTGGCGTAGCGCACCACATGGCCGGCATTGGAGCCGAGAAAATAGGTCCGCATCGCCGGACGGTGCGAGGTCATCACGATCAGGTCGGCCTTGATCGCGGCCGCTTCCTCGAGGATTTCGTGATAGATGCCGCCCTGTCTTACGACATAGGAAATGCGCGAGGCATCGATGCCGGCCTCGCGGGCGACGATCGCGAGCGCCTCTTCCGAGGTCTCGCGCTGCTGGGTGTCGAAGTCGGCCGGAACGTATTCCGCCAGCATCACCGGCGTCATCGGCAGCACGTTCAACAGCCGCACCGTCCCGTTCCAGGTTTGCGACAAGGTTGCCGCCGTCGCAATCGCGGGCTTGGCCAGATCGGTATCGGCGAGGTCGATCGGCACCAGGATGGATTTGAACATCTGCGCCTCCTGCTGGAAGCGAGCTTACCATGGCTACGCCGCGATGTCCGCCGGCCTCACTCGCCCGATGCCTGCTTCAGCAATTTGGGACTGGTGAAGCGCACCAGTTTGCCGCTGCGGAACGAAACGTCGCTCCAGTCGTCGATATCGAAATCGAGGATCGCCAGACCCGCGGTCGGCAGGTTGTCCTGCAGCGCCTGCCTCCCGGCGGCGTCGCCGCTGCCGGCCAGCATCAGCGCCAGCTCGTGCATGCCGGGATTGTGGCCGACCAGCAGCAGACTTTTGGGATTGCTGACCTCTGCCATGCGGACGATCCCCAACAGTTGCGCCGGTTCGGCGCCATAGATCTCGTCGAGGAATTCCACCTCCCATGTCGCCGCGGCCTGTTCCCGCAGCGCGTCCTTCATGGCATGGCCGGCAATCTCCCATGTCTGCCGCGCCCGCACCGCGGTCGAGACCAGCACCGCGTCGGGGAGGGGCGGGTGGCGGCCGATCCAGGTGCCGACGGCAGCGGCGTCGAGCCGGCCGCGGTCGTCGAGACGGCGGTCCTGATCCTGGCCCGAGGGCGCGTCGTGTTCGGTCTTGGCGTGACGCAGCAGCAGCAAACGGCGCATGGGCGCATTCTCGATTCGTTTTGGCCTGAATTAATCTACAAGCTCATGCTTAGGACAAGGTGACAATCGCCGCAGCGGTCCGTAAGAAACGCCATGGCAGAGACTTACACAAGTGCGACCGGGGGCCCCGACGACGACGCGCCCTTTCGCTCGCGCCTGACATTCGAGCTGGACGTCGATATCTGCATCGTCGGCGCCGGTCTTGCCGGGCTGACGGTAGCGCTAGAGGCGGCCCGCCTCGGCGCCAGCGTCGCCGTGCTCGAGGGCCGTCATGTCGGCTGGAACGCGTCCGGCCACCAGCTCGGCACCGTGGCGCCGGGTTACGGGCTGCCGATCGGCGACTTGATCGAGCGCGTCGGCCTCGAGGATGCCCGCGAGCTGTGGGCGCTGTCGAAGGAGGGCGCCGACTATGTCCGCGCTACCGCGACCGAGGAGGCGATGCCGGGCATCGCGCTGACCGAAGGGGCGCTGGAAGTTTCCAACGTCGATGCCGGCGATACCCTGATCAGCCGGTTGCAGACGCTGAGCGAGGATTTCGAGACCGAGGTCGAGGGCTGGCAGATCGATCGCGTTCGCGACCAGCTCGGCACCAACAGATATTTTCACGGCATCTACTATCCCAAGGCGTTCCAGATCGACGGCCGCAAATACATCCACGGCCTCGCCGAGCTGGCGCGGCGCGCCGGCGCCCGCATCTTCGAGGACACGCCGGTCGTCAGCATCGATCCGTCGGGCATTCGCAAGCGCATCGTGACGCCGTCGGCGCGGCTGCGCGCCTCGCATATCGTGCTCGCCGGCAACATCCATCTCGGCGCGCCGCTGCGGCGGCTGTCGGAGACGCTGCTGCCGGTCTGGCGTTATGGCGCGGTGACGGAACCGCTCGGCGATCGGCTCAGTGACGTCATCAAGTTCCGCGGCTCCGTCAGCGACAGCGACGGCGTCGATCATTTCCGGATCGTGGGCGGCGAGCGGTTGATGTGGGCGAGCCCGGAAACCACCTGGGACGCCCGGCCGCGCCGTTTCGGTTCCGCGATCCAGCGCCGCATCGCGACCGTATTTCCGAAGCTCGACAAGGTCGCGATCTCGGACGTGTTCGGCGGTGCGGTCGGACTGACCGTGCACGGCATGCCGCAGATCGGGCAGTTGCGCAAAGGACTGTGGGTGGCGTCGGGCTTCGGCCGCCAGGGGCTCAATACTTCGGCGATGGCGGGGCAGTTGATCGCGCGCAGCATCCTGTGGGGCGACGAGCGCTGGCGGCTGTTTTCGCCGTTCGAACTGGTCTGGGCCGGGGGCGCGACCGGCCGGGTTGCCGGTCATCTGATCGGGATGTGGGGGCGGGGCGCTTCGGCCGCCGCCGGTGCGCTGGCCCGTTACCGCGAGGGCGCACGCGCCCGGGAACAGATCCGCGAGGCCCGGCTGGCGCAGGCCAACCGGCAGGCCCGGCCGCAGCAACCGCCGCGCCGCCGTCCTCCATCAGGCGCGCCACGTCCCGTACGGCCGCAACCGCCGGAACCGGTGCAGATGCAGGACGCGCCACCGGTGGGGCCAAGCTCGCAGGAAAGTGAGAAGATTCGCGACGGATCGATGTAACTTCGGTCCGGATAGGCCGTATTTGATGGCGAACCGTTCCTGTTCCGCTTCGCACGGAGACCTCTGATGATCGACCGCCGTATCCTGCTCGCCTCCGCAGCCAGCCTGTTTGGCCTGTTCGCGTTCCGCTGGCTGCGCGCCACGCCGGCAGAT
>Ga0209023_10001017_pt1 | contig 39422 bp, 30 predicted proteins | sample LakOneMetagenome_FD_187468 | JGI IMG/M metagenome (GOLD analysis project Ga0209023, IMG submission 187468) | Freshwater and sediment microbial communities from Lake Erie, Canada (SPAdes) (version 2) | ecosystem: Environmental > Aquatic > Freshwater > Lentic | place: Lake Erie, Canada...
AGAACCCGCTGATCCCGGCGGTCTACGACATCATCTGGTCAGCGGTCTGCTTTGTCGTGATTTTGTTCTTCTTCTGGAAGTACGCACTTCCGAAGATGCAGACGCTTCTTGACAACCGTGCAGAGGCCATCGAAGGCAACATCGCCAAGGCAGACGACGCCCAGCGCAAGGCCGAAGCTGCTCTCGAGCAGTACACGGCCCAGCTGGCAGACGCCCGTGCCGAGGCTGGACAGATTCGGGAGCAGGCTCGTTCCGACGGCCAGCGCATCGTCGCTGAGCACAAGGACCAGGCTGTTTCGGAGGCCGCTCGCGTCACCGCAAGCGCCAAAGCACAGATTGAAGCCGAACGCCAGGCAGCCGTCGTCTCGCTTCGCAGCGAAGTCGGTACCCTCGCGATCGACCTGGCATCGGGAGTCATCGGCGAGAGCCTGACCGACGACGCCAAGGCGAGCGCCATCGTCGATCGCTTCCTGGCCGAACTCGAAGCTTCGGAAGACGCGGCTTCGCAGGCAGGGAAGAAGTAAGCAATGGGAAGCGCCACCAGAGAAGCACTGGCATCATCGAGAACGGCCCTGTCCGGCTCGATCGGAACGATCGACCTGGCCACCGGCGAGAGCCTGTTCAAGGCCGGTCGTGTCGTGGGTGCCTCCTCGCAGCTTCTGTCCGCGCTGGCTGACCCGTCGGCATCCGCTGCCGCCAAGGTCACGCTGGTGAAGGCAGTATTCGGAAGCACAGTGACCCCGCAGGCGCTGAGCCTTTTGGGCTCTGTCGTTGCCGAGCGGTGGTCCAACCACGGCGACGTGCTGGCGGGCATCGAAGACCTGGGGCTGCGGGCGACCGCGATTTCCGCTCCGGCTGAGGTGTCCATTGAGTCCGAGCTGTTCGCTTTCGGAACCGCGGTGTCTTCGGATGCCGAGCTTGAGTTGGCCCTGGCCAGCAAGCTGGGACTTCCAACGGCCAAGGCCGGGTTGGTTGAGAAGCTTCTCGCCGGAAAGGTGTCGCCGCAAACACTCGTGATTGTGCGCCACCTGGTGCAGCAGCCTCGCGGTCGCCGCATCGGCGAACTGCTTCGTCACGCGGCATCCGTTGTCGCCGATCAGGCGGGAACCTCGATCGCCACGATCACCTCTGCCGGTGCCTTGGCGCCGGCTCAGCTCGATCGGCTCAAGAAGAACCTGTCCGAGCGGTACGGACGACAGCTCAGCATCAACTTGGTCATAGACCCGGCGGTTCTGGGCGGCGTCCGCGTGCAGATCGGTGATGACGTCATTGACGGCAGCATCGCCACACGACTCGCGGACCTGAGACTCCAGCTCGCCCGCTGACCGTCAGGTCGGCAACACACAAACCTCGAGACGCCAGCGTTTCGCACAGCTAACACCTGTACAACCAGTACAGAAAAGGGAAGATGATGGCAGAACTAACGATCAGCCCCGATGAGATCCGCGATGCTCTCCAGGACTTCGTCAAGTCCTACGAGCCGAACAAGATCTCCACCACCGAGGTCGGCTATGTCACCACCGCCGGCGATGGCATCGCCCACGTTGAGGGACTGCCCGGCGTGATGGCCAACGAGCTCATCAAATTCGCCGACGGCACCCTGGGCCTGGCCCAGAACCTCGACGAGGACGAGATCGGCGTCGTCGTACTCGGCGAATTCGCCGGCATCGTGGAGGGCATGGAGGTGCACCGCACCGGCGAGGTTCTCTCCGTTCCCGTCGGAGACGGCTACCTCGGCCGCGTCGTCGACCCGCTCGGCGCCCCGATCGACGGTCTCGGTGAGATTGCAACTGAAGGACGTCGTGCCCTCGAGCTGCAGGCTCCGGGTGTTATGGATCGTAAGAGCGTGCACGAGCCGATGCAGACCGGAATCAAGGCCATTGACGCCATGATCCCGATCGGCCGCGGTCAGCGCCAGCTGATCATCGGTGACCGCCAGACGGGTAAAACCGCCATCGCGATCGACACCATCATCAACCAGAAGGCCAACTGGGAGTCCGGCGACACGAACAAGCAGGTTCGCTGCATCTATGTCGCCATCGGCCAGAAGGGCTCCACCATCGCTTCGGTGAAGGGTGCTCTAGAGGATGCCGGCGCGATGGAGTACACGACCATCGTCGCAGCTCCCGCCTCGGACCCGGCCGGCTTCAAGTACCTCGCACCGTACACCGGCTCGGCCATCGGCCAGCACTGGATGTACGGCGGCAAGCACGTTCTGATCGTCTTCGACGACCTGTCCAAGCAGGCAGAGGCCTATCGCGCCGTATCGCTGCTTCTGCGTCGCCCGCCGGGACGCGAAGCGTACCCCGGAGACGTGTTCTACCTGCACTCCCGTCTGCTGGAGCGTTGCGCCAAGCTGTCCGACGCGCTCGGTGCCGGATCGATGACCGGTCTCCCGATCATCGAGACCAAGGCCAACGACGTCGCCGCGTACATTCCGACCAACGTGATCTCGATCACCGACGGCCAGATCTTCCTGCAGTCCGACCTCTTCAACGCCAACCAGCGCCCCGCGGTCGACGTGGGAATCTCGGTTTCGCGAGTCGGTGGAGACGCCCAAGTCAAGTCGATCAAGAAGGTGTCCGGCACGCTCAAGCTTGAGCTGGCCCAGTACCGGTCGCTGGAAGCGTTCGCGATGTTCGCATCCGACCTCGACGCCACCAGCCGCCGCCAGCTTGCCCGTGGTGCCCGCCTCACCGAGCTGCTGCGTCAGCCGCAGTACTCGCCATACCCGGTCGAAGACCAGGTCGTGTCGATCTGGGCCGGCATCAACGGCAAGCTCGACGAGGTTCCCGTCGCCGACGTCCTGCGCTTCGAACGTGAGCTGCTCGACTTCCTCGGTCGCAACACGACCGTGCTGTCGACGCTGCGGGAGACGAACGTTCTCACCGACGACACCGTTGCCGGCCTGTCAAGCGGAATCGACAAGTTCAAGCTTGAATTCCAGACGGGCGAGGGCAAGCCGCTCGCATCAGTGGGTGTGGAGAAGTTCGAGGCCATCGGCGTCGAAGAAGTCACCCAGGAAAAGATCGTCAAGCACCGCCGCTAAAGCGCGACGCCCGATTAGTTGCCGGGTTCGACTGGAAAAGTCGGGCCCGGCAAGACACGATCACCGAAAGGAAAGCTGAGACACATGGGAGCGCAACTTCGCGTCTACCGGCAGAAAATCAAGTCTGCCCAGACGACTAAGAAGATCACTCGGGCCATGGAGCTGATCTCCGCCTCGCGCATTCAAAAGGCGCAGGCGCGGGTCGCTGCGTCAACCCCGTATTCGCGCGCGGTCACCCGCGCCGTATCCGCGGTGGCTACGTACTCGAACGTGGAGCACGTACTCACCACCGAACCGGAGAAGATCGAGCGCGCCGCGGTCGTCATCTTCGCCTCTGACCGCGGCCTGGCCGGCGCGTTCAGCTCCCAGGTGTTGCGCGAAGCGGAGTCGCTGAGCGAACTGCTGCGTTCACAGGGCAAGGAAATCTCGTACTTCCTTATTGGACGTAAGTCGATTGCCTACTTCGCCTTCCGCAATCGCGCCTCCGAGCGCGTGTGGACCGGTGGTACCGACCAGCCGCAGTTCGAGACGGCCAAAGAAATCGGAGAGGCGCTTCTCGAAGCATTCCTTCGGGACTACGCCGATGGCGGTGTGGACGAGATTCACATCGTGTACAACCGTTTCGTGAGCATGGTCACCCAGGTTCCCGAAGTGGTTCGCCTGTTGCCGCTCGAGGTCGTTGAGGGTGTCGACGAGCCCGGCGATACCAAAGTCCTACCCCTGTACGAGTTCGAGCCCGACGTCGAAACGGTGCTGGACAGCCTGCTCCCGGTATACATCGAGAGTCGCTTGTTCAACGCCATGCTGCAGTCGGCCGCTTCCGAGCACGCCAGTCGTCAGAAGGCGATGAAGTCGGCCAGCGACAACGCCGACAAGCTCATCACGGACTACACGCGGTTGTCCAACAACGCCCGTCAGTCTGAGATCACCCAGCAGATTTCCGAGATCGTGGGTGGAGCCGATGCGCTCTCATCCGCCAAGAAGTAACCAGAGAAGAGAGAGCAATGACTGACACCGCAACCGCGCCAGTCCGCGCGGAGGATACGGCCGGCTCTGTTGGCCGTATCGCCCGCGTCACCGGCCCCGTTGTCGACATCGAGTTCCCGCATGACTCGATCCCCGGCATGTACAACGCCCTGAAGACCACGATCACCGTCGGTGGCGTCTCCAGCGAGATCACCCTCGAGGTCGCACTGCACCTCGGTGACGACCTCATTCGCGCCATCGCCCTGAACCCGACTGACGGCCTCGTCCGCGGCCAGGAAGTGCGCGACACCGGCACGCCCATCACGGTTCCGGTCGGAAACGTCACCAAGGGCAAGGTTTTCAACGTCATCGGAGATGTGCTCAACGCCGCTCCCGGCGAGAAGATCGAGATCACGGAGCGTTGGCCCATCCACCGCAAGCCGCCGCCCTTTGACCAGCTGGAGTCCAAGACTCAGCTGTTCGAGACCGGCATCAAGGTCATCGACCTGCTGACGCCGTATGTTCTCGGTGGAAAGATCGGCCTCTTCGGTGGTGCCGGTGTCGGTAAGACCGTTCTGATCCAGGAAATGATTCAGCGCGTTGCGCAGGACCACGGTGGAGTGTCGGTGTTCGCCGGAGTGGGCGAGCGTACCCGTGAGGGCAACGACCTCATCGCTGAGATGGAAGAAGCCGGCGTCTTCGACAAGACGGCGCTCGTGTTCGGCCAGATGGATGAGCCGCCGGGAACGCGGCTGCGTGTCGCGCTCTCCGCCCTCACCATGGCGGAGTACTTCCGCGATGTCGAGAAGCAGGACGTGTTGCTCTTCATCGACAACATCTTCCGCTTCACGCAGGCCGGTTCAGAGGTCTCCACGCTGCTCGGCCGCATGCCGTCCGCCGTGGGTTACCAGCCGAACCTGGCCGACGAGATGGGCATCCTTCAGGAGCGCATCACGTCCACCCGTGGCCACTCGATCACGTCGCTGCAGGCGATTTACGTTCCTGCTGACGACTACACCGACCCGGCTCCGGCGACGACCTTCGCCCACCTCGACGCCACGACCGAATTGTCTCGCGAGATCGCGTCGAAGGGCCTGTACCCGGCCGTTGACCCGTTGACCTCCACGAGTCGTATCCTCGACCCCCGCTACTTGGGTGCCGACCACTACAACACGGCCGTTCGGGTCAAGGCAATTCTGCAGAAGAACAAGGAACTCCAGGAGATCATCGCGATCCTCGGTGTCGACGAGCTGTCTGAAGAGGACAAGGTCACGGTTTCCCGTGCACGTCGCATCCAGCAGTTCCTGAGCCAGAACACCTACATGGCGAAGAAGTTCACCGGTGTCGAGGGCTCCACGGTTCCGCTGAAGGACACCATCGAATCGTTCACGGCAATTGCCAACGGCGACTTCGACCACGTGGCCGAGCAGGCCTTCTTCAACGTCGGTGGCATCAACGACGTCGAAGAGAAGTGGGCTCAGATTCAGAAAGAGAACGGCTAAGCATGGCTTCTCCGCTGAACGTCAGCGTTGTCTCGGCGGACCAGCAGGTCTGGTCCGGCGAGGCGACCATGGTTGTCGCGCGTACCGTGGAAGGCCAGATCGGTATTCTGGCCGGCCACGAGCCGATGCTGGCGATTCTCGCCGAGGGTGAAGTTCGCGTCACTCTGGCCGACGGATCGAAGATCGTGGCTGAAGCTGCCGATGGATTCCTCTCCGTCGACAATGACATCGTCACCATCGTCGCCCGCCAGGCGGCACTCGTTTAGTTCATATGTTGGTACTGCTTCCGCCGTCGGAGACGAAACGCTCCGGCGGCGAAGCTGTACCCCTGGACTGGACCGGTCTGGCTTTTCCGGAACTCTCGATCGCCCGGTCAACCCTGTCCCGCGCCCTCGTATCGCTGTGCGCTGATCCGGACGCGGCCATGAGGGCGTTGAAGCTCGGCCGCACGCAAGCAGGGGAGATCGGACGCAATCGGGCACTGCTCGTATCGGAAACGATGCCGGCTCTGGACCGTTACACCGGCGTTGTCTACGACGCCCTCGAGGCGGCGTCCCTGTCAGAAGCAGAACGGCGATTCGCCGATGAGCACGTGGCCGTGCATTCCGCCCTGTTCGGTCCGGTGGCAGCGCTCGATGCAATTCCGGCGTATCGCCTCTCGCATGATTCGCGGCTGCCGGGACTGACGCTGAAGAGGCACTGGGGTGTCCTGGTCGCCGGGGCCCTGCAGCAAACGTCTGGGCTGCTCCTCGACCTCCGCTCCGAGGCCTACGTGGCGCTCGGGGCAGCGCCGGTCCGGGCGGATTCCGTTTTTCTGCGCGTCGTGAGCGATGTCACGGGCACGACGCGGGCGCTGAACCACTTCAACAAGAAGTCCAAAGGCCAGTTCGTGCGGGCGCTGATCCAGCACGGACAGGATTTCGGCACCGTGGACGAGCTGTTGGCCTGGGCGCACGCTGCCCGGATCACCCTTCGCCCCGGCGACCCGGGAGAGCTTCAACTCGTGGTGGACTCGAGTGTCTCCGCGCCGAAATTCAGTATCTTCGCCCCGGTTGAGCAGCTCAGTCGCGCCTGACGGTTCCCGGTGCACGGGAACGAAAGCCTGGGCAAGTCGCTAGGGTGTGAGCGTGCCTACTCAAGCCAGAACTATCACCGTGACCGGCGCCGGCGGACAGATCGGATACGCGCTGCTCTTCCGCATCGCGTCCGGCCAGTTACTCGGACCCGACGTGCCGATCAACCTCAGACTGCTCGAAATTCCTCAGGGGCTGAACGCCGCGGAAGGAACCGCCCTCGAGCTTCATGACGGCGCCTTCCCGCTGCTGCGGTCCGTGGAGGTGACCGACGATGTGACCAAGGCCTTCGACGGCGTGAACGTCGCCCTTCTCGTTGGATCGCGGCCGCGGGGGCCGGGCATGGAACGCGCCGACCTGCTTGAGGCCAATGGACGCATCTTCGGCCCACAGGGTGCGGCTATCAATGCCGGTGCGGCGGATGACGTGCGGGTGTTGGTCGTGGGGAATCCAGCGAACACCAACGCGCTGATCGCGGCCGCCCACGCGCCGGACGTGCCGGCCGAGCGCTTCACGGCCATGACCAGGCTCGATCACAATCGTGCGGTGGCACAGTTGGCGGCGTACCTCGAAGTGTCCGCGGGATCCGTGGCCGATGTGGCGATCTGGGGAAATCACTCAGCGACACAGTATCCGGACCTCTTCCATGCCACCGTCGACGGTCGGCCCGTGATTGACACTCTCGACCGGGCCTGGGTAACCGAGACGTTCATTCCCCGGGTGGCGAACCGGGGCTCGGAAATCATCAGGGTACGTGGTGGCTCGTCGGTGGCATCCGCTGCCAACGGAGCCATCGATCATGTCTTCGATTGGGTTCACGGCACCGGTAGTTCGTGGACGAGCGCGGCGGTGGTGTCCGACGGGTCGTACGGCGTGCCGGCGGGCCTCGTATGCTCCTTTCCGGTGCGGTCCGTCGACGGACACTGGCAGATCGTGCAGGGGCTCGAGATAGACCCCTTCTCACAATCGCGCATCGACGTTTCGGTTGCGGAGCTGGGCGCGGAACGCGATGCTGTGCGCAGCCTGGGGCTGATGCCCGCGTCGTAGTTCAGCGCGCCCGGTGGCAGCCGGCGAGGTGGTCATCCACCAGCCCGGCGGATTGCATGAGGGCATACATAGTGGTGGGTCCGACGAACGTATAACCCAGGCGGCGCAACTCTGTGCTCAGGGCCCTCGACTCCGCTGTGATGGCGGGGATGTCGGCGTAGGTTCGTGGTGGGCCTGATCCGGGCGCCCCGGGCGGGAGCGCGTCAGGTGCGAAGCTCCAGATCAACTCGGCCAGGCTTCCGCCGGCCCGCTGGATGTCGCGGGTGATGGCGGCATTGTTGATGGTGGCCCGGATCTTGCCGCGGTGACGGATGATCCGGGCGTCGTTCACGAGGCGGTCCACGTCGGCTTCTGTCATATCGGCGACCCGGTCCACGTTGAAACCGTGGAACACCTCTCGGAAGACGGGGCGCCGCCGCAGGATCGTGATCCAGGACAGTCCCGCCTGGAAACCCTCGAGGCAGATCTTCTCGAACAGGCGCTCCTCGTCATGGAGCGGACGGCCCCATTCCTCGTCGTGGTAGCGGCGATAGGAGGGGTCGGAGCCCACCCACCCGCAGCGGGCAACGCCGTCGTCTCCGAGTACGAGGAAGGACGTCTCGGGTGCCAGCGCGCCGTCGTTCATGCCGTGTGCTCGATGCCCTCGTGGTCGAGCAGCCAGGCTTTGGTGGCAATGCCGGCGCCTCCGCTGTACCCGGTGATGCGACCGTTCGTGGCCAGCACGCGATGGCAGCCCACAATGATCGGCACCGGGTTCGCCCCGACCGCGCCGCCGATGGCCCGACCGGAGCCGGGTCGGCCGATGCGAGCGCCGAGGTCGCCGTAGGAGATGACGTCGCCGAAGGCCAGGCCCTGCAGACCCTGCCAGACACTGCGTTGAAACGGTGTTCCCTCGGAGAAGTGCACAGCGAGCTCGAATGTACGGCGGGCACCGGCGAAGTACTCGTCGAGCTGCCCGGCGGCCTGGCGCAAGACGGGGGAGGGGCGCTCGGGCGTGGCGTCCAGCGGCAGCCGACCGTTGTTCTCGATGGACAGCGACCGGATGCCGGTGTCATCAGCTGTCAGCTCCAATCGGCCGATGGGGCTGGCCAGGCGGATCAGCGAGATGTCGAAAGAACTCATAATTTCACTGTAGCCGCGACCGTTGAGGGCCACCGGCGGAATTCGGACATCGCTGCGCCGGGCGCATCCGATAAGCCCCGAGACGCCGAACACGTGGCGGGACATAGTGTGGGGACATGGCTCAGATCGAATACCGCAGGCTTGGCACGTCCGGACTGACCGTTTCCACGATCGGACTGGGGTGCAACAACTTCGGGCGGGCGGGTACGGCCACCCAAACACAGGCGGGCACGAAGGCGGTGATCGACGCGGCCATTGACGTGGGAGTGACCCTGTTCGACACTGCGGACATCTACGGCGCCGAGCGCGGCCAGAGCGAAGCCCTGATGGGCCACGCGTTGCAGGGCAAGCGTGATCGGATTGTGCTCGCCACCAAGTTCGGAATGGACATGAACGGCCACAATGGTCCGGACTGGGGTGCTCGCGGCTCGCGGCGGTACATCCGCCTCGCCGTGGAAGCGTCGCTGCGGCGGCTGCAGACGGATTGGATCGATCTGTACCAGTTGCATCGGCCTGACCCCCTGACCCCGATCGAGGAGACATTGTCGACCCTGGACGACCTGATCTCCGAGGGCAAGATCCGCTACATCGGACACTCCAACCTCGCCGGCTGGCAGATTGCCGAGGCGGAGTTCACCGCTCAGCTGCATGGGCACCCCAAATTCATCTCGAGCCAGAACGAGTACAGCCTGCTGGTGCGCGACGCCGAAAAAGAGCTGCTGCCGGCCGTCAACGCCTTCGGACTCGGTTTTCTGCCCTTCTTCCCGCTCGCCAACGGTCTCTTTACCGGAAAATTCTCCCGCGCCGGCGGTCCGGCCGACAGCCGCATCATGATGATCCGGCCGCAGCTGCTGCAGGACGCGCCGTGGGACACCATCGAGCGCTACCAGGCCTGGTGCGAGGAACGCGGCGTCACCATGTTGGCGGCAACGTTCGCCTGGCTGCTCGCCCAGGCGGGCCTGACCAGCGTGATCGCGGGAGCCACCCGGCCCGAGCAGATTCTGGAGAACGCGGCGGCGGCCACCGGCTGGCAACCGTCCGCGGACGACGTGGCAGAAATCTCAGCACTCTTCGCCTGAGGTCGGCCTGTGGTCGGGCTGAGGTCTCGGCTCGGCTGCTGGGAGATCACCGCTGAACGTTTGTGAGTGGACGCTGACACAAATATAATTATGCAGTGAATGAAAAATCAGTGAGTGCGAGCTCGTCGTGAGCAGACGTGAGCCTTTCACGGCGGCGTTCAGGCTGAGCGTACGCTCACCGGAGGACACCTCGGTTTCCGATCTTCCTGCATCCGTCAGCCTCTAGGAGTTCCTCATGCTGTGGAAATTGCTCGCGACCTACCTGCAACCGTACAAACTCCTGTTGTCTGGCGTCATTGTTTTCCAGCTGGCACAGTCGATGGCATCCCTGTTCCTGCCCACCCTCAACGCCGACATCATCGACCAGGGCGTTGCCACCGGCGACACCGAGTACATCCTGCGCGTCGGCGGCGTCATGCTGCTGATCACCCTCGCCCAGATCCTGTGCGCCATTGCGGCCGTGTACTTCGGCGCCAAAGCGGCCATGAAGGTGGGACGCGACATGCGCGGTGGCATCTTCACTCGGGTCGGCGAGTTCTCCGAACAAGAAGTCACCCGGTTCGGTGCGCCCTCACTGATCACCCGTTCCACGAACGACGTCCAACAGGTGCAGATGCTCGTGCTCACGACCTGCACCATGCTGGTCTCCGCCCCCATCCTCTGCGTCGGCGGCGTGATCATGGCCATCCGGCAGGACGTGCAGCTGTCCTGGCTGATCGCAGTGAGCGTACCGATCCTACTCGTAGCCGTCGGGCTGATCATCGTGCGCATGATTCCGCTCTTCCGAAAGATGCAGACCCGCATCGACGCCGTCAACCGGGTGCTGCGCGAACAGCTCACCGGCATCCGCGTCGTGCGGGCCTTCGTGCGCGAAGACGTGGAATCGAAACGTTTCGCCGTGGCCAACCAGGACGTGACGGATGTCGCGTTGAGCTCCGGGCGGCTGATGGCCCTCATGTTCCCCATCGTGATGCTCGTGCTCAACGTGTCGAGCGTGGCCGTGATCTGGTTCGGGGCGTTCCGCATCCAGGACGGCTCCATGCAGGTGGGTACCCTGATCGCCTTCCTCAGCTACCTCATGCAGATCCTGATGGCCGTGATGATGGCCACGTTCATGGCCATCATGATTCCGCGGGCGGCGGTGTCGGCCGACCGGATCAGCGAGGTGCTCGCCACCGAGTCCAGCGTCGTCCCGCCCAGAAACCCCGTCAACGAAACCAGCGGCCGCGGCGAGCTCGAGCTTCTCGACGTGACCTTCACCTACCCCGGCGCCGAGCAGCCCGTGCTGAGCAACGTCAGTTTCATCGCCCGCGGCGGGCAGACCACCGCCATCATCGGCAGCACCGGTTCGGGAAAGACCACCCTCGTCAACCTGTTGCCGCGGCTTTTCGATGTGACAAGCGGTGCTGTTCTCCTGGACGGCGTCAACGTGCGGGACCTGAATCCCGACCTGCTGTGGGGCAACGTGGGCCTGGTGCCGCAGAAGCCGTACCTGTTCTCTGGAACCGTGCGCAGCAACCTGCTTTATGGCAAGCCCGATGCCACGGAGGCGGAACTGTGGTGGGCGCTCACCATCGCCCAGGCGAGCGAGTTCGTCAGGGAGATGGACGGTGGGCTGGATGCTGCTATCTCGCAAGGCGGAACGAACGTGTCGGGAGGCCAGCGCCAACGGCTCGCCATCGCGCGGGCGCTGGTCAAACGCCCACAGCTCTACATCTTCGATGACTCCTTCTCCGCCCTCGACCTGGCAACGGATTCCCGGCTGCGGCAGGCCCTCGCCGAGAACGTCAACGACGCGACCATGGTCATCGTGGCCCAGCGGGTGTCGAGCATCATCGACGCCGACCAGATCATCGTGCTTGAGGGGGGCCGCGTCGTGGGACGAGGCACCCATTCCGCACTGATCGAGTCGAACACCACCTACCAGGAAATCGTGTCGTCCCAGCTCACGGCGGAGGAAGCGGCATGAGCGAGTCGAGCACCAAGGATGTCCCGGCTCCCCGCCCCCCTCGCGGTCACGGACCCTTCGGCGGAATGAACCTGCCGGCGGAGAAATCACAGAATTTCACCGCATCCGGCAAACGCCTGCTCGGAAAACTGCGGCCCGAACGGATGTGGCTGTCCCTCGTGTTCGCGCTCGCCGTGATCAGCGTCACCTTCGCCGTACTCGGGCCGCGACTGCTGGGTGAGGGCACCAACCTCATCTTCTCGGGCGTGGTGTCGCAGAGCCTGCCGGCCGGGTCGACCCAGGCCCAGGTCATCGACCGGCTTCGGGCATCGGGAAACAACGGACAAGCCGACCTGCTCAGTGGCATGACGCTCACCCCGGGACTCGGGATCGATATCGCCATGCTGTCCACCGTGCTGTTCTGGGCGCTCACGCTGTACGTGTTGTCCTCGGTCTTCTCCTGGCTGCAGGCCTATGTGCTCAACGGCATCGTGCAGCGCACGATCTTCCGCCTGCGCGAAGAGATCGAAGCGAAGATCAACCGGCTGCCGTTGAATTACTTCGATTCGCGGCAGCGAGGCGACCTGCTCAGCCGGGTGACGAACGACGTCGACAATATCTCCCAGAGCCTCCAGCAGACGCTGAGCCAGGTCGTCACATCCCTGCTCACCGTGGTGGGCGTGATTGTGATGATGTTCTTGCTCTCACCCCTGCTCGCCCTGATCGCCCTGGTGACCGTGCCGCTGACCCTTGTGATCACGATGGTCATCGCCAAGCGCTCGCAGAAGATGTTCGTGGCCCAGTGGAAGCACACCGGCGAGCTCAACGGCCAGATCGAAGAGACCTTCACCGGGCACGCGCTCGTGAAGGTCTTCGGCCGAAAGCGCGAGGTGGAGCAGCGTTTCGCTGCCAAGAACGATGAACTGTACGCTGCGAGCTTCGGCGCTCAGTTCGTCAGCGGCATGATCATGCCGGCGATGACATTCATCGGCAACCTCGTGTACGTGGCGATCGCGGTCGTGGGCGGGCTCCAGGTGGCATCCGGGGCCATGCAGCTCGGCGACGTGCAGGCCTTCATCCAATACTCCCGCCAGTTCACGCAGCCGCTCGCGCAGCTGGGTTCGATGGCCAATCTGCTGCAGTCCGGCGTCGCGTCAGCGGAGCGGGTCTTCGAACTTTTGGACGCCGAGGAGCAGAGCGAGGACCCCGAGCGCGCAGAGTCCCCGGCGGAGGTGCACGGCCGGCTCGTCTTCGAGAATGTGTCGTTCCGCTACACGGCCGACAAGCCGCTGATCGAGAACCTGAGCCTGGTGGCGGAGCCCGGGCAGACCGTGGCCATCGTCGGTCCGACGGGCGCCGGCAAGACGACGCTGGTGAACCTGATGATGAGGTTCTATGAGATCGAGTCCGGTCGTATCCTGCTCGACGGCGTCGACGTGGCGCGGATGACGCGCGACGACCTCCGCAGCCGGATGGGCATGGTGCTCCAGGACACATGGCTGTTCGGTGGGACGATTCGCGAGAACATCGCGTATGGAAGGCCTGATGCCACGGAGGACGAGATCCTCGCCGCCGCGACGGCCACCTATGTGGACCGCTTCGTGCACACGCTGCCTGAGGGCTATGACACGATCCTGGACGACGACGGAGGCAATGTCAGCGCCGGGGAGATGCAGTTGCTCACCATCGCGCGCGCTTTCCTGGCCAAGCCGAGCGTGCTCATCCTCGATGAGGCCACGAGTTCCGTGGACACCCGAACCGAAGTGCTCGTGCAAAAGGCGATGAGCGCCCTGCGGGCCGAGCGCACGAGCTTCGTCATCGCACATCGGCTGTCAACGATTCGCGACGCAGACCTCATCCTCGTGATGGAGGCCGGACGCATCGTGGAGCAGGGCACTCACGCCACGCTGCTGGCGGTCGGCGGCGCCTACCACGCCCTGTACGCAGCCCAATTCGCGGCGCCGGTGGCCGACGAGGTGTAATCCCTCAACGGGGCGGGGGCCGGCGGAGTTCTGCACAGGTCGATCGCCGGGCACGTCGGACTCTTCTGTTGCCGGGCACAGTGATGCCATGCAAACGACAATTGTGAAGGCCAGGCATGCGTATGACTTCCTGGCACTCGTTCCCCAGCTCGTCGGGTTCCAGCCGGAAAACAGCATGGTGCTGGTCGCCTTCCGGGGCAACCGTACCTGTGGCGCCCTGCGATTCAACCTTCCCGGGCCGGAGTGCGCGCCGAAGGTGCACAAACGCATCGCGACAACACTCATCGGAACCCTGTGCAAGATTCCGGGCGTGGACGCGGTTGTCCCGGTTGTCTACACCGCGTCCAGCTGCGCCGCCGTGGTCGGGTTGCCCCACGAACGTTTCGTGACGAGCCTGGTGAAACGGGCGGAACTGAGCGGGTTCCTGGTGCGTGACGCGCTCTGCGTGGGCGCCGACGGCTGGGGATCCTATTTGGATCCGCGCTGCCCCGAGGCCGGCCGGCCGCTGGCCGACATCGCCGCATCGACCGTGCACACTGCGATACCGACGAGCGCCCGACGGGGGCTGGGTACGCTGCACAGCGGCACTGAACTGCCCCTCGTGTCCCCGGCGGAGCGGGAACGGGTGGCCAGGGCCTGCCGCCGTTACCGACGCTTCGGTGCGCCTGCGGACAGCGCAGAACTCCTGCCGGTCACCGAGGTTCTCAACCCCATCGACACGGCAGAGGAGGCACTCACCTGGGACGCCTCCGCACCCACACCCGAGCAGGTCGCCAAGCTGCTCTTCCTCGTTCAAGCAGCCGGGGACCGGGACCAGGTGATGCTGCAATTCGCCTTCGGGAGAGAGGTCGGCGTGCTCGCCCACGCCGCGAATGAGCATTATCGGCAGCGGCAGGAGGCCACGGGTCGAGACATGGACGATTTGGTCGACGAAGAGCAGGCGGCCGGTACGAACACCGAGGTCCGGCGCATCGGCGATCTCATGCTCGGGCTGACCGAGGATCGGCCGGTCCCTGAGCGCATTGAATGTGCGATCGCCCTCCTGAAACGAGTTGTCTCCAGTGCTCCGCGCTCGGCGCGGCCGGCGCCGCTGTGCATGCTGGCGTGGCTGTCCTGGGCGCTCGGCAGGGGAACGGTGGCCGGTATCTTCATCGACCAGGCCTTGGCCCTCGACCCTGAATACGGAATGGGAATCCTGCTCAACACCCTGGTGTGCTCAGGGCTACTGCCGGAATGGGCCTATGCCGTACCTCTCGACCAGCCGCATGACGAGCGTTGACGGCACAGATCGGTGCAGAAGGACGCCATTGACGAGCTCTGAGCACATACTGGATGAAGGACATCGGAACGCCGAGTGGCGGGAAATCGGCAGAAAGAGGTCAAACCATGAATGCAGGTCGCGTGGGTTGTGTGCTGTTTTCGGACACGCCCGCGGAATTCACCTTCGTGGTTGCTCCCGGCTTTCTGGCCGGGGTTCCCATCCTCACCGGGCCGCGCACGCTGGCTTCGCTGCGCGCCCTCGCTGAGGGGCCGCGGGTGGAGGCGGCCGCGTTGCCGGAGCTGCTTACGCCGGCCGGAGACGAGTCACTGTCAAGCGTCATCGTGGTGCAGCTGGGGGAAGCGATTGACGATGACGGTCTTCTGGTTTCCGTATTCGTGCGGGGCGACATGGTCGCTGACGTGTTTTCGGTGGGTGGCTCCCGGCGTATCTTCCACGATCAGTCCCAGCCGATGATGTTCGCTGAACTCCGCGCTGTCACCGGGCTGGCGATCGGATCGGCGCAGCGCTCCCGAGTCGATCCCCGTGATCTGGGGTCCGGACAGGCCGTTGGACGCGGGGCGATCTCCGGGAATGCGCTGCTGTGGTGCTCTTCCGAGCCGGAAGCCCCCTCCGGGGTGGCCTCCGGGGTGGCCTCCGAAGTGGCTCCCGAGGTGCTCCCGGCAGCAGCTGAGCTGAGCAGTCCCGGCATCGAATCGGACCCACCGGTGTTCGCCCCTGACCTCGACGACACCGTCTTGCGCGCACCGACCCGTTCCGCCCTGCGGCCTGAGGTGGCCGAGCTGGTCGAGGACACAATCCTGCGCCGTCCGGCATCCTCGGCGCTCCTCACCGACGAGCGAAACCCGGGAGGTACGCCACCGGCGGCCACCGTGCAGGCCCGATATGGTTTTCGGTTGAGAGACGGATCTGAGTATCGGCTCGACGCCGTCTATCTGCTCGGTCGTCACCCGAAAACGGCGGCGGGGAGAGTCGGGGCGGGGCGGCCGACGCGGCTGCTCCAGGTATCGTCGGCAACGTCCTCCGTTTCGTCCACGCACCTCGAAATCCGTCAGGACGGAGACGCCGTGGTGGTCACCGATGTGGGATCGACCAATGGCACGATCGTGATTCCTGTGCGGGGACGGCGTCAACGCTTGCGCGCCGGAGAGTCGCTCTCGGTACGTCCCGGTACCAGGGTCGACATCGGGGACGGTAATATCATCGAAGTCCTTCGATGAAATCGGAGTACCGTTTTTTCTCTGCACGTTCGACGTTGGAAGGCATCACCCGTGACCCAGATTGGTCAAAGCTCAACTGAATTCACGGTTGAACTGCCCTCCACCGGAAAGAGCGTCACGCTTGCCTGGGCCGCGCTCACGGACGTGGGCCATCGTCGTGAAGTCAACGAAGACAGTGTCATCGCCGCGCCTCCCATTTTCAGCGTCGCCGATGGCATGGGCGGACACTCGGCGGGCGATGTCGCAAGCGATGCCGTCGTGACGCGGCTCGCCGAACATGCCGGCAAAACCGTCCTCGACGCCCAATCCGTCGAATCAGCTCTCAGCCTCGCGGTACAGGACATGGCCACCGGCCCCGGCGTCACCGACTCGGGAACCGGAACCACCGTGACGGGCGTCGTGCTCGCCGTCATCTCCGATGCGCCGAGCTGGATCGTCTTCAACATCGGCGACTCGCGCGTCTACCAGCTCACCGCGGGCGTACTCGAGCAGGTCACCACCGACCACTCCGTGGTCCAGGAGCTCCTGGACGCCGGCCGGATCAGCCGCGAAGAGGCGGACGTGCATCCACACGGCAACATCATCACGCGGGCGGTGGGATTCCACGAGCCGCCCATTCCCGATTACCGCATCCTTCCGCTGCAGCCGGGCATGCGCATCCTGGTCTGTTCCGACGGACTGTCCAAGGAAATCACCTCGCACGGCATCCGGCATTTCCTGATGACGAATCGCACCGCGGCACAGGCCGCTGATGCCTTGGTTGAGGCGGCGCTCGAAAACGGAGGTCGCGACAACGTGACCGTGATTGTGCTGGACGTCCTCCGTGTTGACGATCTCGGCGTCGATGGCGTCGATGTCGCTGTCGAATCCGCCGAATCCCCCCGAACGGCCCTCGGGTCCGAGGCCGTGCAGAAGTAATCCGGCTCGGCGGGAAAAGACGCCGTGTCTGCTTAGACTAAAGGTCATTGTGCCGTTTTCCTTGCGGCGCAGGGCCGGTGCATCGTGACTGGCCCACCCAGAACCAGCACGGAGGCGATCATGTCACGACGTCTGCCGTCGACCGCCCCGGTTCTGCCGGGTTTCACCTACGTGCGTGCGCTGGGTTCCGGGGGATTCGCCGATGTGTTCCTGTACGAGCAGAACCTCCCGCGGCGACCGGTAGCCGTCAAGGTGCTGCTCGCCGGGCTGGTGAACGACGATATTCGCCGACTCTTCCGCGCCGAGGCCGACGTGATGGCCCAGTTGGGGTCGCATCCCTCCATTCTGACGGTCTTTCAATCCAGCGTGTCTGCAGACGGCCGTCCGTACCTGGTGATGGAATACTGCTCGACGAATATGAGCCAACGCTACCGAGTCGACCCGGTGAGCGTGCCCGATGCGCTGCGCATCGGCATCAAGATAGCGGGGGCCGTTGAGAGTGCGCACCGCGCCGGTGTGCTGCACCGTGACATCAAACCTTCGAACATTCTCATAACGGCATATGGGCATCCGGTGCTCTCCGACTTCGGAATCGCGGCGACGTTGGCGGATGCCACGGCCGGAGCCCTGCCCGGTGGAATCGATGCCGAGACCGCGATTGTGGGATTGTCGATTCCGTGGTCCGCTCCTGAGGTGCTCGATGGCAGTGTCTCCGGCTCCATCGCCACTGAAGTTTGGGCCCTCGGTGCCACCCTGTATTCCCTGTTGGCTGGGCGGTCACCGTGGGAAATTCCGGGAGGGGACAACGGACCGGATGCGTTGATCGCTCGGATCAGCAAGGCGAAGTCACCCTCCACCGGGCGCGACGATGTTCCGGTTCGACTCGACGAGATCCTCGCGCGCACAATGCGTCGCCGACCCGAGCAGCGCCAGCACAGCGCGCGTGAACTGATCAGGGAACTGCAGTCTGTCGAGGCCGAGATGGGGCTCGCCCAGACGCCGCTCGAGGAATCCCTCGACCAATGGGCCGAGTCCGTACCCTCGGACCCCGCCGATCGAACCAGGATCAGCGCAGGGCATTCCACGAAGGACGTGGTGGTGGGCGATGGACGTCGTCGCCGTTCTTCCGTCCGAGCCGGGAATTCTCCAGGGCGTGGACATACTCACAGTCGAACACGGGAGAGCTCGGCCATCCGGCTGCATCGTCCGCGTCGAGTCGGTGCTGTGGTCTGGGTCTTCCTGGCTGCTGTGGTGCTCATCGTGGGTACCGCCGCCGGGGTGACCACCCTGCTCAGTCCCGAATCCACGGACATTCCCACCGTCAGCGATGTGTCGGGGCGCGAGGCCGATGGCAGGATCGTCTTCCGCTGGCCCGACCCTGGACTTCACAGCGGCGACACCTATATCGTGCACTTGCGCACGGGGGAGAAGAGCATCCAGCGGGGAACTGAATTCGGCGTTGATGCGCAGGGTCGGGGCATGGTGTGTGCAACAGTCACCGTGAACCGCAACGGTTCCACCGGTGCGCCCAGCGGCGAGAAGTGCGTCGATGCGGCGGCCAATCCATGATTGTGGTGCCCGGGTGATCCGGCTGTGGCTGAGGGCACATCGTCCCCTGCTCGCAACGATTACAAGCAGTGCTGTGATCGCGGCGCTGGTGGCGACCGTGGCGATCGTGTCCGGTGGGTATTCCGCTCAACGCCTGGACCTGGGCGATGCCGCGGTGTGGGTGACGAACGAATCCCGACAGTCCATCGGGCGGGCGAACACCGCGGTGATGGAATTGAACACCGTGGTGGCAGCGGGGAGCAGCAGCCTCGACATCGTGCAGCAGGGATCGACCGTGCTCGTCGTCGACCGAGCCGGCAGCTCGCTTGAGATCGTTGATCCGGCAACGGCAAAGATCACCGCGAGCGTTCCGTTGCCGCCGGAAGCACCCGCCGTGCTGCTCGGCGCAGAGCGGGCCGTGATTGCCTCGGACGGCGATGTCTGGAATGTGCTTGCCACCGATCTAGCCGGGTTCGACGCCGTGTCGGCTCCCGCGCTCTCGCTCGGCGCCGGCACCGTGGTGTCCTTGGCGGACAGCGGCCTGCTCACAGCGTTCACCCCTGGCACCGGCGAACTTGTGAGCGTGGACACCACCGCGGGCAACAGGGTGTTGTCCACAGTGAACCTGGTCACTACGGACCCCGGCGCCCGGGACGTGTCGGGTCCGAGCTCGGGAACCTCTGAGACCGTCGTCGGCTCTGCCGCTGATGAGTACCAGCTCGCCAGCGTGGGCGGAAATTGGGCGCTGCTCAACGCGAGCAGCGCGCACCTGTTCCTGGAAGGTCAGGACATCGACCTGGGTGCGGCGATCGGAATCGAAATCACCGGTCTTCGACTTCAGCAGAACAGCATCGCCGGGGACCGTGTTCTGGTGGCCCATGACGCCGGACTGGTCTCGGTGCCGCTCGCCGGAGGGGCGCCGACCGTGCTGGTGTCCGGACGCAATGCTCCCGCTGCGGCCCCGACATCCGTGGGACCGTGTGCCTACGCGGCCTGGTCCGACGGAACCGCCTGGCGGGGCTGCGATCCCCAGGGACCGGCCGTGACTGTCGCCGGCCGGGAATCAACTGAGACAACGCTCAGCGGCCTCTCGACGGCGGCCCGGCTGGAATTCCAACGAAACGGCAACGGCGTCGTGCTCAACGACGCGCACAACGGCGCCGCCTGGGCCGTCCAACACGACAGCGAACTGATCGACAACTGGGCCGACCTCATCGACACCGTCCGTGACGAGCAACGCGTCGACGACAACACCGATGACACCCCGCCGGTGTTCGAGACAACGCAGGTGGCACCCGTGGCCGTCGGCGATGAATTCGGAGCCCGGCCCGGCCGCGCGACGGTGCTGCCGGTGCTGCTCAACGACTACGACGCCAATGACGACGTGCTGCTCATCTCTCAGTTCAGTGAGATTCCGGTACAACAGGGGCGCCTGGAACTCATTTCCAACAACCAGCAGATCCAGCTGACCCTGAACCTCGAAGCGAGCGGGCCCCTCAGCTTCAGTTATTCCATCAGCGACGGACGTGGCGGCACCGCCTCGGCCTCTGTCACCGTCGCCGTGCGCGCGGACGCGGACAACGCCCCACCGGTGCAGGTGCGCAGCACCCGCAGCACGGTCGGGGCGTCCGCCGCCGTCACCGCTGCGGTGCTCGGCGACTGGATGGACCCGGACGGAGACCCGTTTTATCTCGCCGCGGCGTCGGTCGCGGCACCCGACCAAGTCGCTTTCACTCCGGCCGGCGACGTCACCTACACGGACGCTGGAACGGTCGTCGTCGGTGCTGAGGTGCACAAAGACGTGTCATTGTCCGTCTCCGACGGCCGGGCCGGCGCCACCGGAGTGCTCACCGTCTTTGTGCGCCCAGGCGGCACCGTACCCATCCTCACCGACTCCTTTTCCGTCCTGGCTACCGCCGGAGCGGAGATCACCGTATCGCCGCTTGATCACGTTCGTGGGGGCTCCGGTGCCCTGCGCCTGAGCAGCGTGCCGTCGAAGCCGAATGTCACCCTCACAGCTGACTTCGACGAGGGCACGTTCCGTTTTCTCAGCAGCGAGCCCGGCACCCACTACCTGGAATACGGCGTCACCGACGGAACCCAAACTGCCACCGGGCAGCTGCGCGTCGAGGTCGAAGCCGCGGCTGTGCTGGACAGCGTGCCCGTCACCGTGCCCCACACGGCCTTCATCCGCGGCAGCCAGTCCACACTCGTCGACGTACTCGCCACCGATTTCGATCCGGCCGGCGGGGTACTGCTGGTGACCGGCACCATGAACGTGCAGCCGGGCAGCGGGCTTCGGGTGGAGATTCTTGAACAGCGCTTGCTGCGCGTCACGCTCACCCAGCCCCTCGCCACCGGATCGGAGTCGTTCGGCTACCGGGTGAGCAACGGGCTGTTCGAGTCCGAGGGCAGTGTCACCGTCATTGAACTTCCCGCCGTGTCGCAGAAACAGGCTCCACGCGCCATGGCCGATACCGCATCCGTGCGCGTGGGCGATGCCATCGACATTCCGGTACTGGCCAACGACACCCATCCTGACGGCGACGCGCTGAGCCTTGACCCGATCCTGACCACCGGGCTGAAACCCGGTGCCGGCCTGCTGTTCGCCTCCGGCACGGTGCTTCGCTACCTCGCCCCGGCCACGGCCGGCAACTATCGCGCCGTGTATCGGGTGACCGCCCCGGACGGCCAGTTCGCCAACGCCGAGGTGCGCATTCTGGTCCGAGAGGCGGATGCCGCCACCAACAGCGCGCCGAAACCCGACACGCTGATCGCGCGGGTGCTGGCCGGTGGCACCGTTCGCATCCCGGTGAATCTGAACGGCATCGACCCCGACGGAGACTCGGTGCAGTTGCTCGGCCAGGAAACCAATCCTGAGAAAGGTGCCGTCACCGGCGTGGAATCTGACGCATTCCAGTACACGGCCGGGGAATACTCAACCGGAACCGACACCTTCAGCTATTCGGTCGTCGACGCGCTGGGTGCCCGCGCCACGGGGACGGTTCGCGTCGGAATCAGCGCCCGCCTCGACGGCGCCCGCAACCCGATCGCCGCGCCTGATGACATCGTTGTCCGTCCGGGCAGCACAGTGTCCGTGCAGGTGCTGGCAAACGACTCCGATCCAGACGGAGGGGCACTGAGCCTGGTCAGCGTGGAGCCGAGCAACCCCGCCGTCGACTCCGGGTCCGCCGTCATCGACGAGCTCCTCGTGCGGGTGACGGCACCACAGGAAGACGGGCGATACGGATACATCTATCAGATCCAAAACGAGCGCGGCGGCACGAGCTCCAACTTCCTCACGGTGCTCGTCAGCGCGGACGCCCCCCGGTCGAAACCGGTCGCGGGCGATACCCAGCTCACACTCAGTGACATCCTCGACCGCAGTACGGTCGACGTCGACGTGCTCGCGCAGGTGTTCTTCGCAGACGGTCCCTCCAGCGACCTCACCCTCAAGGTGCTGTCCGGCTTCACCGACGCCGCCCGGGTGACGCCCGCCGGCCGGATCCAGGTGACGGTGGCGGACCGGGGCCAAATCATACCCTTCTCGGTCACGCACCCGGATGACCCGGCCATCGTCTCCTACGCCTTCATCCGGGTGCCCGGATTCCGGGATGCCCTGCCCCAGGTACGCACATCCGCGCCGGCACTCACTGTGAAAAGCGGTGCGACGCTGGAGATCGCCATCAACGACTATGTCGTTGCGGTGGGCGGCAAATCGGTGCGTCTAACCGACACCGGCACAGTGCGCGCCACGCATGCGGACGGGGCCCCGCTGGCGCTGACGGCCGGCCGCGTGGCTTTCACCAGCAGCGACCGATATTACGGTCCGGCGTCGATCTCCTTCGAGGTCACTGACGGCGTCGGCGCGAGCGATCCTCAAGGCCGCAAGAACTCGATCGTGCTTCCGATCACGGTGACCCCCAGGGACAACCAGCCACCGGCGTTCGACGGGGCCGTGATCGATTTCGAGCCAGGTCAGACCAAGATCATCGATCTTGCCAAGCTCACGTCGTACCCGTACCCCAGCGACGTCGACGAACTGGAATTCTCGGTGCGCGACCCGCAGCCGTCCGGATTCACCTGGTCGTTGAACGGCCAGCAGCTCTCCCTGCATGCGGACAACTCCACGGCGAAGGGCAGCTCGAGCCCGATCATCATCGGAGTGCGGGACAGCCTCACCCAGGGCCAGGCCGGTCGCATCGACATGCGCGTCGTGGCCTCGACCCAACCACGCGCGATTCCAGCAGCGGACGCCGCTATCGCCCGGCGCGGACAGACCACGGTCGTCGACGTGCTTGCCAACGACGAGGCCGCCAATCCGTTCCCCGCCGTGCCGCTGCGCGTCGTGAACGTGCGCGGACTCGATGGGGCGACGGTTCCGCCCGGGGTGACGATCACCCCGAGCGCGGACTCCAGCCGCCTCAGCGTCCGGGTCGCAGCCAATGCCAACCCGACCGATACCAACCTGCAGTACCAGGTCGCGGATGCCACGGGTGATCCCGATCGCTACGCCTGGGGCACCGTGCGTATTTCGGTTCAGGACGTGCCCGCCGCTGTGGCAAACCTCGCCGTCAACGGATTCGGCGACGGCTCCCTCGCGGTCTCCTTCAACGCCGGAGCCGCGAACAACGCCCCGATCACCGGCTATGACATCGTGCTCAGAGACGCCGGCTCCGGTGCGATCGTGGGGACCACGACCTGCCGGGCGACCTCCTGCCAGGTGTCCACCCCCGGCAACGGCCGGACGAACGCCGTGCGCGTCGGCGTTGTCGCGCAGAACACGATCGGTGCCTCCGCGGTCACCTCCGTGCGCGACGCGGTGTGGTCGGATGTCGTCCCGGCAGCGCCGCGGTCGCTCACGGCGCAGCCGCTTGACCGTGCCCTGCGCTTGAGCTGGGCGACCGTCGCTCCCGGTGGCGGTGGAACGGCGATTCGCGGCTACGTCGTGACCGTTGACGGACGGGTGCAAACCGAAATCAGCGCCACGGGAACACAGTGCACCGCGGCACGCTGCAGCCTCGAGGTCAGCGGCCTGGCCAACGGCGCCAACGTCGAATACACGGTGAGTGCGCGGAACGACTCCCTGCCCGCGCTGTCCAGCTGGTCCGTTTCGCGCGCCACCGCCGTGCCCTTCGGCGCCCCGGAAGCCGGGGGAATCACGGCGAGGGGCAGCGACGCGGACGGCACCGTCACGGTGGACTGGAACGGTTTCACCGATTCCGGCGATCCGATCCTCGGCTACTACGTGCAGCAACTCGATCGCAACCAGACACCGACCGGCGCACAGGCCTGCACGGTGTCGTCGCCGATCCCCGGCTCCGTCACGGGCCCTGTCGTCGGCGGCATCGTCTCGGCACAGAAGACCCTGCCGGGCGGCACGACGACCGCGTCCTTCACCGACCTGGGCAGCCTCAACGGGCGCTACTCCTTCGTGGTCTGGGGCTATAACCGGGCCGGATGCGTGTCGACCGACGTGGCCTCTGTGAGCCTGCGTTCTGATCCGGCCACTGCCCCGGTCGTGCAGGGGGCGATGAGCTGGCGCGGGGCTGCCTGGGATTACCGGGTCACGAGCGTGAGCGCGGTTCCGGGAGCCGACCGCTTCGAGATGAAAGGCGCAGGCAGCAGTGATCCCGGAACCTCATTCGGCGGCGTCGGCTGGCCGCGCGAGATCCTGGCGGGGGCGTTCGGCGACGTCGTCTCCGTGCAGGTTCGCGGCTGCAATGCGTGGGGCGGCTGCGGACCGTGGTCGGACCCGGCGACGGCAGCGGAGGCATCCGTCAGCCTGCAGGTCGAAAACGTCCTCTACAACGCGGACCTCGGACAATTCTCCTGGACCAACGACCCGGACAACAACGCAGTGCCCGTGTCGTACACCTGCTCGGTGCGCGAGCCGGCCGGCGAGGCCGTGGCCGCGGATTCGGCCAATACCTGCACCCTGCCCGACGCTCCGCCCGCCGAAACGGTACGCCTCACGGTGACCGTGAACGGCCATGAGTACGACTACGACAAGTGAACGAGAGAGACCACGCCATGACGATGACCCCCGAGCAAGCCACCCAGTTCGCTGACGCCTTCGAACGGCTGGTGCACGGGGTGGAACAGGTCGTACTCGGGAAGAACCACGTCATCCGCCTCGCCTTCACAGCACTGCTCAGCGAAGGCCACCTGCTGCTGGAAGACGTTCCCGGGACCGGCAAAACCTCCCTCGCCCGGGCGATCGCGCAGAGCGTGCGCGGCACCAGCAACCGAGTGCAGTTCACGCCGGACCTGCTGCCCGGAGACATCACGGGTGTGAGCATCTACGACCAGCGTCATGGAACCTTCGAATTCCACCGCGGGCCGATCTTCGCCAATATCGTGCTGGCTGACGAGATCAACCGGGCCAGCCCGAAGACGCAGTCCGCGCTGCTGGAGGTCATGGAAGAAGGACAGGTGACGACGGACGGCGTGACCCATCAAGTGGGGACCCCGTTCATGGTCATCGCCACTCAGAACCCGATCGAACAGGCTGGCACATACCGGCTGCCGGAAGCGCAACTCGATCGCTTCATCATGAAGACATCCATCGGCTACCCCGATCATGCTTCTTTGATCAGGATCCTGGACGGCGCCGGTCAGCGCGCACACGCGGCGACCGTGGCGCCCATACTGTCCGCGGAAACGGTGGTCGAGCTCGCAGCCCTCGCCCGAACGGTCTTCGTTGACGCCAGCATCAGCGACTATGTATCGCGGCTTGTGGATGCCACCCGTAACGCCGCCGAGGTTCGACTCGGGGTCAGCGTGCGCGGTGCCCTCGGCCTCGTGCGCACGGCGAAGACCCTGGCCGCCGCCAACGGACGCCACTACGTCATCCCCGACGACATCAAGGTCCTGGCTGAACCGGTTCTGGCGCATCGGCTTCTGCTCGACCCGGAAAGTGAATTCGACGGGGTGACGCCGTCCCAGGTGATCGCCCAGATCGTCGTTGAGACGCCGCCTCCGAGCGAAAGACAGCATGTCTGATTCCCTGGCCCGCACGCCGGAATTCCCCGCGGACCCGGCGGACACCTCGAACGCAGTCCTGGGCAGCGGACGCCTGGCCGCCGGTCTCGAGGCCGCGCTCGGGGTGGCCGGCCGGATCCGGACGCGCCTGCTCCGGCTCTCCGGCGCTGTGCGAGCCGTGGTCACACCCCTGGGATGGAGTCTCGTTGCCACGGTGACGGCGGCATTCCTGATGGGATACCCGGGCGGCTGGACCGAATTCATCGCCCTCGCCTGGGCCGGGACGGCGCTGATCCTGGCTGCGCTGGCGTATCTGGCCGGACACACCAGGTACGCGATCACGCTGACGGCCGGAGTCGACCGAGTCGTCGTCGGTGACCCGGTCGGGGCGACCGTCACGGTTCGCAACCCGGGGCGGCGTCGCCTGCCGGGCAGCAGCCTGGAAATTCCCGTCGGAGCGGGAACACTGCTGTTTCCGTTGCCCGGCTTGTCGACCGGGGCAGTCCATACCGAGGAATTCGTCGTGCCGACCCGGCGTCGCGGCGTCGTTTCGGTCGGTCCGGCGCGCACCGTTCGCGCTGATCCGATCGGCCTCGTGCGCCGGGAGCGCGACTGGGCCGACACGATCAAGCTGTTCGTGCATCCGCGCACCATCTCGATTCCGAGCATGAGCACAGGCCTCATCCGCGACCTTGAGGGCAACCCCACGCGGGACCTCACCACCAACGATGTCTCCTTCAACTCCCTGCGCGAGTACGTTGCCGGTGACGAGCGCCGCAGCATCCACTGGAAAAGCACGGCCAAGACCGGCACCTTGATGGTGCGGCAGTTCGAGGAGACCCGCCGCAGTCACCTGATGGTGCTCTTGAGCCTGCATGACGGCGATTGCGCCACTGAGGATGAGTTCGAGTTGGCGGTGAGTGTCGTCGGGTCCCTCGGCGCCCGCGCCATCCGGGACGGCCGGACGGTGTCAGTGGTGGTGAGCGCGCTCACTCCGCCCCGCGCCCGACGCAGGGTTCGCGCGCTTCGTTCGCTCAACACGGTCACGCGCAGTCGACTGCTCGACGACCTGAGCGCGATCGAACCGGCGCGGTCGGCGCTGCCGCTGGCGGACCTGGCCGGGATCGCTTCGGAGGCGGTCAGTGGAATCTCCGTGGCCTTCCTGGTGTGTGGGTCGACGCTCACCCCGCGAGAGCTGCGAGCGGCTGCAAGCCGGTTCTCGGCCGGCATCGAGGTGGTTGCGGTGGTCTGCGAGCCCGAGGCGGTGCCCAACTTCCGACGGGTGGGCGGGCTGACCGTACTCACCATCGGGTATCTGGATGACCTGAACAAGAGCCTTGCGCGATCGAAGGCCGCATGAAACGACAGGAGCACGTCACACCGGTCGGGCCGTCGCGTCGATCAGCGCGCATCCGCCCGCTCCGCTCCCGGATTCCGGGCCATGTTCTCGGGCTGTTCACGGTGACCCTGATCGCCTCGGTCACCCTGTGGCCGGTGTACAACAGCCGTGCGTTCATCGTGCTGGTGCTCACCGCTTATGCGCTCGGTGCCCTGATCGCCGTGTGCGGAGCCCGGTTCCGCTGGCCGGCCTGGGTGGTCCTTCTCGTCACCGTCGCCGGATTCATGCTCGTCGGTGTTCCGCTGGCCATACCCGGTCGCGCGGTGGACGGTATCTGGCCCACGGGGGCCGGGCTGGTCGACCTGACCGTGGCGAGCGCCCTCAGCTGGAAGCAACTGGTGACCATCGTGCTGCCCGTGGGTTCCTATCAGGCTCTGCTGGTGCCCGCGCTCATCCTCGTGCTCGCCTCAACGGTGATCGGTCTCTCCACCGCGCTGCGTGGCCGTCGGCCCGAATTGGCCGTCCTCGCTCCGACGGCGTACTTCGTCTGCGCCATCGCGCTCGGACCTGCTGCGGATTTCTTTCCTGTCCTGACCGGCCTGGGTTATTTCGCGGCCGGGCTGGTGTGGGTGATGTGGATGCGGCGAACCGGCCCCTCGACCTCCAGGGGACAGCTGACCGCTCGTACCGTTCTGAACGCCACGGCGCTCATCATCGCCGCCGTGTCGATCGCATCGCTGGCCGCAGTCGCCGTTCCGGCTGCTGCAGAGCGGGACGTGCTGCGAACGCGGATGCAGCCGCCGTTCGATCCCCAGGACTATGCAAGCCCGCTCAGCGAATTCCGCAGCTACCTGAAGCCGGGCCGCGTCGACACCGCGCTGCTCGAGGTCGAGGGGCTTCCGGAAGGCGGTCGGCTCCGGCTCGCCACCCTCGACAGCTACGACGGTGTCGTGTACTCGGTGGGAAGTCCGGAAGCCGGCAGCCCGTCCGCGTCGTTCACCCGATTCCCGTATCGCCTGGACCAGGGGTTGGTTGCCGGGCAGCAGACAACGATCACCGTGACCGTCGACGGTTATACCGGCGTTTGGGTGCCGGGAACCGGGCAGTTGGAGCAGATCGATTTCTCCGGCGCCACCGCCACCGCCCGATCCGACTCCTTTTACTACAACGACGCAAGCGGGTCGGCCGCGGTGGTGTCCGGGCTGCAGCGGGGCGACCGATATCGGAGCCAGTCCGTCACTCCCGTCGCTGATGCGGACCTTTCGGATCTTCGCCCCGGTTCTGCGGTGCAGCCCCCTATTGATGTCTTTCCCGACGGACTGCCGCAGGCCCTCGACAGCTACGTCGGAGGCGAGGACCCGCCCGGGGTGAAGCTTCAGGCCATTCTCGATGCACTGGCAGCCGACGGTTATCTCAGCCACGGGGTAGCAGCAGGTGAACCCCCCAGCCGGTCGGGGCATGGTTCCGATCGGATCAGCCAGCTTTTCACCGACCTTCCCATGCTCGGCGACCAGGAGCAATACGCTGTTGCCGCCGCCCTGATGGCCCGTCAAATCGGTTTTCCGGCCCGGGTCGTCGTGGGATTCGACCCGACAGCCGGTGGAACGGGAACCGTGACGGTGACCGGTGCCGATGCTTCCGCCTGGATCGAAGTGCAGGACAGCACCGGCGCCTGGGTGACCATCGATCCGACGCCGGCCGCCCGGGACATCCCGGCCGACCAACCCGATGAGCCGACGACGGTGGCACGACCGCAATCGGTGCTGCCGCCGCCGGTGATCGATACTCCGCAGCAGAGCGATCCGCAGCCGGCCGAACGGATCCGGGAAGACCCGGCCGCGCCGGTGAACCTGTTCCTGGCCTTCCTGCTCGCTGCGGCTCCGATTGTCGGCTGGAGCCTGCTCGCGCTGTTGCTGCTGCTCTCGCCTGCGCTCATCATCATCACGGCCAAGGCGCGGCGCCGACGCCTGCGGCGATCCAGGGCCACGCCGTTGGACCGGATCAGCGGAGGCTGGGATGAGTTCGCGGATGCCGCTGTCGACAACGGCCTGCCGGCATCCGCGGCCTCGACCCGTCGCGAACTCGCGCATGTCGTCGGCGGTGCATCGGCGCTCGCGCTCGCCGTCGTCGTGGACCGAGCCGTCTTCGCTCCGGAGCCGGTGCCGGCCGCGGATGCAGACTCAGTCTGGCGCGACGTCGACGAATTGCGCCGATTCCTGTCGGCGGGCAAGAACCGGTGGAACCGTGTGCGAGCGCTCCTCTCGCTTCGAACATTCAATGGGTACGCTGGACGGAGGGCGATGAAGGAGGCAGCAGGCTCGTGAAGTGCCAGATATGCGCAGCGATGCTCCCCACCGGGGCGATGTTCTGCGGCGAATGCGGCAGCTCGAGTAGCGCCACACCGCTCACGCGGAAGCGACCGGACCCACGCCCCGGGGACACCACGATCATCGCGCCGCTGCTGCCCCGTCCGGCGGTCATCTCGGTGGCGATCGATTCGGGGTCGGCGCCACCGATTCCGCCGTCCGCTGCTCGGTCCGCCGCTTCCCGGGCGGTGCCTGCGCGAGCGGATCCCGCCGCGGGGACGATCCCGACCGGATTCACGCTGCAGTTCAGCACCGGTGAAACAGTCTCGGTTCGAGGCAGCGGTTTGATCGGCAGGCGCCCGATGCCGCAAACCGGCGAGGTTTTCGATCACCTGCTGCAGATAGCGGATACGGGCATGTCCGTGTCGAAGACCCACCTGGAATTCGGCCAGCACGACGGCGAGTTCTGGATCAGCGACCGGTTCTCAGGCAACGGCACCGTCTTGCGAAGTCCCAATGCGGCGCCGGTGCGCTGCGAGCCGGGGCGGCGCTATCGAGTGGCGCGACGGTCGCGCGTTGAAATCGCCGACCAGTACTTCACAGTGAACTGATCGTTCCGCACGTCCTCCCCAACTCGCGGAGGGTCGGCCTTCTACACTGACGCCGCCTGCACCACCAGCAGGTCAATCCGCTTGTGCTTGTCTGGGGCCGTGATGTCCCGCGACGAACCACTCAGCCTGCCTCATCGGCCGCAGCCTCCGCCACGGCCGCCCTTCCCCCTGCTGGCCTCACTCGCGCCCCTGCTGGCGGCTCTGCTGATCTGGTGGGTGACCGGTTCCGGGTTCGCCCTCATTTTCGCGGTGCTGAGCCCGGTGGTCGCCCTCGCCGGGATGGTCGACGCCCGGCGCAGCCGGCGCCGGCGCGCGCAGCACGACCTCCGCGACTACGAGCAGGCGCTGCAACAGTTCCGCACGAGCGTGGAGGAGCGCCACGAGGAGCTGCGGCAGGCACGAAAGGCCCAGACACCGTCCGTGCAGGACATCCTGGCTGATCCCACCGCCGCAGCCCGCTGGAGATGTACCGATGCCACCGTAGTGAGCCTGGGCCTGGGCACTGTTCAGAGTGATCTTCGCATCAGCGGAACAGACCCGGCCGGAGAACACCGGGAGCTGAGGTTGTGGGCGGCTGGGCTTCACACAGCACCTCTAATCGCGGACCTGGCCGGCGGCCTGGGTATCGTCGGATCGCGTCCACTGGCCCGCGCACTGGCCCGGGGCATCGTTGTGCAGCTGTGCTTCGCCCTGCCACCGAGCGAGTGCGCCCTCGGCGCGGTTCCGGCCAACGGATGGGCGTGGACCGCCGGACTCCCACACACCCAAGCGGATCGGCGGTTCACGATCAGAATCGGGGAGTCAGGCCCGGAGCCGAACGCGGTGTTCGTCCCGGTTTCGCAGGCCGGCACCGCAGTCAGCCTTATGCTCCATGTGGCGGACCGGCTCGAGGACCTGCCGCCGGGATGCGCGACCGTGGTTCGGCTGGCCGGGGCTGATTGCGCCATCATCATGACCTCCCCATGCCACGCCGGCGGCCTGGAATTCCGTCCCGAACTCGTTTCATCCGAGCATGCGACCCGGTTTGCCGTCGAGGCGAGAAGACAGGCGAACCGGGCGGGACTGCTCGAAGCGGTCGACCCGTTGCCGCAGACGCTCGCGCTCGCCGAGCTGAACGCCATCCTGTCGGAAAATCCGCCGCTGGCGGACCGCGACGCTGCGGGAGCGACGACAAGCCTGCGCTGCCTGCTGGGTCGCAGCGAGGGCGGCGACCTGTGCATCGACCTCGTGCGCGCCGGGCCGCACGCCGTGGTCGGTGGCACAACCGGCAGCGGCAAAAGCGAACTCCTGGTCACTTGGGTGACTTCGCTCGCGGGAACCTACTCGCCGGCGCAAGTGACGTTCCTGCTCGTGGATTTCAAAGGGGGTACCGCCTTCCGCCCGCTGGGAGAATTACCGCACTGTGTGGGCCTGATCACCGACCTGGACACTCGCGGCGCGGCGCGGGCCCTGGCCAGCCTCGGCGCGGAGCTGCAGTATCGAGAGCGCGTGCTGGCCGATGCCCGGGCGGCGGATATCAGCGATGTGCGCGTCGCGCAGAGCAGCACACCACTGCCACGGCTGGTGATCGTGGTGGACGAATTCGCGAGCATGATCAACGTCTTCCCGGAACTGCACGCACTCTTCGTCGATGTTGCGGCCCGTGGCCGTTCGCTCGGAGTACACCTGATTCTCTGCACCCAACGCCCGTCTGGCGTCGTTCGAGACGCCCTTCTGGCCAACTGCAGCCTGCGGTTGTCCCTTCGCGTGAACAACCCCGCCGACAGCGTGGCCGTGATCGGAACGGACGCCGCCGCTGCGCTCGACCCGGAGATTCCCGGCCGTTGCCTCGTCGCCGCTTCGGCTGGCGTCATGCGGTGCCAGGTGGCGACCGCGGCAGAGTCCGATGTGGGAGCCGCCTCCCGGCGGTGGACGACCGGTCCCGTCGCGTCGCCGCCGCGGCGACCGTGGCTGGACCCCCTGCCCGCCGTCATCACCCACCGCGATGTGTGCGGCTCCGCCGATGCCGCATTCGCCGACTGCGGCGGAGAAGCCGGTGCGGCGTGGCTGTTGGGGTTGGTCGACGAGCCCGAACGGCAGCGGTATCGAGTGGCGCGGTGGAATCCGGCTGTTGACGGCCACCTGCTGGTGGTCGGTGCGGCGGGGTCTGGGAAGACCAATCTGCTGGCGCGTCTCGCGGCGCAGGCCACGGGAGCCCTCCGTGCGCAGTGCGTGCCGGCTGACGTCGAGGGAACCTGGGATGCACTCAGCGGCGCCAGTCGTGCGGTCGAGGGTGGGGCGGGGGTTGCCGCCGAAGCTCGGGTACTCCTGCTGGATGACTTCGACTCGGTCTGTGCCCGCTGGGATCCGGACCATCGTCTCGTCGCCCTCGACATGCTCGATATGCTGCTGCGCGATGGGCCGGCGGTCGGGGTGTTCGTCGCCGTTGCCGTGCAGCGCCTCGTCGGCGCCGTGCATCACCTGTCATCGATGTGCCCGAACCTGCTGTTGCTGGGACTGCCCAGCGTTCAGGACCACGTCTCGGCGGGCGGCACGGCGGCGCAGTTCGACGCGACGCTTCCGCCCGGCGGCGGCCACTGGCAGGGCTTGCGCATTCAACTCTGTGCTGAAGATGGCGAACCTGCCGGTCGGGCCCTTCGGTCGACGGCGCCCGTAACTCCGGTCCTCAACCTGGACCGGCCGGTGCTGGTCGTCTCAGGCTCGCCGGGGGGAGCCGCTGCTCGGTGGGCACGAGCTGCCCGCGGCGGCAGCCGGGTCCTGGACATCTCGGGAATGCCCGCCCTGGTCGGAGCGGACCGGCTGGAGGTGACCGAGGCCACCGGTTCGCTCATCGTGGTCGGTGACGCTGATGCCTGGCAGGCTCAGTGGACGCTCCTGGCAGCGCTGCGCACTCGGGCAGTCATCGTCTTCGAAGGCGCAGCGTTCGCAGATTACCGCTCGATTGCTCGGCGTCGAGATCTTCCGCCGCCGCTGGCGGCGGGACGCGGGCATGTGTGGGTACTCCAGCCGGATGGCGTGGTGGCCCGGGCGTCCCTGCCGGTGTGGCCGATCGCCGCAGACCCAGCCACTGCAGACCCGGCCGCCGCAGACCCAGCCGCCGCAGACCCGGGGTCCACGTGCGCCGGCACCGGTCAGGGGTTGTCCACCGCGTCCGGTGGAACGGCCAGTACCTCGGCCACGGGCCGATAGTTGAGGTCGTGGGCCCGGGCGACCGGGGCGCTCACCAGCATTCCGGCGTGGGTGTTGAGTCCGAGCGCCAACGGGGAATTCGATCGCAGGGCGTCCTTCCAACCGCGGTCGGCGATGGCTTGAACGTACGGGAGGGTCGCATTCGTGAGGGCATATGTCGACGTGTTCGGCACGGCGCCGGGCATATTGGCCACGCAATAGAACAGCGACCGATGCACGGTGAAAGTCGGGTCGGCGTGGGTCGTGGGGTGGGAATCGGCGAAGCATCCGCCTTGGTCAACGGCGATGTCAACCAGCACGCTGCCGGCTCGCATCCGTGAGACGAGCTCGTTGCTGACCAACTTCGGCGCCCGCGCGCCCGGGATCAGCACCGAACCGATCACCATGTCGGCCTCTGTGACGGCTTTGTCGATTTCGAAACTGTTGGACGCGATGGTGGTGACCCGGCCGAAGTACAGTGCATCGAGCTCACGCAGCCGAAACAGGTTGGTGTCGAGCACGGTCACAGCCGCCCCAAGTCCCAGCGACACCTGCATGGCTGCCGTGCCGGCCACTCCGCCACCGAGGATGGTGATCCTGGCCGGGTGAGTGCCCGGGACGCCGGGAACCAGCAGCCCGGGGCCGCCGTTCGGCTTGAGCATCGCGTTGGCTCCCACGATCGGAGCCAGTCGGCCTGCTACTTCGCTCATCGGGGCGAGGAGGGGAAGCGCGCGGGATGGCAGCTGCACCGTCTCGTAGGCTATCGCCGTGACGCCGGTGCCGAGCAGGGCGCGGGTGAGTTCAGGCTCGGCCGCCAGGTGCAGGTAGGTGAACAGCACAAGATCGGAGCGAAAGTAGCCGTATTCACTTTCGACCGGCTCCTTCACCTTGAGCAACAGGTCTGCCGCAGCCCAGGTGCTCGCGGCATCCGGTATGATGGTAGCACCGGCGGCCCGATAGGCATCATCAGCGATGGTCGAGCCGACCCCCGCACCGGATTGCACGAGCACTTGGTGGCCGTGCGAGACGAGTTCGTGTACGCCGGCGGGAGTGACGGCCACCCGGAATTCGTTGTTCTTCACCTCGGTGGGGATTGCAACCTTCATGGTGCTCCTCGTGGAACCGGCAACGTGCGCGGAACAACATTGTTCCGACCTATGACAAGGCTAGCCCCGCCTGTGGTCTTTCGCTTGAACTGTTCACCCCGCGTTCTTGCGTGTGCGGCTACTGTCAGGTGATGAGGTCCTTCCGCGTGCTGGTCAACCAGTCCGCAGGCGCGTCGTCCGCAATGTCAGCCGGTGCCTTCATCGTGCGCCTGCTTCAGGATGCCGGAGCCGACGCCTCGCTCAGCGGCACGCTGAGTGCCGATCACGCGCGCCGGCTGGCGATGGAGGCCAGCCGGCTGGGTGCCGTCGTGGTGGCGGTGGGCGGCGACGGCACGGCGGGTTCGCTGGCCGGCACGGTGGTTCGGAACAGAGGTGTACTGGGCCTGGTGCCCATCGGGCGCGGCAATGATTTCGCCCGCCAGCTCGGTCTTCCCGACGATCCGCATGACGTCGCACGGGTGCTGCTGTACGGTCAGCTGAAACCGGTCGATGTGATCGACGTCGACGGGCAGATCGTGCTCGGCAGCGTCTACGCGGGAATCGACTCCCTCACTTCGGAGCTCGTGAACCGGGCGCACTGGCTTCCGGCCCGGCTGCAATATCCCTTTGCCGCCCTGCGTGCCATCACGACGCATCGATCGGCGTCGTACACGGTCTCCATCGACGGCGCCGAGCACACGGTCAGGGCACACACCGTGGTCGTGGCCAACTCCGGATATTACGGTTCCGGAATGCACGTGGCGCCTACTGCGCGAGTGGATGACGGCCTGCTGAACGTGGTCATCATCGGGGAAGCAGGTCGGCTGCGGCTGCTGAAGGCGTTGCGAATGGTGTATCACGGCACCCATATCAGCCTGGACGAAGTCACCCAGTCGACGGGACGGGTGGTCGTCGTGACCTCAACCGATGGTCTCTCAGCCTATGCGGATGGGGATCGGATCGGTTCGCTTCCCGTGACGGCCCGAGTGCTTTCACACGCGCTGAATGTGATCGTGTGAGCCGTTGAGGCCCTGCGCTAGATGTAGCTCGGACGGATCGAGCCCACGGGGACTCCGCCGCCGGTGATGACGAGGTCGAGCTCGGGGAGCAGGGCGTCGACATCCGTGCGCGCGATGGCTCCGGCATCCGCGAGCAGGCTCAGGGCCACGATGGCCGCAGCACGAAGGTTGCCGTCGAGGATCTTCAGCGCAACGGTCACGCCGTTGTCTGCGGAAGCCACCATGATGCCCTCGGCGCCGCCCTTCATGAAGAGGCCGAGGCGGTCGATCACGATGCTGTCGGAGAGCCCGGGACCGGCGATGACCCAGCCGTTCTCTCGCACGGCCTCGGCAAGAAAACCGGCCTCGCGGTAGATGGCGAAGGGGGAGTTGGACTTGGACGTGGCGATGCGGGCAATGCCGCGGGCCAAGCCGGTGAGTGAGAGCGCGTGCACCGGGGCGCCGCAGCCGTCGATTCCCGAGGCGGTGGGACGCTCACCGGTGAAACGTTCGACAACGTCGAGGATGCGCTTCTGCAGGGGATGTTCCGGGTCAAGGTACCCGTCCAATGCCCAGCCGTTCTGCGCGCACGCCACCAGCATTGCCGCATGCTTGCCCGAACATTCCATGTTCAGCTGGGATTTGCCGGCACCAAGGCGTACCAGGGCATCGCGGGACACAGAGTCGATCGGCCAAGCGGTGGGGCATCCTAAAGCCGACTCTGCGATGCCGGCCCGTGCGAGCAGCCCACGGACGAGGTCGGTGTGCTTCTGGGTTCCGCTGTGGCTTGCAGTGGCGATCGCCGCATCTTCGCCGCGTAGGGTGACACCGCTGGACATGACGGCAATCGCCTGGAACGGCTTCATGGCCGAACGCGGGAAGATCGGTGTCTCCACGTCCCCGAGCGCGCGCAGGACTTCGCCATTGGCACCGAGCACCACGGCGGATCCGGAATGGCGGGACTCGACGAAGCCGCTGCGTTCCACAACAGCGAGTTCGACCGCATCGGTGGTGGTGAATGTTTCTGACACGGTGGTACTCCCTGTTGTGCTCGTGGAATGCGTTCTGTTCTTCGCTGCGCTCGGCCCCCGCAGCTCGGAGCGTCGGTGCTCTGGGTTACAGCGTGGCCATGGCGTCGTCGATCACCGAGAGGGCGTCGGCGATGAGGGCATCCGTGAGGGCGAGGCTCGGCAGGAAGCGCAGCACGTTGCCGTAGGTGCCTGCGGTGAGCAAGAGCACCCCGTGCGCTCCCGCATAGGCGGAGATCGCGGTGACGGCGGCGGCGTTCGGCGCCTTGGTGGTGTCTCCGGTACCGGGCTGCACCAGTTCGATGGCCATCATGGCCCCGCGCCCACGGATTTCGCCGATGATGTCGTACTTGTCCTTCAGTACGGTGAGGCCGGCGGTGAGGGTCTCACCGATTCGCACGCCCTCGGCGAGCAGGTTGTTCGCCTCGATGGCTTCGAAGACGGCTACGGCCGCCGCACAGCTGACCGGGTTACCGCCGAAGGTGCCGCCGAGGCCACCGGGCTGGGACGCGTCAAGGATCTCGGCACGTCCGGTGACGGCGGCCAGCGGGAAGCCGCCCGCGATTCCCTTGGCCGAAAGCACCAGGTCGGGGACCCAACCGAAGTGCTCGCTGGCGAAGTACTTTCCGGTGCGTCCCATTCCGCTTTGGATCTCATCGGCGATCATGACGACGCCGTTCTCGGTGCACCAGGACTGCAGGGCGGTCAGGAACCCGTCGGCCGGAACCATGAATCCACCCTCACCCTGGATGGGTTCGACCACGAGGCAGGCCAGATCGGCGGCGCCGATGACCTTCTCGAGGTACGCGATGGTGCGGGTGGCGGCATCTGCTCCGCTGAGGCCGTCGTGATAGGGGTAGGAGCTCGGTGCGTGGTAGACATCGCTGGCGAGGGGGCCATAACCGGTGGCGTAGGGGGCGGCCTTGTAGTTCATGGCCATGGTCAGCACGGTGCGGCCGTGGTAAGCGTGGTCGAGCACGGCCACGGCCCGGCGGCCGGTGTACTTACGGGCGATCTTCACGCCGTTCTCCACGGCCTCGGCGCCGGAGTTGATGAGAACGCTCTTCTTCGGGAAATCACCCGGGGTGTGCTGGGCGAGGAGTTCGGCGACGCGCACGTATTCCTCGTACGGGGTCACCGTGAAGAGCGTGTGAATGAATTCTTCGGCCTGGGACACGGCGGCGGCGACAACGCTGGACTCGGTGTGGCCGATTGTTGTCACGCCGATGCCGGCACCCAGGTCGATGAACTGGTTGTCGTCGACGTCGACGACGATCGCGCCGTTGGCCTTCTTGATGTACACCGGCAGCATGGAGCTGACACCGGTGGACACAACGGCCAGGCGTCGCGCATGCAGCTCGGCCGACTTCGGTCCGGGGATAGCGGTTACGATCTTGCGTTCCTGGGGGACGGTGTAGGCGGACGAGACGGAGGCAGGCGTAAGGGTGTCAGTCATGATGCTTCCACTTTACTGATCGTTGGTGGGCCGCACCTGAGTTCGCCTGCAAGAATCTTGTAGAGCCAAGGGAGAACCATGAACGGAGTGCACGAATATGCGGTGCGGGTTGAGTGGACCGGTAACCGCGGCACGGGGACGAGCCATTACAAGGCCTACGGCCGCGACCACGTGATCTCGCCGGCCGGCCGGGCCTCCTCTGACAAGCCCGCAATCAACGGCTCGTCTGATCCCACGTTCCACGGCGACAACGACCGGTGGAACCCCGAGGAGCTGTTACTCGCGGCGCTCAGCCAGTGCCACCTGCTGTCCTACCTGCACGTGGCCGCCCGCAACGGGGTAACCGTGACGGCGTACACGGATGCCCCGGTCGGCACCATGGAGCAGGTTGCCGGGGGCGGTGGACATTTCACGTCTGTCACCTTGCGCCCGCGGGTGACGATCACGGATCCGGAGCAAGTGGAGTTCGCCCAATCCCTGCACGCCGAGGCGGCCGGCGAATGCTTCATCGCGGCTTCGGTGAACTTCCCTGTCGACCACGAGCCCCTCACCGTCCCGGACTGAACACAGCCCGATCGCTGCGTTTCCCAGAAGACCGCGAAGGCGTTGCCGGGCCCGGGGCTGTCAAAGGTCCGGGGGTGCGTCAGCGCTCGCGGGGGGTGTGTCTCAGTAACGGTGTTTCCGGCGTTTTTCATTAGTAGGATACTGCGTTCGGCCAGCGGTCGTGGAAGGTGATGGCGAATGCGTTGAGAGCTGGCTTCCACCGCGTCGTCCATCGAGCTCGGTCCTCACCGGTGGGATCGAGACTTCGCGTGACCAGATACAAGCATTTTAGAGCTGCCTGCTCCGTGGGGAAATGCCCTCGAGCACGCACCGCCCGCCGGGACCGGGCGTTGCGCGACTCGATCGCATTGGTGGAACAGATCACCCGGCGTATCTCAGGGTCGTAGGACAAGAACGGGGTGAACTCTTCCCATGCCGACTCCCACAACCGGATGATCGCACCGTATTTCTTCCCCCAGATCTCGGTCAGATCATCCAACGCTGGCCGCGCGGCGTCCACGGTCGGAGCGGTGTAGATCGGTTTCACCGCTCGTTTCATCGCATCCCAATCCTTCTTCGAGGACAGCTTGAACGTGTTTCGAATGAGGTGAATGATGCACGTTTGCACCGTCGTCAACGGCCACACGTGCCCGACGACCTCCGGGAGCCCTTTCAACCCGTCACAGACCAGGAAGAACGTGTCGGTGACACCACGGTTTTTGATGTCGGTCAGGACAGACATCCAGAACTTCGCGCCCTCACCGCCGGTGCCGCCCCCAACCCGAGAATGTCCTTATCACCGTCCAGGGTCACGCCGATGGCCGCATAAATGGGCCGGTTGGCGACCTGCCCATCCCGGATCTTCACCACGATCGCGTCGATGAAGATCGCCGCGTAGACGCCGTTCAACGGGCGGGACTGCCACGTTCGCATCTCCTCGATCACCTTGTCCGTGATGGAGAGATCGGCTCTTTGGAGACCTGCGCACCGTAGATCTGGTTGAAGTGCGCGCTGATCTCCCCGGTCGTGAGGCCGCGGGCATACCACGACAACACAATCTCATCAACCCCGGTCAAACGGCGTTGCCGTTTCGCCACGATCACCGGAGTGAACGTGGCATCCCGATCACGAGGCACCCGAATAGTCACCGACCCGTTGAGCAACTGATCAC
>Ga0209023_10001018_pt1 | contig 39421 bp, 36 predicted proteins | sample LakOneMetagenome_FD_187468 | JGI IMG/M metagenome (GOLD analysis project Ga0209023, IMG submission 187468) | Freshwater and sediment microbial communities from Lake Erie, Canada (SPAdes) (version 2) | ecosystem: Environmental > Aquatic > Freshwater > Lentic | place: Lake Erie, Canada...
AGTTAGCAGAATACCTGGGTGTACCCCAGGAAATAATAGCCCGGACACCTACTACCGATACGTATACAGCAGAACAGACCCAGGAGGAATTCTTTTACCAAATGCCCTACCAGGAAATGGATTTGATATGGTATGCCTTTGAAAACAACATCAGCCCCGAAGAAACCGGCAGTGTTATGGGAAAAACGGCCGACGAGATAAAACTGATATTTAATAATCTCAGCAGAAGAAAAGTGACTACAGATTACCTGAGAATGGCTCCGGTAAAATACTAGCAGCATGAATTGTTTTGATTATTTTTTTGAAAATACACGTACGCTTGAAAAAGACCTGATCCCCGGTTCCCGGGAATCCACTTCTTACCAGTCAGTTTATGAGAGATCAGGCAGGCTTGCTTGTTTTTTACAAGAAAAAGTTGGCAATGGCAAGAACATTCTGCTGGTATCACAAAACAACCTGCTTTTTATCATTGCTTACCTGGCAATTTTAAAATCCGGAAATACCTGCATCCCCCTGAACCCCGAGACCGAACAGGATAATTTAAACTTCATCCTGAAAAAAACGCAATCAAGCTTTGGTTTTTTTTCTGACTTCGCTTTAAGCAAACTCAAAGTATCTATTGACGTAGTCTCAGAATCTGCGTTACCTGAACTAATAGCCAAGCAACCGGCATTCAAAAATTTTGATGCGGATTTTGACGGGGACAAGGTTGCTGAAATAATTTTCACATCGGGTTCAACTGCGGCTCCAAAAGGTGTGATGCTGACGCATACGAATATCATTGCAAATACAGGTTCCATCATCCAGTATCTGCAATTAAAAGAAAATGACCGGATGCTGGTTGTATTGCCTTTCTTTTATTGTTATGGCCTTTCTCTGCTTCACACCCACCTGCGTGTGGGCGGACAGGTTGTTTTAAACAACAATTTTATTTTCCTTGGCTCTACTATTAAGAACCTGGCAAGCTATGAGTGTACAGGATTTGCGGGCGTACCCAGTCATTTCCAGATATTGCTGCGCAAGACAGACCTGTTCCGGAATTCAGAATTCCCCGCCTTACGATATGTTACACAGGCGGGCGGAAAACTGCCGGATAGTTTCATCGATGAGTTTGTACAGGCATTTCCGGAGGTGAATTTCTTTGTTATGTACGGACAAACAGAAGCCACAGCAAGGTTATCCTACCTGCCACCTGAAATGCTTAAGAAAAAAGCTGGTTCATTGGGAAAGGGAATACCTGGAGTAGAACTAAAAGTGGTGAACGCAGATGGGCAGCCGGTTGTACCGGGTGAAACCGGTGAGATCATTGCAAAAGGCAAGAATGTGATGGCAGGGTATTTTGAAGACCCCGAAGAAACAGCCAAAGCACTCAGAAACGGATGGCTTTATACCGGCGATCTTGCAATAGTGGATGAAGAAGGTTATATCTATCTTACCGCACGGGAAAAAGAGATCATAAAAGTTGGCGGCAAAAGGATTAGTCCCAAAGAAATTGAAGAGGTCATTGCCATGCTGCCGGGTGTAATTGATTGCTCTGTAAAGGCGGTTGAAGATGAACTTTTATCTGAAGGCATCAAAGCCACTGTTATTATCGCCGAAAGCCACCCGGATATAACTGAGCAATCTATTAAAATATTTTGTTCCACCCGGCTTTCAAAATACAAGATCCCGTCAGTCATTGAGATCAAAAAAAATATATCATTAAGTGCTACCGGTAAAAAAGTAGTATAACGGGAATACAGGATGCTACAAACCGGGTATTTAGAACTGTCCGGGGAAATAAAGACACAAAAAAGAAGTTATTTACAACAGAAACCGAATATATTTAAGATTTTAATTGAAAACTATGGCAAATACAAATGCTATTAAAGAGCAGGTAAGAAAATTCATTGTTGAAACTACCTATGTTCCTGCACCCGATGTACAGGATGACACCCTCATCTTTGTAAAAGGATTTTTCGATTCAATGGGATTTATCCTGCTGATAAATTTTCTTTCGGAAAATTTTGGTGTCAAGACCGACGATTCGGAATTAATGGAAGAGAATTTTGAGTCTGTAAATGCAATTACGGCTTTTATAGAACGCAAATTAAACTAGTTTTACACCATGTGTGGAATTGCCGGAATTTACAACTATCCGACTGCCAGTCAAGATTCCCCCGGGAGAAGCGTTTCAAAAATGCTTTCAACAATCCGTCACCGCGGGCCTGATGAGACCGGCATGTACCTGGGTAAGAATTTTGGCCTTGGAAGCGTTCGGCTAAGTATTATTGATCTTGCCTCCGGTCAGCAACCCTTATCAGATGAATCCGGAAATTACTGGATCGTGTACAATGGCGAGATATTCAATTACACCGAGCTGCGAAATGATATTATAAAGAAAGGTATCAGACTTAAGACCCATTCCGATACCGAAGTACTGGTACAGATGTATGCCCTGTACGGCGAGGATTGCCTCAAATACCTGAACGGCCAGTTTGCGTTTTGCATCTGGGATAAAAAGAACCAATCACTCTTTCTGGCACGTGACCGTGTAGGCATACGGCCATTGTTCTATTGGGCAAAGGATGGATCCTTTGCGTTTTGTTCTGAGATAAAAGGATTGTTTACCCTCAAAGAGATCGAAAGAAAGATCCGGCCCGAAAGCCTGGCACAAATTTTCACCTTCTGGACAACACTTACTCCCGATACACCCTTTGAAAATATTTTTGAATTGCCGCCGGGTCACCGTATGACGGTAAGAGGTTCAGAGATCAGGATAGATAAATACTGGAGCCTTAAGTTCCGGAATGATGATGCTCCGCACCACAATCAGCTCAACCGGTCGGTTGAAGAATTCACAGAATTAATAACAGATGCCACCCGGATAAGATTGCGGGCAGATGTACCGGTAGCTGCCTATCTGAGTGGCGGGCTTGATTCGAGTGTTACCACCAGCCTGATTCATAAGATACAGCCAGGTAACCTGAACACTTTTTCCATTGGGTTTAAGGACAAAGAATTTGATGAAACGGCTTATCAAATGGAAGCTGCAAGGTATTTCAACACCAATCATACTGCTTTTGAATGCACCGCTCGGGAAATAGCGGAACAATTTGAACATACGATCTGGCACAGTGAGTTCCCCCTGTTACGTACATCCCCTACTCCTATGTACCTTCTTTCTAAAAAAGTAAGAGAGAATAACATTAAAGTTGTTATAACAGGTGAAGGTGCCGATGAGATATTGGGTGGCTATAATATTTTTAAAGAAGCCAAGATCCGGAGGTTCTGGGCAAACCAGCCTGATTCTGCCTGCAGGCCAAAGCTTTTAGGTAAACTATATCCTTACATCTCTGCTATAAAAGATTCGAACCCGATGGCCCTGAAAATGTTTTTTGGATATAAGCTTACCGATACCGCCAATCCGGTTTATTCGCATTTGCTTCGCTGGCATAACACCTCCCGTTTAAGGACTTATTTTTCGGACGAAATAACACAGGCGATCAGTGCTTATGACCCCACTGGCCTGGTTTCTCCGGGTTTGCCGGAGGATTTCGGTAACTGGAGTGGCCTGGCAAAATCACAATATCTTGAAACAAATATTTTCATGTCGGGGTACCTGCTGTCATCGCAGGGAGACCGGATGGGTATGGCAAATTCTGTTGAAGGCCGCTACCCTTTTCTGGATTACCGGGTAATTGAATTTTGTGCCGGCCTGCCGGATAACTTCAAACTTAACTGCCTTAATGAAAAATATTTATTGAAAAAGATGAGTGCCGGAAATATACCTGATTCCATTTCAAAAAGGTCCAAGCAGGCATACCGGGCTCCCATAGTAAGCAGTTTCTTCAACAACGGAGCTCCGGCTTACATTGAGGAAATACTGTCGGAGCATAGTCTTAAATCCTTTGGTTTATTCAATCCCGAAAAGGTAAAAATGCTCATCAGTAAAATTAAGAGTGGGCAACATATATCAGAAGTAGACCAGATGGCAGTTGCGGGAATCATTTCCACCCAACTTCTCTACAAAATGTTTGTAATTAATCCTGTCCCCACAGACATAGCATCCCTGGGCAATATCAGAATCGTAGAGGATTAAGACCGGATTTAAATATTCTCTATAACCATTGCGCTAGCACCCCCGCCTCCATTGCAAATACCTGCGGCGCCATATTTCGCATTGTTCTGCTTTAATACATTGATGAGTGTTACAACGATCCTAGCACCACTGCAACCCAACGGGTGTCCCAGTGAAACGGCGCCGCCATTTGCATTGACTTTTGCAGGATCTAATTTCATTCGTTTGCTGTTTTCTATGCCAACTACTGCAAAAGCTTCATTCAATTCAAAATAATTTATGTCTTCCATTTTTAATCCCGCTTTGGCAACGGCTTTGGGAACCGCTAAAGCCGGCGTGGTGGTAAACCATTCAGGAGCCTGTTCAGCATCGGCATAGGCCAGTATTTTTGCTATCGGCTTTAAGCCAAGCTCATCTGCTTTTTCTTTACTCATTAAAACCAGGGCTGCTGCTCCGTCGTTCATGGTAGAAGCATTTGCAGCGGTAACGGTTCCGTCTTTCTGGAAGGCGCTTTTCAATTCCGGTATTTTTTCAAACTTAACATTAAACGGTTCTTCATCTTTTGCAAACAGTACCGGGTCTCCTTTGCGTTGCGGAATTTCCACCGGCACTATTTCATTTTCAAATTTTCCACTATTCACTGCCGCCTGGCTGCGCTTGTAACTTTCTATTGCAAAAGCATCCTGGTCTGCACGACTGATCCCACAGACAGAAGCACAAAGTTCTGCAGCATTGCCCATTGCCTTTCCGTCATATACATCTGTAAGACCATCTTTGGCCAGTCCGTCTATCAATTGAGTATTGCCATACTTATTTCCCCAACGCATACTGTCTACATAAAAAGGCACATTACTCATACTTTCCATTCCCCCGGCAATAACCACCTCAGCATCGCCCAATAAAATACTTTGAGCTGCCTGTGCAATGGCTTTCATTCCACTGGCACAAACCTTATTAACGGTTGTGCAATTCACTTCATTTGGCAGCCCGGCAAATTTTGCAGCCTGGCGTGCCGGTGCCTGACCCAGATTTGCCTGGATTACTGCTCCCATCAGCACATCATTAACCAGTTCGGAAGAAACACCTGCTCTTTTCAATGCACCTTTAATAGCAACTGCACCAAGTTGCGTAGCGGTAAAATCTTTCAGAGAACCTCCAAAGCTTCCGATGGGAGTACGAACAGCAGAAATGATATATACTTCTCTCATATAGTTTGAAATTTAGGCTGCAAATATAGGCAATACCCGGTTAGTGGCATATACAGTAGAACTTTGCGCAAGTTTATCCCCATTAATACCAGATTTTAATTTCGGGCTTGCAAATAACAATTCTTGTTTGTAGCTTTTCTTCCCGTTAGATTTCAGCATTCTTATTTTATCAAACTAAACTCCTTAGAAAATGAACAAAAACTATGAGGGAATTTCTCCACGTCGCAAATTCCTTGGAATGATCGCCACAGGCGCCGCTGCATTGGGCCTTTCCTCTTTTGGAACACCTTCATTGGCAAAAGCAGGAAGCATGGATAGCCCGGATGGATTGCTATCCGATGCTGATGAATGGTTCAACAAGATCAATGGTAAGCACAGGATCGTATATGATGTAACGGCGCCGCACCCGGGCAATGAATTGATGATGCCATTTGCATGGGCAAAAGTTTTTTTGCTAACAAATCTTGCTACCGGTACTCCTGAAAAGGAAAGTAATGTGGTTACCGTCTGGCGTCACAGCGCCATTCCGTTTGCTATGGAAGACAGGCTTTGGGCAAAATACAAATTTGGTGAAATGTTTAATATCAAAGATGATACCACGGGAGCCCCGGCTTTACGCAACCGGTTTTGGAAACCCGATCCCGGTTATAGTGTTCCGGGAGTTGGCCCCGTTCCGATAGGCATTAATGAACTGCAGGAGAGTGGCGCTATGTTCTGCGTTTGCAATATGGCTATTACAGTTTTCAGTGCAGTTGCAGCCCAAAAGATGAATATGAAGCATGAGGACGTAATGAAGGATTGGCTGTCGGGTATATTACCGGGCGTACAAGTTGTGCCTTCGGGGGTTTGGGCGGTTGGCCGGGCACAGGAGCATAAGTGTGCGTATTGTTTTGCCGGAGCCTAACAGTGACCAAATTCAGTTTAAAAAAGCAAAAGGCTGCTGAATTCAGCAGTCTTTTGCTATCCACTATCCCGTACCTGCATTAAAAACCTGTGTTACCATTTATCATAGCCCTTCCGGCGTGGGTTGGTAAAAAGATTATTTCTGTTGTTGAATTTATCCATTACCGCTTTAATTTCACAATCCCTTTGTTGTTCCAGGAATTTTACCTGGCGCCTTTTTTCAAACCAGCCCATGAAGAACTTGTTTTGAACAGACCTGATCTTGTAATCGTAATTCCGGTTGATCTGAGCGATCTGCATGTCCTTTTCCCTCGGGGTAAAATAATAGGTGTTGCCCCGGTCATCATGCTTGTCATACCTGTCGTAGCTGTTCTTTCCATCAGCTTTGGCAATGTCGTTCCTGTCTTTGCCGTTCCAATCCTCTTTTTGTTCGTACTGTGCAAATGCCGAAGTAACCATCATTGCAGCGATCATCATTGTAAAAATCTTTTTCATAATTGTAATTTTTAAAAGTTAATAATGATCTTAAGATGGGTTATTGTCTTCTATGTTTACAAAGAATATGTTAACGAATAAAAAGCATTGGTTAACAGCATAACAGGAGCCTTCACCACTTATAAAAAAGGCAACCACTGTCTTGTTATTTTCGTTAGTTTAGGATCTCAAACTTAAAAACCAACAGCATGAAACAATTATTTGCAGCAATTACACTGGTAACATTTATCATCTTTGCATCCTGCGCTAAGAAAACGGCACCGGCCGGCAGCACAGCAGAAGCCCCAAAGCCAAAATCAACTTCGTACACAACGGATGTATTACCTCTTCTCCAGGCCAGGTGTACACCTTGCCATTTTCCGTCAAAGGGAGGTAATAAGGCGAATTTTGAAACCTATGCAACTGCTTCAAAATTTGGTGCTGCCATGTTGGAACGTATACAAAAGAATCCGGGCGAAAGAGGATTCATGCCCATGCGCAATCCAAAACTTTCAGAAGCAGATATCACCACTATTAAAAAATGGGTTGAAGGCGGGTTGGCTGAAAATTAAGTTTCCTTCACGAAGCTTTTATTCTTGGATCAATAATGCGGTACAAAACATCGGCAAACAGATTGATGAAGATGAATATGCATGCACTTAGCAGAACAGATCCCATCACAACGGGGTAGTCTAGTTTTTCCAATGCATCAACTGTTATCTTTCCTATTCCTTTCCACCCAAAAATGTATTCAATAAAGAAAGCCCCGGCCAACAGTTCGGCAAACCAGCCCGTAATAGCTGTTATCACCGGATTGAGTGCATTGCGTAATGCATGGCGGAAGATGATGTTTTTTTTGGACAGCCCCTTTGCATAAGCCGTGCGGATATAATCCTGACTCAATACATCGAGCATGGAACTGCGGGTGAGTTGCGTAATAATAGCCAGCGGACGAATACCCAATGTAAATGCAGGAAGAATGAGATTTTTAAGGCTGAGGTATTTTGCACCGGTCACTTCATCTATATCGTACCAGCTACCGGTTAAATGGAGGCCGGTGTAGGAATGCAATACCACGCCAAACAGAAAAGCAATGATGATGGCCATAAAAAAAGAAGGCGCCGATATACCGGCAATGCTGGAGAATACAGCCGTGGTATCCATCCAGGTTCCTTTTTTAACAGCAGCCAGTACGCCCAGTGAAATGCCGATGATGGTGGCAAACAGCATGGCCGAAAGAGCGAGGATCAACGTACCTGGCAATGCTTCCAGCAACACCTGCCCCACTTCTTTTTTTGTCTGGTAACTTTTGCGCAGGTAAGGAATTTTTATCCCAAGCTTTTTTTCTCCTCCTATGAACAAACCCCTGAGTTGTTTTTTTTCAATATCCGCCTTGCTGTGTACACAAACCGGGGAAACATCATTGAGGTAAAGAATGAACTGTTTCCACTTTGGCTGATCAAGGTAAAGATCACTGCGGATATTATCCATCGTTTTCTTATCCCCTGTTTGTCCCACGATCATTCTGGCCGGGTCACCAAAACCCTGGAACATAATAAATACCAGCGTTACCACACCAAGCAGCACCAACACAGAATAAAATATTTTTTTCAGGATGTATGCCATCTGCAGAGGATAAGAATGAATTATTTAAATGTCTCAGTCATAGATTTTAACCCACCTGTTTGAGGTACTTTTTTAAGATCAGCCCAACTCCATTTTTTCTGGATCACCGGCCCTTTCATAAGATACAATGTCGGATTGACCCTTGCGGCAGTTTTTATAACAGTACCATCACAACCAAGTATCTGTACACCACCCGGATCCCGCCCTTTGTTAAATATATTATCCATTTCTTTAGGCCGGGCCGTTACCACAAAATGTGGTATGCGTTTGTCACGATGCGCCATGTAGGCGGTCGTTTCACTCCATTCTTCATCGCCGGGGTATTCCTTCATGAACAGCAAATAATATTCGCCGGCGGAATTAAGCAACGCTTCCGTGGTATCGGTGCCACTTAAAGTGGTCAGTGAAAAATCGTTGATCAGCGGAATATTATTCTTTCCTTTTTCTACCAGTTCCTGTTTCCTTTCTGCAAATTCCCAGGTACTGTCGGGCAACGCATTCACATTAAATTCTTTTAACTGACCGTTTTTTTTATAAACAAAAACATAATCGTATTTATCCGGCACAGCGTCTTTTGGCATCTTCCTTAACTCCAGGATATTGTTACCGGCCTTAAACGGCAGGCAATCTATTACCGGCAGGTGCCGCAATACGTACCATTGTAAACCCAGCACACCGAAAAGAGAAAGTAAAATTAAACCAAGGTTAACTTTATTGGAGAAAACCGGTTTGATATGTTTGATACCAAATACGATCAGCAGCACCAGCACCGAAAGAATGATGTCTTTTGTAAAGGTTTGAATAGGTGTAAGCGGAATACAATCGCCGAAACACCCGCAGGCACGTATCTTGCCGCTGAACAACACATAGCTTGTGAGAAAAGTAAAGAACAGCATCAGCAGCAGTAAAAAAAAGGAAACGGTCTTTTTCCACCAGCCGAGGAGTAAAGCAATTCCCAATACAACTTCAAGTGTTATCATCAACACAGAGAACAATAACGCATGAGCATACAACCAATCCATTGCAGAAGGAAAAAAACCTCCGGCAGCCCATACTTCAAAGAATTCCTGCATTTTATAAGCCAGTCCCAATGGATCGATGGCTTTCACCAGGCCGGAAAAAATGAACAGGCATCCCACCAGTACCCTTGCAACATTTACTGTTTGTTTCATGATACGTTTAACTAATTATAAAAGTCAGCCCTTGTGCAGTTCCTCATCGATCAAAATCAAACCAAAAGCGGCATAGTTGATGATGTCGTAAAAATTGGCATCGATCCCTTCACTGATGATCGTTTTTCCCTTGTTAAGCAGGATCTGTTTGATGCGGAGTATCTTCGCCAGCATCAGGTCAACAAAACTCTCCTGGCTCATCTCCCGCCATGCTTCGCCGTAATCGTGGTTCTTATCTTCCATCAGTTTTTTTGCGATGCCTGCTTTTTCGTTGTATAGTTTCTCTACGGTATTCACAGGAAGTTCTTCCAGTTCATCGTCTTTAATATCCAGTTGTATCAAACCGATGATGCCGTAATTAAGGATGCCTTTGAATTCACTGATGATGTCGTCGCCTATTTTCTGCACACCCGTTTCCTGGATGGTGCGGATGCGCTTTGCTTTTATGTAGATCTGGTCGGCCACCGAAATGGTGCGGTATACCCGCCAGGAGGTTCCATAGTCCTTTGTTTTTTTAAGAAATATCTCTTTGCAGGAGGCAACGGCTTTATCGTATTGCTGGTTCGTACTCATTTATCAGTGTGCATTTGTAACTTAGTGCGATGATAACTCAAAAATAACTGAAAATACGGATGTACAGCATAAACTGCAGGGGAAGGTTACTGAATATAAATGAACCGTTGGTGATGGGCATCATCAATGCCACGCCCGATTCTTTTTATGAAGGACAATTGAACTACGGTATTGAAGGCATTGTTTTCCTTGCCGGGAAAATGATCGCAGATGGCGCCGACATACTGGATGTGGGCGGATTAAGCACCAGGCCGGGCAGCAAACCTGTTTCGGTTGAGGAAGAAACAAACAGGGTCATCCCGGCCATCAAAGCCATCGCAGAGAGATATCCCGATGCGGTTATATCGGTTGACACCTACAACAGCGCTGTTGCCCAAAAAGCCGTGGAAGCAGGAGCAGCGATCGTGAATGATATCAGTGCCGGAAACCTGGATAAAGAGATGCTGGCCACGGTAGCCCGTCTGCAGGTTCCCTATATATGCATGCACATGAAAGGCACACCTGAAATCATGCAGCAGGATGCCGTATACGAAGACCTGGTAAACGAGGTACTTGATTTCTTCATTGCAAAAATTGATGCATGTACCCGGCTGGGTATAAAAGACATCATAATAGATCCCGGCTTTGGCTTTGGTAAAACCATCGAACACAATTTTCAGCTTTTGAAAAAGCTCGAAGTATTTTCAATATTGAACAAGCCACTGCTTGCGGGCCTGTCGAGAAAAAGCAGTATTTACAGAACACTGGGCACCTCCGCTGCCGAAGCACTGAACGGCACCACGGTTTTAAATACCATCGCATTGCTGCATGGGGCTTCCATTCTGCGTGTGCATGATATAAAGGAAGCAAAGGAAGCCGTAACGCTGTATAGTGCATATAAAAAAGCGACCTGAGTTACCAGGCCGCTTTAAAATATATGTTGCAATTTTATTTTTTTGTCGCTTTCTGAATACTGTCTACACGTGCCTTTTCCTGCTCCTGCATTTTACGCATCTGTTCTTCCTGGAGTTTTTGCTGTTTTGCATTATATACTTCTTCGCTTACTGCGTCCTTCACTTCAATATCAAAAACAAGGTTTGCATTGGGCTTTATCAAGCCCCCATTACCCTGGGTTCCGTAACACAGTGTTGAAGGGATATACAGGGTAGCTTTTGAACCGCCTTTTAGTTTCAACAAGGCATCTGTCCAGCCGGGTATTACCGAACCCTGGCCCATCAGTTCCCATATTTTAACATCATAAGGCTGTACATGCTGAAATTTAGGATCAACATTTGAATCGAATACAATGGCGCTGTCCAGTGTTTTGCCGGTATAATTTATGGTAGCAATGGTATTGAAGTCTATGGTTGGCCCAGTACCTTCGGATTGTATAGAAACATACGTACCCCACTTCCCTTTTTGTGCTTTGATGTTGTTCTTGGCTAAATAATCAGCAATGATCTTATCGTCTTTTGCCAATTGTTCTTTGTTTTTAGCAAGTTCCTTTTCTATCTCAGCCATTTGTTTCTTAAACAAATTTGGCTTCATGATGGTCATCTCCGCCTTGTTGGCGCTGTCGGCCTGGTCCCTTGTTTTAAAGATATTCTTCAGGGTAACATGGGTATACATGAATTTGCCTTTCTTCATGAAAGCAGGTAACTGGTCGCCCATACGCTTTATCAGTGAATCACTCGGGATGCGGATCACCAGACTATCGCCGATGCGTAAATTACGCATCACTTTAAAATATTCCAGCGGGGTGTTAACCGAATCAAATATCTGGATACGGGGCATGAATTCATGGCTGTCGTACAACACTGTGTCCTTTGTACCGCTGTAAACCTGCTTAACATGCAACTGGATAAAATCTCCGTAATTGATCTTGCTTCCGCTTCCGTTGGCAATAAGTTTATACTCGAGGCCCTTATCGCCTTTTTTAAAACCACCTGTGCAGGCTGTTAATGCAAGAATGCAAAAAGCCAGGTAAAAGAATTGTTTCATTGTTTTTTATTGATTTAAAATTTATAACTACTTAATTGATCTGCATTTTCCTTCATAGCCGTTTTGAATTTGGCCACCACTTCATCCAATGGTTCTTTATTAAAACCTCCGGCTGCATTAAAGTGCCCGCCCCCGTTAAAATATTTCCGGGCAAAGGTATTCACATCAAAGCCTCCCTTGCTCCGGAAAGAACTTTTGCGTTCTTCGCCCCGGTCGATGATAATGGCTGCCAGTTTGATACCCTGTATGCTGAGCGGATAATTTACCAGCCCTTCTGTATCGCCGGTACGGATATTGAACCTGATAAGGTCCGCCTGAGGGATGGCAATAAGTGCCGTATTATATTCGTAAAAAATTTCCATGCGGTTCAGCAACACATGGCCAATGAAACGAAACCGGTTCTCCAGGAAATTATCGAACAGTTCTTCATGCACCCGGCTGTGCTGCAATCCTCTTTCTTTCAGGTCGGCGATCATTTTATGAACACTTGCCGTGGTGGATGGAAAACGGAAAGAACCTGTATCGGTCATAGCGCCTGCATACAAACATTCGGCAACCGCTTCATTTATCTTATCATCAAAGCCAGTGGCTTTAATAAAATCATACACCATTTCGGCCGTTGAACTTTTTCCCGTATCGCTGTTGCCATAGGCAAACACCTCCACCTGTGGCTCCCGGTGATGATCGATCAATATCCGCTCGCCTTTTGCCTGCGCCAGCCTTTCTTCCATCCGCTTGGTACGGCTCAGCACATTAAAATCAAGACAGAATATCCAGTCTGCAGCATCAATGGCGGTATTTGCTTTTGGTTCCACAGCCTCATAATCGAGTACTTTTTTACAATCGGGCATCCAGTTTAAAAAAGAAGCCCAGTTGGTAGGAGAAATAACTGTAACGTTATGCCCGAACTGGGTTAAAAAATGATACAGTCCCAGCGATGATCCCATCGCATCGGCATCTGGTTTCTGGTGCATCGTTATCACCACGTTCTTAGGCTGGGATAACTGGCTGTTTATATTTTGTAGTGGCTGCATAAAGCGGCGCAAAAGTAACTGAAAGTTTTCAGTTTGAGGTTTGAAGTTTAGGGTTTTGTATTTTATAACAGGTTCTTTACTAAAATGAGGTAAAAACTTTCAAGCTCAAGCCGTAAACCCATTATCTTTGCGGCTCAAAAATTAAAAAAATGAGCAACAGAACATTTACCATGATCAAACCCGATGCAACAGCCAGGGGAAATACAGGCGCTATCCTTTCGATGATAAATGCCGCAGGTTTCCGCATTGTTGCCATGAAAATGACAAAACTGAGCAAGGAAAAAGCCGGTGAATTTTATGCCGTGCATGCAGCCAGGCCTTTTTACGGAGAGCTGATTGAATTCATGAGCAGCGGTCCCATTACCGCAGCCATTCTTGAAAAAGACAATGCTGTGGAAGACTTCCGCAAGCTGATCGGTGCTACCAATCCCGCCGAAGCGGCGGAAGGAACCATCCGCAAACTATATGCTGCATCCATCGGCGAAAATGCCGTTCATGGAAGCGACAGCAACGAGAATGCAGTTATTGAAGGGGATTTCTTCTTCAGCAAACTGGAACAATTCTGATAACCAGGCCCATTTTCAATAAAAATGCCCCTGCAATCCAGGGGCATTTTCTTTTAAATCAAGCACAAACAAACATGATCCAGGGTTAGAGTGGGTAAAATGCAATTAGTCTTCAGGGATTGCCTGCCTTTTTAACGCCGGGCTTGCAGCAATATTGCGTAAATATGCTATGAAACCTGTTGCAGGCCCTATTCAGAAAAAGCAGGGGCAAAACCAGTGCGATAAGACAATAATCCCTTAAACCGGAATGTTGTAGATTTGAGCCTGCTATAACGAAGCCTTCATTTATGAAAAATATTAAACTGATCGAAGTACCCTCAGAGATTGGCGCCGGTACCCGTGGTGCTAGCCTTGGTATTGATGCCATCAAAATAGCTGCCCTGGATTTTATGAGTAATTTCTTTGTTCACTTCCCTTCCGAAAAGATCGAAGTGGAGAACCGGATCTTATTCGAGCCCATCCAGTCGCCCTACGCCAAGCGCATGCAGGGCGTTCTCACCATGTACGAGCGGGTGAGCAAGGCGGTCTGCGATTCCATCAAGGGACATTTTTTTCCGGTGGTCATCAGCGGCGACCACAGCAATGCCGGCGGTACCATTGCCGGAATAAAAATGGCAAAACCAAAAAGCAAACTGGGTGTGATATGGATCGATGCACATGCCGACCTACACACGCCTTATACCACTCCATCGGGCAATATGCATGGCATGCCACTGGCAGTTTCCATTGCCGAAGACAACCAGGAATGTAAAGTGCACGACCTGGATGAAAAAACATTCAAGCAGTGGGAACAATTAAAGAACATGGGCAAGAGCGGACAGAAGGTATTGCCTGAAGATGTGGTATTTATTTCCCTGCGGGATTTTGAAAAAGAAGAAAAACACCTGATCGAAAAATACGGCATGAAGGTGATCACTACATCGGAAGTGCGGCGAACCGGCGCTGAGAATGTTTGCCGCAAAGTATTGCGTTACCTGAGCGACTGCACCGATATCTATGTAAGCTTTGATGTGGACAGTTTAGATTCATCCATCTCAAAAGGCACGGGTACACCGGTAAGCAATGGATTAAAGGAACGGGAAGTGGAAGACCTGATCAGTAAATTTATGCAGAACCGGAAGATATGCTGCTTTGAGATAACCGAAGTGAACCCCACACTTGATAAAGAGAACCTGATGGCAGAGATCGCTTTTAATATCCTGCAGCGGAGTGTGAATGTACTGATGATGAATTAGAATATATTTTTGCATTACATAGGAACATAGGTAACACAACCATGTTTCCCTGTTGTTTTTTATGCAGCTTATGTGGTTCAATTATTTTAATCTTATTTATTTATGTTGAGATCTTTTTCCTTCCTTCTTATTCTTTTTATTTCACAGGCATCGCTTGCCCAGAAAGATCTTTATGCTGAGTCCATAAAGGCCTACCAGAAAAAATATATTGACGGGCATGAAGTGGTTGATAAGAAAGACAAAAAATATTTCCGCTTTTTCCCTGTAAGCAAACAATATAATGTTACCTGTAAGTTTGAAAAACTTGCTGATTCGGTTGGTTTTACCATGAAGACATCGGCCAATACCCTGAAACAATATTTCAAGTATGGAAAACTCAGCTTCGCCATTTCCGGGTCTGAATATCACCTGTTCGTTTACCAGAGCAAAGACCTGATGAAGACTGAGAAATACAAGGACTATCTCTTTGTTCCCTTCACCGACCTTACCACCGGCGACGAAAGCTATGGCAGCGGGCGGTATATTGAATTTTATATCCACGACATAAAGAACAATACCCTGCAACTGGATTTTAATAAAGCCTACAATCCCTATTGCGCTTATTCACCGGATTACAAATGCCCCATACCGCCAAAAGAAAATGACCTGCCTGTAGCCATCAAAGCAGGAGAAATGAATTTTGGCAAACCACATTGACATGTTGCAGAACACTCACCAGTTGCTGATGATACGCCCGGTCAATTTCGGTTACAATGCCCAGACTGCCGTGAACAACAGTTTTCAGAAAGACACCGGTAATGTGCAGGCAAAAGCCCTGCAGGAGTTTGATGACTTCGTGCATATACTCCGCAAGAATAAAACGGATGTAATTGTGATTGAAGATACACCTGAACCCGCTACGCCTGATTCCATCTTTCCTAATAACTGGATATCCTTTCATGAAGATGGCCGCATCTTTCTTTACCCGATGTTTGCTCCAAACCGCAGGCAGGAAAGAAAATTACATGTGCTGGAAACGATCAGGAATAAATTCTCTGTTTCTGAAATTGTTGACCTGAGCAAATACGAAGCAGAAAATATGTTTTTAGAAGGAACCGGCAGTATGGTTTTAGACAGGGAAAACAGAATTGCATACGCTTGTCTTTCTCCGAGAACAGATGAAAAGTTATTGAATGAATTCTGCAGGCTTACCGGCTATACTTCTGTAACATTTACCTCAATCGATAGCATGGGGATAGATATTTATCATACCAATGTGATGATGTGCATCGCCAGCAACTATGTGGTCATCTGCCTCAACTCTATCCGTGATGAAGAAGAAAGAAAAAAACTCATCGTTTCTTTTCAAAATACAAATAAAGAGGTTATTACAATTTCACTTGAACAATTGAATCACTTTGCCGGCAATATGCTGCAGGTAAAGAATGAAGATGGCGAATTGATACTGGTGATGTCTTCGCAGGCATATCACTCTCTTACTGCTGCACAAATTGAATCACTGCGAAAATATAATCGCATTATCCATTCTTCTTTAAATGCGATTGAAACGGCCGGTGGTGGCAGTGCCAGGTGTATGATGGCCGAGGTGTTTTTGAGGAGAAAATAAAGCCCATTTAATATTTTTTCAATTTAGGGTTTACAGAATTGCTACTTCCCGCCGGGTAGTGTAATCGCCTATACAAGTATCCATTCAAAAGCAATCGATAGCTGTATCCGGAAAACGAATGCTTAAGATCGGATGATTGATGCAAGCGTATTTGTAATTTGACAGATATAATATGCACTTCATCCTGCCTGCACACCAATTCATACATACCTGGCTATCCCTGAACAACTCCCTTCAATAATTTCGCACCGGTTTTGAAATATTAATTCAACCCAATTAAAAACAACAGCTATGAACTCAAAATTTTTCTGGGCTACAGTCCTGGTACTTTCCTGTACCTGCATGGCCCTAAAAGCACAAACCAATGTTTTCACTCAGTCGATCAAAGGAACAGTCTTCGACGGGGAGTCAAAGAAAGCCCTGCCTGAAGCAACCGTTACAGTCAACGGCATCAACAAAGGCACAGTTACCGATTCACAGGGAAATTTTACTGTCACGAATATTCCGATAGGCCGGCAAACGCTGCTCATCACATTGATGGGGTATGAGCAGAAGATCGTTCCGGAAGTATTGGTCAGTTCCGGGAAGGAGATATTTCTCAGTATTGCATTGACCGAAAAAATCAAGGTATTAGACGAGGTAAAAGTTGCTGCCCGTAAAAACAAACTCAGGGCTACCAACGAATTTGCAAGTGTGAGTTCCCGTTCATTTTCGGTGGAGGATACCAGACGATATGCCGCTACTGTTTCTGACCCTGGCAGGATGGCGCAAAACTTTGCCGGCGTAAGCAGCAACGGCGATATGGATAACTCCATCGTGGTAAGAGGCAATTCTCCAAAAGGAGTATTGTGGCGATTGGAGGGTATTGAAATTCCCAGTCCCAACCATTTTGGTGGATTAGGATCATCTGGTGGCGCCATCAGCATGCTCAGCAGCAGCATGCTTGGCAACAGTGATTTTTATACAGGCGCTTTCCCTGCAGAATTCGGCAATACGTTATCCGGTACATTTGATCTGAACTTCCGAAACGGGAACAGGGATAAGATGGAAGGTGCAATTTCTATCGGCGCTTTAGGTATTGAAGCATCTGCAGAAGGGCCTTTCTCAAAGAAAAGCAAAGCATCTTATCTTTTCAATTACCGGTATTCCACCCTGGCCTTGTTAAAGGGTTTTCTTGACCTTGATGGAGGCGTAGTGCCGGAATACCAGGATCTTTCTTTCAAACTGAATTTTCCGACCAGAAAAGCCGGTACATTTTCCCTGTTTGGGATCGGGGGCACCAATAAAGCAAAACGTGATGTTGAGAAGGACAAAACAAAATGGGATGAAGACAATGAGAATGTGAATTATAACGGGAAAGGGAAAGTCGGAGTGATCGGATTCTCTCACCAGTATTTCATTACGCCGAAATCATACCTAAAGACCGTACTGAGTGTTACCGGTGACCGCTATAATTTAAAGACAGATACGCTGAATCCGGCAGATAATTATTCCAACGTGGATATTGTGCGAACAAAATTCATCAATACAGCTTACCGGGCAAGTGTGTCATACAATAATAAACTTAATGCGAAGCACCTGTTACGTGCCGGTATCATTGCAAGCAGATTGGGGTTTGATTATAAAAGTGAATACTATGATGAAGCAGATGGTTTCTGGAAAAATTTCATCAATGGAAACGGCAATGCGATGTACTATCAGGCATTCGCCCAGTGGAAATGGCGGCTGAATAACAAATGGACCATAAATACAGGATTGCACGCATCTCTTTTTAAACTGAATGACAGTAAGAGCCTGGAACCCCGTGTTTCTGTTTCATACCAGGTAAAACCCGGCCAGTCACTGAGCATTTCCGGAGGATTGCACAGCAAACCAGAACACCTGTCTACTTACTATTTTAAGAATACCGATGCATCGGTTAATGCGGGTGACATCAACAAATCGCTTGATCTGGTAAGAGCTGCCCATCTTGTTCTTGCATACGAGCGGATCATTTTGAGGAATATCCGTGTAAAGACGGAAGCCTATTACCAGCACCTTTATAAAGTTCCGGTAGAGAAAGACAAAGAAAGTTATTTCTCCATACTAAATGCCAGTGATGCATATGGATTGGTAAGCGTTGATTCAGTATTAGTGAGTAAGGGCAAGGGAAAGAATTATGGTATTGATCTGAGCCTTGAAAAGCCTTTTACCAATAATTTTTATTTTCTTTTTTCAAGTTCTGTTTTCAGATCCACCTACACAACATACAGTGGTAAAGAATTCAATACCCGATATGCAAGGAATTACCAGTTAAACCTCGTTGCCGGTAAAGAATGGAAGCCGAAGAAAAATCAATTACTCGGGGTGAACGTAAAAATTGTTACCAGCGGTTCGTTGCGTGACTCTCCCATTGATGTGGAAAAATCAAAACAAAAAGGAGATGCAGTTTATGTAAAAGATCAGTATTATACATTGAAAGGATCCCCTTATTACCGTTTCGATATAGGATTCTCTTATAAAATAAACAGCAAAAGAATTACCCAAACGTTACTATTTGATATTCAGAATATCACCAATCATAAAAACGAATTCTATTCATATTATGATCGTGATTATCAAAAAGTGCGAAAGGTAAATCAAACCGGAATCTTCCCTACAGTCAGTTATCGTATAGAGTTTTAAGTTTGATCTATATATTCATTAAATTGTCCGGCCTTACCGGGCAATTTTTTTGTATAAAAAAACCGGGAGTCCCCTCCCGGCTACAAACTAAACATCAATCGCAAAAGCGGTCGTATAATTTTATAATCCTGCACTCATTTTTTTCTGGCGTAGTTTATTCAGCGAAGGATCCAATTCGATGGCCCGGTCACACATCTGTTGTCCTCGCTGCTTCTGGCCCTTCTTTTGAAAACACATACCTGCCTGGTACAAAGCCTGCCCGTCATTCTTATCCGCTTCTAACAGTTTCTGGCAAATAGCCAGCGACTTATCATACATCCTGCTGTCGTAATAAGCCTGTGCCATATCACGTAAAATATCTTTATCTCCGGGACGGCGTTCATAAATTTCAAACAGCAGTTTCTCTCCTTTTTCATATTCGCCGCTGTACAGGTAGGCAAAGCCCAGGTTCTCGTTAAAGTCGTTGCTTTGAATAAATCCTTTTTCAACTGCTTTATTAAAATATACCACGGCACTCTTAAAATCATTGTTGTTGTAATACAACAGGCCCAGTTCAAACATCCAGTTGCTCCGGTTCTCATCTAACTGAATGGCCTTTACGTAATAAGGTATGGCTTTTAGTTCCATCCCCATCTCCATGTAATTTCTCCCGGTTATGTAAGTAAGTTCAGCATCAGTAGGATTTCTTTCCAGCAGGGGCAACAGGTTTTTTTCTGCTTTTGGATAATCTTCCAGCTGGTAGTACGACATGGCAACGATCCTGTCGGCATTGGGGCAGCTTTTGCACTTCTGCGCCAGGTCAATTGCTTTTTGATAATGACGGTAGTTATAATTCAATTCAACCAGTTCCTTAATTGCAGCATCATTGGCAGGATCCAGTTCATAGGCACGGGTAAAGTTTTGTTTGGCTTCATCTATCTTCCGCATCTCCAGGTTCGCATATCCATTCTCTACATAGGCCACGGTGTACGTTGGGTTAAGTTGTATGGCCTCTCCAAAATACTTACTGGCAACCTGGTACCTTTTTGCATCTTTTTCTTCGATACCTTTTTTAAAATAATAGGAAGAACTGTCTGTTGTTTGGGCTAACAAAGCAGTAGTTGAAAATAATAAACTAAGTGTGAAGACGTTTTTCATATGGTTTCGGGCACAAATATCATTCCGGTTACCGGAATATTACCCCTCCTAACGCCGGAAGGTGGACGTTTATTTCATAAATACCTGCTTTTTTATCAACCAATTTTACTTTGGGCGAAGGATTGAACACATTCCCTGTTCCCCAATACTTTTTGCTGTCGCTGTTGAATATCTCTTTCCACACTGCTTTTCCTTTTACCCGGAACTTCCAATCGTGCCTTACTACGGGAGTCATATTCAATACCACCAGTATATCATCTTTACGGTTTTGTGCCTTTCGCATGTAGGCAATTACTGATTCCTGCCGGTGATCCAGGTTAACCCACTCAAAGCCCCTGGGGTCGAACTGCAGTTTATGTAAAGCCGGTTCATTCTTATAAAGAAGATTCAGGTCTTTTACACATTCCTGCATCAGTTTATGGCAATCAAACTGAAGCAACTCCCAGTTAAGCTCGCTTTTGTAATTCCACTCGGCCGTTTGTGCAAACTCATTGCCCATGAATAAAAGCTTGGCACCCGGATGTGTGAACATATACGTGTAAAGCAGGCGCAGGTTGGCAAATTTCTGCCATTCATCGCCCGGCATCTTATAAAGCATCGGGCTTTTGCCATGCACCACTTCATCATGACTGAAAGGAAGCATAAAATTTTCATCATAGTAATACATCATGCTGAAGGAGAATTTATCCTGGTGAAACTGCCGCATCAGCGGATCCATCTTAAAATAGTCCAGCGTATCATGCATCCAGCCCATCATCCATTTCATGCCAAAGCCAAGTCCGCCATGGGTGGTTGGATGTGATATTTTAGGCCAGTCGGATGCTTCTTCGGCAATGGTTTGTATATCGGGAAAGTCGCGGTAAACCGTTTCATTGAATTGCTTTACAAATTCAATGGCTTCCAGGTTTCCGTTGCCGCCAAATTCATTGGGCTCCCATTCTCCTTCTTTACGTGAATAATCAAGGCGTAAAATAGAATTCACGGCATCAACCCGTATCCCGTCAATATGGTATTCATCAAGCCAGAACCGGGCACTGCTTATTAAGAATGAACGTACTTCTGCCCGCTTATAATTAAAGATGTAACTGTTCCAGTCCTGGTGATACCCCTTGCGCATATCGCCGTATTCATACGTATGCGTACCATCAAACATGAACAATCCATGTGCATCGTATGGAAAATGAGAAGGCACCCAATCGAGAATGACACCAATGTCTTCTTTGTGAAAAGCACTGATGAGTTGCCTGAATTCATCGGGATTACCAAAACGGGATGTAGCTGCGAAATAACCAGTACCCTGGTAGCCCCAGCTTCCGTCGAAAGGAAATTCCATCACCGGCATTAATTCAACATGGGTGAAACCCATTTTTTTAACGTACGGAACAAGATGTTCAATTAGCTGCAAATAACTATTGAAACTTTCTTCATCTGACCGTACCGGGCGCATCCAGCTTCCCAGGTGCACTTCATATACACTCCAGGGGGCATTGAGGGCATTATGCTTTTTCCTTTTTTTCATCCAGGCCGCATCCGGCCATTTAAAATCCGAATGCCAGCTGACGGAGGAAGTGGCCGGGCGCAGTTCGGCATATTGTGCATAGGGATCGGCCTTCATCAGTTCCACACCTTTATAACCTTTGATAAAAAATTTGTAGGTCTCCCCTTTTTTGATATTTGGAATAAACCCCTCCCAGATCCCCGACTTATCAAGCCGCACATACAATGGATGCAGTTGTTTTTTCCAGCCATTAAAATCTCCCACCACCGAAACCTTAGTGGCATTGGGCGCCCAAACCGAAAAATAAAAACCATCGGTATTTAAAACATGTATGGCATGGCTGCCAAATTTTTTATACCCGGTATAAAGTGTTCCGTTCTTAAAATTATTTATGTCTTCATCGCTGAACAGCGAATAATTCCATACCGGCTTCTGCGTATCTACAAAATGTTCGTCTTCGTATCTTACCAGGTTAACGGCAGGCGAAACAATCTTTACATTACTTTTTTTCTTTGCCGGTTGTCTTGTAGTTGTTGCCATTTATGGAATTGAATTGGGAAGCCTGTGGTAAAATATTGAAATTCGCTTTAACGTAAATTTAAGAATTGCGTGTTAGTTATTCTGAATAAATATATTCATCTTTAACTAAGAATTTAGTTTTAGATTCAAAAGCCAATTAAAGTATATGCCTAAACTATCTGCCCTGTTGATAGCTGCCCTGTTATTATGTGCATGCGCAACCGCCCAAACCATCAGCATATCGGGCACCGTTGCCGATACCGCCGAAAAGAAGCTGATCAAAAATGCTGTGGTGGCGCTTCTTTTACCAAAAGACTCTATTCTTTACAAATTCGCCCGAACCGATGCGGAGGGTAAATATTCCTTTAAGAATATAAAGCCTGGCAGCTATGTGATGATGACAACCCATCCCTATTTTGCCGATGTGGTCACCGATATTGAATTGAAAGATAATGAAACAAGCGTTCCGGTAACGGCATTGACCTCAAAATCGAAGTTGCTGGCAGAAGTTATTGTAAAGACCGGTACCCCCATCCGCATTAAGGGAGACACCACAGTTTATACGGCCGACAGTTTTAAGGTAAGAGCCGGCGCCAATGTGGAGGAACTTCTTAAAAAGCTCCCGGGTATTACCGTAGATAAAAGCGGAAAGATCACGGCTATGGGGGAACAGGTTAAAAAAGTGTTGGTTGATGGCGAGGAATTTTTTGGCGACGATCCCGGCATTGCCACAAAGAACCTGCGTGCCGATGCGGTGAAAGAAGTGGAAGTGTTTGACAAGAAAAGTGACCAGGCTGCCTTTACCGGTATTGATGATGGCGTAAAAGACAAAACCATCAACCTTAAACTGAAAGACAATGCCAAGCGGGGATACTTCGGAAAAGCAGAAGCAGGCACCGACTTCAAAAATTATTACAACAACAGTGTAATGGCCAATGCTTTTAAGGGAAAACGGAAACTGGCTGGCTATGGCATCATGAGCAACACCGGGCAAACCAATCTTGATTGGCAGGACAGCCAGAATTACGGGGGCAGCGATGGCATGAACATGGAAATGATGGATGGAGGCGGTATCATGATCTATAATGATGGCGGAGGTGATGGCGATAATTATTATAACGGCAGGGGCGGCATTCCCAAAAACTGGAACGGAGGCCTGCACTACAGTAATAAATTCAATAACGGCAAACAGTCTTTCAACAGCGGTTATAAAATAAGCAAGGTAAACAGCCCCAGTGGCGAAAGAAGCTATACCACGAATTTTGTCGGTGACTCCTCATTTACATCGAACAAAATAACGGATGGGTTTTCTTCTAAGATAAAACAGAGCCTCAATATCACTTTCGAAACAAATATCGATTCTGCCAATTCACTCAAGTTTACAGCTAAGGGCAACCTGAACAATACAAAGTCGAACAGCACGTATAACCTGGTTTCCCGTGACACGAAGTCGCTATTGCTGAATACAAGCGACCGGAAGTCGAACAGCAACGTTGATAACCAGGCGGTGAATACCACCCTGCTCTGGAAACACAAGTTTAAGAAGAATGCCCGTACGCTAACGGTTAATATGAACTACAATTTCAGTGGTTCAAAAACAAACAGTCACCTTTTTTCGGAAAACGATTTTTACACAGCAGGTGTACCCTACCAGCAGGATACTACCGACCAGGAAAATACAAAGAATGTTAAGACCAATACATTCAACACCACGCTTACCTATACTGAGCCACTGGCAAAAGACATTTTTCTTTCTGTAAATTATAATTTCAGTACCATCGGAAATACCAATGACCGCTTCAGCTATTCAAAAGACCTGAATGGAAAATATACGGCCATCATTGATTCGCTGAGTAATTCTTATGTATTCAAACAAACCGTGAACAGGCCGGGCATCAGTTTCCGGGTAGCTAAAAAGAAATATAATTTCAACATCGGAGCTGCCATTTCGTTAAGTCATTTTGAGCAGGAGAACAAGACCACATCCCTGGTAAGGAAATACAATTACACCAACTTCTTCCCCACTGCTTCATTTTATAAAAAGCTGAGTGGCTATGGCGGCATCCGCATCAATTACAATGGATCCACCAAGGCACCCACGCTTGACCAGTTACAGCCCATTACGGATAACAGCGACCCCCTGAACCAGGTGATCGGCAATCCCAACCTGAAACAGTCATTCACACATTCCATTAACCTGAATTACAGTTTCTATAATGTGCTTAAAGAAAAAGGAATGTGGTCGGGCATTTATGGCAATGTTACCCAAAACGCATTTGTTAATCAAACCACGTATTATGCCGGTGCCAAAACAACCCGGCAAACGGTCAACAGCAACGGCAACTATTTTTTCAACCTTTATTCCAATTATAATTTCAAGTGGAAGAAGGCAAACATGAATGTTTCCTTTGGGCCAAATGCCTCCGTATCCCAGAACATATCGTACATCATTACCAATGGGATATTGCAAAGAGCCGTTAACCAGAACCAGACCTATGGCATGAGCGCAGGCCTGCGTAAGCAAAAAGAGAACAAGTATGAATTCTCTATTGATCCGAATTTCAGCTGGGTAAGAAGCAGGAACTCCGTCAACAGTACCGCTTCTGCCAATTACTGGCAGTTCAGTTTAAATGTTGATGCAGAGGTCACCTTCCTGAAAAAATTCAGGCTGGAATCAGAAGTGCAGTACCAGGCAAAACAAAAACAAGCCAATTTCCCTGTCGACAATAATTATACACTATGGAACGCTTCACTGAAACGGAACATCTACAAAGAACAACTGGAAGCTTCGGTATCGGTTAACGATATATTGAATCAGAACCGCGGTTACGACCGGAATTTTTCAAATACGCAATACACCGAAACCTATTACAATACCTTAAAACGTTTCTGGATGGTTACGCTTACCTGGAATTTTGCAAAGAAAGGCAGTGCTCCTCCAAAAGATTTTTAAACTGATCAAACTTAATTTATGCGATACCTATTATTGATTGTATTTACTGTTTTTTCTTATGCCCTGCAGGCGCAGGTCTTTATAAACAAAGGGATGATCGAATACCAGGTGGTCAGCAACAACCACAAAGCGCTTGGCGAAGGCACCTGGGCCGAAATGATACGGGATAAGATACCCAAGCTGTCGACCAGTTTTTATCAGCTGACCTTTGATGGGGATAAAAGTATTTACCAGTTCAACCGCAACGATGAAAAAACAAAAGCGCCCTGGGGCAACGAAGGTGCAGAAGAGAATGTGTGGTACAACGATTACAGCCAGGAAAATTTTGTACAGCAGAAGGTTGTTTTCGGAGATACCTATATTTTAACCGACAGCCTCCTGCACATCGACTGGAAAGTGACAAACGAAACCAGGGAGATCGCCGGTTTCAACTGCCGCAAAGCAGTTGGCAAATTATTCGACAGCGTTTATGTTTTTGCTTTTTACACCGATGAGATCACCGTGAGCGGCGGGCCGATGAGCATGCATGGTTTACCCGGTATGATCATGGGAATTACCATTCCCCGCATGTTCAGCAGTTGGGTAGCCACCAAACTGGAAGTGAATGGCGTGAATTACACTAAAATAATTGCGCCCACAAAGGGCAAGAAGAAAAAAGCAAAAGAACTGCAGCAAACCGTTTTACAAGCCACCAAAGACTGGGGCAGCTGGGGGCAGCAGGCCGTATGGAAGATATTTTTATGAGGCGTGGGCTATATCACAAAACCGTCTGGCAGTATGGCGCCCTTCTTAATGACCACGATCCCGTCTTTAACGGTAAACAACGCATGATCGCTGTCGGGCAAATGAGCGCCGCCGGTTATGCTTACGTCGTTGCCAATGCGGCAATCTTTATCCACGATGGCGTTCTTGATCTTGCACCGTTCGCCAATGCCCAGTTTGGGAATTCCTTTCTCTATTGAGTAAGCCATTTCAGGAATGGTCTCGTAATAGTCACTCCCCATTATGTACGTGCTCTCTATCTCGGTCTCCTTTCCTATCCGGGTACGGATACCAATTACGCTATTGGCTATTTTTGAACAGTGAATGATACATCCTTCTGCCAGGATACTGCTTTCAATCATGGTACCTGCCACTTTCATGGGCGGCAACATACGGGCACGGCTGTAGATCGCCTTGGTATTATCAAATAAATTAAAGGGCGGTATTTCCATGGTAAGTGCCAGGTTTGCCTCATAAAAAGAATAGATGTTACCGATATCCGTCCAGTAACCATCGTACTGGTAACTCAGCACTTTGTATTTATCAATGGAAGAGGGAATGATCTCCTTTCCGAAATCGGTTGCATCTTTTTTATCATTCAGCAACTGGTCGAACAGTAATTTCCGGTTGAAGATATAGATACCCATGGATGCCAAATAATTCCGGCCGAGTATCTGCATATCGGTGCCGGTATCGCTCACCCAGTCGGGAAGTAATTCTTTGGCGGGTTTTTCAATGAAAGATGTGATATAATTATCAGCATTGGCCTTTAATATCCCGAATTCAGAAGCTTCCCTTTCCTGAACCGGTATCGTAGCAATGCTGATATCGGCGCCTTTGCTTATATGCGCTTCCAGCATCTCACCAAAATCCATCTGGTACAACTGGTCGCCGCTGAGGATAAGCAGGTAATCAAATTCATTATTGCCGATGTGTTTTAATGACTGGCGTACGGCATCGGCTGTTCCCTGGAACCAACCGAGGCTGTCGGGAGTTTGTTCGGCTGCCAGTATATCCACAAAGCCGCTGCTGAATGCACTGAACTGGTAGGTATTTTTTATGTGCTTGTTTAAGGAGGCAGAATTATATTGCGTTAACACGAACATGCGGTTGATGTTTGAGTTGATGCAGTTGGAGATAGGAATATCAACCAACCGGTATTTACCGGCAATGGGCACGGCGGGTTTGCTTCGGGTGGATGTGAGCGGATATAAACGACTCCCTGCGCCGCCGCCAAGTATAACGGCAACTACTGATTTGCTGATCATATATGGATTTAAATTTGACGTATAGCTTTATAAAGATTAATGTATTTTTCAGAACTGCTTTCCCAACTGTTGTCGATCTTCATGATCTGTTCCCGGATCTCCGCTATCCTTTCTTTATCATCATAAAGCTCTACTGCCCGATGTATGGAATAGGTAATATCCCACACCGTTGCATAATTGAAACAAATGCCATAGCCATCCGGTTCACCAAAATCAACCACCGTATCTTTTAACCCGCCCGTGCGGCGAACAATGGGTATGGTTCCGTAACGCAATGCATACATCTGGTTAAGGCCACAAGGCTCAACCCTGCTTGGCATCAGTAAAAAATCGGCACCCGCATACATCTGGTGAGATAATTTTTCATTATAGCCTATTTGTGAATTGTAATAACCCACATAACCGTTATTCAATGCGCTTAACTGTGCTTCAACAGCCGGATCACCGCTCCCTAAAATTAGAAAATTCATTTTATTTCCAATATGGCTGAATGAATCATTTATTGCATGGGGCAACAGATCGGCAGCTTTCTCGCCCACCATCCTGCCGATGTAAACAAACAGGGGCTTTTTAATATCAAGTTTGAAGTCCTTACAGAGTTTTTTCTTGTTAAGCTGTTTACCCGACTCCGCATCATCAATTGAAAAATTATCGAGGATGTAAGTATCTGTTTCTGGATTCCATACATAGGTATCGATCCCGTTGAGTATACCGGTACATTTGCTTTTTTCCATTATGAACAACTGCTCGAGCCCGTTGGCGCTTTGGGTAAGTTCTTCCATGTAACTCGGGCTAACAGTAGTAACCCGGTCGGCACATTTTACACCACAGGCCAATGAATTGATGGTATTGCTCCAGTCGAGCAGGCCCCATTGCCAGGTATCCCAGGCAGGTATATTATAGCTTTTATCCCAGCCCATCCATCCCTGGTACTGGGCATTGTGAATGGTAAGTACTGTAGGAACAGAAGAAAGATGCTGGTAAGCAAAACAATGGCGCATCATAAAAGGCACCAATGCAGTATGGTGATCATGTACATGAACCACATCAGGCCGGTGCTCCCACCTGCTCATCCAGTCAACAACGGCGATCTGGAAAGCCGTGAACCGTTCGGCATCGTCATCGTAGCTGTATACATTTTCCCGGTCGAGCAATCCGTAAATATCCACGCAGTAAAGGTCAAATCCCAGTTTGTTTGTTTTCTCTTTGATGATGGTATAATCCAGGTAACGGGTATCCATGGTAATGCTGCCTTTGTGTTCCACATTCCATTCGTTATCGTAGAGAAATCTGGTGCGGTGCATGGGCACCACCACTTTGGCAATATGGCCCGACTGCTGCTGGTATTTTGGTAAGGTTCCCACCACATCGGCAAGGCCGCCAACCTTTGCGTACGGGTAACATTCTGCACTAACGTGTACGATCTCCATGCTGCTGATTTATTACTCTTCAATTTAGTGATCATTTTGCTTCGAACCAATTAAAATAAAATTTTTCGTGCTCCCTAAATTATTTTACTTTCAATCACTTAAACAATGAACAATATGCCTACCGAACAAAAGGATTTGCTTGCCTCTTTAAATAAGCCTGCTTTGAAAGAAACAAATTATGGTGCATTAAGCACCCTGGTCATTGTTTTTTTCTTTTGGGGATTTATTGCAGCAGGGAATAGTGTATTCATTCCTTTCTGCAAGCACTACTTTAATTTAGACCAATTTCAGAGCCAGCTGATAGATTTTGCCTTTTATACGGCTTATTATGTGGGGGCATTGGCCCTATTTGCATACGGATCTTTTGGCGGTAAGGACCTGGTGGGTAAGTGGGGATATAAAAAGAGCATTGTTTATGGTCTTTTGTTCTCTGCTTTGGGTGCTGCTGCCATGATCATTGCAGTAAATGCAAATACTTTTGCAGGCATGCTGGTTGGGCTATTCATTGTAGCATTGGGATTTTCTTTACAGCAAACTGCAGCTAATCCCTTTGCCATTAACTTAGGTGATCCTGCAACCGGTAACAGCCGGGTTAATCTTGGCGGGGCCGTTAATTCCTTTGGAACCACCATTGGGCCCATTGTAGTTGCTATAGCACTTTTTGGTACTACAGCGGCCATAACAGATGAAAAAATTGCTGCACTTAGTTTGAGCAAGGTTGTTATTCTTTATAGCTGTGTAGGTGCCCTGTTCATTGGAGCAGCAGCGCTGTTTTATTTTTCAAAAAAAGTGCCGGCAGGTATACTGGAGGAAAAAGTAGAGAAAGCAAATAAAGCTCTTTATACTTTATTGATCATGACCGGACTCCTGATTGTGATGTTTGCTCCCGTATTTAATAGCTACAAAACAGACCTGACAAATGCAACCGATGCCGAAAAGCATGCCATGAACCTGTACCGGATGAATTGGTTGCTGGGTGCATTGGCTATTGTAGTAATCGGTTTACTGGCCGCAAATTTCAGCGCCAGAAAGAACAGTACCGGATGGGGCGCCATGCAATATCCACAACTGGTACTGGGTATGCTCGCCATTTTTGTTTATGTTGGCGTGGAAGTGGCAATTGGAAGTAACCTGGGTGAATTGCTTAAACAAAAAGATTTTGGTTCCATGCAGGCATCCGAAGCAACGCCATACATTGCCATGTATTGGGGAAGCCTGATGATCGGAAGATGGGCCGGCTCCATCACCGCATTCCAGCTTTCCAAACAAACTAAAAACATTCTTTTATTTGTTGTTCCATTCATTGCATTTGGCATAATCATCGCGGTTAATACAGTTTTTAACTACAATATGCAGCCGTTGTATTATTATGCCGTTTGTGTGCTGGTACAAATCATGGCATTCTACCTGAGTAAAGAAAAACCAGTAAGGACTTTATTGATCTTCAGTTTACTTGGCATTGCTGCAATGATCATCGGCACCATGACCACAGGAACCGTGGCGATTTATTCATTTTTAAGCGGGGGTCTGTTCTGTTCAATTATGTGGCCGGCTATTTTTAATCTTTCTATCGCCGGCTTGGGGAAATACACCACAGAAGGTTCAGCTTTCTTAATAATGATGATACTCGGCGGCGGGATCATTCCCCCGATACAGGGCAAACTGGCTGATGTAATCGGCATCCACCAGTCTTACTGGATTCCGGTGATCTGTTTTGCATACCTGGCGTTATTTGCTTTTGCCGTAAAAGGAATTCTGAAAAGTCAGGGAATTGATTATGATGCACAGGTTGATGGTAGTGGACATTAAACATTGAATTTAATCATAGCATGGCACAGAAGAGAGACTTTGCGATAGGTATCGACATAGGTGGTACCACTACAAAATTCGGCATTGTGAATAACCATGGTGAGATCCTGGCGCAGGACCGCATCCACAGCAACGAACATGAAGTGGTGGAGGAGTTTATTGAAGACCTGTACAAAAAATTAATGCCCATGATTGATAAGTCGGGCGGCGTTAAAAATTTTGCAGGCATCGGCATTGGCGCCCCCAATGGAAATATTTATACTGGTACTATTGAATATGCGCCCAATTTAAAATGGAAAGGCATCATTCCGCTGGCTGAACTGATCGGGAAGAAATTCGGCCTGCCTACCAAACTCACCAATGACGCCAATGCGGCCGCCATGGGCGAAATGATGTACGGGGCCTGTAAGAACATGCGTCACTTCATCACCATTACCCTGGGAACAGGTGTGGGAAGCGGTATAGTAATAGATGGCAAGATCGTAGTAGGACATGATGGCTTTGCCGGCGAACTCGGCCATACCATTATAAGACCGGGTGGCAGGTTGCATAAAAGTACCGGCATGCGGGGCAGCCTGGAATCTTATGCTTCAGCAACGGGAGTAAGGGAAACGGCCATTGAAATGCTGACCACCCACCCCGAAGAACCAAGCCTGTTACGGAATTACAGCATCAACGACCTTACCAGTGAATCGGTTTATGAATGTGCCATGCAGGGCGATAATATTGCCAACAACATATTTGAATTCACCGGACAGATACTGGGTGAATCACTGGCTAATTTTATCATGTTCTCCTCCCCGGCAGCCATTATTTTATTTGGTGGGTTGACAAAGGCCGGCAACCTGTTGCTGAACCCAACCCGTAAGCACATGGAGATGAACCTGCTGCCCATTTTCCAGAATAAGGTGAAACTGGTTTTTAGCGAACTGAAGGAAGCCGATGCAGCCATACTGGGAGCCAGTGCCCTGGTTTGGGAGATGTATTAACCGATCGGATTTTCTAGTATAAAGAAAGACCCTCCGTTTGGAGGGTCTTTTTAATCAGATATGGGATCTATAGATTTTAAAAACGGGCCCTAAATCAGATAGATACGATGCCAACAACAACTGCAACCAGTGCCGCGGCTAATACGAAAATCATGGTTTTCATAAATAATGTGTTTAGTCAGCAGAATTAACGTAAAAATCATGCCAAGATGGAAATTGTGAAGAAAAATTGACCCAGCTGTATAAAAATCCTACTTATTGGCAATAATAAAGACCGCAGGAACCGGCCGCTGCCCTTCTTTATCACTGGGTTTGATGGTTTCTTTGCCGTTGATGAGCATACAACTGCTGCCGCCTCCATCGAGGTTAAGGGCTTCTACGCAATAGAGATCTTTCATGAGTTTTGATTCCTGCCCTAAAGTTGCTCCTTCGGCAATTCCGGGGAAACGGCCCTGAATCACCATAATAATGAGGTCTCCAGTAACGGTGTAGCCCATGCAGGTACGGGGATGTTTATCGTTTATGGCTTTACCGGTAAACATCATTTCCTGTTCATTGGTAATGTTAATCTCTCCCAGTTGTATTAAAACAGGGCCGCCACCAATGGCTGTCTGCATTCTCCATTTTCTAAAAGAAGTATCGGCATTGAATCTCCCTGCTGACTTTTCATTCTCAATTTTTACTCTTTCCTGGTCACCATCCATTACTACAAGCGGATAAAATTCTTTTTCCAGGCTTTGCTTTGCATAAGCATATTTTTTTGAGCTGTCTGATCTTACCCAGGCAATATCAGCATCTCTCTTTTTGGTGATTCCTAAAGCCCCTCTTAAAATTGGCTGATCAATAAAAAGAGCCGTATCTGTTTTTGACCTGATATTTCTTACCGTGTGTGAAACTACCTTCCCTTCCTTAATGGCCACATTCAGGTTTTGATTGGTCGCAAAAGAAAAGAAAGTGCCATTCACTACAAGAAGTGGCTGGTTATTCTTCTCATAGAACTTAGCAGGCGTTAATCTTCTTCCCAGTGTGGTATCAACCGTAAAATCAAGTTTCATATCCTTCAATCTTGCCCTTACATAATAAGCAATGAATGGTTTTCCATCCAGTGAATCGGTTGTCTTAAAAACTTGCACCGAAGCAGGCAACGGCGCATACAACGAATCAACATTTACCCATTTAACCTGGGCAAAAGACCTCGTTGATAAAACGAAAAACAGAAGCGGGGAAAAAGCAAGCCGGAATTTTGTAATCATGTAATGCAGTTTAGTAAAACACTTCACTCCGTATTTTCTGCAGCCCACTCCAATTTGCTATGCCCATAATATGATATGAATTAGCCTTGTGATCTAAAATTACTCCTAACCTTTTTTATAAACAATTAAAATTACAGTCATGAAGATCAAACAAATTTTTTATGCTGCTCTGCTGGCATTGTCCTTCTCTCCCGTTTTGGCACAAAATGAGGTTCCGGCGGGTTATGTAAAAGGATCGATAACCCTGGGCGATGGTTCGGTATCGGAAGGATACATAAAAGACAATATCAAAAGATCGGCATCGGTATCATTCATCGACAGCAAGGGAGCAAAAAGAACCTACAACGGCAGCCAGTTGAATGCAGTAAATATGGATGGCGTTAATCTTATCTGCATCGGCGGTGATTTCTTCAAACCACTCAGCACAGGCAAAATGAACTTTTTACAAAAAGCAAGCAATGCGTCCGGCAGCGTTTCATACAATGGAACAGAAGCCGTGATCAGCAGCGGTACCGAAGGCAAAATTGGCGACTACTTCGTGTATGCAGGTAACAATCTGAAACTGCTCAACAAAAAGAACCTCGAATCCTTTATCAGCAACGACCTGGCAGTTTGTGCCCCGGCGGTTGCAAAAGCCAAAGCCATCAATGGCGATATTGCCCGGATGCAGGAAGCGGTTGACATCTTTAACAGGAATTAATGCCCGATTCAGGCATAGTACTGCCTTGGCTGATTTCTATATCTTTACTATATGAAAAGAACCAATTGCAAAATAGCGTTCAATGACCTGCCGCTTATGCTGTTTGCAATTCCGCTATTAAGTTTTATAGTTCCCATTGTGTTTTTCGGCTGCCGGTTCAACCGACAGCCTTATTTTGATCTGCGGCAGTATGCTACCAGTTTTTTAGTGATCTCCCTGCTTTGGATTGCTAACCGGTATATATTAATATGGTGCCGCAAACGCTACCCCATTTTCAGCCAGGTACGCAAACGGCTGGTGCTGCAGTCAGTACTCATGTTCAGTTTCACCATCCTTGGCGATAACATACTTCATATAGTAATCCAGCAAACGATCTTTAAACACCAGGTCAACATCTTTAACCCTGATGACTTTATAGGACGCATTGCCGCATCGGTTTTTTGTGTCATCATGATCGTGGCCATTTACGAAAGCATCTACTTCATGCATGCCTTAAAAGATTCAGTGGAAGAAAAAGAAATGCTTAAGCGGGAAAGCCTGCAGGCTCAATTGAATGCGTTGCGAACGCAGGTGAATCCTCATTTCTTATTCAATAACCTCAATACGCTCAGTTCGCTCATACCCGAGGATCCGAAACATGCAGTGGATTTTGTGCAGCAGCTTTCCAAAGTGTACCGCCATATACTTGATGTAAAGGATGAAAAAAGTATTCTGCTCAAAGACGAGCTGGATGTATTGAATGCCTATACCTTCCTCTTAAAAACAAGGTTCGGTAATAACCTGGCCGTACACATCAACATCCCCGAAGAAAAATTGCAACAGAAAATCGTGCCGCTCTCTTTGCAGTTATTGATGGAAAATGCCATCAAGCATAATATTGTTTCATCGGATAAACCCCTGCAGATAGATGTATTTACCGAGAATGGCAGCCTGGTACTCAGCAATAACCTGCAGATGAAGAACCAGGTGAATGAGTCAACCGGCATCGGGCTGGATAATATCCGCAACCGCTATAAAATTTTAGGCGATAAAGAAGTGAAAGTTACCGAAGACGAGAACAGTTTCACCGTTTCCATACCATTGATCGAAAATTAATATGCAGGTACTGATCATAGAAGACGAAACCCCCGCCGCAAACAGGCTTTCCAGGCTGCTGCAGAGCATCGGTGATGACATTTCTGTTGTAAACAGGTTCGACAGTGTGGAATCATCCGTAAAATTCCTGCAAGCGGAGCCTGGTAATATTGACCTTATTTTTATGGACATCCAACTGGCTGATGGATTGAGTTTCGACATCTTTCAGCAAACAACCATCACAATGCCGGTCATCTTCACTACCGCATTTGACCAATATACCTTAAAAGCCTTTAAAGTAAACAGCATCGATTATCTGCTGAAACCCATTGATGAAAAAGAACTGGAAATGGCCGTGGGGAAATACCGGAGGCTGTATCAGAAAAAAGATACCGGCTACCCGGAGAAATTGCTGAAGCTGATACAGGAAATGAATGTCGTCAGATACAAAGAGCGGTTGCTGATCAAAAGAGGACAGCAACTAAGCTATCTTAAAACAAGTTCGGTGGCCTATTGCTTTGCAGATGGCAAACTTTGTTATGCGGTTGACTTCAACGGGGCAAAATTTTTACTCGAAAGCAACCTTTCGCAACTGGAAGAACAATTACAGCCAACCAACTTCTACCGCATCAACCGCCACCTGCTGGTGAATATTGAAGCGGTGAAAAAAGTACACACCTGGCTTGGTGGAAGATTAAAGATAGAAGTGCTGCCTTTAACTACGGCAGAAACCATTGTAAGCCGGGAACGGGTAAATGGCTTTAAAGAATGGCTGGGTGGTAATGTTAATCCCGTAACTTGTTAACCAGTTAATTAGTTATTAAAAGCATGGACTTCTTTACCAGGCAAAGATATTTACCTATTCAACTTTTCTTCCTGCCATTTATTCCGGCCATAACCCGGTATCACGTGTTTTTCGCTGTGATAAGAGGAACGCACTAATGGTCCGCTCTCTACATAGTCAAATCCGAGATTGTATCCGATCTCCCTAAACTCGGCAAATTCATCGGGATGAACAAAACGGGCAACGGGCAAATGTTTTCTGGTGGGCTGAAGGTATTGGCCGATGGTCACCACATCAACATGATTTGCTTTCAGGTCTTTTAATGTTTGTATCACTTCTTCTTTTTCTTCGCCCAAACCAAGCATGATGCCGCTCTTGGTCCGCATGCCGCCTTCTTTCAGCGTACGCAGTGTTTCCATACTGCGCCAATACTTTGCCTGTATGCGAACCTGCCTTGTTAAACGTTCGGTGGTTTCAATATTATGGCTCACCACTTCCGGGGCTGCATCGATCACCCGCTGTATGTTCTCTTTTTCAGCCTTGAAATCGGGAATAAGTGTTTCCAACGTTGTTTCCGGGTTCAATGCCTTTACTGCTTTGATGGTGTTGTACCAGATGATGGAACCGCCGTCTCTCAATTCATCCCGGTCAACCGAAGTGATCACCGCATGTTTTACCTTCATCAGGTTGATGGCTTCAGCCACCCGTTGCGGTTCATCCCAATCCACTTCCAGGGGCCTGCCTGTAGCAACGTTGCAAAAGCCGCAGCTTCGTGTGCAGATATTGCCAAGTATCATAAACGTGGCCGTGCCTTCTCCCCAGCATTCGCCCATGTTCGGGCAATTGCCGCTTTCGCAGATGGTATGAAGTTTATGGGTATCAACTAAATTCCGCACGTGGCGGTATTCTTCCCCAATGGGTAATTTAACTCTAAGCCAGTTTGGCTTCTTTGCCCCGATAGCTATCGGGGTTTGTTCGATTATTCCGTCAATCACGGGTAACTCTGTCATGAAAGGATATTCTATGGGTAATGATTTTATTTTCTTCGTCCAAACTCAACCGAAAAATAAGCGGAAAAGAAAAATTGTTTCTGCTTATTATAAAGCATCTGCGGAATTTTCTTTGTATAGAATTCGCCGGTCAAACCAACTTCCAATGCCGAAACCAGGTCGTTATAACGGCCATAGTCAAAACGCAGGGCCGGCTTGATATAAATGCCGGGCGTCATTTTAAGATGATTCCATCCTTTTCCTAAAGTGGGTCCGCCGTAATAAGGCCCGTTCACAAAAAGCAGGCTATCGGGCGAATCGTACCGGACATAGGTACGCTCCCCATTCTTATTCACTTCCACTTCATAAGCCCGTAACAGGCCAAGGGCAATTCCTCCACCAACATTAGCAGTAATAGCCACGCCATTTTTATTGCTCTTATTACCCAGCAGGTATTGTAACTGAGCGCCGAGTTTGATGGGGTAAAAATAATTGAGTTTGCCGTAAATAAGCGGAGCCGTTGATGCCAGCGGGTTACTTTGTTTCTCCTCTTTCTGGTGCTTACGTTCGCTTATTTCAAATTGATACAACGTAGCCCGCCTGATGGATTTAGAGTAGCCTTTTTCAAAAAATAACCCGTAGCCATCAGAGACCAGTTTCACACCAAATAAAAAATGTTTCTTGTATGCGATCACCCCTTCCTCTTCCAGCCGGATCATGGCATTTATCTTTTCCCGTTTTTCTTCTTTCCTGCTCTTCCTCCGTGGTGTTTTATTGGTTTCCTGTGCAAAAACAGCAACCGATAAACTTATGAAGGCTATAAAAATCACTATTCGTTTCATGTGGATTTTTTACTGTCGTAAATTTATGCAAAAATACTGTGTCGTCAGTAAAGATGATACATTTGCTGTAAGAACTGCTGCATTTAAGCGCATAAACTTTTTAAAATCTAAATTTTTAACAAATGACAGCCTCCATTGTTTACAAAGGCCAGCTCCGTTGCGAATGCACCCACCTGCAGAGCGGTACGGTGATAGAGACCGATGCCCCCACCGATAACCGGGGAAAAGGAGAACGCTTCAGCCCTACCGATACCGTTTGTGTTGCACTGGCTACCTGCATCATAACCACCATGGGCATTAAGGCACAGGATATGAATATAGAACTTGCCAATACGACCATTTCAGTAAAAAAGCACATGCTCAGTGATCCGAGGCGGATCGGCAGGATCGATGTAACACTTAACTTCCCTGCCGGCCTGCAGCTTGATGAAAAGGACAGAATTATCCTGGAACGGGTTGGCGATAATTGCCCGGTGATGAAAAGCCTGCACCCCGACCTGCAGACAAATGTGGAATATATCTGGGGCTGATAAACCTGATTTTCTGAGTTTCCGTGTTTCTGTGGCAATATGCATTGGTCCGGCAGAAGGCCAGACCACAAATCAGCTCCTAAGCAATTTATTCCCTATTGCACAATCAAGGCATCGTCTCTTATCACAGTATTCATTTTTTAGCTGGATGAATGCCTGCGAATCAAAAGCCGTTTTATTGGGAAGCGATAAAGATGAAAAGCCCCGGGTGATCGCATTCTGTTCGGCCGTTGTTTCCTCCAGCCATTTCAATGCCTTGTCTTTATACCTGCCTTCGTTCTGGTGAATGCCATACGCAAAGAGGATGGGTACGACCGTATTGATAAGAATATTGCTGATCATCTGCCCGCCAGGTTTTTTCTTTTTGAATGCCGAGGTTTCATCGAATACATAATGATAGTGCCAGTAGTCGTTGGCGGTTACAGAAAGTAATTCTTTCACAGATCCGGGTCTTGTGGCTTCTTTTATTTTGGAGAACAGGTGAAGATTATCATGTACCAGCATGGCCAGCTGTGCTAACCGCACCGTGGGAAAACTGGAAGGCCGCATCCGCAAAAACGCAGGCTTTGTTTTTATTTTCTGCAGGTTATATTTTTTAGACAGGAACCGGTATTCTCTTTGCAACAGCCGGGGATAATCTTCTTCAAACTCTTTATCCAGCAAACCCGCCTGCCCGAAAAGCAAAGCCTCTGCCTGGTGGATCTGGTTCTTATGTTTGGCAAGCACGGCAATGGGTATGGACCGGGCGATGGCTTCAAATGCAACGCTGTTTATTCTTATTCCGAAATTTTTAGCCAGCAGCCACCACAGGGTTTCTTCCCAATGGTTGTTATTTTTTTGCAGGAGATCAAAAATATACCGGGTCTTCGATTGCAATCTTTCCACCAGCAGCCTCTCCTTCCATGCAGCCCAGGTAATGTCATTTACCTGCTGAATATTTTTTTCGCAGGGAATGAATGACCCGGTGTTCATTAATTCTTCGTAGCGGCTCAATAAGATCTTTGATACTTTATCCTGCAGGATCAACGTAGGAAATGGAAGCAACAGATCAACATCATCTTCCCAAACCACGTGCAGGATCACATTTCTGTAGTTGCTGTCGCTGCTGTGCTTATGATTTTTCCAATCGGAGGTATTGATATGAAGTTCGATGCTGCCGGCCCATACAGTTCTTCCTGATTTTATTTTAGCATCTGTAAAGTCGGGGCCCTGGTTTGTATTGTAAATGCCCGGATGAATGACCTGTAATGCTTCGCCATCCGTAGTGCGTAGGTCTTTGGCATTGAAGTGCTGAAATTGCCAGATGTATTGCAGCAGCCGTTCGGTCATGGCTGTTTAAGGTTTGATGTTTACGGTTGAAGTTATCCGGCATTTCGTTCCCGTTAAAGGGTTAATACCCTTGAACAATTGCTTTTTTCAACATCAAACTTCAAACCTCAAACTCATAAACCAGTAAGCACCTGCACTACCCTGCTCACCGGCAATCCCATCACGTTATAGAAATCACCGGCTATTGATTTTATACCCACCACACCGATCCACTCCTGTATGGCATAGGCCCCGGCCTTGTCGTAGGGTTTATAATTATCAACATAGAATTCGATCTGTGCTTTTGTAAGATCATGAAATAGCACTTCGGTTGTTTCGGCAAAAGCGATCTCTTTATCCCCGGTCAATATGACCACGCCTGTTATCACTTTGTGCAGTTTGCCCGACAGGCGGGATAAAATAGCAATGGCATCATCCCGGTCCTTTGGTTTGCCGATGATCTCATCCTGCAACA
>Ga0209023_10001019_pt1 | contig 39420 bp, 33 predicted proteins | sample LakOneMetagenome_FD_187468 | JGI IMG/M metagenome (GOLD analysis project Ga0209023, IMG submission 187468) | Freshwater and sediment microbial communities from Lake Erie, Canada (SPAdes) (version 2) | ecosystem: Environmental > Aquatic > Freshwater > Lentic | place: Lake Erie, Canada...
CCCCCTGCCACGTCATCGTTCGCGAGGGCGCGCAGAACCTCAGCGAGATGGAAGACGACGAGGCCGATCGTCTCGACACCGCGTGGGACTTGACCCCGCATTCGCGCCTCGGATGTCAGGCTGTGATTCTCGCCGACGTGGTCTGCGAACTGCCGATGTACACACGCAACTACGTGCAGGAAGGCGGCGGCATCCAGCTCGGCAAGTCTGACCGCAAGAAGAGCGAAGAGGTCGCGCGATGAAGTGGACCGACGCAGAAGACATCGGGATTGCACTCGTCGACAAGTTCCCGGGTGTTGACCCGTTGACTGTCCGCTTCACGGACCTTCGCGAACGCGTGCTCGGTCTCGACGGTTTCGACGATGACGAGAAGGGCTCGAACGAACCCAAGCTCGAGGCCATCCAGATGGCGTGGTACGAGGAATTCAAGGACGCACAGTAGAATCGGCACACTGTGCGTGTGCTTCTCGTTGCAGCCACCCGTCCGGAAGTGGCTCCGCTTCTCTCGACGTTGGTACTACCCGTCGAGCGCGGCCGCATCATCAGCGGCATGCTCGGCGCTCATAACGTGGATATTCTGCTGACGGGCGTCGGCATGGTGGCCACTTCCGTGTGGTGCTCGCGAATACTGGCCGAGGAACACTACGACGCCGCGCTGAACCTCGGCATCTGCGGCAGCTTCAACCCCGCGCATCCTCCGCCTACGGTCGTTCACGTCACGCGTGACATGTTCCCCGAAGTCGGCGCTGAAGACGGCGATCACTTCCTGCCGGTAACAGAACTTGGCCTCCTCGACCCGAACGCGTTTCCGTTCACCAACGGTCGCATCGAGAACAGCGAGCCGGCCCTCTTTCCCACACTGAGCGAACTGCCCGCCGTCAGCGGCATCACGGTGAATACTGCGCACGGCAACGACTCCTCCATCGCGGCCGTCGTCTCGCGATGCGCTCCCGACGTCGAGTCGATGGAAGGCGCGGCGTTCATGTATGCGTGTCGTGTGGCGGGGATTCCGTTCGCGCAGGTGCGAGCGGTCTCGAACCGCGTCGAGCGGCGCAACCGTCCGGCGTGGGACCTCGTTGGTGCCGTTCGCCAACTGGCGCGTGTGTCGCGGCGCCTGCTGGAGCAACCATGACCCTGTCGCTTGGTTTCTCGCCGTGTCCGAACGACTGCTTCATGTTCGACGCGATCGTGAACCGTCGCATCGACCTGCACGGACTGTCGTTCACGACCCACCTGGCCGATGTCGAAGCCCTGAATCGCGAGACGTTCGCCGGCAAGGCGGATGTGACAAAGCTCAGTTATCACGCCTACGCCTACTGCCGTCGTGACTACGTGCTTCTCGACTCGGGAAGTGCGCTCGGTCGCAACTGTGGACCCCTGCTGATTTCGGCACGCCCGATTTCTCCGGCCGAAGTGCGGAGCGGCCAGCTTCGCATCGCGATTCCAGGCGTCTACACGACAGCGAATTTCCTGCTCGGCCTGGCGTTCCCCGAAGCACAGGACAAGACGCCGCTCGTCTTCTCGGAGATCGAAGGCGCGTTGCTCGACGGCCGCTTCGATGCCGGTCTCATCATTCACGAGAATCGATTCACCTACGCAGCCAAGGGACTCCACAAGATCGTCGACCTCGGCGAGTTCTGGGAGGGTGAAACGGGGACGCCGATTCCGCTCGGTGCCATTGCGGTTCGCCGTTCGCTGCCAGACGATGTGAAGCACCGCGTCAACCAGTTGGTTCGCGACAGCGTGGAGTTTGCGTTCGCGCATCGCGACGCGAGCCTTCCCTACGTGCGGGCTCACGCGCAGGAGATGAGCGAAGAGGTGATGTACAAGCACATCGACCTCTACGTGAATCACTACTCAGTCGATCTTGGCGACGACGGCAAACGCGCCGTCACCACACTCTTCGACAAGGCCAGCTCGCTCGGCATCGTGCCGCCTTCGTCGGAGCCGCTGTTTCTCGAGAGTCTGCAAGGACGCCACTGACATGGGTTCCCCTCTGTTCCCGCTCGTCGCCTCGCTTGCACTCGCTGCCTCGGCGTTTCTGCCCTGGCTGCGCCTGGGCGACGTCGGACTCGCCGGCGTGCCAGACCCTGCGGGCTTCTTCGTCCTCGCACTCGGCGTCCTTGGTGCCGCGCTGTCACTGATGCGGCTGCTCTCCCGTAACGACACGCGTCGCTGGCTGATGCTCGTCGGGATGGCGGGACTGACCGTGTTGATTGTGGTGTGGCGAACCGGCCCTGAGACGATTGCCGACCGGGCGCAGGCTCACGCCGAAGCCGTGGCGCTCGTCGATAACGTGCCGATGCAGCCCGTGCCGGCCGTGCGACTCGGACTCGGTCTGTGGCTCGGCCTGGCCGGTTCCGCGGCGCTGCTCGTGGCAGGCCTCAGTGGCATTCTGCCAAGGCCAGGGATTTCAGATTGAAGATGTCAGATTGAAGATTGACGGTTGTTGGAACCGTCCCTACCACGCCTGAGGATGGATGGCGCGCGCGAGTTGTTCGGCGGCCTGCACCACGCGCGGGCCTGGCACCACGAATTCATTGCCCGTCAGCAGGATGATCCGGCCGTTTCTGACGGCGGGAACAGACGGCAAGGCCAGCCACACCCGCCGCTCGGCCTCAATCCGTGACGGCGCCAGCGCCTCTCCGTAGTGCAACTCGATGATCACGTCCGGAGCTCGCGCGAGCACCATCTCGCTGCTCATCGACACCGCAGGCTGCTTGAGTTCGTCGAGCACGTCCGTGCCGCCGGCGAGCAGCAGCAGGTCGTGCAGGAAGCCGTAACCACCGCTCGCGTTGATGCCGCGCAGGCTGCCAGGTTCACGTCCGAACACCAGCAGCGTGCGCGGACGCGGCCGTCCTGCCACTCGCGTCTGCACGGCGCGCAGTTGCGCATCCACGTTGTCGGCCGCACGCGCCGCCTCCGCCGCCATCCCGACGCGCTGTCCGAGCTCGCGCATGGTGGACGTGACGTCAGCAAGTGCCTTGGTGCTGTAGGACCAGAACGGAATGCCAGCGCGCTCGAGTCGCCTTCGCAGATCTGTCTGCGTGTCGTAGACGATGACGAGATCGGGCCGAAGCGCGATCACCTGCTCGATGTTGGGATCGAGCAGACCACCCAGCTTCGGCAGCGTCTCTACTGCGGGAGGGTAGTGGTCGTAGTTGCCGACACCAGCGACTCGAGGTCCGGCACCCATCGCAAACAGCATCTCGGTGGTCGCTGGCACGAGCGACACGATGCGTTGCGGAGCCGCACCAGTCGAGCGTGCTGGCTGCGCGGAAAACACGCCGCGTCCAGCGACGCACAGGCTGATGACAACGAGCAGCGCGAAGATTCGCCGGGTCATTGACGTCTGAACAGCAGCCATAGAAACACGGGACTGCCGACCACGGCCGTGACAATGCCGACAGGCAATTCGAGCGGCGCCATGATGGTGCGTGCTACCACGTCGCACACGATGAGCAGCGTCGCCCCGAGAAGGGCCGAGCCTGGCAGCACCAGACGATGGTCCGCGCCGACGATGAGACGCACGAGATGCGGCACGACGATGCCGACGAAGCTGACGGGGCCGGCGAGCGAGACAGCGGCGCCGGTGGCCAGTGATGCGCTGACCAGCGCGATGCGTTCTGTGCGCGCGACGTCGACGCCGCGCGAGGCGGCGGCATCCGCGCCGACACTGAGCAGATCGAGCACGCGGGGAAGCGTGGCGAATCCCGCCGACGCGAGCAGCATCGGCACGAGCGCGCCAAGGATAGGCGAGTAGGACGCGACGTCGAGCGATCCCATCATCCACCGCACGTTGCGAAACGTCTGCGTGAAGTCAGCCATGAACTGCACGAAGCCCATGATGGCCGACAGCAGCGCCGTCAGGGTCACGCCCCCCAGCAACAACACCATCGTTGATGTGCCGCTGCGCCTGACGACCGACAGGCCGTAGACGATAGCCAGCGCACCGAGCGAGCCCGCGAAGCTCGCGAGCGGAACCGTGGACAATCCAAACAGCGTGATGTCGGCGTTGAAGGTAATGGCCAGCATTGCGCCGAGCGACGCGCCGGCTGACACGCCAAGTGTGTCGGGAGAGGCGAGCGGGTTGCGGAGCAGCGCCTGGAAAACCACACCTGCCACGGCAAATGCGGCGCCGACCAATGCTGCGGCCAGCACGCGCGGGACGCGCGCCACGAAGAAGATCTGCGCGTCGATGTTGTCTGCGTACGGTATCGAGCGGCTGAATACCTGACTGAGACGGATTGGCGTGCTGCCGATCGTCGGCGCGAGCAACAGCGCCACCAGCAACGCCAGACCAAAGCCGAGAATGGTCCAGACGAACCGCGTACGCAGGCCGCGTCGCCGGTCGACAGCTGGCAGGTCAGCGGTGGGCGGCAAGCGGAACCACCGTGAGATGACCGGCGCGGTCGTGAAAGGAAACGTCGGCATCGATGTCGTACAGAGCGCGGATGTTGTCCGCGGTCAGCGTCTCACGCGTCGGACCCGCCGCGAGCACGGTCCCTTGCTTCAGCAGCACGACGCGTTCGCAGACTGCCGCCGCGAGGTTCAGATCGTGTGTGGACAAGACGATGGTGGTCTGGCGCGCGTCGTTGAGCGCCTTGAGCACTGTGGCAATTTCGAGCTGATAGCGAAGGTCGAGCGCGGCAGTGGGTTCGTCGAGCAAGAGCATGTCCGACGCCTGGGCGAGCGCACTGGCAATGACCACCCGCTGCTTCTCACCGCCGCTCAGCGTGTCGAACAGACGAGGTTCGAGCGCTGCCGTGCCGGTGGTCTGCATGGCGCGTCTGGCGATGTCGAGGTCGTCTGCGCCTTCGAGCTCGAATGCGCCGAGGTGTGGGTAGCGCCCCATCAGCACCATCTCGAGCGCCGTGAAGTCGAAGGTCGAATGGGTCTCCTGCGCGACGACAGCGATCCGCCTGGCGATGTCGCGGCGAGACAGTGCGGCGAGCGCGTGACCGTCCAGCGTCACCGTTCCCGGTCTTGGCGCCAGCACTCCCGACATGATCCGAAGCAGCGTCGTCTTGCCCGAGCCGTTTGGGCCGAGCAAGCCGACGACCGAACCGCGGTCGATGTCTATCGAGACGTTCGAGAGCACTGGCCGCACGTCGCGCGTGCGGCCATAGCCAAACGACACGTCTCGAATAGACAGGAACGGAGTCATGGCTGTTCGACGCTCGCTCTAGAACGCGACGCGCACACCGACGCGCGCGGCACGACTGAGCGCGGCGTACCCGAGCGGCTCCTGGTACTCACGCGCGGTTACGTTGTCGATAGAGAGAAGTCCGGTGATTCTCGACGACAGACGGTAGGAGAAGCGTGCGTCCAGCGTCGTGTGTCCAGGGTTCTCGAGGAACGACGGCTCGAGTGACGAGAAGTCGCTGTCGACGAAGCGTCCGATGCTCGTGAGGCTCACGTTCGTGGTGATGCGCTCCCACGACCACGTGGCCTGCACGAAGCCCGAATGCCGCGGCCGTCGGAACGCCCACTGACCAACGGCGAACACAGGACTGAAGTCCGACGTGCTCTGCAGGATTTCCGAATCGATGAAACTGTAGCTGCCGAGCACATGCAGTGACGGTATCGGCGCGAACTCGGCGCCCAGCTCCAATCCGCGAGCGCGGGTCAGCCCGATGTTGAAGTACTCGGAGTTGTAGCCCACGGTCGGCTTCAGGCCGATGATGTTGCGATACCGGTTGTCGAACCAGCTGGCTTCGAGCTTCACACGGTCGTTGGCGAGCCGCTGGTCCACGCCGATTTCCAGCGCGCGGGACCGTTCGGGCTTCAGATCGGGATTGCCCTGGAAGTACGGCGACGTGCTGAACGACTGCAGCACAGTCGGCTCCTTGATGCCGAGTCCTGCCGCGCCACGCAGCCGCGTTTCACCAATCGAGCCCGCGCCTGTGTGCAGCGTGAGGGCTGCCGACGCGCGCGGAACGACCGCCGTGCCGAAGTTCTCGTTCTTCTCGACGCGCAGACCAGCCGTGCTCGAGAGCCGGCGCCAGAGCAGTTGATGCTGCAGTGATGCACCAACGTTGTCGCGCGACTCCACCTGCGTGGTTGACGCCAGCCGATCTTCGAGGCGGGCGCGCTCACCGTTCCAGTCGGCCAGCGCGGTGACGCGCTGGTCCGCACCGCCGCTGCGTCCCGTGACGGCGTGCCAGTCAACCTGATAGCTCGCGTAGTGGCGGCGCAGGGTGTTCTGACTGTCGAAGGTGAAGTCGGAGAATTCGAACGGCGCGACGCGTCCCTGATACGACGGCGTGTAGGGCGCGTCTTCAACGAGGTTCACCGACGCCTGCTTCGACGAAGACAGCGAGTAGCTCACTCGCTGATGGAGTGCGCTGCCCGCACCACGTTCGAACGTGACACCGCCGACCACGTCGTGATGCTCGTAGAACGCATCGAGATCGGGGCGTCCGTAGAGCGTCTGGCCGGAGGTGCCCGTCTTCCCAAGCTCCATCCTGAACACCGCGCGCAGTGACGAGTGCTCGCTCAGGTCGCCGCCGACGTTGGCAGACAGACCTGTGTTGTCGAAGCCGCTGTTGGGCACGCGGTTGTCGGTGGAGTAGCGCGACGCAGAGAGCGCGTAGTCGAAGTGCGCGGTGGCGCCAGCCGTCGATGCGTTTGCGTGCATCGTGCCGTAGCTGCCGCCATCAACTTGCGCCGTGCCATGTGAACCAGACGCCTGCCGTCCGCGCTTCGTGAACAGCTGCACCACGCTCGACATGGCGTCCGAGCCGAAGAGCGACGAGTTCGCGCCGCGCACCACCTCGACGCGTTCGAGGTTGTCAGTGGTCAGGTTGTTGAAGTTGAACGTGCCGCCGGGTTCGTTGAGCGGAATGCCGTCGAGCAGCACCGTGTTGTAGTTGCTTTCGCCGCCGCGCACGAACAGTCCCGTGACGCCGCCAGGGCCGCCCGTCTGCAGCACGCTGACGCCTGGAACCGTTCGCAACAGTTCGCTGACGAGCGGCACCTGCCGACGCTGAATCTCGTCGTTCGAGAACGTGGTGGCACTGAGGCCGGTCTGGCCAAGCGGCGCTTCGGTGCGCGTGGCGGTCACGATGACGGTTTCTTCGATGGGCGCGACCAGCAGCGTGATCGTCAGTGACGTGTCGGCTCGGGATGGACACGGCACGCTCGACGGCTGGAAACCGGACATCGACGCTTCGATGCGGCATCCGCTTGCCGTCGGCAATTCGAACTGCCCCGCATCATCCGCAAACATCTCGGAGGCGCGGCGTTCGGAGGCCGAGGAATCTGTCGAGACGATACGAACGTGCGCGCGCGGCAGCGGACGTCCGGCTTGATCGACGATGAGACCGGTGCTGCCTGCGGCGTACGCAGCCGTGGATGCGTACAGCAGGGCAGAGAGGGACGTGAAAAGGGGCGTGGACGTGAAAAGTCGACGGACGGGTGCCGGGCACCCGGATCTGCTGGGTCGCATCGAAGCTCCTTTCGGCGTCTCGCGCGCCGAAAAAGGACGCCCCCGGTGGCAGGTTTCCTGACTTGCGGATCGAGGTCACCTTCCTTGTCTTCCCAGGCGTGAGAGCCCAGTGACATCGTGCAGGAGTGTGACTAGCCGCTTACAGTGGCGGGACCGTGTGGGAATTGCACCCACTTCGCGTGGCCCCCGGGGCGAGCGTCAAGTTGTGAGTAGGACTATAGCATCCAGGGTGGAGCGGTTGCCTCGCTGGCGGAATATTTCGTAACATCAACCTTTGTCCTTGAGGCCGATCCCTCGTGTGTGATCCGCTGCCTGTCGAGCGGAGGTCACCGGACCATCAAGGAGCACGTCGAGTGGGTTCGCGGGGCGTCGTCAGTGCACGCGCCGCTTCATCCGGCAGTCCAGCATGTATTCGCGCCTTGTATCCGCAGGTCTCGTAGACATCGCCGAGAAGCTCGACGCCGGCAAACGGCTCGACTTCGAAGACGGCGTGCGTCTGTTCGATTCGCCTGATCTGCTGTCGGTTGGCTGGCTGGCGAATCGTGAGCGCGAACGGCAGCACGGCGCGCGCACCTACTACAACTACAACGTGCGCTTCGAGGCGACGAACGTCTGCGTGGCGAGCTGCCTGTTCTGTTCGTTCGCGCGGCTCAAGCCTGGTGACCAGGGCGCCTACACCCAGACGCTCGAAGAGGTGTGGGCGAAGCTGCAGGCGCGCTCGCATCAGCCGCTGACCGAAGTACACATGGTCAACGGCCTGCATCCCGACCTTCCGTTCTCCTACTACACGGACCTGCTGAAAGGCTTCAAGCGCATCCGTCCCGGCATCCACCTGAAGTGCTTCACGGCTGTCGAGATCGCCTTCTTCGCCGACCTGTACGGCAAGACCGACGCGCAGGTGCTGACCGAGTTGCGTGAGGCCGGACTCGATTCACTGCCCGGTGGCGGCGCCGAGGTCTTCGCGCCGCGTGTGCGCAAGAAGCTCGCGGCGGACAAGTGCGACGCCGATCGCTATCTCTCGATTCACCGTACCGCACACAACATGGGCATGCGGACGAACGTGACCATGCTCTACGGGCACATCGAGACGAACGAAGAGCGCGTCGACCACATGCTGCGTGCGCGTGCGCTGCAGGATGAGACGGGCGGCTTCCAGGCGTTCATCCCGCTGGCGTTCCATCCCGACAACAACCAGATGCGCAAGCTGCCGGCGCCGACAGCCACCGACTCGCTGCGCGTGCACGCGGTTGGTCGGCTCATGCTCGACAACATTCCGCACATCAAGGCCTACTGGATTGCGACGGGTGTGGAAGTGGCGCAGACCGCGCTGTGGTTCGGTGTGGACGACCTCGACGGCACCGTGCAGGAAGAGACCATCTACCACATGGCGGGTTCGACGACGCCCAACGCCATGACGCCGCGTCAGCTCGAACGCCTCATTCTGGCTGCCGGCCGCGAACCGCTCGAGCGCGACACGCTCTACAACATCGTCCGCTCAGCTGCCGTCGCAAGCTAACGCGAGCGCTCGACGGATTGCGCCAAGCCGTCTCAATTGGTGGGCTTGGCGATCTGGCGAATGGGTGAACGGGAACTGGTGAGCTTTCACCGATTCTCGAACTCGCCAATTCCAAAACTCCCCAATTGTCGCAATACTGAGTTGTGACTCTTATCCCCCTGCTCACCGACTACGAGAAGTCGCATCTCGCCGAGCGTCAGCCGCTGCCGGAACGCTACGTCGGTCTGTCAGACGAGGAGATGGATCGCAGGATTGCCGCCGCGAAAGCCGCACTCGGCAGCAGGCTGGTGATCCTCGGCCATCACTATCAGCGAGACGAGGTCATCAAGTTCGCCGATTACACCGGCGACTCATACAAGCTCTCGCAGCAAGTGGCGAAGCGTCCGGACGCCGAGTACATCGTGTTCTGCGGCGTGCACTTCATGGCCGAGAGTGCGGACGTGCTCAGCGCCGACCATCAGCGCGTCATCCTGCCCGACCTTGCGGCCGGATGCTCTATGGCCGATATGGCGGACCCCGAGCAGCTCGAGATGTGTTGGGGCGACCTGCAGCGGATGGGCATCATTCCCGCCGGTGACGCGGCTGCGAGCATCGCGAGCCTGGCGAGTGGGAAAGCGGCCGTTGTTCCCGCGACCTACATCAACTCGTCAGCCGCCATCAAATCGTTCGTTGGCGAACACGGCGGCGTCGTCTGCACGTCGTCGAACGCGGCGGCGACGCTGACGTGGGCGTGGGAGCGCGGCGAGAAGATCGTGTTTCTGCCTGACCAGCATCTCGGTCGCAACACCGCCTACAAGATGGGCGTGCCGCTCGACCAGATGGTGGTGTGGGATCCGAACGAGCCCGACGGTGGTCTGACACCAGAGGAAGTGCGCAAGGCGCGCATCATCCTGTGGAAGGGACACTGCTCGGTGCACGTCCGCTTCACCGTGCGGCAGATCGAGCAGCTCCGCGTGCAGCATCCGGGCATTCGCGTCATCGTGCATCCGGAAGTGCCGTGGGAGGTCGTGCAGGCGGCAGACGATGCCGGCTCGACGGAGTACATCATCAGGCAGGTGAAGACGAGCCCGCCCGGTTCGGTGTGGGCCGTCGGAACTGAGGTCCATCTCGTGAACCGGCTCGCACACGAGGTGGCGCCCGACCGCACGGTGTACTCGCTGGATCAGTTCGGCTGCCTCTGCTCGACGATGTTCCGGGTGTCGCCGAACCATCTGCTCTGGGTCCTCGAAGGTCTGCTGGCTGGCGAGGTGCACAACGAGATCGTGGTGCCCGCCAACCAGAAGCACTGGAACCGCGTGGCGCTCGAGCGGATGCTGTCCATTCGATAAATGCGTTTGGCCAACCCCGGTTGACCGCGCGCCGACCCGACGGGGGCCGGTGTGCTGAACGGGATTGGCGAATTGACCCGCAACTGACTACGATGCTTTTCTTAACTGATTAGCCTGAGAGACCCGAAACAGGAGGAACGCCCCACATGGCTCATACACTTCCACCCTTGCCCTACCCCTTTGCCGCCCTCGAACCGCACATCGATGCGCGGACGATGGAGATTCACCACGGCAAGCATCATCAGGCGTACGTGACGAACCTGAACGCCGCGCTCGACAAGCATCCTGAACTGCACGCCAAGAGCGTCGAGGAACTGCTGGCCGGCATCAATACGGTGCCCGAAGATATCCGCACCGCGGTCCGCAACAACGGCGGTGGTCACGTGAACCACACGATGTTCTGGGAAATCATGGGGCCGGGGGCTGGCGGCGCGCCGACCGGCGCGGTTGCCGACGCCATCAACAGCTCGTTTGGCGGCTTCGACAAGCTGAAGGAAGAGTTCAAGAAGGCGGCAATTGGCCGCTTCGGCAGCGGTTGGGCCTGGGTCATCGACAACGGCGGCAAGCTGGTTGTCGAGAGCAGCGCGAACCAGGACAGCCCGTTGATGGAAGGCAAGAAGGTCGTCTTCGGCATCGACGTGTGGGAACACGCCTACTACCTGAATTATCAGAATCGTCGCCCCGACTACATTGATGCGTGGTGGAACGTCGTCAACTGGGCGGCGATCAACAAGCGTCTCGCCAAGTAGACCTATTCGCAGGGGCGCGGCTCGAGCCGCAGCCCCTGCAGTACCCCCGATGAACGTTCGACGTCTTCTCCTTCCGCTCCTGCTGATCTTCACTGCAGCCTGCGCTCCGAGCGATCCGCAGACCATGCGCGACTTCCGGCGCGCGCTCGCGTCGGCGCCCGACGCCGCCGCGAAGACCGCGCTCGTCGAACGCTTTGCTGCGGGTCATCCCAATCCCTTCATCGAAGACAACTCGCGTCTCACGTTCTTCGTGAAAGACGACGGCACCGGCCGTCAGCCGCGTCTGGTTGGCGACTTCAACACCTGGTCGATGGGACCGCAGGGCTACGACCGCACGATCGGTGTGCCGACGCGCATCGAGGGCACGCCGTGGTCGATGTACGAGACGAAGGGATTTTCGAACGCGCGTCTCGAATACGTGTTCCTCTACGACGACGAGAAAGACAAGGACAAGGCGTCGGTTTCCGATCCGCTGAACCCGCGAAAGATTCGCACCTTCGCCGGCGATCGGTCGGAGATTCGGATGCCCGGGTTCATCAGTCATCCGGAACTCGAGGAGCCCGCGCCCGCCGCACGCGGTACGTTGACGGCTGAGAACTTCCAGACGGCGCAGTTGCGGGGCACGCGTCGGATCTGGATTTACCTGCCCGCCGACTACGAGAAGACGCAGACGCTGTATCCGGTCGCGTATGTGCTGGACGGCGGAAACTACGCGGACTGGATGCATGTGCCGGCAGTCTTCGACACGCTCATCGCGTCGAAGCGCGTGCCGCCGTTCATCGCCGTGTTCGTCGAACCTGGCGAGCGCCAGGAAGAGTACTCGCGCAGTGCGAACTGGCGCGCATTCATGACGAACGAGCTGGTGCAGTCCATCGACAAGCGCTTCCGCACGTTCCCGGCGCCGGAGCAGCGCGTGGTCGTGGGCAGTTCGCTGGCGGGCTACGGCGCGGTGGACCTCGTCGTGGCTGCGCCAGACGTGTTCGGGTTGTGCGCGGTGTTGTCGCCGCCCTCGAAGACGCAGACGCTCATCACCAATCAGGTGCAGGGGCAGCGCGCCATTCACGGCGTCCGCTTCTACATTCTGGGGGCGCTCTACGACACGGACGTGAAAGGGGCGAGGGAACTGCGCACGGCGCTCGACATCGCCACGGCGGACGTTCGCTACGAAGAAGCGCCCGAAGGGCACGGCGCGGAAACCTTCCGCGGATACCTCGGAAGTGCACTGAAGACGCTGCTGCCGAGCCCGCCCTCCTGATGTAGTACACTCGATTTTTGCGGGCTGTACCGCGGTCCGGAACCTGTGCAATTCCAGACTACGAACCGCGTCAGGACCGGAAGGTAGCAGCGCTCAGTAGACCCTGCAATGTGCCGCAGGCCCTCCGGATCGCGGTTCAGCCCGTAACTCTCACGCTCCTCGCACGCGAGTGCGACCAGGCGTCTTCACATCAGACCTTTCCATGTCGTACCAGGTAATTGCGCGGAAGTGGCGCCCGCAGCGTTTCGAAGACGTCGTCGGTCAACAGGCCGTCACGCGAACGCTGCGCAACGCGCTGAAGAGCGGCCGGCTCGCGCAATCCTTCGTGTTCGCGGGTCCGCGCGGCGTCGGCAAGACCACGACCGCACGCATCCTGGCGCGCGCGCTCAACTGCATCAACGGACCGACGCCCGACCCGTGCGGTGAATGCGACGCCTGCATCGAGATTGCGCAGGGCCGCGACATCGACGTGCTCGAGATTGACGCCGCCACCAACACGCAGGTGGAAAAGGTCCGCGAGATCATCATCGAAGGTCTCGGCATCATGCCGGTGCGCAACCGCTACAAGGTCTTCATCATCGATGAAGTGCACCAGCTCTCGAGCCACTCGTTCAACGCCCTGCTGAAGTCGATCGAAGAGCCGCCGCCGCACGCCGTGTTCATGATGGCGACGACGGAGCTCGACAAGATTCCGGAAACGATTCTCTCGCGCTCGCAGGTCTACGAGCTGCGGATGATCTCGACCAAGGCGATTGGCGAGCAGCTGCGCGCCATCGTCGATGCCGAAGGCATGCAGGTGGCGGACGAGGCGCTGCAGTTGATTGCGCGCGATGCCGACGGCAGCATGCGCGACGCGCAGAGCAAGCTCGATCAGGTCATCGCGTTCACCGGCACCACCATCACGGCAGACGATGTCGGCACGGTGCTGGGGCTCGTCGGTCGCGACCTGCTCTTCGACACGCTGCAGGCGGTGGCGGACGAGGATGCCGTGGCGGCCTTTGCGCTTGCGGGTCGAGCCGTGGAGATGGGCTACGACCTGCGCCTGGTCTGCCGCGAGCTGGCGCGCGTGGTGCGCGACCTGATGGTGCTCTCCGTCGATCCGTCGCGCGTCTCCGATCCGGAAATTGCGGGGGAGAGCGAACGCGACCGGATCCTGGCGCTCGCCAAGCGATTCTCGCGCGAAGATCTGCTGCGCTCGTTCGACCTGCTCTCGAAGACCGAGTTCGACATTCGCGGTGCGGCGCAGCCGCGCTATCACCTCGAGATGTCGTTGCTGCGGTGGATTCACCAGCGCAAGCTGGTCGCCATCGAAGATCTGATTCAGTCGGCCGGGTCTGGCGGCGGCCTCTCACTGCCGCGCTCGGGAAATGCTGGCGGCGCTGCGCCGCAGACGCCGAGCCGACCGGGCGGCCTTTCGTCCGCACCTGCGTCTGGCGGAGCCGCGCGCTCGTTCTCGCAGGGACCCGCGCCGCACGTCGGTGCTGCGAAAGCTGGTCCACCGCCGGCTCCGGCACGACCGACGATCGGCTCATCGTCGGCTCGCGCAGAGAACGCGCCGTCCGTCTCGCGTCCTTCGGCTGCTGCGGCGTCCGGTCGCGTGCTTGGCCCAGACGAGATGCCCGCGATTCCGGCGGCTGGCGGGCTCGGTGGCTCGGCGCTCAAGGACGCGGTGCTTGGCGAGGCGCGTGCATCGCACAAGATGCTGTACAACACGCTGCTCGTGCAGGCGCAGAAGATCGAGGTGCTCGGCGAACGCCTCATCCTGACGTTTGCGGCATCGTTCAAGTACAACGTGTCGTTCGACAAATATCGCGGCACGCTCGAAGGCATCGCGACGAAGTTTGCGGGACGCAAGATCACGATTGAAGCCGACGGCACCGGTGCTGAGCCGCAGGCGGCCGCTGCGCCCGGTGGGCCGGCGAGACCGAGTCCGCAGGAACAGCAGCGTCAGGCTGCACTGAAAGAACAGGCGCTCGCAGACACCGGCGTGCAGGCGTTGCTCGAGGTGTTTCCCGCCGAAATTCGTGACGTCGAGGAGATGTAGACACGATGAACTTCCAGCAGATGCAGCAGATGATGAAGAAGGCGCAGCAGATGCAGGAGCAGCTGCAGAAGCAGATGAACGAGCTCCGCGTCGAAGGCAACGCCGGCGGCGGCATGGTCACCGTCTCGCTCAACGGCTCGAAGCAGGTGCTGTCGATCAAGATCGATCCCGAGGTCGTCTCGAAAGAGGACGTCGAGATGCTGCAGGATCTGATTGTGGCTGCGGTGAACGACGCACAGCGCAAGGCGGACGACGAGATGAAGTCGAAGACCGCCGGCATGCTCCCGCCCGGGTTCAACCTCTAGAACGACACATGGCAGGTGTTGTGGCGCGACATGAAATTGGTGTGACGCGTCGCCACACGCGACTCGTGGAGACGCATGTCCTTTCCTGAATCGCTGACGCGCCTCATCGAAGAATTGCAGCGGCTGCCGGGCGTGGGTCCGAAGAGCGCGCAGCGCCTGGCGTTCCACATGCTGAAGACGCCGCGCGAGCAGGCCGAGCGCCTCGCGACTGCCATTCGCGATCTCAAGGAACGCGTCACGTACTGTTCCACCTGCAACAACATCACAGACGCCGACCCCTGCGAGTACTGCAGCAGCCCTGAACGCAACCACCGCATGATCTGCGTCGTCGAAGAGCCGCAGAACGTGTCGGGCATCGAGAAGACGCGCGAGTTCAAGGGCGTCTATCACGTGCTGATGGGTGCCATCTCGCCGCTGCAGGGCATCGGACCAGACCAGCTGAAGATCAAGGGACTCCTCGCGCGCATCACGAATGCCGATGTCACGGAGGTGATTCTCGCCACCAACCCGAACGTCGAAGGTGAAGCAACGGCGCTCTATCTCGCGCGGCTCCTCAAGCCGCTTGGAGTGAAGGTGACGCGCATTGCGATGGGCGTGCCGGTCGGCAGCGACCTCGAATATGCCGACGATGTGACGATGCACAAGGCGCTCGAAGGACGGCGAGAGGTCTGAGGTGATGCTGCCGCACGGCTTCGAGCAGCCCGGGGCTGCGCTGCTGCTGATTGCGGGTGTGCTGGCCTGTTTCGCGGGGCAGCGGTTCTTCAGGCTGGTCCTCGGTCTCTACGGATTCATCATCGGCGCGATGATCGCCAGTTCGGTCGTCGGCGTCTCGAACACCACAGGCATGATGATCGCCGCGTTAATCGGCGGCGTCGTCGGCTCCGTCGTGCTGGTGTTCGCGTGGTTTGCTGGTGTGTCGCTCGTCGGCGCTGGCATTGGCGTGCTCGTGGCGCACGAGGGCTGGCGACTGGTAGGGAGCGGCGACCCATCGTCGGTGCTCGTCGTAGCTGCAGCCGTTGCAGGCGCCATCGGAGCACTGTTCGTGCAGCGCTACGTCATCATCATCGGCACGGCGTTCGCCGGTGCGTGGACGATCGTGCTCGCGGTCTCCAATGCCTTTCCCAAGGGCCTCGTGAAGGGCGCCTCCAGGACTGAAGTCTGGATTCTGTATCCCACGTCATCTCTCGCCAGTTGGGCGCCGCTCGCAGCACTCGCGCTCGGCGTCGTCGGGACGTTCGTGCAGCTTTCGGGTCGCAGTTCGAAGCGCAGGTAAGGGCCGGGAAAGGACGCGTCAGTACTTGGTTCTTTGTTCCTGGTTCTTGAATGGTCCGTGGTTCTAGGTTCAACCAGAGGACCAAGGGCCAGGAACTAAGAACGGACCAAGAACCAGGAACGAGGAACCAAGAACCACGGGCACCAGGTCCTGCGAGTCTCGGTAGTCTCTGAACGTCATCATGTTGATTCCGCGAGAACACGGCGCCTACGGACAGCTGCTGTTTCCGCTCATCGCCGCGCTCGCTGTCGGGCGCGTGTCGTTTGGTGCGTTGCTGCTGGCGGTGTCGGTGACGGCGGCCTTCCTCGCGCACGAGTCGCTGCTCGTCGTGCTCGGGCAGCGGGGCATTCGCGCGTCGCGCGAGCAGGGACAGGATGCGCGCTCCACGTTCGCCGTCTTCGGCAGTATCTGGCTGGTGTGCGGTGTCGGAGCCCTGTGGCTGATGCCACGCGCCGTGGTGCCCTCTCTCGCGTTGCCCATCGTCCTCGGTGCGCTCGTGATGGCTGCGGTGTTCATGCATCGCGAACGAACGACGCCGGGCGAAATGCTCGTCGGCGCCGCGCTGGCGTCGAGTTCATTGCCTGTGGCGCTCGCGTGCGGCGTCTCACTGCGCGAGGCACTGACAGTGGTGCTGGTGTTTGCGCTCGTGTTTGCGACGGCCACCGTTGCCGTGCGCGCGGTGATTGGTCGCGTGTCGAAGACGGGCGGGCCGTCGACGACGGTGGCGGCTGTGTGCGCGATGGGCGTGGTGGGCGGACTGGCCGCGGCCGTGTCAGCGCGGATGCTGGCGACCGTCGCACCGTGGGGCGCGTTGCCTGTATGTCTGGTGGCGCTGGGGCTCGCCATGCGTCCGCCGTCGCCGAAACAGTTGCGCGTCGTGGGGTGGACGCTCGTCGGCGCAACCACCCTCACAACCGTCGTGCTCATCATCGGCGTGCGGCTCGCGCACGCGTGAGCGTGAGCGGTGGTCCGCGCGAGCACATCAGTCACTGATGGCTGCCGCACCAACGAGCGTCACCACGACAAACACGGCAACGCTCACACCCACCCCAATCAGCACCTTCATGCCTGAGTTCATGCCGCGGTGTGCGCGCTCGAGCGACACGACGTCATCGAACCGTATCTCGCGCGTCGGTTCGGGAATGCGTGAATGCCGTTGGAGCGTGAACGATTCGTCGCTCACGCCGAGAACGGTGCCCGTCAGGTGTGTGCCGTTCGCCAGGCGCACCGAGACGTACGCGGCTGGTTCGAGTGCGTGCGCAACCTCGCGATAGCGCTGGCTATCCGGCGAGGCGGCCCTTGGTGCCTGCGCGTATGACGGTACCGACATGGTCAAGACGACGAGCACGGCGACAATCGCGCGAAGGCAGCGCATGTTCGTTCTCCTCAGAAATCGATGCCGAACCCGAGGTTCAGTCCGACTTGACTCAGGCCGGAGTGACCGACGGTGACCATGAACTCGGGACGTGCGAAGACGCGCTCCGAGAAGTAGGCCTTGCTGCCGAAGGCCAGGAACGGGCGCACCTGTACGTCGGTGCGATTTGTGATGTGTTCAGGAACCTGAATCGACTGATACGTGCCGTTCTGGATGATCGTCGCGTAGGGCGAGCGTCGCGATTCGATGTCCAGCACTCCGACGCGCAGGCCGGCCGCCGCGTATGGGTGTGCGAACTCGTTGTCGAAGAACTGGTAGACGCCCGACAACACGACCTGCTGTTGCCGCGAGCGGAGCGTGTTGAAGGTTTGCGCCACCTGTCCTGACGGGAGTGCGACCGGTGCGTCCTCGAAACCCTCGCGGATGCTCAGGGTGGTGATGCCCAGTTCGGTCTTCAGGTGGCTCGTCCAGTAGCGTGCAATCGAGACGTTGCCGAGTCCTGACGGCGTCGACCACCCTCCTCTATCGGTGGCGACGCTGTCTCGCGACGTCAGGAACTGCAGACCACTCCCGGCCGACACATCCCACGCGCGATACGGAACGCCACCGGCGTCGACGCGCTGGGCGAGGGCCGGTGTTGCCACGATGGCCAGCAGGCCTGCGCACGTCGCCAGAGTGGCGAGTTGCCGTTTCATACATCACCTCTACTTGGTAATACGAAATCGGGTGTCGCGGCGGCTCACGGCGCTGGGAGAGCTCGCGGGCAGGGCGGGCAAGGCAGGCGAGGCGGACGGGCCGGGCCGGCAGGACTGGTCGGGCGGGCTGGGCAGGCACAGGATACGCGCCCTGGTGTGCATGCGCGCGGACCAGAGGGCCGGCGAGCGGGCAAGGCACGCAGGGCTGACACACGTGCCGCCAGACGTCAGGGCGCGAAGGTGGGCGGGCTGGGCAGGCGCGGCGGGCCAGGCAGGCTACACGCGACGGCATCGAATGCTTGCGCAGAGTGGCGACGATCGGAGTTCGCGCGTGGCATGTGGAGCGCGCACATGCGCGATCCCAATTGACGATATGGCGGTGGATTGGCTAGGATAATCCTTCTGGCCGGTCGCATTGCGCCCGCGCCGGACATGCACTTCCTGCCCGATATTCCTCGGTAGCTCAACGGCAGAGCATCCGGCTGTTAACCGGAGGGTTGCTGGTTCGAATCCAGCCCGAGGAGCCATTTCCGGCAAAGCCGGAAATCGGCACCTCACGCTGTCTTCCAGGCTTCGAACACCTCGCTGCGCTCGGCGTTCTCGGCGCGAATCCAGCCCGCGGAGCGACGCTAGAAGTTGAGTCCTTCCAAGAAGGACTCGCAATTCTGGCCATTTGGCGTGTCGAGCTTCCACCGCGTCAATGCCTGATTTCACGTCGACGTGACCCCGCTGCACTCGTCGAGCAGTTGACCCACCGGGTTCATCTCACGACAATGCGCACATCTGGGAGGTCTTGCCCTTGAGCGCACGAAGCGGACGGACGTTCGTTGCCGGACTCGCGGCGATAGCAGCCATCGTCAGTAGCATTTCTTGCCGAAGCGACACGTCGCCGGGATCGCCTGCGTTCCCTGTTTCGTCGACGCCGTCGACAGCCTTCGCCATCGAGGAGGTGACGATCGACGGTATTCATGCTGCCATCCGGTCCGGCGAAACCACCTGCCGCGCGGTTGTCCAGGCCTACATCGACAGAGCGCGCGCTTACAACGGTGTGTGTACCAGCCTCGTCACCTTCGACGGCGGGAATATTCCAGCGGCGACCGGCGCAGTTCGGGCGGGAGCGGCACTGGCTTTTCCGACCACGACGACCAAAGCGTCGGCTGTCTTCCCCGAACTGGATCACTATCGCGGCAAACCGCTCGACTTCGGACGGATGGAACCGACGATGTCGGATCCCACCGTGATGGTGCAGTCGGGCATGCGCGTCGGCATCCCGGATGCGGGACAACTGAACGCACTCGCCACGATCAACATCCGCGGTGAACGATCGGTGACCTGCAAGGGTGCGTTCGACGCGCATCCATCAACCGGACCGCTGCCTGCCGGTGCACCGGCGGCCTGCGAGGAGTTTCGGAAGCAACCAGACGCGCTCGAACGAGCTGCCGAACTTGATGCGCAGTATGGACGTAATCCGGACCTCACGGCGCTCCCGATGTACTGCGTCGTCACGGCCGTGAAGGATCCGTACGACACCCGGGACATGCGGACGACGGCCAATAGTGATGTGGCATTTGCGATGGACGCGCCGCCGGTCGATGCGACAGTCGTGGCGCGCCTGCGCGAGCGGGGCGCGATTATTTACGCGAAATCGAATGCGCACGAGTTCAACGCCGGACCCGGCGATCCCGGTGGACAAGCGCAGAGCCAAACGAATGCGGTTGCAGGCGGACAAGCGATTAGCGCGTGGGCGGGGCAGCCGTGCAATCCGTACGACACTGAGCGGGTGCCGCGCGGGTCGAGCAGCGGCTCGGGCGTCGCGGTCTCAGCCAACCTGGTCACGATCGGGATCTGCGAGCAGACTGGCGCCTCTTGCCAAGGGCCGGCATCGCGAAACGGCATCGCGACGCTGTTGACGACCAAGGGCATCTTGCCGGACAGCGGCGGGATCGGGAACCAGTGGTTCATCGACCGCGCCGGCATCCACGCCCGGACGCTCGCCGACGCGGCAAAGGTTCTGGACGCGCTCAAGGACAGGGCGACCGGCTACTACTACGACTCCCGGGATCCCTTCACAGCGTTGCCGAAGGCCTTGGTGCCGGCCCAACCCTATGCGAGTTTCAGCGTGGATGATCGCGCACTGGCGAGTAGCCCACGGCCGCTGCAGGGCATGCGCATCGCGATCCTCCGTGAACACATGGTGAAGCGGACGCGAAACCACGAAGCGATCTCGGATCAAATCGATCGCGAGATCAAGACGGTGCTACGTGACAGGCTTGGCGCCGAACTCGTTGAAACGGCGACACCGGAGTACCCGGATGATCCGGACATCCCGAACCTGAAATACACCTTTGCGGACGCGTTCTCAGAGCTGCTGCCGCGGTTCATGCCCGAGATCTTTACGCGGCGCGACAGCAAGGGTGAGCTGCTGTTCGCGGTCCCGGGCTTCGACGTCACCTCGTACGACTATCTGAAGAAACTAAGCCTGCGCGAAGCGCCGCTGACCGATCGGTTCAACATCCTCAGCTTCGCCGCATTCGCCGCCGAGCCCTGCTACGGCTCACCCACGTCGCCGCGCGGCGCGATCGCCTCGGGCATCGGCACGAGGGCGGATCCCAACGCGCTCTGCTTCGATGTCGCCTACGACATCGACCGCTACCTGGCGGCACGAAAGGACGCCACGATCAGGACGTTCGCCGATTGGGTGGCGCACGCTCGGTTCCGAGACGATGCGTCGCGAGCGGGCGCCGAGAATTGGGTGGCACTGAAGGATCATCTTGCGCCAGGGAAAGCCGAGCGGCTGGCCCGCAGCTACATCGGGCGCCTGGCGCTCGAGCGCGTCATGGCCGAGAACAACATCGCAGCGTTCGTGCACGCGGAGAACACCGTGCCGACGCCGAAGATCCAGGGACCAAACGTCGGTGAGCAAAGCCTCGACGGCATCACGCCGTTCCTGCAGATTCCACGCGTCGCCATCCCGGCCGGCATGAACGACGTCGTCGTCGAACCGCACTATGCCTTGAACGACGCGAAGACCGACTACATCTCGGTGCTTGTGCCGAACACGCCGAAAACGAAGCTCGCGCACGCGATGCCGATCTCCATGACGTTCTTTGCCGGCCAGGGCGCGGAACCGGTGCTGATAAAGGTGGGCACGGCCTACGAATCAGCCACGCACCGCCGCACACCACCACCGGCGTTCGGCCCCGTGGCGGCGAACCTGCCACGAGCGAAGCCATTGAAATAGCAGACACGCTCTTTCCATGAACGTGCGCCAGACGTCATGTCGCATGACGTGCGAGCCAGTTGCGGAGATCGTCCAGTGCGGCGAGCCATTTCTTGCTATCGCAAGAGCTTAGCGTCCACAGAGGGCTTGGAGTCCTCCGTGAACCACCCTCAGGCTACGCTCTTCGAGCAGTTCCTGCGCGAACGCACATATCTCAAGAACGTCACCCCCTCGCACGCTCGTCTGGTATCGCGTCGCCTTCAAGAACTACAGCGCAGCGTTCCCGCAGGAGGCAAGCGTACCCGCGCCTCGTTGCAGCAGTTCGTCATCGGGCTACGCGAGCGCAACATCTGACTGCATCGTTCACGTGATGTTTCCGGGCGCCCCGCATGCGGGCGGCGGTCGTGGCGCAGCCCCCTCGATTGCGGATACACCCGACTCCTGCCGATAAGCACAGAAGCGACTCACACCACCGTAGGTGGCGTCGTCCATCGTCTTCTCCCGTCTTGCGCCCTCTGCGCGTCCGGACACAACAACAGGTGTCCTGTCCTGACTGTCAACCACTGAACCCGGCAACTGCCGCGGCTCTGGGCCGATGTCGCGTCGTCGTTCGGTCTGTCTTGCTGGAGACTCGGCTTTGCATGCTCGACTTCTCGCTTTGGCGTCGGCCAGTCTGCTCGTCCTGCCGCAGGCGGCTCTCGCGCAGCCGGCCAAGGCGCCGGCAGCGGCTCAACAGGTAGGACCGGCGGCAGCCGATCTGGGCCGGATGTCGATCGAAGATCTCATGACCATCGACGTCACGTCCGCGTCACGCAAGGAACAGCGAGGCGCCGACGTGGCAGCCGCGATCTTTGTCATTACGCACGATGCCATTCGGCGCTCGGGCATGACGACTGTGCCGGATGTCCTGCGCCTCGCCCCTGGTGTCGAGGTCGCACGAATCAGCCCCAGCAAATGGGCGGTATCGATGCGCGGATTCAACAGCGGGTTCGCCAACAAACTGCTAGTGCTCATCGACGGCCGGAGCGTCTACAACAGACTCTTCTCGGGCGTGCTGTGGGATGCCGAAGACCTGATGCTGGACGACATCGAGCGGATCGAAGTCATCCGCGGTCCCGGCGCCGCAATGTGGGGAGCAAACGCGGTCAACGGCGTGATCAACATCGTCACCAAGAGCGCCGCCGACACGCAAGGCGGGTTCGTGCGCGTTGATGGCGACAGCGACGGCCGTCAGGCGGCCGCGCGTTACGGTGGCACGATCGGACGCGCGACATTCCGCGTGCATTCGCAGTGGTCCAGCGCCGAGGAGTCGCTGACGCCCGAAGGGGCGCCAGCCGACGATGGCGCCCGCGCTCTCACCGCGGGTTTCAGAACCGACGGAACCGTGGGCTCAAATGCCTTCATGGTCGGAGGCACGCTGACCGCCGAACGAGCCCGCGCGATCTGGCTGAATTTCGACTCCAAGACGCTGGGCACCCCCTTCGCGAACTATCCATACGATTCGCGGAGCGGCAACATTGTCGGCCGCTGGACCCACACCGAAGCAGATCGCGATTCTCTGCAAGTCCAGGGCTTCGTCGATCTCGCCTCCCTGGATCAGCCCATCGCGGCCTACTCACGGCACAACGTCAACGTTGACATGCAGTACCACACGTTCATCGGCACGCGTCATGACCTGGTTGGCGGCGCGGCCTACTGGCTCGTGAGCGACAACTACGTGGGCAATCGCGGATTCTCGCTGACGACACCAGCGGCGCAGTCGTCGCTCGTGACGAGCTTCGTTCAGGATGAGATCTCGCTGTTCGGGAAGCGGCTCGCGATCATGCTCGGCACACAAGTGCAGTACGACTCTGCTTCGCACTCCGGCGTGCAGCCAACCGCACGTGTCATGTGGAAACTGGATCCTCGTCAGCGGATCTGGGCGGCGACATCGCATGCGTTGCGCACGGCATCCCGGTTCGAGCGGGAAATCCGCGTCGAGCTACCCCCGGTGGCAACTGTCGTCGGCCTGCCCCTGTTCACCACGGCACTCGGCAATCCCAATCTGAAAGACGAGACACTGATCGGGAGTTCTGCGTCGCTCGACGTGACGACATACGCGGGCCGCTACGCGAACCTGGTCACCTCGGAAATCAACACCCCCGTCATTGAGTTCGCGCCCACACCGAGGATCCTGGTCACCTCTCACTTCGAAAACCAGCTCGCGGCGACGACACGAGGCGTGGAGATCTCGGGACACTGGTCGCCGCTTTCGGCGTGGCGGCTCGACGGCAGCTACACGGGGTTTCACCTGACGCCGCACCTGGCCGCGTCGAGCACCGACCCGGTCGCGGCCGCCCAGGACGGGAGCGCACCGCGCGCACAGTGGAACCTGAATTCCGCATTCGTCATCTGCAACCACACGACTGTCAACATCGGCCTCTTTCGTGTCGGCCGCCTGGAACAACTCAACGTACCCGCCTACACCCGTGGCGACGTGAGCGCGGAGTGGCGACTGCGCCCCCGGCTGTCCGTCACGGCCATCGGTCAGAATCTGCTGAGCAAGAGCCATCGTGAGTTCGACAGCGCCAGCGCGCTGATCCTCTCCACGCAGGTCTCACGCAGCGCCAGCCTTCGCGTTCGTTGGACGTTCTGAGCATGCTTCGCTCGGGCGCCATCACACGAAGCCGGTGGGCAACCGCCCTCCTCGCATTGACCCTGCTGGCAGGAGGCGCAGTCCTGACAGCACAGGAGCAGGTCGTGCCAGCCGACGCGAGCGTGAAGGCGGCGCTGATGTTCAACTTCGCCAAGTTCACCGATTGGCCCGGCATGGCAGACAACGCGCCGATCAACCACTGCGTCGTCGGAGACGAGGGCGTCGCCTCGGCGCTGGTCCAGGTTGTCCGTGGCCAGACCATCGATGCGCACCCGATTGTCGTGTCGCGGCCGTTTGAGGCCTCCGCGTGGGGAACTTGCCAGCTCCTCTTTGTCGCTTCGTCCGAGCTGCGGCGCTGGTCCGCGAGCCTCGCGGCGATCAGGCGTATGCCGGTGCTGACGGTGAGCGACGGCAAGGGCTTCGCGCAGAGTGGCGGGGTCATGGAGTTCTACGTCGAGAGCGGGCACATGCACTTCATTGCGAATGTCGACGCGGCGGCACTCGCGGGCGTGCACATGAGTTCACGGCTGCTCAGCCTGGCGAAGGTAATCCATGATTGACGTGCGCGACCGCATCAGCGCCTGGTTCCGGCGTCAATCGGTCGCGCGCAAGCTCACGATCGCGGCCCTCACGACGACGGGCGCGACCCTGATAGTGGCGTCGTCGGTGTTCGCCGCCTATGACTATGTCAACGTGCGCGCCAGGCTCGTGCGCGACACCACGGTGCTGGCCGATATCGTCGGCGCCAACTCCGCCGGGGCGCTCGAGTTCAGCGATGCGAAGGTCGCGACCGAGACACTGCGGGCAACCGCCGTCAACGAGCACATTCTCGACGCGCACTTGTTCAAGGTAGACGGGTCCCTGCTCGGGACCTATGTTCGGCCGGGCTACGAGCAGCACGCGGACGATCTGATCGCGCCGTCGCTCCAGCCAACCGCAGCCTTCGAGTCCGGGCGACTGCGGGTGACCCGGCCGATCGCGTTTCGCGGCGAGGTCGTCGGCATCATAGACGTGCACTCCGACACTGCGGAGATCTGGACCAGCCTCGGCCGGTTCGCGGCGATCACGGCGGCCACGTTCTTCGGCGCGTTCTGGATCGCGCTGGCTCTGTCGCAGGCAAACGCTCGCATCATCTTCAGCCCGATCGCGCGGTTGATCGCGGTGTCGCGCCTCGTTCAGCGGGAGACCCGCTACGATGTCCGTGCGGACGCCGGCAACCAGGACGAAATTGGTGAGCTGATCGACCAGTTCAATAGCATGCTCGGGGACGTCGAACGACGCGATCGGCAGCTCGTGACCCAGCAGGACAATCTCGAGCGCGCCGTTGACGCGCGCACCTCGGAACTGCGGGCCACCAACGACCAACTGGTCACCGCCCGCGACAACGCGATGGAAGCGAGCCGCGCCAAGAGCGAGTTCCTGGCGAACATGAGCCACGAGATCCGGACGCCGATGAACGGCATCATCGGCATGACCGACTTCGTGCTCGACACCGATCTCACCGCGGAGCAGCGCAGCGGGTTGGTCACCGTTCGGTCGTCGGCCGACGCACTGCTGGCGATCCTGAACGACATCCTCGATTTCTCGAAGATCGAATCACGCAAGCTGACCATCGACCGCATTCGCTTTTCGCCGAGCGCCGACATCGCGAGCGCGCTCTGGCCGATCGCCATCGCCGCGAATCAGAAGGGCCTCGAACTCATCTGCGACATCGACCCGCTGATTCCCGCGTGCGTCATCGGTGATCCGCTGCGTATCCGCCAGGTCCTCACGAATCTTGCCGGCAACGCGCTCAAGTTCACCGCAGATGGTCACATTCTCGTCACCGTCCGCTACGAGACCATCGATCGCGAACACATCAACCTGCTGGTGAGCGTCAGCGACACCGGGATCGGCGTCCCACGCGAACAGCACGAGCTGATCTTCGAGGCCTTCAGGCAGGCCGATGGATCGACGACACGCCGTTTCGGCGGTACCGGTCTCGGGCTCACAATTTCGGCGACGCTCGTCGCGCTGATGGGGGGGCGGATCTGGCTCGAGAGCGTCGAAGGTGGCGGGAGCACCTTCCATTTCACGGTCGTGGTCGCGTTAGCCGACGCCGAAATTCCCGCGGTGAGAATGGCAGACGTGCCGCGGCGTGACCTGCCCGTTTTAATCGTCGACGACAACGAGGTCAACCGGCGCGTGCTGGTTGGACACGTGTCGCGGTGGGGCATGATTCCGACGGCCGTTTCGAGCGGCGCTGCCGCCCTCGACGCAATGATGAACGCCGTGTCGGCGCGCCACCCGTTCGGCGTCGTGTTGCTCGACGCGAACATGCCGGGGATGGACGGTCGCCAGGTGGCGGCGGCGATCGCCAGCCGGCCGGAACTGGTTGGGCCCGCGGTCATGATGTTGATTTCCTCTGGCGAATATGGGGATCAGTCGTGGTGCGCGGAATTTGGCGTGCGTGCCTATCTGACGAAGCCCGTGTATGCAGCCGACCTTCGAGCGGCGATCGAGCGTGCGATAGCTGGAGATACCACGGCTGACGTCGCGCCCGGGACGGCTCGTACCGTCGGCGCGCTGGCGATGGGCGCGGGCGGGGTGTGTGCACGCATCCTGCTCGCCGAAGACAACGTCGTCAATCAGCATGTGGCCAGTTTTCTGCTGACGCGACGCGGGCACACGGTCACTGTCGTTCAGAACGGTCTCGAGGCCGTGGAGTCAGTTGCACGCGAGTCTTTCGACGTGGTGCTGATGGACTTGCAGATGCCGGTGATGGGCGGTCTGGAGGCGACGGTCGTCATCCGACGCGCGGAGCAGAAGACTTCGAGGCACGTGCGCATCGTGGCGATGACGGCCCACGCCATGGGCGCCGATCGCGATCGCTGCCTCGCCGCCGGCATGGACGGCTATGTCTCCAAGCCGGTGGACCCGAAAGCCTTGTTCGCCGCGGTCGAGCAGGGCCTCGTCGCCCCCGACAGCCAGCCGAGCGATCCGTCGATGCCGGTGTTTGACGAAGGGGCGCTGACCGAGCGGTTCGACGGCGATGTTGACGCCATTGCCGCCGTTCTCGGCTGCTTCCTCGACGACCTCCCGGTGCGGCTCGAAGCCATTCAGCAGGCGATGACGTCACGAGACGCGGCCGCGCTTGCCGCCGCGGCACATACGCTCAAGGGCGCAGCGGCGAGTGTCTCTGCCATGCGGGTCTTCGCGGATGCACGCAACATCGAGGAGATGGCCGCAGGTCTGCGTTGGGAAGCCGCGTCAGCGCAGTGGCAGCCGTTGACCATCGATGCTGCAGAGACAGTGAGGGTGATGTCTCGTGCCTCGACGTGAGGCATGCCCGGCCTTGAGAAGCGCATCGTCTACATCCTCCGCAGTGACGAGGACCCTGACCGACAATGCGTGGTATTGACGAGCAACCTCCCTGCGCGCGTCCGCTGTCACCAACAGCGGACCAGGCGGGCACACGGAGTCGTGCTGCCCGTGGTCTGTGGTGGTGTCGAGCGAAGTTCCGCACCGAACAGGATGCGCAGCGCGTCGAGACGTACCTGAAGGCCGGCTCGGGCCGTGCCTTCGCCTGGCGTCACCTGGCGCCGTCCGCGGGGCGAGCACCGACAGTTGACGGGCCGATCGACCGATAAGACCATTTGAAAACCCACCTCTCCGCATAACCGGCGAACGAGACGGGAAAGGGCGCGTCCCGGCTCGAATCTCGATCAGTCTTCGACCACCATCGGGATCCCTCGCGCCGCTTCGACTCTGTATCAAATGAACAAGAAGATTCTTCTCGTCGATGACGACCGTGACCTGCTGCGGGGCATGGGCGTCAGCTTGCGGGCCAGCGGCTACGATGTCGTCATCGCGCAGGACGCGGTCTCCGCCGTCATGACCGCCCGGAACGCACGACCGGACCTGATCGTGCTCGACATCGGACTGCCCGGCGGCGACGGCTTCGTCGTCATGGAGCGATTGCAGAATCTCCCCACGTTCATTCCCGTCATTGTCGTCAGTGCGAGAGAGTCCGAACCGAATCGGGCGCGGGCTCTCGAAGCCGGCGCCCAGGCGTTCTTCCGGAAGCCGGTCGACAGACAAGCGTTCATGGCTTCAGTTCAGACAGCCCTCTCCCAGCCACCGACGAGCCTTGGCGCACGAAGTTCGAGTTCGGCGTAGTCCGTTCTTGAACGGTCATGACTCCTGCACCCCGTGTCCCGAGGCCGGGCAATTGGCTTCGGCACCTCACCGATCGGCTGGCGACTGTGCCGTCATCGATGTGCCGTGATGCCGTCCTCTGCGCCGCGGCGGATGCACGCCCCAGGCCGACACCTGAGTCGCGCACGTGACGGCCCCGCTCCGGGTGCTCCATCTGGAGGATAGCCAGCGGGATGCGGAGGTGGTTGAACACAAGCTCGAGGCCGAGGGCGTGGCCTGTGACATCGTCAGGGCGCACGATGGGCCCAGTTTCGAAGCGGCGCTCGCGCGCGAGGCCTTCGACCTCGTGTTCACCGACTACAACCTGCCGGGCTACGACGGGATTGCCGCGCTGAAACAGGCAATCGAGAGGCAGCCCGACGCTCCGGTCATCATCATTTCCGGAGTGATTGGTGAAGACGAAGCCGTGAAGTGCCTCCATCTTGGCGCGACCGACTACCTCCTCAAGGGGCACCTTGGCCGACTGGGGACAGCGGTGCGACGGGCGGTTGGCGAGGCAGAGGCGCGACAGAAACGCCAGCACACGGAACGTGCCCTGGTTCAGCGCGAGCGGTCGCTCCGCGAGAACGAGACGCGCACAAATTTTGCGCTCGCCGCGGCCGGGATGGGCGTGTGGGAGATCGACTTCGCCACCAACCAGTTGACATGGTCTGACACCATGGCCCCTGTCTTCGGTCTCGCACCCGACCAGGCGCCACGAACGACGCAGGAATACTTCCAGCTAATCCATGGCGATGATCGCCAGGGTGTCGAGGCAGCGGTCGCCCGTGCCATTGCAGGCGAGCGCGACTACGCCGGGGAGTTCCGCACCGTCTGGCCGGACGGCGGCACGCACTGGGTTCAGGGATGCGCGCAAGTGTCTTACGAGGCAGACGGCACGCCTCATCGTCTGCTCGGAATCGGGATCGATGTCACCGCTCGGAAATTGCTCGAAGAGCGATTGGAGCAGGCGCAGCAGCTGGAGGCCCGCATCAGCAAGCAACAGTTGCAGGCGAAAGACCAGTTCTTCTCCCACGTCAGCCACGAGCTGCGCACGCCGCTCGCGGCGATTGACTGGTTTGCAACGAACCTGTCCGAGGGATTGCTGGGCGAGGTGACGGCGGAACAGGGCGAACACCTCGACACGATCGTGCAGAACGTCAAACAGCTCGAGCGGATGATCGACGACTTTCTAGACCTCAGTCGTGTGGATACCGGGAGGCTGAGCATCTCCAGCTGTCAGATGGCGATATCGTGCGTCGTCGACGATGCCATGTCGACGTGCCGGACCAAGCCGCTGGCGGCCGGCGTGATGCTCGCGGCGGAGATTCAACCCGACGTGCCTCCGGTGTGGGCGGATCCCGGCCGAACGCGCCAGGTACTCATCAACCTGATCGACAACGCGATCAAGTTCACGCCGGCGGGCGGCACCGTCAGTGTCCGGGTGCAGATTGCGGATGATCCCGATTTCGTGTGCGTATCCGTCGCCGACACGGGCTGCGGAATCAGCATGGAAAATCGCGATCGTGTCTTCGAGAGGCTGTTCCAGGAGCGGGGTGGACCGGAAGCCAGCCGCACGGGATTGGGACTCGGGCTGTTCATCTCGAAAGAGCTGGTCACGCTCCAGGGGGGCCGCATATGGATCGAGAGCGCGGCCGATCGTGGGTCGACCTTCATGTTTACCATTCCCGTGTTTTCGGTGCGGCAGATTCTTGCGCCGGTTCTGAGTGCGCGGCACCTGGAAGCGGGAACCGTCACGGTGATCACGGTGGAGACGTTTCCGGGGGATGAAACTGCCGAGGCGAAGGCTCAGAGGCTGCGAGAGACCCGCAGGCTGCTGAACGCGAGCGTCATCGGAGGCCAGGATGTGGTGCTGCCCCGGATGTTCGGTCCGGCATCGTCGGAACCGTTCTTCATGGTGGTGAGCACCGACGAGGCCGGAGATGAAACGATCCTGCGCAGCATTCAGGAGCAGCTGGCGCGTGCGCCTTTAGCGAGCGTGAGACGGGCACCGATCGTCTCGAAGACCCTGATCGCGTATCCGAAGCCCGCGGAATGTGGCCTCGGGAAGTCGGTCACGCACCTGGTCACGTGCCTCACGGAGCTGGTGACGCGTGGAGGCTGGGGAGCGGTGCCGGGTGTTGAGTGCGCCGGTGCCTCGTCGGCGTCCTCCTTGACGGCGAGCCAGGGCGTCATCTCGCGGTAGAACTGGGGAACAATGCCGACTGACCGCGACAGTTCCGAAGCGGCTCGCGGCGCCACGGACGTCCAGCAAGCAGAAGCGCTCCTGAAAACGGGCGCGCTGCAGCGGGCGATCTTCAACAGCGCCAACTTCTCGAGCATCGCCACCGACACGAAAGGCGTCATTCAGATCTTCAACGTCGGCGCCGAGCGGATGTTGGGCTACGCCGCCGCCGACGTGGTGAACAGGATCACGCCCGCCGACATGTCCGACCCGCAGGAACTGATCGAGCGGGCCAGCGCGCTGAGCCTCGAATTCGGCATCACCATCGCGCCCGGGTTCGACGCCATGGTCTTCAAGGCCTCGCGCGGCATTGAGGATATCTACGAACACACGAAAGTTCGCAAGGACGGGAGTCGGTTGGCCATCGTGGTCTCGGTGACCGCGCTGCGCGACGCGCAGGACACCATCATCGGATATCTGCTGATCGGCACCGACAACACCGCGCGCAAGCGGGCGGAAGAATCGCTGCTCAAGGCCGGTGCGTTGCAGCGCGCGATCTTCAATAGCGCCAACTTCTCGAGCATCGCCACCGATGCGAGAGGCGTCATCCAAATCTTCAACGTCGGCGCCGAGCGGATGCTCGGGTATGCGGCCGCTGACGTGGTGAACACGATCACGCCGGCCGACATTTCCGACCCGCAGGAAGTGATCGCCCGCGCTCAGGCACTCAGCATCGAGATCGGCACGCCGATCACGCCCGGGTTCGAGGCGCTGGTCTTCAAGGCCTCGCGCGGGATCGAAGACATCTACGGGCTGACCTACATCCGCAAGGACGGGAGCCGCTTCCATGCCGTGGTGTCGGTCACGGCGCTGCGCGACGCCCAGGACGCGATCATCGGCTACCTGCTGATCGGCACCGACAACACCGCACGCCTGGAGGCCGAAGAGGAGCGGACGAAACTCGATCAGCGGCTGCGCGACCAGCAGTTCTACACGCGCTCGCTCCTCGAATCCAATATCGACGCCCTGATGGCCACCGACCCGCGCGGCATCATCACCGACGTCAACAAGCAGATGGAAGCGTTGACCGAGTGCACCCGGGACGAGCTGATCGGAGCGCCGTTCAAGAACTTCTTCACGGAGCCGGGTCGGGCCGAGACGGCGATCAAGCGGGTGCTCATCGAAGGCCGCGTCACCAACTACGAGCTCACGGCGCTGGCCAGGAGCGGCCGGCTCACCGTCGTGTCCTACAACGCCACCACCCTCTACGACCGCGACCGGCGGCTGCAGGGCGTGTTCGCCGCGGCGCGCGACATGACGGACCTGAAGCGCTTCGAGAGCACGGTGCGGCAGAACGAGGTTCAACGCGAGCGCGACGCCGAGCACGCGAAGGAACTCGCCACGGCGAACGAGGAACTGGAAGCGTTCAGTTACTCGGTCTCGCACGACCTCCGCGCGCCGTTGCGGCACATCCATGGTTACGTCGAGATGCTGCGAGGAGCCACGGCCGGCCAACTGTCGGACAAGGCGACGCACTACTTGAAGACCATTGCCGATGCGAGTGCGGAGATGGCCGAGCTCATTGACGATCTGCTGGCCTTCTCGCGCGTCGGCCGGGCGGAAATGGGGCTGGCCGCGGTCGATCTGGGCGAGGTGGTCCAGGACGTCATCCGGGGGTTGGAAATGGCCCTCAAGGGGCGCGCCATCGTTTGGACGATCACTGAACTGCCGCGGGTCGTCGGGGACGGGCCACTGCTCAAGCAGGTGCTGGCCAATCTCATCGACAATGCCATCAAGTACAGCCGCTCCCGTGAGCCGGCCACGATTGAGATCGGGTGCGCCGGCGAAGAAGAGGGTCGTGCCGTGCTGTTCGTGCGGGACAACGGCGTCGGCTTCGAGATGCAGTACGCCCACAAGCTGTTTGGAGTCTTCCAGCGGCTGCATCGGGCCGAGGAGTTCGAAGGTACCGGGATTGGTCTGGCCACGGCGCGGCGGATCGTCAGCCGGCACGGCGGCCGAGTCTGGGCCGAAGGCGCGCTGAACGAGGGGGCCACGTTCTACTTCACGATGGCGCTCTGGCCGACTCAATAAGCTCTGAACGGAAAGACTGGAAGCATGACTTCTGTAAGAAGCATCCTCCTCGTAGAGGACAGCACTCGCGATGCGGAATTGATTCTCAACGCGCTCGAGGCGAACCAGCTCGCGAACCGGATCGTGCACGCCCGCGACGGCGCCGAAGCGCTCGATTACCTGTACCGGCGCGGCCAGTTCGCCAGTCGATCCGATGGTCAGCCTGCCTTGATACTTCTGGACCTGAAGCTGCCGAAGGTGGACGGACTGGAGGTGTTGCGTCAGGTCAAGGGTGATGCCTCTCTGAAGATGATTCCGGTGGTGATGATGACCTCGTCGCGACGGGAGCACGACCTCCTCGACAGCTACCAGCTCGGCGTGAATGCCTACGTCGTCAAACCACTGAAGTTCCAGGATTTCGTCGACGCCGTGACCCGAGTGGGCGCATTCTGGGCGGTCGTGAACGAGGTGCCGGCTCACCCCGGTGCGAGCGCTGATTCTCCGCGTCTGTCCGCGGTATCACCATAGAACGCGCTGAAGCTGAACGTCCGCGCGAACCGCACTGCGCTGCCCGGCACATCACACCGCCGACGCCGCCAATTGTCAGCAGCCCTGCCGCTCAGTCACGATGGACCATGCGTACTCGCGTGTCCCTGACTCTGGCGCTGCTCGTTCTCCTTGTGACCTCGTCGCTGCGCGCGCAGGCGCCGCCTACTGTCACGCAGATTGCGGCCTCGGGTCACATCCTCGTGCTCTACTCCGACGGTTCGGTCGTCGCACTCGGCGAGAATCGGTCGGGGCAACTGGCGCGACCCAAGAAGATTAGCGTCTTCATGCCCGCGGGACGCGTGCCGATGCCGGGCAAAGCGATCCAGATCGCCACAGGCGAAGACACATCGTTTGCGTTGCTCGAAGACGGAACGGTGTGGGCGTGGGGAACCGGGTTCAAGCGCGAGCTCGGTGTGGCCATCCAGGGCAGCGAACGTGAGACGCCGGCGCCCATCCCGGGCCTGCGCGATGTGAAGGCCATCCACGCCTCAGGGTCGATGGGCATGGCCGTGCTGACCGACGGCACGGTGCGCGCCTGGGGCGATCTTCCAGCTGTGATGGCGGGCAGCCGGGCACAATATCCCGGCGTCGCTCCACCCGTCGTCGTGCCCGGACTCGAACATGTCGCGGCGCTGACGGGAAGCGGTGCGTTCGGCTTTGCGCTCACGACGGATGGACGCGTGCTTGGGTGGGGCAGCAACACGAAAGGCTATCTGGGGCTCGGTACCATGACTCGCGAGCCGATGCCCCCGACGGAACTGCCGCTCAAGGATGTGGTCTCGATTGCCGTGGGTGCGTCCGCCACAGCCGCCGTGACCAAAGACGGGCGCGTGTGGACCTGGGGGCATAACGAGCAGGCCAATCTCGGTAACGCGCCTCGCACCGATCCGGGCGATCCCGGCCAGCCCACGCCCACACCCGTCGCCGGGATTACCGACGCTGCCGACGTGAAGGCCGGCACCTACGGTCGCCACATCATCGTGCGCCGTCGCAACAACACGCTGATTGGGTGGGGCAACAGCGACTGGGGGCAGCTTGGCGCGGGGGTGTCCGGCAGGGACCAGCCGAAGCCCACGCCGATCCGCCTGCCCGATGTCGCGGACTATTGGCTGGGCGGCAACTTCTCGTTTGCGAGAACCAAAGACGGCGGCGTCTGGTTCTGGGGCGACAGCGACGCAGCGGAGCCACTGCTCGATATCAAGGGCACACAGAAGGTGCCAGCCAGGGTACCGCCGCAGAAGCTCCTGCCCTAGCCGCAGCAGCAGCTCGAACGCCACTGGTGAGCCACGGTGCTGTTCGTCGGTCGCCACAGCGGCTACGTCACGGATAGCCCACGAGCCTCGGCGTCTTCGGCTTCCACTCCGGCGCCTCCGCCGCGCCGTCCTTGTTCGGCATGACCACCGTTGGCAGCGTCTGCCGGTCGAGGACGTCCGTCTCCTTGACGACGCCGTTCTTGAACAGCAGGAACGCCGTCAACGCGTACACCTCGTCCGGCTTGAGTGAACCCTCGCGGCCGAGCGGCATGCCGCGGTTGATGTAGTCCCAGACGACGGTCGCGTACGGTGCATGTAGAGCGATCACCGTGGCGTCGCGAATGCACGGCACCAGGCACGGGATGGAGTTCATCGGTCCCGACTGGTCGGCGCGTTTGATTAGAATCGGCGCGCGACTGCCCGAGCCCTGTGCCCCGTGGCACCCCGCACAGCCTTTCTGCACATAGAGCCGAGCGCCTTCGACCGCGGACCCGTGTCCCTCTGGCAGCTCCCTGCCCGTCGGGCTGATCGCAATGTCCCAGGCGCGCTCTTCTTCAGCCGTGGGCCGGTGTCCCACTCCGTAGGTCGGCGACTGCGCCGCAAGCTGAATGCCCAGCGCGGCGAGCACGAACGACAGCACCAGCACGTTACGCGATCGCATTGTGCACGCTCCCATCACTCGCGATGCGCCACGGTTGAATCGAGTTGTCCGTACCCGGCGGACGATAGCCAAGCGGCCTGTTGAAGTACCGCGCCACCTCCGCCGGCGTCGGCTGCCGGGTGCCGTTGGCGTCCGTGCAGCGCGACATCAGCACACACTCGCGCCCGTCCCAGGTCCAGGACAGCGCAAAACGCGTGTGCGCCATCGGATACGCCGGCGAACGGAGGTCGGCCGTCTTCCATGTCGAACCGCCATCGACCGAGACTTCGACCGTCTTCACCGCGCCGCCACCCGACCACGCCAGGCCGCTGATCTCGTAGACGCCGCGTCCCTGCAGCGCCTGTCCGCCTGACGGGAACGTGATGACCGACTTGGGACCAATCTGTTCGGTCAGCGCGGCAGCCCGCGGGTCGTTCGTGATGTGCCCGTAATCGTCGTAGGTCATGTAGTGGCGGTCCACCACCTTGATGCGCCGCAAGTACTTGATCTGATAGATGCCCTCGAAGCCCGGCACCAGGAGCCGCAGCGGAAACCCCTGCTGCGGTCGAAGTGGCTCTCCGTTCATGCCGTAGGCGACGAGGCAGTCGTCGAGGGCCTTCCCAAGCGGGATGCTCGACGCGCCTTTCACTTCTTCGGCACCCTCAGCCACGATCCACGACGCGCCAGACTGCACGCCGGCTTCCTTCAGGAGCAGCGACAGCGGCACGCCCGTCCACTCCGCACAACTGGTCAGTCCATGCGTGTCCTGCACGGTCACGTGACTGGCGCGCGCACGATTGCCATTGCACTCGATGAAATGCACGCGCGTGACGTACGGCAGCCGCCGCAGTTCGTCCATCGTGAAGATGAGCGGCCGGTCGACCATGCCGTGGATCATCAGGCGATGGGTCTGCGGATCGATCTCCGGCACGAACGACCCGCGATGCGTCGCCACGTAGAAAAGCGACGAGGGCGTGATGATGCCGAGTGCGTCCTGCAGCGGCGTGTTGACGTGAAAGGTGAGGCCGAAGTCGTCCGGCGAGTGCCGCTCCGGCACGGGGACGCGCTTCGACGTCACGAACTTGGAGCGTTCGCCGTAGGCGATGATCCCATCGGTCGCCTGATGATGGTCGTCCATGACCTGGGTCTGCGCGTGCGCAGGCGTCGCCTCAGCCGCTGCGGCGAGACCGATGAGCCCGACACTGCGCTTGAGGAACCCTCGTCGGTCGGTTGGCGGCGAATCCATGCGTACCCTCCGTGGCTGTCGTGGACATGACGCGGGAACGTGTGGCGGTGCGGTCGCGGCGGGAGAAGGCCGGATTCTAGCGCAGACCGGTTCAACGACAAGCGGATTCGCAGCTGGATGCGCGCCGCGAATCCCTCCGGTGCGTGGCGACGCCCGCGATTCGCCGACATCACGGCCGGGCTGTCATGACGGGTGTCGTGCCAGGGACGCACACGTTGAGGAAGAGCTGCGTGTCCATGCGAACGCTCGCAGACACCGCGTCAACGAGATGCCGCTGCTGAGGCACGCGGGCGTAAGATGCGAGGAGATTCTCGTTCGCAGCCCGTCTCTCACGTCCCCCGGAGGTTCCGATGCTCTACGCGGCCCCAGGCGCTCCCGGCGCCAAGCTTCAGTTCAAAACTCACTACGACAACTTCATCGGCGGCGCCTTCGTGCCGCCAGTCAAGGGGCAGTACTTCGACGTCATCACGCCCATCACCGGCAAGCCGTACACCAGGGCCGCCCGGTCCGGACCGGAAGACATCGAGAAGGCGCTTGACGCCGCACACGCCGCCGCTGATGCGTGGGGACGCACGTCGCCAGGTGAACGCTCGAACATCCTGCTGAAGATCGCCGACCGCATCGATGCAAACCTCGAGTTGCTGGCCTACGCCGAGACCGTCGACAACGGCAAGCCAATCCGCGAAACACTCAACGCTGACATTCCGCTCGCCTCGGATCACTTCCGCTACTTCGCGGGCTGCGTGCGCGCGCAGGAAGGCGGCATCAGTCAGATCGACGAGCAGACCGTCGCGTATCACTTCCAGGAACCCCTCGGGGTGGTCGGGCAGATCATCCCGTGGAACTTCCCGATATTGATGGCCGCGTGGAAGCTCGCGCCCGCACTCGGCGCCGGCAACTGCGTCGTCCTCAAACCCGCCGAGTCGACGCCGATCAGCCTGCTCATCCTCATCGAACTCGTTGCGGATCTCCTGCCGCCCGGTGTCCTCAACATCGTCAATGGCTATGGCCGCGAGGCGGGCTTCCCGCTTGCGACCAGCAAGCGCATCTCGAAGATTGCGTTCACGGGGTCGACGTCCACTGGACGCGTCATCGCGCAGGCAGCGGCGAACAACCTGATTCCTGCGACGCTGGAACTCGGCGGCAAGTCGCCGAACATCTTCTTCGCCGACATCATGGACAAGGACGACAGCTACTTCGACAAAGCCATCGAAGGTCTCGTGCTGTTCGCCTTCAACCAGGGTGAAGTGTGCACGTGTCCGTCGCGGGCGCTGGTGCAGGCGTCCATCTATGACGCGTTCATGGCGCGCTGCATCGAGCGGGTGAAAGCCATCAAGATGGGTAGCCCGCTTGATACCGAGACGATGCTGGGTGCGCAGGCGTCGAAAGAGCAGCTGACCAAGATCATGTCCTACCTCGATCTCGGCAAGCAGGAAGGCGCCAAAGTGCTCGTCGGCGGCGAACGCGCGGTGCTCGGCGGCGATCTCGCCGATGGCTACTACATTCAGCCGACCATGTTCGAAGGCCACAACAAGATGCGCATCTTCCAGGAGGAGATCTTCGGACCGGTGCTTGCCGTGACGACGTTCACCGATGAAGCCGAGGCGCTCGCCATCGCGAACGACACCCTCTACGGCCTCGGTGCCGGCGTGTGGAGCCGGAACGGCAACATCGCCTACCGGATGGGTCGTGCCATCAAGGCCGGCCGTGTCTGGACCAACTGCTACCACGCGTATCCCGCACACGCGGCGTTCGGCGGATACAAGGAATCGGGCATCGGCCGCGAGACGCACAAGGTGATGCTCGACCACTATCAGCAGACCAAGAACCTGCTCGTCAGCTACAGCGAACAGAAACTCGGATTCTTCTGAGGCTCGTGCGTCACACGACGCGCGCGATGTTGAGCGGAGGGCGGGCAGCGTCCGCCCTCCAATCAACGATGGACAACGGCATGGTTGAGAAGGTCATCGCAACAGACGCAGCGCTCGAATTGATCGCACAGTTGAAAGAGGAGCACGGCGACCTGATGTTCCATCAGTCGGGTGGCTGCTGCGACAACAGCGCCGCCAACTGCTACCTGCCAACTGATCTCACGATCGGCGCGGGCGACGTGTACCTCGGCGACATCGGCGGATGCCCGTTCTACATGAGCGTCACGCAGTACGAGTACTGGAAGCACACGCAGCTCATCATCGACGTCATCGACGGACACGGCGGCACGTTCTCGCTCGAGGGACCGCTCGGCAAAGCGTTCCACACGCGGTCTCGCGTGTTCACCGCCGATGAACTTGGCGAGCTCGGAGTGAACCCAGTCCGGGCAGCGCCCTAGCATCAGCCAGTTGACCGGCTTCGTTGCCAGTCCATCGCTTCGCGCTAGCGACGTCGGGCCGCACACCCCACGACATGGTCGTTCACCATGCCGGTCGCCTGCATGAACGCGTAGCAAATCGTGGAGCCAACGAAGGTGAAGCCGCGCTTCTTGAGCGCCTTGCTCATCGCGTCGGACTCGGGCGTGGTTGCGGCGATCCGGTCGCCGGCCCTCAGCTGATTGACGATCGGCGCGCCACCGACAAACTGCCAGATGAACGTGTCGAAACTGCCGCACTCCTTCTGGACGGCCAGGAATGCGTTCGCGTTCTTCACCGTGCCTTCGATCTTCAACCGATTGCGTACGATGCCGGCGTCATTCATGAGGGCTAGCAGCTTTGGCGCCCGGTAGCCGGCAATCTTCCTGGCGTCGAAGTTGTCGAATGCCTTTCGATACGCCTCGCGCTTGCGCAGGATCGTGATCCACGACAACCCGGCTTGTGCTCCTTCGAGAATCAACATCTCGAACAGACGCCGGTCGTCATGCAGCGGCACTCCCCACTCTTCGTCGTGATACGCAACGTAGAGCGGATCGTCACCGCACCAGCTACACCGAGTCACCATGTTCCGTCCACCGTTATGAAGACTGCGCCCACATCATGCACGCCACGTCGGCGGTGCAACGCCCCCGTGCTCCAAGAGCGGATTTCGAAAGCCGCTGTGTGAACCGAGAAGTACAAGGATACAATCCCGCGCTTCGAGACCTGACGGCTTCGCACCGCCCACAGCGACGTGAGAGGCCGACCGTTCGAATCCTGATTGCGCCGGCGCTGGCGTTTCACGCAGTGGAGTAACGATGTCTCGTCTCGCGTTTGTCATCGTGTCCTGCCTGACCGGGGCAGCGCTGCTCGTTGCCCAACGGCCAGCGCCTTCATCCGCTGCAGTGGGGGAGTGGCGCCACTACGCCGGAGACGCCGCGAGTTCGAAGTACTCGCCGCTTGCCCAGATCACACGCGACAACGTGAAGACGCTCGACGTGGCCTGGCGCTGGAGCTCGGTCGACAACGAGATCGTCAAGGGCAGTCCCGCGCGGCCAGGCGCGTACCAGGACACGCCGCTCATGGTCAACGGCGTGCTCTATACGACGAC
>Ga0209023_10001020_pt1 | contig 39393 bp, 33 predicted proteins | sample LakOneMetagenome_FD_187468 | JGI IMG/M metagenome (GOLD analysis project Ga0209023, IMG submission 187468) | Freshwater and sediment microbial communities from Lake Erie, Canada (SPAdes) (version 2) | ecosystem: Environmental > Aquatic > Freshwater > Lentic | place: Lake Erie, Canada...
CGGGCAGTAGTACTCCTCGAAGTCGTCAGAGCCGCCGACGAGCTCCGCCGTCAGCGTCACTCGTCCGGGAGCCATGACCACCTGCGGCTGAAGCCGAAGGTTGACCTTGGGTCGTTTGGCGTCGCCGTCCTTCCCCTTGTCTTTGGCCTGCGCCAGCACGAGCCCCGTTGCGGCACACAGTGCCACGACGGTCGCGGTTGCAGTGGTGATGAACGGTCGAAGTCCGGGCATTACTCCCTCGCTCGAAAAAGGACGCTGGCTGCACCGATTGTATCGGCCGTACCAGGACGGAGCAACGGCTGTTCGGGAATAATAGGCGGATGCACAGCCCGCCGCCTGCACGCTTCGTTCGACTCGGGTTGGAGACGGCACACGCGTGCGTCGGCTCCTGCCGCGCGGTGCGCGTGCCTGCGGGTCTTCGTTCGTTCAGCGTCTGGAGTTCACGATGATGGCGTTGTTGCAGTCCGTGCCGGACGGCGGCATCACGGTGAAGATCATGCCGAAGCCGTCAGACGTGGAGGGGCTGGCCGACGTGCTGATCGGCTCGCTCGGTCTGGCTGGGGCAATGATCCTGGCGGGAGTGCTGCTGGCGCTGATCTTTGCCGGCGGACTGTTCCTCTTCCGGCTGAAGTTCCGCGATCCGTATCCGTCCGCGTCCGAGCAGGGCTCGGAGACGGACGGGTATGGTGGGGGAGTGACGCGCTAGTCCTGATGCGCGACAGCGGGCGCCATCTTCAGTGACGTCTGATACTTCCGCACGCCGTCGAACAGCGCCTGCGCGATGCGCTGGCGGTAGGCAGAGCTCTTGAGCAGCTTCGCATCCTGAGGATTGGTCACGAAGGAAATCTCCGCGAGGATGCTCGGCATCGATGCGCCAATCAGCACGACGAACGGCGCCTGCTTGACGCCCAGGTCCTTGAGCGTCTTGTTCTGCGTCTTGAGCGACGCCATCATTTCCCGCTGCACGTAGGTCGCGAAGTCACGCGACTCATCCCGCTTGCTGGTCAGCGCGATCGTCTTCACGACGTCCTGCAGCGCCCCCATCGTCTGGCCTGATGTGGCATTCTCGCGCGCCGCGATGGCGGCCGCGTTCGAGTTGTTGGCAAAATTCAGGAAGTAGGTTTCGACGCCGTGCGCCGCCGGGATGTTGCTGGCGTTGGCGTGAATGGACAGGAAGAGGTCCGCGCCTTCGCGGTTCGCAATGGCGGTCCGTTCCTGCAACGCGATGAACTCGTTGTCGCGGCGCGTCATGACGACGTCGACGCCGGGCACTTTGCTGAGCAGCTTCTCGAGACGCTGCGCGACGTCGAGGACGAGTTCCGACTCGGTCACGCCGGAACTCTGCGCGCCGGGGTCATGTCCGCCGTGACCCGCGTCGATCACGATGCGCGAGACACCGAGGCCAAGCTGTCTCGCGAGCGACAGACCGCCGGCCACATTCGTCGCCGGCGCGGCGGGCGCGGCCATGCTCGGCAGGTCGGTCGAGTCCAGGGGACGCGTCGGGCGTGTCACCTCGATGGGCAGTTCGGGAATCTCGGGCACCTCTATGGCAGCGCCAACCGCGCTGACCGCCGAAACCTCCGGCACGATGCGGGACGAGGCTGACGGGAGCGTCAGCATCCACCTGCTGCGCTGCGCACGCAGTTCGGGCGTGGCGGGCGGAGCGGCAACTGTTGTCGCTGCAGTCGCAGGACGCTGCTGCTTCAAGGTGGTCGCCCAGGCCGGGCGCTCTGCGGACGCCCCACTGGTCGACGACGGAGCGTTCGGCACGGCCTCGACTACTGAGGCTGCAGGAACAACGGCAGCGGTCAGCGGGGCAGCGGCGGTTGCCGGAGCCGTCGGCCTCCTGGCGATCGTGGCAGACGTGGACCGCGGCGCGACGGCTGCTGTGGCCGAAGGCGGCCTGGGCGCGACAACTCCCGGCGGCGGCGCGGACAGGGCCGGCTTCGAACGGATGCAGTCGATGACCAGCCGGTACGGGCTGTACGCGGGGTAGACGCTGTAGCTCGCGATGCCCGCGCCTTCGAGGACGACACGCGTCGTATTGTTGGCGTGGCGACCGATGCGAATGGCCCGCACGATATCCGCGTCGTCATCGAAACGCATCGTTTGATCGACGAGCGTCTTGCTGGCGCTGGTGGTCGGCAGATCCACGAAGACGCGCGTCGGCGCGTCGAGTCGCTCGTCGTGGTACGCGACTTCGCCGTCCAGGTCGATGATGACCCGGACGACATCGGGAAGGATTGTCCGGCGAATGCCCTTCACCGTGACCAGGCTGCTGGTGGTGGCCGCGGAGGGCGAATTCGCCGGAGGCTCGTCGGGCAGCGTTGTCGTCCGGACGGCAGCCACGACCCCGCGTGAAGACGGGGTGTCGGCAGCGCGAACCGGCCGGTCGGCCAGCACTGAGCTTGCGCCCGTGCCGTTGGCCGTCAGCCACTCGATTTCGTCGGGTGCCTGTCTGGCGTAGGCACTCTCGGGATAGGTCGTGCGCAGTTGCTGGAGCAGACGCAGGGCCGCCGCGCGCTCGTGCACATCGCGGAACGACTCGAACGCGTCGCGCGACAGCATGCCCGCACGCCACAACGCGTCATCGGCGACGCCGTCGGCGGGATGGCGTCGCACGATGCCCTCGTAGTCGTTGACCACGGTGCGCACGGCCCTCAGCACGGTCACACGTGTGCCTCGGGCGGCCAGCGCCTTGCGGACCGCCGCTTCCTTGGCGGTGGCGTCGGCTATCAACCGATCCGCAGTTGGTGGCTGCGGAAACGGTCTGGCGACCTGCGCCGTCAACGCGGCGGAGCCCGCGCAGAGAAAGAGGACGGCAAGGGCCGTCGCGGTTCTGGGTCGTGAGTTCTCAGTCATCGCAGTTGTGCGTCCACTTCGTCGAAGTAGGCCTTGTCTACGAGCACTTCACGCGGTTTCCCTCCGGCCGCCGGCGATACGAGACCCTCCATCTCCATCATATCGACCAGTCGGGCCGCGCGGCTGAAACCAATGCGCAGGCGCCGCTGGAGATAGGAGATAGAGGCCTGTCCGCTCTGGACAACGATGCGAGCCGCCTCGTCGTACAGCTCGTCCTTGTCCATCTCGATCGCTTCGGCCGTCGACTTCTCCTCGGCGGTAATGCTCTCGTCGTACGTTGGCTTCCCTTGTTTTCGGAGGAAGCTGGCCAAACGTGCACTCTCCTGCTCGGAGATGTACGGTCCGTGCACGCGGGTGAACCGGGACGATGCCGGCGGCAGGAAGAGCATGTCGCCCTTGCCGAGCAGCTGTTCGGCTCCGTTGCTGTCCAGAATCGTGCGCGAGTCGATCTTCGACGACACGCGGAATGAGATGCGCGACGGCAGGTTGGCCTTGATGAGACCGGTGATGACGTCCACCGAGGGCCGCTGGGTCGCCAGAATCAGGTGGATGCCGACGGCGCGGGCCATCTGGGCGAGCCGCGCAATGGACATCTCGACTTCGCTGCTGGCCACCATCATCAGGTCGGCGAGCTCGTCGATGAGCACGATGATGAAGGGCAGCGGCTTGGCGTACTCGCCGTCTTTCGGGGTCCGCTTCTCGGCGACCGCCTGGAGCACGTTGCGGTTGTACTGCTCGATGTTGCGGACACCCTCTGCGGCGAGCGTCTTGTAGCGCTCTTCCATCTCGCGCACGGCCCAGCGCAGTGCATTGGCGGCCTGCTTCGGATCGACGACGACCGGCGTGAGCAGGTGAGGGATGTCCTCGTACATGCCCAACTCCAGGCGCTTGGGGTCGATCATGATGAGCCGCACATCGTCTGGCGTGGCGCGGTAGAGGATGCTCGTGAGCATCGAGTTGATGCCAACCGACTTGCCGGTGCCCGTGGACCCGGCGATGAGCAGGTGCGGCATCGTCGAGAGGTCGGCCATGTAGGGCTCGCCGTGAATGGTCTTGCCGAGCGCGATGGTCAGCTTCGACGTCGAACGACGATACGTATCCGACTCGAGCAGTTCGCGGAGTGAGATCTGCTCGCGCGTCTGATTCGGAATCTGGATGCCGACCGTCGACTTGCCAGGGATGCGGTCGATGAGCACCGACTCGGCCTGCATCGCGAGACAGAGGTCGTCGGCGAGACCGGTGATCTTCGAGTACTTCACGCCCGCGTCCGGCTTGAACTCGTAGGTGGTGACCACCGGACCGGGATGAATCTGCACGACCGTGCCTTCGACCGAGAACTCGCGGCACTTCTCTTCGAGCAGGCGCGCGGCTTCCATCAGCTCGCGTTCGTCGATCTTGCGTTCGGCCTTGGGCGCGTCGAGCAGCGCCATGGGCGGCAGCATGAAGTCGCCGACGCGGCGTTCTGCCGGGGCCTTGGTCGCCGGTTCCGCATCGCTCAGTGGCAGCGGCGGCGCGAGCTGGGCCATGCGGGGCTTTGGTGCCGCCGACACAGGGCGCGGCGCCGGTGCGGGCGGAATGGGCATCAGCGGAAGGTCGTCGTCGAAGTCCTTCGACTCACGCGAGTCCCGTGACTCTTTCGCGTCCCGGCTCTCCTTGACGTCCTTCACGTCTTTCACGTCGCGGCGCCGCACAACCTTCTCCCCAACGTCGGAGATTGCTTTCGCCTGCGTGGGATCGAGTGCGGCTTTCTTCGTGTGCTTGGCAATGACGTCGCGGCGCTGCTTGTCGCGCTGCCGCTCTTCGCGCCACTGCTGAAAGCTCGTGACCGCTTCGCTGCCGCGATTCACGCCAGCGCCAAAGAGCCAGGCGGAGGCGCGGCCAAACGAGAACTGCGTGGAGACAATCGTGGCGAGTACGGCGAGCGCTAGCAGCACGATGATCGAACCCGTGCGGTTCAGATACTCGAGCATCTCGGCAGAGATCCACTCACCGAGATAGCCGCCCGTGCGGAACGGTTTGCCGGCGAGCTCGATGGTGCCAAACGCCATGCTCAGAATCGTGCCGATGCACACGAAGAGCAGGGTGCCGCCAAACGCCTTGGTGCCGACGGCGTCCACCTTGCGGCACCAGAAGTAGTTCCAGCCGACGACGACGAGGACGAGCGGAATGATGTACGCCGCGTAGCCCGCCAGCTGGAACGACAGCTCGGACAGGAACGCGCCCACACGTCCGGCGAAGTTCACCGGCGCCTGGTGCGAACCCGCGGTGAAGTACCACGGCGAGTCGGTTGGCGAGTAGCTCGCGAGTGACACGAGCCAGAACAGCGCGGTCGCAAACAGCGCCACGCCGACAAACTCGCTCACCCGACGGGAAATGCTCGATCCCTTCACGATCTCAAATCTCCATGATGACCGGCAGCACGAAGGGCCGCCGGCCGGAGCGCTTGCGTAGGAACCGCCGCAGTTCGACCCGCAGTTTTTCCTTGATGATTCCCTGGTCGGTGCGCTCTTCGAGGCTGGCCTGGCCAAACGCCTCGGTCAGCAGGCGAACGCCGTCGGCCAGCAGCGCCTCGCTGTCTTCCATGACGAAGCCGCGCGTGATGATTTCCGGCGCGCCTTCGAGCGCCCCCGTCTGCTTGTTGATGGCAACCACCGGCACAACCAGACCGTCCTCGGCAAGATGACGCCGGTCGCGCAGCACTTCGTCGCCGACTTCGCCCGAACGCGTGCCGTCGATGAGGATGCGGCCGACAGGCGCCTTGCCCGCGATGCGCGCGCCCTTCTCGTCGATCGCGACGACGTCGCCGTTTTCAATCAGCAGGGTCTCCGGCTTCGGTTCGCGTCCCGCGAACACGCGGCGTGCCACGCGTGCGTGATACGACAGCTGGCGGTACTCGCCGTGCACCGGGATGAAATAGCGCGGCTGCACGAGCGAGAGCACCAGCTTCAGTTCCTCTTCGCTGGCGTGACCCGACACGTGCACGTGCTTGGCGCCTTCGTGGATGACGTGCGTGCCGCGTCGCGCGAGATGGTTCATCACGCGGCCGATCGCTTTCTCGTTGCCCGGAATGGACCGCGCCGAGATGACCACCGTATCGTCTTCGCTCAACTTGACGTAGCGGTGATCGTCGACCGCAATGCGCGACAAGGCCGACATCGGCTCGCCCTGCGAACCGGTGGTCAGACACAGCACGTCCTGAGCGGGGTAGTTCGCCACGTCGGCATCGCGAATCTGCATGCCCGCCGGTATGCGGAGGTATCCGAGTCGCTGCGCAATCTGCGAGTTCTCGACCATGCCGCGGCCGACGAACGCCACCTTGCGGTCGAACTGCGCCGCAAGGTCCACGACGATCTGCATGCGGTAGATGCTCGACGAGAACGCCGAGACAATCAGCCGGCCGCGCGCGCTCGTGAAGATCTCCTCGAAGGCTTCGATGACGTCGGTTTCCGACCCCGTGAAGCCGCGCCTATCCACATTCGTGCTGTCGGCCAGCAGCGCCAGCACGCCCTGCGAGCCAAGTTCGGCGAAGCGGTGCAGGTCGAAATGCTCGCCGTCGAGCGGCGTCTGGTCGATCTTGAAGTCGCCCGTGTGCACGATGACGCCGAGCGGCGTCGTGATGGCCAGCGCCACGCAGTCGGGCATGCTGTGCGTGACGCGGATGAACTCAATCTCGAAGGGACCGATGGTGACGCGGTCCTTCGGACGCACCGGGTGCAGCATCGACGTGCTCAGCCCGTGCTCTTTGAGCTTCGGTTCGACGAGTGCCAGCGTGAACGGCGTGCCGTACACAGGGCCATCGATGCAGGGCAGCACGTGCGGCACACCGCCAATGTGATCCTCATGGCCGTGCGTCAACACGAGGGCGGCGGCGCCGCCCCGTTGTTGCAAATAGGTCAGGTCCGGAATGATCCGGTCTACGCCGAGCAATTCGGGGTCGGGGAACATGACTCCGGCATCGATCACGATGGTCGTCTCACCCCAAGTGAGCGCCAGCATGTTCATGCCGAATTCGCCGAGACCGCCGAGCGGAACAATTTCCAGCATGCGAAATCGCAAACCTACGCACCGACAGCCAGGCCGACCCGGGAGGGACGCTCGAAGCCGACGGGAGCCGCATCGGCGGCTCGAGCAGGCCGCTGGGTGCGCCTGCGAATCAAGGGGCGGGTTAAACCGACAAAATGCGTCGGGAGAACAAGATAGGTCGGACTATAGCACAGCGGATCGCGCAGTACCAGCCCCTTGTTCTAGCTGTGCAGTTTTGTGTAGACCTCGGCGATCCTGCAGAGCTCCGGGATGCTCAACGTCTCGGGTCTGAGGTGGCCGTCGATTCCCGCGTCGGCAAGCACCTGAGCGGCTGCCGAGGCGGAGATGCCGACCGCCTGGAGGGCATTGTTGAGCGTCTTTCGGCGCTGTGAGAACACGGCCGCCGTGACCCGGGCCAGCCCGGTCTCATCGCCGATCGCCGGAGCAGGCGGGTGGAACCGCAGACGCACGACCGTGGACTGCACCTTCGGGGCAGGGCGGAATGCGCCGGGCGGCAGATTCAACAGTCGGCTGACCGATGCCCGGTGGCCGATGAGGACGCTCAGCACGCCGAATTCGCCTGTGCCCGGCGACGCCAGCAACCGGTCCGCCACCTCACGTTGCAGCATCAGCGTGGCATCGGTGATTGGCAGGCCGTGACGTGCCAGGTCAACGAGCCGGAACATGATCGGTGACGCCACGTTGTAGGGCAGGTTGCCCGCTACTCGCCATGACGCCGCCGCTGGAGCGGCCTCACGGAGGGCCGCCTCGAGGCGATCCTGCGGCAACGCGAGGAAGTCTCCCTGCGTCACGTGCACGCGGGGCAGACCCTCTTGTCGGAGGCTCTCGGCCAGGTCGCGGTCCAACTCGCAGGCGACGAGCGCCGCGCTGCGGGCCGCCAGCGGCCGCGTGATGGCACCCGGACCAGGGCCAATCTCGATGAAGTGGTCTTCTGCCTTCGGCGCAATTGCCGCCACCACTTTCTCGGCCCACACGGGTTCCAGGAAGTGCTGCCCGAATCGTTTGCGCGCGCGCGGCTTGCCGCTCGGCGTCCGGCGGTCGAACGGGCCAGCTCGCTCAGTCCTCATGCGAGTGCCCATGCCCATGTCGGTGCCAGTACTCGTCCTCGATGCGTTCGATCTCGTCCTCGCTCATGCCGAAGTAGTGGCCGATCTCGTGGATGAGCGTCTCGCCAATCGAGCAGATCAAGTCGTCCTCATCCTCTGCTTCGAGTTCGTGTGACGACTGGAACAGGATGATGCGGTCAGGCAGGTTGTTGCCACGGTCCCACTGTCGTTCGGTCAACGGCGTCCCGACGTACAGGCCAAACAACGTATCGTCGGGACCAGCCCCCATCTCCTCGAGCAGATCGGCGTCGGGCTCGTCCTCGACGACAATCGCAATGTTCTGCATCGCGTCGCGAAAGCGCTTGGGAATGGTCTTCAGCGCGCTGGTGACGGCTGCCTCGAATTCAGCCTGCGTCACGAGCGGGGTTTTCGACTCGAGGAGCCGCGAACCAGGCGAGCACCTGCGGCGCCCTTAGCGGGTGTTGCGGGCTTGCTTGAACCGGCACGGCGCGAAGCGCCAGCTACTGGCTTGTCCGGCGCGGTCTTTGCGCGGTTGGCGCCAGCCGCAGACCCCTTCGCGCTTCGCTGGCGCGACGTTGCGCTGCCGGCGTCGCTAGCGGTTGCACCTGTCTTTCGCGGCTGCGCGCCTGCTGCGTCCTGCTTCCTCGCATCGGTCGTCGCGCCCGTCCGGAAGTAGTCACACGCGTCCTGCACCAGGCAGATGTTGCACAGCGGTTTGGGCTTGCAGACCCGACGACCGTGAAGGATGAGACAGTCGGACGCACGGGTCCATCGCTCCGCCGGCACCGCCGCGCAAAGCTGTGCCTCGACTTTCACCGCGTCCTCACCCTCGGCAAGACCGATGCGGTTGGCGACCCGTAGCACGTGCCTGTCTACCGGAAGACCGGGCACTCCGAGGGCGTGCCCGAGCACGACGTTCGCCGTCTTGCGTCCCACACCCGGCAGCGCCGTGAGCGCGTCCATATCGGCCGGCACCTGTCCGTGATGCTGCTCCATCAGCGCCTGGGCCATGCCGATGAGCGAGCGCGACTTGGCGCGGAAGAATCCCGTCGAGTGAATCTGCGGTTCGAGTTCCTCGGGCGTGGCACGCGCCAGCGCGGCGGCATCGGGATACCGCTTGAAGAGGGCAGGCGTGACCATGTTCACGCGCTGATCGGTCGACTGCGCGGAGAGAATCGTGGCGGTCAGCAACTCGAACGCATTCGTGAAATGCAGCTCGGTATCTGCGCCAGGATGCTGCTCGTCGAGCGCGTCGAAGATGGCTACGGCGTCCTTGGGTGACTTCATCGCAGGGAGTTCACGGTGTGCGTGCCGCAGCGCCGTGCGCACGGTCTGGTGCGCAGGCGCTGCCACTCGCGTCAGTGGATGGGACCGCCCTTGTTCCAGCCCACGTTGCTGTAGGACTCGGAGTAGACGCGCATGTGTTCCTGCAGGGCCCCAATGAGATTGGGGATGAACTGCACCGGAACCACAATGCGCGCGCGCACCGGAGCCTTGACGACGTGCTCGGTCTGCGCGTCGCGAATCTCCTTGTCCGACAGTGGCATCACCTCACAAAAGGTGAGGGTGAAGTCGAACGGCGTGTGAGCAATCGAGCAGAAGTTGGCGTAGATACGCGGCTGCGTCTCGTTCCCGTCTTCTGCTGGAACAATCGTGAAGTTGATCTGTGCGGGCTGATCGGCCATCCACAGATCCTAATACTTCCGCATCACTCCCACGACGACTCCCTGGACCTGCACCTGGTCAGGATCGGCGTAAATCGGCTGCATCGTCGCATTGGCCGGCTGCAGGCGGATTCGACCGTTGTCGCGATAGAACTTCTTGAGCGTGACGTCGGTGCCGCGGAGCAGGGCAATGACCATCTCGCCGTTGTCGGCCGTCTTGCGGTCTTCGACAACCACGAAGTCTCCGTCGCGAATCTGCTCGTCGATCATCGAGTCGCCGCGGACGCGCAGCACATAGGTGTCGCGCTTGCCGGCGAAGTCTTCCGGCACCGCAATGGTCTCGTTCGACGCCACTGCCTCGATCGGGATACCGGCGGCCACGTATCCGAGCAGGGGGAGTTCGACGGCACGGCCGCCCCCGCGCGCCGGCACCATCTCGACCGAACGGCTTCGGTTCCAGGCTCGCTTGATGAAGCCCTTCTCCTGCAGGTTCGTGAGGTGCTTGTGCACCGTGGCCAGCGAAGAAAGGCCGAACCGCTTGCCAATTTCCTCGAGACTTGGGGCGTACCCGTGCTTCTGGATGAATTCGTTGAGGTAATCGAAGATTTCGCGTTGTCGTTTCGTGAGCGGGAGCATTCGGGCTGCACCTCCTGCGTTGGGCGCCATCCTATGCAAAAGAAAGGCGAAGGTCAAGAACCCCGTCTGTCTACCGCCGCAAGATTCGCTAGCATGCCTCAGCGTGCGTATCCCGATCGTTGTCCCTTCTGTCCAGTCGAAGCCCTTTGACGTCGTCACGGTTGGCCTCAACAGCCTCGATCTGGTTGCTGTCGTCGACGCCTTTCCCGCCAGCAACACCAAACAGCGGCTTGCGTCGTTCCAGCATCTGCCCGGCGGACAGATGGCCACCGCGGCGGCCGTCTGCGCGCGACTCGGGTGGCGGGCTCGCTACATCGGCAGCTTCGGAGACGACGACCTGGCGCGCGCCGGGCGTGAGAGCCTCGTGGCTGAAGGTGTCGATGTGGACGCCGCTTGGAACGTGCCCGGAGCCACCAGCCAGTTTGCCGTCGTCATCGTCGATTCGCGCACGGGAGAGCGGACCGTGCTCTGGAACCGTCACGTCGGCCTCGCAATGCGCGCCGAGCAGATCGACCCGGCGGCCGCGTCATCGGGCCGGATGTTGATCGTCGATTGCCACGAGACGGCGGCGGCCATCGCCGCGGCCCGGCATGCCCGCGCGGCCGGCATCCCGACCGTGGTCGACATCGAGCGCGTACGAGACGGCGTGCCAGACCTGCTGCGTCTCATCGACGTCGTCATCGCGGCCGAAGCCTTCCCCGCGGCGCTCACCGGCTACGGCGACCCGGGGCGTGCGCTCGCCGCCATTGCGAGCGAATATCACTCGCCGATCGTCGCGGTCACGCTCGGCGAGGAGGGCAGTCTCGCGCTGTGCGCGGGCCGTGAGATTCGCACACCTGCGTTCGCCGTGACCTGCGTCGACTCCACGGGCGCAGGCGACGCGTTTCACGGCGGCTTCGTCGCGGCATGCCTGCGCGATCCGGAGACGTCGGTCGAGGATGCGATGCGCTACGCGAATGCCGTCGCCGCACTCAACTGCCGTGCGCTCGGCGCGCGCGGCGGCATGCCGACGGCTGTTGAAGTGGACGCGCTGCTGATGGCCGGTGCCAGGGCGTAGTGCTAGGCTCATAGTCACGTGACCGACCAGCAGACTGTCGAAGATCTTCTCGCACGACTCGAGCGTGAGCGGCTCGACGCCGACCGGTTGTACAACGCGGCGCTCACCGCGCTTGACCTGGCGCTGCAGTCGACGCCGTCGCTCCCCGCGTTGCCGCGCATCTACGACGCCTCGCGGCTGCCGGATGTGAATGCGTCGTGGAAGACGTTACCGGACGGCGCGCCTACCTTCGACTCGTCGTTCAAGGGACGTCTCGGTCGGCTCATCTGGCGTCTTGTCGGACCCGCACTCGAACAGCAGCAGCAATTCAACAGCGCCGTTGCCGATCATTTGAACCGTAATGTCGCGGCGCACGAGGAGACGCACACGGCGCTCGTCTCGCTCGTCGAATCGACGCGACGGGAGTTCGAGGCCCTGGTGCGATTCGAATCGCTCCTGGTGCAGTACCTGCAGACCATTACCGCGTACGTCGACACGAAGGACCGCGCGAGTGGCGGCGCCGAAATCCGACAGCGTCTGGCGTTGACCGAGCAGCGCCTGCTCGCGATGAAGCGCGACGTGGACGCCGATCGAACCGCGCGAACATCGCCCGTCGCATCATCCGAGGCGGCGGCCGCAACGTCTGCCGCGGACGCACGTCGGGAGACGACGGCGCATGCTGCCGGCAACCTTTTTACCGGCGCTGTCGACTCGGTCACGTACGTCTCCTTCGAGGATCAGTTCCGGGGCGCGCAGTCCGAGATCCGCAGACGGGTCGAGGATTACGTTCCGATTTTTGCCGGGGCATCGAACGTGCTCGACGTTGGATGCGGTCGCGGCGAACTGCTGCACGCGCTTCGCGAGCAACGCATCAGCGCGCGCGGCGTGGACGTCAGCCCTGCAATGGTCGACATCTGTCGCGGACGTGGCTTCGATGTCGAGCTCGGCGACGCGCTGTCGTTCGTCGCGAAGCAGCGCGACGGGAGTGCCGGCGGGTTGGTGGCCATTCAGGTCGTCGAGCACTTCACGCCGGAGTACCTCACGCGCTTTCTCGAAGCGGCGTATCACGCCCTGTCCCCAGGCGCTGCACTGGTGCTGGAGACGATTAACCCCGCCTGCTGGATGGCGTTCTTCGAAACCTACATGCGCGACCTGACGCACAAGCAGCCGCTGCATCCGGATACGCTGCGTCACCTGGTCGCGTCGAGCGGGTTTTCGAGCGTGGACGTGCAGTTTCGCGCGCCGGTGTCCGATGACGACAGGCTCATCAGCGTCGATCGTCCGGACGATGCGATTCCGGCGAGCCTTCGTCCTGTGGTGGACGCTCTCAACGACCACGCGCACAAGCTCAATCGGCGATTGTTCTCATCGATGGACTACGTGGTCATTGCCAGGCGGTAGCTCGCGTGTCAGACGGCGGCCGCGCCGCCGCGTGCCGCTGAGCGCTCGGCCAACCTCGCGCCGTCATCGCCGGCCGGCATCGACATGTAACCAATCGCCCCAGGCGCGGTCTAAGACGGAAAAGGCATGTCTTTGCCATTCTCTTTGACGCTGACCGGCTATGCAGCCACAGACTGGGACGTGACGGTCGTGAGACAGAGCGCCTCCGAGGCGCCCGACCCCAACCTGCACGCACTCGATGAGCCTGGACTGGTGACCGCATGCCTCGAGCAGCGGCCCGGCGCGTTCGATGTCATCGTCGAACGTCATCAGCGGGCGGTCTACCAGATCTGCTACCGCTTCATGGGTAACCATGAGGACGCGAGCGACTTGTCACAGGACGTGTTCCTGCGCGCGTATCGTGGGCTTGCCAATTTCAAGGGGCAGTCGGCGCTCGGCACCTGGCTGCACCGCATTGCCGTGAACACCTGTCTCAACCGCATCGCGCTGAAGACACCGAAGGTCGAATCGTACGAAGACCGGCAGTTCGTCGACACGCGGTCCGAATCTGCGTCCGAACGGCTGCTGCGCGATGAGCGCGCCGCGAATGTGCGCGCCGCCGTGGCCAAACTGCCACCGAAACAGCGCGCGGCGCTGATTCTGCGCACCTATCAGGAGATGTCGCATCAGGACATCGCGGAGTCGCTCGGCACGTCGGTCGGGGCAGTCAAGGCCAACGTGTTTCACGCGCTGCAGAATCTGAAGAAGCTGCTGACGGAGCGGCAGTCATGAGCCACCTGTCTGCCGAGACGTTCGTCGACGTGCTGGACGGCACGCTAGGGGAGTCTGACCTGCCGCATCTGCAGACGTGCGCCGAATGCCGCGCACAACTTGCGGAACTGCGGCAGACGATGGCGATGGCGGCGGAGGCCGATGTGCCCGAGCCCTCACCACTCTTCTGGCAGCACATGGCTGCGCGTGTGCGTGAGAGCGTGGCGGCGGAACCTGTGCCGGGTGCGGCATCCGGTCTCATCGCTCGCCTTCTGCCAGCGGGGTTCTCGTGGTGGGGGATGGGTGGTCTGGTGGGCGTCGCGGCCGCTGCGTTGCTGGTCGTGGTGGTGCAGACGCCGCGTGGCAGCATGACACCGGCTGACACTCCGGCACCCGCGCAGGTCCTGAACACGGGCGACGCAGAGCCAATTGAGGCGGCCCCTGCCTTCGAGTCGGACGAGACGCTGACGTTCGTGACCGATCTTGCGAGCGGTGTGGATTGGGACGCCTCGGCAGACAGCGGGCTCGCGTCGTCGGTCGGCATCGAGCGCTCGGTGGCGACGCTGAATGCCGACGAGCGCGCTGAACTTGGACGGCTGTTGACTGACGCCCTGCGAGGCGGAGCGTAGCGTGGAGCCCGGCATGATGAATTACAACAACGCGGGACACCGCATGACCCGGCGGCTGTGCGTCCTCGCGCTGGCAGGTTTCCTCGCGTCTGTGGCCTCGCTCCAGGCGCAGGACCGCGCACCGCGCCGTGCGCTGCCACAGGCCGACGGCGTTTCGCCTGGCGAAATTCAGCGGCTCTTCGACGCCTACGTCGTCATGCAGGCGCAACAGGAATTGCAACTGTCGGACGAGCAGTATCCGAAATTCCTCGCGCGTGTGAAGGCGCTGCAAGCAGTACGGCAGAAGAACGTGGCTGAACGCGGCCGCATCCTGCAGGAGTTGCGTCGGTTCAACGCGGCGCCGGTGCTGGACGAGGCTCAGGTGCGGACGCGTCTCAAGGCACTGTCCGACCTGGACGACCGTGCGGTCAGCGAGGTGCGTGATGCCCTTGCCGGCATCGACCAGGTGCTGGACCTGCGTCAGCAGATGCGCTTCCGTCTGTTCGAGGATCAGATGGAACGTCGCAAGGTCGACCTGCTGATGCGCGCGCGTCAGGCCAACCGTCAGCGCAACGCACCCTGAAGGGCCGTAGTACACTTCGGAGCATCGAGCTCGTGAAGTGTCTCCTGCCGTGAGCGACGCTCTCGCTACTCCACTGCAATTCCTCAAAGGTGTCGGCCCCAAGCGCGCATCCGATTTGGCGCGCGTCGGTCTGCACACCATTGAAGATCTGCTGTTCCGGTTTCCGCTTCGCTACGAAGACCGCAGCCAGCGGCTGCCGATCGCTTCCGTACGTCCCGGCGCGCGCGTCAGTGTGACCGGACGCGTCGTGCACACGGCGCTGCGGACCACGCGGCGGCCGGGCTTCAAGATCTTCGAGGTGATTGTCAGCGACGACTCGGGCAGCCTTCTCGTCAACTGGTTGAACCAGCCGTATCTGCGGGACGTGTTCAAGGCCGGACAGCACGTCGTCCTCTTCGGGACCGCGGAGATGCGTGGGCACGGCGGACTCCAGCTCACGAATCCCGATCACGAGATCCTCGACGATGAAGAGGGAGAGACGATCCATACGGGTCGGATCGTGCCGGTCTACGAGAAGGCCGGCACTGTCACACCCAAGATGCAGCGGCGGTTCGTGCACGACGCGCTGCAGACGCTGACGGCCGACATTCCCGACCCGATCCCCGAGGGACTGCGGCTGCGCGAGCAACTGCCGGCGCGCCTGGCCGCCTTGAATGCCACGCACTTTCCGCCAGCCGACGCCGTCGTCGAGCAGTTGAACACGTTCGCGACCCCGGCGCAGCGACGGCTGATCTTCGAGGAAGCGTTCCTGTTCCAGATGGGCGTGATGGCACGGCGCCGGGCGGCGATGGCCGAGCCCAAGGCCGGCACCATTCGCGTGGACGATCACATTCGCGACTCGGCGCGCCAGGTGCTGCCGTTCCGACTCACCGCCGGCCAGCGCACGGCGCTCAAGGAGATCGTCGACGACCTGCAGCGTGCGCATCCGATGAACCGCCTGCTTCAAGGCGACGTCGGTGCCGGCAAGACCATCGTGGCGCTGCTGGCTGCCGTTGTCGCCATGGAGAACGGTCTGCAGGTCGCCTTCATGGCGCCGACCGAGATTCTGGCCGAACAACACTTCGCGACGATCGCACGCCTGCTGGCGGCGTCACGCTTTCGCAGCGCGTTGTTGACCGGATCGGCCGGTGCCGCGTCGCGTCGGGAGATTCTCGCGGCGGTTCAGTCCGGGGCCGTGCACCTCGTCGTCGGCACGCATGCGCTCGTGCAGGGCGATGTGCAGTTCCATCGTCTCGGACTGGTGGTCATCGACGAGCAGCATCGCTTCGGCGTCATGCAGCGCGCGACGCTGCGGTCCAAAGGTCTTCACCCGGATGCGCTCGTGATGACGGCGACGCCCATTCCGCGGACGTTGGCCCTGACGCTCTACGGCGACCTGGACGTGTCGAACTTGCGCGATCGTCCGCCAGGTCGACTCCCGATCAAGACCGTGATGATGTCGGATGCGCGTCATGCCGAGGTCCACGAAGTCGTGCGGCGCGAACTGCAGGCTGGACGCCAGGCGTACATCATCTATCCGCTCGTCGAGGAGTCGGAGAAGATCGACGTCAAGGCAGCAACCGAGATGGCCGACACGCTCGCGCAGGAGGTGTTTCCCGAGTTCACCGTGGGCCTGCTGCACGGACGCATGAAAGCGGACGCCAAGGACCGCGTGATGAAGGCGTTCGCTGCTGGCAGCCTGCACGTGCTTGTGTCGACGACGGTGGTGGAAGTAGGCATCGATGTGCCCAACGCCACGGTCATGGTCGTGGAGCATGCCGAGCGGTTCGGTCTGTCCCAGTTGCATCAGCTGCGAGGGCGCGTCGGACGCAGTTCGTTTCCGTCCACCTGTCTGCTGGTCTATCAATCGCCGATGTCGCAGGATGCGAAGGAGCGACTCACTGCGATGGTCGAGACCAACGACGGCTTCGAGATCGCGGAACGGGATCTGGCGCTGCGCGGTGCAGGCGACTTCTTCGGCACGCGCCAGGCCGGCATGCCGACGTTTCGCCTGATTGATCTTGTTCGCGATCGGCCGTTGCTCGACCTCGCGCAACGCGAGGCAGAGCGCTGGTTCAGCGAGGCCGCTCCTGATGCGGCCGGTGTCGCGGGCGTGCTGCGCTCGTGGTCAGCGCGCTTCAAGCTGATGGACGTTGGGTAAGACCGTGACGATGAGATTCCCGTGCGTGTGATCGCTGGCGTCCACAAAGGCCGGATACTCGAGACGCCGACGTGGGACGGGCTCCGACCGACGTCCGACCGGCTGCGCGAGACACTCTTCAACGTGCTTGCGCCTCGAGTGGCAGATGCGCGCGTCCTGGACGTCTACGCAGGCACTGGCGCGCTTGGCATCGAAGCCCTCAGCCGGGGAGCCGCGCACGTGACGTTCGTGGAGGCCGACCGACGCGCCCAGGCGCTCATCGAGGCGAACCTCGGTCGCTGCCGGATTGAAAGTGGCTATGCTATTATCCGCGCGCCTGCCGGACGGGCTTTCGAGACGCTTCGGCGTTCGGCGTCGTTCACCGCATTCGATATCGTGCTGCTCGACCCGCCGTACGAGATGCCGGCAGATGTGGCGCTGGCCGGCGTCGACTCCCTGGTTGCGAAAGACGGCGTCATCGTGCTCGAGCACGCGAAGCGAACCGTCGTGCCCTCAGAGATCGACAGTCTTGTCTGCACGCGACGCCTCGTCTCCGGAGACAGCGCCCTGGCTTTTTACGCATGCCGACCCTAGCCGTCTATCCTGGTTCGTTCGACCCGCTCACCAACGGGCACGTCGATATCATCACGCGCGGTGCGCGCCTGTTCGACCGCATCGTCGTGGCCATTCTGATCAACTCCGAGAAGTCGCCGTTGTTCACCATGGACGAGCGCGTGGAGATTGCCCGCGAGGTGTTCAAGGACATGCCGAACGTGGAGGTGGACACCTTCGACGGCTTGCTCGTGGACTACGTCACCCGACGAGGCGCACAGGCCATCGTGCGGGGCTTGCGGGCCGTGTCGGACTTCGAGTTCGAGTTTCAGATGGCCCTGATGAACCGCCGCCTGAATGGTAGGATTGAGACGATTTTCCTGATGCCCGCCGAGCAGTACACCTACACCAGCTCACGGCTCATCAAGGAAGTCTGCAGGCTGGGTGGTCAGGTGCACGGCCTGGTGCCCGAGATGGTCGAAGAACGCCTCCGCCGCAAGCTCGCCGCTCGCGCGCGCTGATCCCAATGGTTCATTGCTGACGTATGTCGAAGGTCGTCGCCATTATCGGCGCATCGAACAATCGACAGAAGTTCGGTAATAGGGCCGTTCGTGCGTTCCGTCGGGCGGGGTACGAAGTTGTGCCTATCCATCCGACCGAATCGACCATCGAAGGACTGACGGCCTATCGGTCTGTGCTCGACGTGCCGGGCACCATCGACATGGCCTCGTTCTACGTGCCGCCGGATATTGGCGAGCGGGTCATCGAGGACGTCGCCCGAAAGGGCATCGCCGAAGTCTGGTTGAATCCGGGCGCTGACAGTGACGCGCTCGTCGCAAAAGCTCGCGCCCTGTCGATACACCCGATCGTGGCGTGCAGCATCATCGGCGCCGGGCAGGATCCCGACGCGTGATTGCCGCGGTGATGAGCGATCGCACCGCCGTCGTGTTTGTCGTCCGTTCGTTGACGTTGTAACCGGTAACTCACACATCTCCCACCGAAAACCCATGGCTACTCACCAGAAGCGCCAGCCCTCCGGGCGCCACGCAAGCGGTTCGACTCCTTCCGATCCTCAGACCTCCACCGACGCGCCGCAACCCGACGCGGCGACCGAGGCCTCTGCCGCTCCGGCTCCGGTTTCAGAGCCCACGGCGCCTGCTGGGGCATCATCGCCAGCACCGGGTGCGGCCGCACCGCCACCAAGGCAGTCCGCTCCGCAACAGAAGCCCGCAGACGCACTGAAGATCACCGACCTGAAAGACCTGAGCATTCAGAAGCTCACGCAGATTGCCAAGGACAAGAACGTCGTCGGCGCGACCGGCATGCGCAAGCAGGACCTGATCTTCCAGATCCTGAAAGCGCAGACCGAGCAGAGTGGTCTCATTTTCTCGGAAGGTGTGCTCGAAGTGCTGCCGGACGGCTTCGGCTTCCTGCGGGCGCCGGACTACAACTACCTGCCCGGTCCTGACGACATCTACGTGTCGCCGTCACAGATTCGGCGCTTCGACCTGCAGACGGGTGACACCGTCTCGGGGCAGATTCGCCAACCGAAAGAAGGGGAGCGCTACTTCGCCCTCATCAAGGTTGAAGCGGTCAACTTCGAGGCACCCGACCAGGCGCGAGACAAGCTGTTCTTCGAGAACCTCACGCCGCTCTACCCGCAGGAACGCATCCGCCTCGAGACGACCACCGAGAACCTCGCGGGTCGCGTGATGGACCTGATGACGCCCATCGGCAAGGGGCAGCGCGGTCTCATCGTGGCGCCGCCGCGCACCGGCAAGACGATGCTGCTGCAGAGCATCGCGCAGTCGATCACGGCCAATCATCCCGAGGTGTATCTCATCGTGCTGCTCATCGACGAGCGGCCGGAAGAAGTCACCGACATGCAGCGCTCTGTCGACGGAGAAGTGATCTCGTCGACCTTCGACGAACCAGCGCAGCGCCACGTGCAGGTCGCCGAAATGGTCATCGAGAAAGCCAAGCGCCTGGTTGAACACCGCAAGGACGTGGTGATTCTGCTCGACTCGGTCACGCGACTCGCGCGCGCCTACAACACTGTCATTCCACCCTCGGGCAAAGTGCTCTCCGGCGGTCTGGACAGCAACGCCCTGCAGAAGCCGAAGCGATTCTTCGGCGCGGCGCGCAACATCGAAGAGGGTGGCTCGTTGACCATCATGGCCACGGCGCTCGTCGACACCGGCTCGCGCATGGACGACATCATCTTCGAAGAGTTCAAGGGCACGGGCAACATGGAGATCCACCTCGATCGCAAGCTGGTGGACAAGCGCGTGTTTCCGGCCATCGACATTCAGAAGAGCGGCACGCGCAAAGAAGAACTGCTCATCCCGCGCGAAGATCTCAACCGCATCTGGGTGCTGCGCAAGGTGCTCAATCCGCTGTCAGGCGTCGAAGCGATGGAGTTGCTGCTCGACAAGCTTGGCAAGACGCGGGCGAACGCCGACTTCCTGGCCTCGATGCAGAAGATGGGATAGAGGCAAATTGGTGATTTGGTGATTTGGTGAACCGAGGAATGGGTGAGTTGGTGATTTGGTGAGTGACGCTGATGATTCCGTGACGCCGGGACCGCGTCCGCTCACCAATTCTCGACATCCCCAATTCACCAACGACCCAGATCGCCAACTCGCCAATTCTCCGCGTTCCTCCGCCGCTCCTTCCGTCTTCCCGGTTGTGCTCGCCGGGTTCATCGCCTTCCTCGACCTCTACGCCACGCAGCCCTTGCTGCCCATGCTCATGCGCGTGTTCGACGCGACGCATATGACCGTGTCGCTCACGGTGACGGCGCCGACGCTGGCGGTCGCCATTGCGGCGCCGATAGTCGGTCGGCTCTCCGACGTCGCGGGTTTGAAGCGTGTGATGGTCGTATCCGCATGGCTGCTCGCGGCGGCGACGGCGCTGGCGCCCACCGCGACGGGGCTGTGGTCCTTCATCGGGTGGCGGTTTGTTCAGGGTTTGGCGACGCCCGGCATCTTCGCCATCGCCATCTCGTACATCCACGCGGAGTATCCGGCGTGGTTCGCTGGACGCGCGACGGCGGCGTACGTCTCGGGCACCGTGACGGGCGGATTCTGCGGACGTGCACTCGTCGGGTTGATCGCCTCGAGCTACGGCTGGAAGCCGGCGTTCGCCGTGCTGGCGGTCGTGAATGTGCTGGCGGCGCTCGCGCTCACGGCGTCGTTGCCACGAGAGACGGCTCGAGCCTCTGATCACGTCCGGCCGAGCGGCGGCGCACTCGTGCTGCGCCTGCTCAGGAACCGGCAATTGCTGGCGACCGACATCGTCGGGTTCTGCGTGCTGTTCTCGCAGGTGGCCATGTTCACCTACGTCACCTTCCACCTCGAGGCCGCGCCGTACGGCCTGAGCACGGCCGCCCTCGGCTATCTGTTCGTGGTGTATCTGTTTGGCGCGGCGGTGACGCCGATTGCGGGCCGATGGGTGGACGTCTATGGACACCGTGCGGGTCTCGCCGTCGGCATGGCTGTGGGTGCCGTTGGTGCGCTGCTCACGCTGACGACGCCACTGGTCCTCATCGTGGCGGGTCTGGCGCTGGTCGGCAGCGGCGTCTTCATCGCTCAGGCAACGGCCAGCAGCTACATCGGCGTCGCCACGGCCGAAGACCGCGGGTTGGCCGTCGGGCTGTACTCCGCGGCGTACTATCTCGGTGGTAGTCTCGGCGGAGTGCTGCCGTCGCTCTTCTGGGAGACCGGCGGATGGACGCTCTGTGTGCTGCTGGTGCTGGCCGTGCAGGGTGCCACGCTGGCAACGGCGATGGCCGCCTGGCGACCGGCGCGCGCGTGAGGTGATGACATGAACGCAGTCATGAGTCGAACATTGGAGCCGATGTGGCGGGCCTGGCCCGAGTGTGGACGCGCCTTGCGGAGGCTCGTGCACGCGTTCGACGCCCGTCTGCATGTGCACCGGCGATCGCCCGCCTCGCCGTCCGTAGCGCTGTTGCACGACGACCGCAGCCAGCGTCGGACCGACACCATCTTCGAGACAGGCCGACGACGGTCGTCGCAGTCCATTCGGTGTCCGCTCTGCCAATGGCGTCCGACCTCGTCGAGTGAGTGGCTCTGCGATCCGAGGGGTACGCCCGAGCCGCCGTTTCCCGCCTGCGGCGCGGTCTGGAATACGTTCGCCACGCGCGGGCAGTGTCCTGGCTGCGGGCATCAGTGGCGGTGGACCACCTGTCATCGCTGCGGCGTCTGCTCACCCCACGCCGATTGGTACGACGCCTCCGACAGCGACGACGCATAAGCCACCGAAGCGGACGACACCATCTTCTTGATGCTGGCGCGGCAGAGGTGTTGTGCCATCATGTGTGGCGCAAAACGCGGGACGTTCGCTCTCGCGCGGTCATGGGTTCACAACGCCTGGAGATGAGTGCATGAAAGTCACGTCGGCAGTGCTGGCAGGTCTGCTCGTGGTGGTCAGTGGTGCCACTGGGCACGCCGCGGGCGAGAGCGTCCTGTTCATCGGCAACAGCTTCACGTTTGGTTCGGGCTCGGCGGTTCGTTTCTATCGCGCGAACACCGTCACCGATCTCAACAACGAAGGGATCGGCGGTGTGCCGGCCCTGTTCAAATCCCTGACCGACCAGGCCGGCTTCGACTTCGACGTCGCACTCGAGACGCGTGGCGGTGTGGGGCTCGACTTTCACCTCGAGAACAAGCTTGGCGTCATCGGCAAGCGTGGCTGGGACAAGGTCGTGATGCACGGCTACAGCACGCTCGACGCTGAGAAGCCGCGTGACCCCGCCAAGCTGGTGGCGACGACCAAGCAGATGGCCGATTTCCTGCGGGCGAAGAACCCGAAGGTCGAACTGTTCCCGATGGCCACGTGGTCTCGCGCCGACGAGACCTATCCCGCGAAGGGCGCCTGGGCAGGACAGCCCATCGAGGCGATGGCGCGCGACGTGCGAACCGCCTACGACAAGGCTGCGGCCGGCGCCGGCATCAAGAGCGTTGTCCCAGTCGGTGAAGCGTTCACCCGTGCTATGCAGACCGGCATTGCCGATCCCAATCCGTACGACGGCATCGACGCGGGCAAGTTGAACCTGTGGACCTACGACAGCTATCACGCCAGCACCTACGGCTACTACCTGGAAGCGCTGGTCGTCTTCGGCACAGTGACCGGGCGCGACCCGCGGTCGCTCGGTCAGAACGAGTGCTCGGCGTTCGAACTCGGGCTGTCGACCGCTCAGACGAAGGCGCTGCAGCAGGTGGCGTTCGACCAACTGGCCGCCGCAGGTACCGTCAAGCCTGCACCGCTCGAGATGCCGAAAGGCGTCAGTCCCGAACACTGTGCGGTCGCTCGGTAGATTCTCCGGGCTCTAACAGCCGCGCGTGTGGTGCGCGGGTCGCTGTTTCTGGTCGTCGCGCCGCTTGACGCACCCGAGCGTCAGGCGGTGCGCAGACGCCGTCGTCAGCCCCCGTCACGGTCTACCGCCGCGTCGTTTCGCGCCCGCCACTCACACGTCATGCCCAGACGCGCCACCATCCCTCCGATCGCCAGCCCCGCAGCACTCAGTCGATTGCTGGTGGCGATGCTGTGGGTGGTGCCCGTTCTCTTCTTTGGCTACAACACGTTCGTCAACCGATGGGTGGAAGGCGACCGTGCGCTCGCTGAAGCGGGACGAGGCTCGAGTCTGGTGGTCGGTGTGTCCGTCAATCGCAGCCTGACCGGCGACGCGAGTGGAGACAGCCGAAGTCAGGCCTATCTCGTGTGGCCAGACTCTGTCCGAACGCTCGATGCGTACACGGTCGTTCAGGACAACCACGGCACGCGTGAGAGTCCGATTCGATTCGGGCTGTTGATCTTTGGCGGCTTGTACGGAGGGTGGATTGCCGGCTCCGTCTGGTATCTGGTCAAACGGAGCCGGGCGTAGCGAGGGTCAGGGCAACATGCCGTCCACGACGGTGAGTGCGCGGTCGATGGTCGCGAAGCCTTCCCGCATTTCCGCTTCGGTGATACAGAGCGGCGGATTGGTGAAGAACGTGTTCCAGCGAACCAGCGTGAACAGACCTCCAGCCCGCAGTTCCTTTCCGAGAGCGGCCATCTGCGGTGACGTCCCGTTGAAGGGCGCGAGCGGCTCCATCGTCGTGCGGCTCTTCACGAGTTCGAAGATGCCGAAGAGACCGATGTTCCTGGTCACGCCCACGCACGGGTGCTTCTCGGTCATCTCCTGCATCAACTCGGTCATCAGCGCACCCATCTTCTGTGCGTTCTCGATAAGGCCGTCTTCTTCGTAGACCGAGATGGTGGCGAGCGCGGTGGCGCAGGCCACCGTGTGATTGCCGTAGGTGAGCCCGCCGTAGAACACCTTGTCCTTGAAGTGGTCCGCGATCTTCTGGCGCATCCCGACGGCGCCCAGCGGCAGATAGGCGCTCGTCAGCCCCTTGGCCATCGTCATCAGGTCAGGCACGACGTTCCAGTGGTCGATCGCGAACCAGCGACCCGTGCGTCCGAAGCCGGCCATCACCTCGTCGGCAATCATGAGAATGCCGTACTTGTCGCACAGCGCCCGCACGCCCTCCATGTAGCCGGGAGGGGGAATGAGGATGCCGTTCGTGCCGGTCACCGACTCGAGGATGAACGCCGCAATCGTGTTCGCGCCTTCGAGCACGATGGTCTCTTCGAGGTTGGCCAGCGCCGTCGCCGTGTCATCCCAGCCGCGCTGCACGCCGTGGTACGGATCCAGCACGTGGACAACGCCGGGAATGCCGGGTTCGTTGGCCCAGCGGCGTGGGTCGCCTGTCAGCGTCATGCCCGCCGCCGTCGCACCGTGATACGAGCGGTAGCGCGCGAGGATCTTGTGTCGTCCCGAGTAGAGCCGCGCGAGCTTCACGGCGTTCTCGACGGCTTCGGCGCCACCGTTGGTGAAGAAGAACACGTTGATGTCGCCGGGTGAGAGCTCCGCCAGTTTCGCGCCGAGACGAGCCCTCGGCTCTGTCGCCAGCATCGGGTTCACGTACTGCAGCTTCTTCGCCTGCTCGTACATCGCGTTGATGACGCGCTCGTCGCTGTGCCCGATGTTCACGGCCATCAGCTGGCTGTTGAAGTCGAGGAAGCGGCGCCCGTCGGTCGTGTACATGTAGCAGCCCTTCGCGTGGCTGACAGGCAGCGGATCGACCGAGCCTTGCGCCGACCATTCGAAGATCGTGTGCCTCTTCGAGAGGTCGATGATGTCCTGGGCGGAGAGGGGAGACGTGGCTGTCGGAGAAGACATGATGAAACGCACGGTATCGCCGGAGCTGTGCAGGTGTCAATCGTCGCGACCGACAGAACTGTCGCGGATGGCTGTCCATCACGATCCGTGTTGACCGCTGATGCCGTCACGCTGTGTAATGCCGCCCAGTCTTGATTGGGTCGCAGGAGGGCACGGGATGAGTGAACGGCATTCTCGCAGGGGATTCATGGGGCTGACGGGCGGAGCGCTGGCAGGCGCGCTCGGGTCACCGTGGTTCACCAGTACGGTCGCCGGCGCTGCAGGCGCCGAAGGCGGCAACGCCGACCTCGTGGTCACCAACGCGAAGGTCTATACGATCGATACACGACTGCCGCGCGCCGAGGCGTTCGCCGTGAAGAACGGCCGGTTCATCGCGGTCGGCACCAACGCGGAGATCCGCGGTCTCATCGGCAAGGACTCGCGGACGATCGACGCCAAGGGCATGACCATCGTGCCGGGCTTTGTCGACTGCCACAATCACGCCGGCGGTGACGTGCTGCTCTACGAAGTGCTCGTGGGCAATCCCTTCGAGGTGGAGTTCGTCACGATCAACAGCATCATCGACAAGTTGCGCGCCAAGGCGAGGCAGACGCCGCCGGGAACCTGGGTCGAGGGCTTCTTCTTCGATGACACCAAGCTCAAGGAACAGCGCGAGCTGAACGTGCACGATCTCGACGAGGTGTCCGTAGAGCACCCGGTCGTGGTGCGGCATCGCGGTGGTCACACCTCGTACTACAACAGCAAGGCGCTCGAGATGGCGGGCGTGACCAAGGGCACGTCGAACACGGCGGGCGGCACCTACGATCGCGATGAAAAGGGTGAGTTGAACGGCCGCGTCACGGACACGGCGCGCAACGTGTTCAACGGTATCGGGAAGCGGCCGACATTCACGCCGTCAGAAATGGAGACGCGCGGCAAGGACGGCATCGCCCACATCTCGAAGCAGTTCGTGCGCTACGGCCTGACGACCGTGCATCACGAAGGTGGCGACCTGGCAGCCATTCAGGCCGTGCGTGCGCGCGGCGAGCTGCTGCACCGCGTCAGCTACGAAGCGAGCGGACGCGTGCTCGATTCGATGATCGCCAGCGGCATCCAGACAGGCTTCGGCGACGAATGGATCAAGTTCGGCGCCACGTCCGAGCACACGGTTGACGGCTCGTTCTCGGAGCGCACGATGGCCCTCAGCGTTCCCTATCCCGGCGACAAGTCGGGCTACAAGGGCAACGTCACCGACACGCAGGAGACGCTCAACGCCTGGATCGAGAAGGTCCACCGCGCCGGCATTCAGGTCAATTGCCACGCGAATGGAGACGTGGCGATCGACATGTTCCTCACGGCCGTCGAACGCGCGCAGAAGCTCTTTCCGCGTACCGACATCCGCCCGAAGATCACGCACTGCACGCTCATCACCGACGATCTGGTTCGGCGCATCAAGGCGCTCGATGCCATTCCGGCGATGTTCACCACTTACGCCTACTACAACTCGGACAAGTTCGTCTTCTACGGCGAAGACCTCATGAAGCGAAGCATGGCGTTCCGCTCGATGCTCGACGCCGGCGTGCATGTCGCGGCCGGTTCAGACTTCAGTCCGGGACCCTTTGCGCCGCTCATGGGCATCCAGGGCATGGTGACCCGCCGGGGATGGGACGGGAAGGTCTGGGGCGCCAATCAGCGCATCACGGTGGAGGAAGCCATCAGGGTGAACACCCTGCACGGCGCCTATGCGTCGAAGGAAGAAGCCATCAAGGGCTCCATCACGCCCGGCAAGCTGGCTGACTTCGTCATGCTGTCGGAAGACCCGCACACGATCGATGCCGAGAAGATCAAGGACATCAAGATCGTATCCACCGTGGTAGGCGGGAACGAGGCATACAAGGCCTGAGATTTCAGATTGAAGATTTCAGATTTGAGGGGCCGCGCGCAGGTGAAGACCTGTCGCGCGGCCTTTGTCTTACTCGGCAGCGGTGTTGCGCAGTTCCGGCTTGCCTTCGGCGAGCGGCAGATCGGACTTCGGCAGTTCGGGCAGCTCGAGAATCCGGCGTAGTTCGTCGCCTTCCATCACTTCCACCGACAGCAGTCGCTTGGCGATCGTGTCGACCTGCCCTCGCCGTTCGGTGAGGATCTGGTGGGCGCGGTCGTGCGCCGCCGAGATGATGCGCTTGATCTCGCTGTCGATCTTCAGCGCCGTCTCTTCCGAGTACAGTCCGCGTTCGGCGGGCATGCCGATGTCGAGGAACTTGGGTCGCTTCGCCCCGTCATAGTTGATGAGACCGAGCGCGTCGCTCATGCCGTACTCGGTGACCATTGCCCGCGCGATGTCAGTGGCACGAAGCAGATCGTTCTGCGCACCGGTGGTGATTTCTCCGAAGGTGATTTCCTCCGCCGTGCGACCGCCCAGCAGCACCGCCAGTTCGCCTTGCAGCTGCGTGCGCGTGGAGAGGTAGCGCTCTTCCGTCGGCAGGTGCAGCGTGTAGCCGAGGACACCGAACCCGCGCCCGACGATCGAGATCTTGTGGACGGGATACTGCCCTTCGAGCACCGAGGCGACGACGGCGTGACCGGTCTCGTGATACGCGATGGTCTCGCGGTCTTTGTCGCTCATCACGCGCTTGCGTTCGAGGCCAGCGACCAGACGTTCGATGGCCGCTTCGAATTCCTGCGGACCCACGTCCGTCTTGTCCTTGCGCGCCGCGAGCAGGGCCGCTTCGTTGACCAGGTTCGCGAGGTCGGCGCCGGCAAAACCAGCCGTGCGTGCCGCGACGACCTTGATGTCGACATCTGACGAGATCTTCACGCCCTTGATGTGGATGCGGAGGATCTCTTCGCGCCCCTTCACGTCCGGCTTGTCGACCAGCACCTGTCGATCGAATCGACCGGGACGGAGCAGGGCAGGGTCGAGCACTTCCGGACGGTTGGTGGCGCCCATGATGATGACGCCCTTGCGCGAGTCGAAGCCGTCCATCTCCGCCAGCAGCTGATTCAGCGTCTGCTCGCGCTCTTCGTGGCTGCCCACCGGGCTCTGTACGCGGGCCTTGCCAAGCGCGTCGAGTTCGTCGATGAAGACGATGCAGGGGGCCTTGGCTTCGGCTTGCTGGAACAGATCGCGGATGCGCGCGGCACCGACGCCGACAAACATCTCGACGAATTCCGAGCCGCTCAGGCTGAAGAACGGCACGTGCGCTTCGCCGGCCACAGCTCTCGCCAGCAGTGTCTTGCCGGTTCCGGGCGGTCCGACCAGCAGCACACCCTTTGGAATCTTGCCGCCAAGGTTGGTGTACTTCTTTGGCGTCTTCAGGAACTCGACGACCTCACGAAGCTCTTCACGCGCCTCGTCGACGCCGGCCACGTCCACAAAGCGCACTTTCACTTCGTCGTCAGCGAATACCTTCGCTTTACTGCGGGCGAAGGACATGACGCCGCCTTCGGCGCCGCTCATACGACGGAAGAAGAAGCCCCAGATGCCGACGAAGAAGAGCAGTGGCACGAGCCACCCGAGAAGTTCGGGTAGCCAGCGGTTGTTCGATTCGCCGCTGTACTTGATGCCGCGCGCTTCGAGTTCCTCTGTCAGCTTCGGATCTTCGACGCGAGTGGCCGTGAAGTCCTTGGTCTGCCGGTTGCCGTTCTGGACGGCCTGCTTCAGCGTGCCGCGCACGTTCTGCTCGCCGACGATGACCTCGGTGACGCCGTCGTTCTTCACGTACTCCTTGAACTCGCTGTACGTGATCGACTTGCCGGCCGGCACGAAGTAATACATCTGAGCGAGGCCGAGCAGGAGGAGCAGGCCAATCGCATAGGCCCACGACAGTCCGGGGCGTCCACCGAACGGGCGGGGGCCGCGACGCTCGCCGCTGCGGGGATTGGGGCGCGGATTCTGATTAGAAGACATGAATCTCTTTCATTATGCCTGCACCGCCTGCTGCTTTTCGAACCTGAGCCCTTCCTCGCCGGCATCGACCAGGATGGTGTCGCCCTCGCCGAAGCGCCCTTCGAGCACCTGCATGGCCAGCGGGTCGAGCACGCGCCGCTGGATCGCGCGCTTCAATGGCCGCGCACCGTAGGACGGGTCGTAGCCTTCTTCCACGAGGTCTTCCTTCGCCCGCTCGCTCAGCACGACGTGAATCTTCCGGTCTTCGAGACGCTTCATCAGGCCGGCAATCTGGATGTCGATGATCTGCTTGATGTGGGCGCGGCTCAGCGCATGGAAGAAGATGATTTCGTCCACACGGTTCAGGAACTCGGGCCTGAAGTGCGCGCGGAGCGTTTCCATGACCTGCCGACGCGTGCCTTCGTCGAGCGTCCCGGTGGCCGTCGACGTGTGCTCCGAGATGAACTGGCTTCCCAGATTCGACGTCATGATGACGACGGTGTTCTTGAAGTCCACCGTTCGGCCCTTGCCGTCCGTCAACCGGCCATCGTCCAGCAACTGGAGGAGGACGTTCAGCACTTCAGGGTGCGCCTTCTCGATCTCGTCGAACAGCACCACCGCATAGGGCCGACGCCGCACGGCCTCGGTCAGCTGGCCCGCTTCCTCGTAGCCGACGTATCCGGGAGGGGCGCCGATCATCCGCGAGACCGTGTGCTTCTCCTGGTACTCCGACATGTCAATCCGCACCATCGCCTGGTCGTCGTCGAAGAGGAACTCGGCGAGTGCCCGTGCCAGCTCGGTCTTGCCGACGCCGGTCGGACCGAGGAACAGGAAGCTGCCGAGTGGACGATTGGGATCCTGCAGCCCGGCACGCGCCCGGCGGATGGCGTTCGACACCGAGACGATGGCTTCGTCCTGGCCGATGACGCGCTTATGCAGCCGCGTCTCCATGTGAATCAGCTTCTGGATTTCACCTTCCATCAGCCGGCTCACCGGAATCTGGGTCCACTTGCTGACGACCTCGGCGATGTCTTCCTCGTCGACCTCTTCCTTCAGCATCCGCTGGCCTGATTGCCCGGCCAGACGGGCCTCTTCGTCGCGGATCTTCTGCTCGAGCTGTGGCACACGGCCGTACTGCAGCTCCGAGGCTTTGGCGAAGTCGCCCGCCCGCTGGGCATCCTCGAAGTCGCGCCGCACTGTTTCGAGCTCTTCCTTCAGCTTGCTCGTGTGCTGAATCGCGTCCTTCTCGTGCTGCCACTGCGCGGTGAGCCGACCGCGTTCTTCCTTCAGGTCGGCCAGCTCCTTGTCCAGTTTCGCGAGCCGCTCCTGCGATGCCTTGTCGGTCTCCTTGCGCAGGTTCTCGCGTTCGATTTCGAGCTGCATGATGCGCCGCTCGACCTCGTCCACTTCGACGGGCATCGAGTCGATTTCCATGCGCAGTTTCGACGCGGCTTCGTCGACCAGGTCGATGGCTTTGTCGGGCAGGAAGCGGTCCGAGATGTAGCGGTTCGACAGCACGGCAGCTGCCACCAGCGCCGAATCCTTGAACGCCACCTTGTGGTGAATCTCGTAGCGTTCCCGCAGGCCACGCAGGATGCTGATGGTGTCTTCGACCGTCGGTTCCCCGACCAGCACGGTCTGGAAGCGTCGTTCGAGCGCGGCATCCTTCTCGATGTACTTCCGGTACTCATCGAGTGTCGTCGCGCCGACCGTGTGCAGTTCGCCTCGAGCGAGCATGGGCTTCAGCATGTTGGACGCGTCCATCGAGCCTTCGGCTGCACCCGCGCCGACGACGGTGTGCAGTTCGTCGATGAAGAGGATGACCTGGCCCTGGGCGTCCGCGATTTCCTTCAGGACGGCTTTGAGCCGCTCTTCGAACTCGCCGCGGTACTTGGCACCGGCCACGAGGGCGCCCATGTCGAGTGCCACGATGCGCTTGTTCTTGAGTCCTTCCGGCACGTCGCCACGCACGATGCGGCCGGCCAGCCCTTCGACGATGGCCGTCTTGCCGACGCCGGGTTCGCCGATGAGCACCGGGTTGTTCTTCGTTCGACGCGACAGCACCTGGATGACGCGGCGAATTTCTTCATCGCGTCCGATGACCGGATCGAGCTTGCCCTTGCGCGCCAGCTCCGTCAGATCGCGACCATAGCGCTCGAGTGCCTGATACGTGCCTTCCGGGTTCTCGTTGGTCACACGCGCCGAGCCGCGGACGCTGGTCAGTGCCGTGAAAATCTTGTCGCGGGTGACACCGAGACTCTTCAGGAGCTGCGCCGCAGGGGAGCGCCCGCTCTCGTCGGCAATGGCGACGAAGAGGTGCTCGGTGCTGACGAACTCGTCCTTCAGGCGGTCGGCTTCGGCCTGTGCCTGGTCGGTCACCAGCTTCAGGCGCGGTGAAAGCCCTGGCTGCGAGCCGCCGTATGCCGAGGGAATCTTGCCGAGCAGATCGTGCGTTCCGCGGGCCGCGGCAGACGGGTCGACGTCCATCTTGCGGAGCAGACCCGGAACGATGCCGTCGCGCTGATCGATGAGCGCGGCCAGCATGTGTTCGGGTTCGACCTGCGGGTTGTTGCCCTTCTGCGCGAGGTCGATTGCGGCGGCCACCGCTTCGCGCGCTTTTTCCGTGTACTTGTTGATGTTCATGACGTCGTTCCTTTGTCGAGTTCCGCGAGCGCTTCGAAGTGCTTACGCTGCTCTGCCGTGAGTGTCTTCGGCAGCTGCACATCGACGGTGGCGTAGAGATCGCCTGGCTCCGGCTTGCTGGTCGACGGCATGCCGTGACCTTTCAGTCGGAACGTCTGGCCGTTCTGCGTCGCCGCCGGGACTTTCAGACGCAGGGTCTTGCCTGACACGGTCTGTACTTCGGCTTCGCCGCCGAGCACCGCCGTGGTGAGCGGGATGTGGACCGTGGTGTAGAGGTCCTTGCCTTTGCGTTCAAAGGTCGGGTGCGGCGAGAGCCGGATGCGCAGGTAGAGATCGCCAGAGGCTGCGCCGCCGGCGCCCATCTCGCCTTCGCCGGCGATGCGGACGCGCGACCCGTCTCCGACGCCGGCCGGAATCCGCACGTCAACCGTGCGCGCGTGCCCATCGTGTTTGATGGCCAGGCGCCTCGTCGTTCCGCGAAACGCATCGTCCAGCGAGAGCTCGATCTCCTGTTCGAGGTCGCGGCCCTGTCGTCCGCGTCCACGGCCGCGTGCGCGACGCCCGCCCTCGGCTTGTGCGTCGCCCCCGGCGCCGCCGAAGAAGGTGTGGAAGAAGTCGGAGAAGGGGTCGCTTTCGCCGAACATGTCGCGCATCTCGTCGGGCGTCATCGTGCGGAAGCCACCGGGGGCACCGCCGCTGAAACCTGCGCCTGGACGCGCCGCGCCTGGGCCCGCCTGTTCGTAGGCGCGCCAGTTGGAACCGAGCTCGTCGTACTTGCGCCGCTTCTCGGGATCGCTGAGGACTTCGTTCGCCTCGTTGATCTCCTTGAACTTGGCTTCAGCCGACTTGTCCCCCGGGTTCACGTCCGGATGGAACTTGCGCGCGAGCTTGCGGAACGCCTGCTTGACTTCCTTCTCTGTGGCGCTTTTCTGGAGCCCGAGCGTCGCGTAGTAGTCCTTGAACTCCATGTCAGTCGAACCCCAGCAGCCGAGAGAGTTGGTCGACTTCCTGCGTGAGGCGGCGCGCCTCACGCGTCGAGAGCGGTTCATCGCGCATGAGCGGCCGCATCCGCTGCACGACCTCCGCGATCGACAGCAGACGCTGGACGCCTGCCAGGTTGATTCCGCCGTCGTCGACGAGTCGTTTGATGATTTTGAGACGTTCGAGCTCGCCGCGTGAGTAGACACGCATGCTGCCGATGGTCCGGGTGGGCTGGACCAAACCGAGTCGTTCGTACTTGCGCAGCGTCTGGGGGTGCATGCCGAGCATCCGCGCCGCCACGCTGATGAAGAAGAAGTCCTCGTCGATGCCCATACGTAAAACCCTGCGTCGATCCAAGTGTAGGCATTGATACGAGTCGTGTCAATTTCGGATGGCTATACTGGCCAGACGTGCCCTGGTTCCTCGGTTCCGCAACGCCCGCAGATTTCGTCACCATCGGCCTTCTGGTCGCCCTCGAAGGGCTGCTCAGTGCCGACAACGCGATGGTGCTGGCCATCCTGGTGCTCGGTCTCCCCAAAGACCAGCAGCAGAAGGCGTTGCGCTACGGCATTCTCGGCGCCTTCGCGTTCCGCTCGATTGCCACGGTGCTGGCGGTCTATCTCATCAGCCTGTCGTGGGTGAAGCTGGTTGGTGCGGCGTACCTGATGTACCTCTCGGTGCAGCACTTCACGCAGGACGGCGGGGCAGAGGAGCGGCGAACGCCGCCGCCGGCCAGGCCGATGCTGGGGTTGTCGGCCTTCTGGGCGACGGTGCTCAAGGTGGAGCTGACCGACATCGTCTTTGCGGTCGACTCCATCCTTGTCGCGGTGGCGATGTCATCGAAGACCTGGGTCATCCTCGCAGGCGGCATCCTCGGCATCATCGCCATGCGCATGGTGATCGGCAAGCTCCTCGCGGTCGTCGAGCGGTATCCGCCACTGGTCGACGGCGCGTTCGTCATCATCGCGTGGGTGTCGATCAAGCTGCTGGTCGAATACCTGCACACGATTGGCGTCGTGCACTTCGAGATTCCAAAATGGCTGTCGCTCGGACTCATCGTCGCCATCTTCGGCGCGGCGCTCGCGTACGCGAAGCGGGTCGACGCGCGGGGTTCGACCGACCTCGAACGCCAGGCTGAGGCGCTGATCGAGCACGAGGGCGAGCAGGACTAGATGCGCATTCCGGGTTCCCGCCGCGCCTGGACGGTTGCGGCGTACGTGCTGCTTGGTGTGCTCATCGTGGGTGGCAGCCTCTCGGTGTGGTGGCTGTCGCGCTTCGCCATCGCTGTGCACGGTCTGACCCGTGGTGTCGGCGACACCATCTTCCTCACCAGTGACGGTGAGCCGTGGTTCCGGCTGGATGGACAGCGGCACGATGTGTCGCTCAATGACATCGCGCCCGACATGCAGCACGCGATGGTCGCGATTGAAGACCGCCGCTTCTACTACCACCCGGGAATCGATCCCATCGGCGTCGCCCGTGCGGCGTTCCGCGGCGTGACGCGCGGCGGACGCCTCGAGGGGGGCAGCACGCTCACGCAGCAGCTCGCCCGCACGCTCTTCCTCTCGAATGCCCGCAACGTCGGGCGAAAGGCGAAAGAGGCGCTGATTGCGGTGATGCTCGAACTCGAGCTCACGAAGCCGCAGATTCTCGAGCTGTATCTCAATCGCGTCTATCTCAGCGCCGGCGTCTACGGTGTCGAGACGATGTCGGAGCATCTCTATCGGAAGTCGGCCCACGAGCTCTCACTGGCGGAGTCTGCGCTCATCGCGGGACTTGTACGGGCACCATCAACGCTCTCGCCGTGGACGAACTACGACGGCGCGCTCGAGCGCAGTCACATCGTGCTCGCCGAGATGCGCGAGCAGAAGTTCATCACCGCTGAACAGGAGGCTGCGGCTCGGGCGCAGCGGCCGCGTATCCAGCCGTTCAGGTCGTCTGGCGAAGGCGCCAACGGGTGGGCGCGCGACTACCTGCGCCAGCAGTTCCGCGATCAGTTCGGTGGCGACCATCCACCTGACTGGCGTGTGCAGACCTCGTTCGATCGTCGTCTGCAGGACGCGGCCGAGAAGTCGGTAGCCGCCGGTCTGCAGCGCCTCGCACGTCCCGGCCTGGAGGCTGCGATGGTGGCGCTCGACCCGGCCACCGGCGACGTGCTGGCGATGGTCGGAGGTGGTGACTACGCGCGCAGCACGTTCAACCGCGCGACGCGAGCAAAGCGACAACCCGGATCCACCTTCAAGCCGTTCGTGTTCACCTCGGCACTGGAACACGGCTACTCGCCGGTGTCGGTGCTCGAACATCTCGACGCCGTCGTCGCGCCGGCGGCTGGCGATCCCGAGTGGTCGCCGCGCAATGCGGAGAACGAATCGTCCACGTCGCTGACACTGCGTGCGGCGCTCTTCGAGTCGAACAACGCCGCGGCCGTTGCACTGCAGCAACAACTCGGGTCTGCTCCGGTGTTGCGGCTCGCGTCATCTGCGGGTCTCACCGACATGCCGGACGTGCCATCTCTCGCGCTCGGCACGGGAAGCGTGACACCGCTCGACCTTGCGGCGGCCTACACGATGTTTCCGTCGGGCGGCACGATGGTCGAACCTCGGGGCATCCTCTCGGTGATCGACGCTGACGGCGACGATGCATTCACGGCTGACGTGCGGGCCCGCCGCGTGACCACCGAACAGGTCGCATTCCAGATGGTGACGATGCTGAGGGATGTGGTGGAGCGGGGAACCGGGTCACAGGCGCGCGCGCTTGGCCTCAAGGGACCTGTCGCGGGCAAGACGGGCACGACGGATGACTATCGCGACGCCTGGTTCGTCGGCTTCTCGGACTCGGTCGTCGTGGCGGTCTGGGTTGGCTTCGACACGCCGGCGCCGATTGCACGGGATGCCTACGCCGCGAAGATTGCCGTGCCGATGTGGACGGACTTCATGAAGCGCATCGCGACCGTGCGACCGCCGAAAGCGTTTGCGATACCGACCGGTCTGCGCGCCGAGGAACTCTGCAGCGTGTCGTATCTGCATCCGGTGGAGGAGTGCCCAACCTACACCGAGTACTTCAAGGACGGCGACGCCGTGCCCTCCACGCTCTGCCCAGTCCATCAGGGCACGTTCAAGCAGCGAACCGAGCGCGCGGTGCAGGGCTTCTTCCGTTCGCTTGGCGGACGCTTGCGCGGGCTCTTCGGCCGGCGCTGACGCCGAGCCGTTGTCGGCGGCGTCCACTCAGTCCGGCGTTCCGCCTTCCTTCATGCGCCGCAGGGCGCGCCGTGCATTGCGATCGGGTGTGGTCGGAGGCGTGACCGCCGCGCGGTACATCCGTTCGAGTTTCCGCAGTTCAATTTCTTCCGGAGTCGGCGGAGGCGTCTTGTCGTCGTAGAGCTTCCGCGCGTCGGCCTTCGACACATGGGTGTCAGCGACGGCGAGCACCTCGATGGTTTGCTTGCGTCCGAGCGGACGCGAGATCACCAGTGCGTCTCCGGCGCGAATCAGGCGGTGCTGCTTGGCCGGCTGGCCATTGACGCTGACCTTTCCGGTGCGAATCGCCTTCTGCGCGTCCGACCGCGTCTTGAACAGGCACGACACGTCCAGCCAGATGTCGAGTCGTGCAGAGGTGGTAGTGTTCGCGTCTTCGGCCACGACGTCCTTTCCGCGGGAATCGATCGATGATACCGGCCGACATGCATTTCGGGTATAACTCTCGGGCGATTCAATCAGTTGCGACGTCGGCGCAGCGAGCTGGCCAGGTGGCCTGACGGCCCGGCGAGTCACTGAGCGCTCTCGTACACGGTTTTCCAGAAGACGAACTGTTTCGGCGTCGGAGGCGCATCACGCAGATGTGGCAGCACAATTACGAACCGATCGGCGGCAGTCTGGCGGCGTCAGCCCTGGTGGCTGCCGTGCCCATCATCGTGCTGTTCGTCATGCTGGGCGTCATGCGAAAGCCGTCGTGGGTGTCGGCCCTGACCGCACTCGCCTCGGGACTTCTGGTCTCGCTCGTGGCCTACGGCATGCCCGTGAATCTGGCGGTTGTCTCCGTCATTTACGGTGCGGCCTACGGCATGTTTCCCATTGCCTGGGTCGTGTTCAGTTCGATCATGCTGTATCGACTGGTCGTCGACACCGGCAAGTTCGAGATCATCAAGAACTCGGTTGGCGGACTGACTGACGACCGCCGGTTGCAGGCGATGTTCATCGCCTTCTCGTTCGGTGCGTTCATCGAGGGTGCGGCCGGCTTCGGTGCGCCTGTCGCCGTTGCGGGCGCGATGCTGGCGGGACTCGGGTTCGACCCGTTCTACGCGGCCGGCATCTGCCTGCTGGCCAACACGGCGCCCGTGGCATTCGGGTCCATCGGCATTCCGGTGGTCACGCTGGCGAGTGTCACCGGCATTCCGCTGCCGGCGCTGAGCGCCATGGTGGGACGCCTCTGTGCGCTCGTGTCCGTCTTCATTCCCGGCTACCTGATGTTCGTCATGGTGGGGCGGAAGCGCGCCCTCGAAGTGCTGCCGGCCATCGTCGCGTGCGGCGTCTCATTTGCCGGCATGCAGTTCTTCGTGTCCAACTACGTCGGTGCGGAACTGACGGACATCGTGAGCTCGCTCACGTGCATCCTGGTGATGCTCGGCGTGATGAAGTTCTGGACGCCGAAGACCATCATGCGTCTCGAGCACGACCGACCGGCAACTGTCGCCATGGTTCGGCCGTCGGGACGCGAACTGGTGCTGGCGTGGCTGCCCTATATGCTCCTCGTCGTCTTCGTGCTGGCGTGGGGAGAGCCGTCGATCAAGAAGGCCATTGATACCTGGACCAATGGACTGCTCGTCTCTGCGCTGTCGGCGTCCAGTCTCAGTGGCCTGAACGGCATCGCGGTGCCCGGACTCCACAACCTCATTCAGCGCGTGCCGCCGGTCACCACGGCGCCGGCGCCGTACGCGGCGGTGTTCGCGTTCAACTGGCTCAGCGCGTCCGGGACGGCGTGTCTGCTGGCTACGTTGACCGCCGCGTTGCTGCTGCGGATTCGTGGCGCGCTGGTGCTCAAGGCCTACACGGACACGTTCAAGCAGCTGAAGTTCGCGATGGCCACCATCGCCTCGATGCTTGGTCTTGCGTACCTGATGAACTACTCGGGTATGACGTCGACGCTCGGTCTCGCACTCGCTTCGACGGGGCGTGCCTTTCCGTTCTTCAGCGCGGTCGTCGGATGGATGGGCGTGTTCTTGACCGGGAGTGATACGTCGGCCAATGCGCTCTTCGGCAACCTGCAGGTGGTCACTGCCAACGCGCTCGGCCTGAGCCCTGTGCTGACGGCGTCCGTGAATTCGGCGGCGGGCGTGATGGGCAAGATGATTTCGGTGCAGAGCATTGCGGTGGCCGTGGCCGCGACTGGCATGACGGCGGCCGATGAGAGTCGTCTGTTCCGGTTCACGATCAAGCACAGCATTCTGCTGATGGCCGTCATGGGCGTCCTCTCGATGCTGTTTGCCTACGTCGTTCCGCAGTGGGTGCCTGTCATTCCGCCCAAGTAGGGCGGGTGGGCCGGGTAGGTCTGGTAAGTCGGGTGGGGCAGGCGGGCTGGCAGGTTCGTTGTGTGGTCGCAGCGCAGCGGAGAACGTCTGCGCGCGAGTGGTCCGCACCCGGCCGTTGGCTCGATTGCGTGACGCCGTGTGGTGCCCGCCGACAACGATCGTCCAGGCCTTGAACTCCTCGGCTACGATCAGGCCGGAGCTTTCATGACCTCACAGCTGATTCGACGCGTTCTTGCCGCCGCACTGCTGGCTGTTGCCAGCGCCACTTTCGGTGTTCGCGCGTCAGCGCAGAGCGGAGCCACGCCGGACTGGACTCGGCTGCAGGCTGAAACCCTCCAACACTTTCAGGCCATCCTGCGGCTCGACACGCAGAACCCGCCTGGCAACGAGTATCTCGTCACCGACTACGTCAAGAGCGTCCTGGAGAAGGAAGGCATTCCTGTCCAGATCGTGGCGTCTGACCCCAAGCGTCCGAATCTCATCGCGCGGCTGAAGGGCAGCGGACGCAAGCCGCCGGTGCTCTACATGGGGCATAGCGACGTGGTGACCGTGGACCCCAAGAAGTGGACGTTTCCACCGTTTAGCGCGACGCGTGACGCCGGCTACATCTACGGTCGCGGCTCACTCGACGACAAGCCGCACGTGGTGGCGGGACTCATGACGCTGCTGACGCTGAAGCGTCTGAACGTCCAGCTCGATCGCGATGTCATCTTCCTCGTCGAAGCAGGCGAGGAGGGCTCGACCGGCGTCGGCATCGGCTGGGTGGTCGCGGAGCACTATCCGGAGATTCAGGCTGAATACTGCTTTGCCGAAGGTGGCAACGTCACCCGCGTCGGCGGACAGGTGAAGTTCGCTGCCATTCAGGCGCAGGAAAAGGTGTCGCGCGGCATCGAGCTGACGGCGACTGGTCCCTCGGGTCATGGATCCGCACCTCTCGCCAACATGGCGATCGTCGAACTGTCGAAGGCAGTGGCCGCACTTGGTGAATGGCGTGTGCCGTTCCTCTTCAACGACACGACGCGTGAGTTCTTCCGCTTGATGGCGACCGTCTCGTCACCAGCCGATGCCGCACGCTACCGCGCCGTGCTGGGAGCGGACGCTGCTGCGGCGGCGGCAGCCCACGACCTCTTCCAGAAGAACGAGCCGCGGTACGCGTCCATGCTGCATACGTCGATTTCACCGACGATCATCAACGGCGGATATCGCTCGAACGTCATCCCCTCGGAAGCGAAGGCGACGCTCGATGTGCGCATGATGCCCGAGGAAGACCCCGCCGCGTTTCTCGCTGCCGTGAACCGCGTCATCAACAACCCCAACGTCACCGCGCGCTACACATCGAACACCTCACGTCCGATTCCGGCGCCGGCAAAGCTCGATTCAGAAGCCTTCAAGGTGGTGCAGTCGGCCGTCGCTCGCAACTACGACACCGTCGCGATTCCCATGATGGGGACCGGTGCGACCGATATGGCGCAGGTGCGCATCAAGGGGCAGCAGTGCTTCGGCATCGGCCCGGCAGCCGACCTCGAGGACGCTCCGAAGGGCTTCGCGGCGCACAGCGACCAGGAGCGCATTCTCGAAGCGGAGATGCATCGCTTCGTCCGCTTCTCCTACGAGATCGTCTACGACCTCTCGCGACGCAACTGAGCTGCGAGTCCGCCAGCGCTCATGCGGGGGCTGGTGGAGCGGCCAGGCGGGGGACGACAGCGGGGCGGGCTGGCAGGGCGGGCAACACAAGCAGGCAGGGCCAGGCAGCACACCACCGGGGCAGGCACGGCTGGCAGGGCAGGCGGCGACCGACGGTAGCCTCTGGCA
>Ga0209023_10001021_pt1 | contig 39382 bp, 27 predicted proteins | sample LakOneMetagenome_FD_187468 | JGI IMG/M metagenome (GOLD analysis project Ga0209023, IMG submission 187468) | Freshwater and sediment microbial communities from Lake Erie, Canada (SPAdes) (version 2) | ecosystem: Environmental > Aquatic > Freshwater > Lentic | place: Lake Erie, Canada...
ACTGCGGAATCAGCGAAGATCCGCGAATCGCAATTGCGGCCCGTGTTAATTCAAGCCCCGTTGGAACCCGTCCGGGATGACGAAATAATCATCGCCCGAAACTCGCCGACCACAACCGTTTCTGACGAACCCGCGGCCACCGTAACCACTGCTCTGGCTAAAAATCTGCCTCATCAGCCAGCCCTAGCGGTCGAACGCAGGACCAGGGCCGATCTTGATCCGCGACCTGTTAAGGCCGTAAATATTACACCGGCACGGATGATTCCGATCGTCCAGATGGCCAAATTCAAGGTTCAAAAAACTGAGTTTCCTCCGGATTTGAGATTTATCGCGCCTTCTGCCGATCTCGACGCGATCCTTTCCGCTAAAACCCGGTCTTCGGCCCACACCGGAAGACGCTCGTTCCTTTCAAAGGTCGGCTCCATCGCAAAAAAACCGTATGACGGCCTCAAAGCGGTGGCATCGTGGTTCAAATAGTTTGTCTTAGGTAACTGCCTTCGGATAAATTCCGTTATGTTCGACACCTAACAGTATGGTCGCTCCGTGTTAACTAAAATTTTCCAAGACCGGAAATTTTATTCAACGAAGGAGTAGATCATGAAACATATCGTTATTTTAGCTTCATTGAGCCTCGGGTTCGCTTTATTTTTAGCGGCCTGCAGCGATGTCAACGTAAATGTAAACACCAACCGTCTGGCTAACCAGGCCGGAAACGCTATCAATACCGCCGGCAACTATGCCGGCAACGCTGTAAATACCGTCGCGAATACCGTCGCGAACACACAGATACCATCGGTCACCACGCCGAGTGCAGAAGATTTCTTAAAGGCGGCCGCTCAGGGCGGAATGGCCGAAGTAAAATTGGGCAACCTAGCTGCGACCAAATCACAGAATGCTGAGGTCAAAGCTTTCGGTAAATTGATGGTGGCCGACCATACGAAAGCAAATACCGAGCTGACGGCACTTGCCAAAAAGAAAAACATCTCGCTTCCCTCCGACATTGGTTCACACCAATCAACAGTTGACGACCTGACGAAAGCGACCTCAGATTTTGATAAGAACTATGTTAACGATATGGTCAAGGACCACGAAGAGGATGTCGCAGCCTTTCAAAAACAGGCGGATAGCGCGACTGACCCGGACGTTAAGGCGTTTGCCGCAAAAACATTACCGACTCTAAAGTCACACTTGGAAAAGATCAAGGCCATCCAAGCCAAGATGAAATAGCTTAAAGTCCGGCAATAGTCAGACAAAGGCCCCGCGTCCGTTTCGGCTCAATCAGCCGAAACGGACCTTTTATTTTCCGATCACCCATGTTGTCATACATCGCAGATTCTCCACATTGGTGGTCTTGATAGGCTCGAGAAAACGCCCAGCTAATTGATTGGTTGCGTCGCCGAGCATTTGTTCATCGACGATAAAACGCTCCGATCCATCCGGCATCAAATAACGGCCATTCGATGTCGGGATCAACAGCTTTTCGATCCCGATCGACGAGGCGAGTCTTGCGAAAAACATCCCACCGGGTTTGAGTACTCGCCACATTTCAGCAAGCCAATGATCGAATTGTGTGCCGTCCGCCGCAAAATGCAGCACTGCGTTACAAATAATGCGGTCAAACGTCTCGCTGGCGAACGGTATCGAACCAAGTTCCGCCACCCGAAAATTCTCCGACGCGAGTTCCGGTGCCAACCGCCCCGCCATCGCCCTCACCGCGCCGATAGCCGACTCGTCCGAGTCGATCGCCGACACGTCAAAACCATTCCGCAGCAGCCAAACTAAATTTCTTCCTCCGCCACACCCCGCGTCCAGGATCTTCATCCCGGACGAAAACCTACCCTTCTGTATCTGGTCGAACAAATAAATATCAATGTCCCCAAATTCGTCGCGGATGTTGCTCATATTGGTGTCACACGCCTCTGTCTCTTATACAGTACTTCCGAGGATTGTTATTCAACCAGCACCGATTTGCAACAATATCGGTTTGGAATGGAAATAAAAAAAGGCCCGCCGCAAATGAATGCGACGGGCACTTTCATCGAATGCGGAAAGGGAGACGTTACCTTTCCGGTACTCGTTTATGGGATGTACGCTTTCGGTACGGCCGAGTCGGTGTTGAGGCCGAATGCGAATGCACCGATACCGCCAGTTGAGCGGTTTAGCCACCAAGTGCCGTTGCGATAGATGGCGACATCGTCTTTGCCGTCGCCGTCATAATCGCCCGGAACGGGTACGTCGCCGCTCGTTCCAAACGCAGTAATCGTCGTGCCGCCGTCCGAACTTCGACGTATATACCACGTTCCGGTAGACGGGCGGAAGACGGCAACATCGTCCTTGTTATCGCCGTCGTAATCGGCCGGAACCAGCAAGTCGCCCGCTGCTCCGAATGGATACGCGTCAAAGTTCTGTGCCGGGACACCCGAATTTCGCGCTATGTACCAGGTGTTGTTCGACGGACGGAAAACGGCGAGATTTGTCTTGCCGTCATTTTCGAGGTCAAACGCCAACGGCTTGTCGCCCGTTGTTCCAAATGGTGCCACGGTGTTAGAACCGTTGCCGCTGTTCAGGATGTACCACGTACTGTTCGAAGGCCTAAACACCGCTACGTCTGCCTTGCCGTCACCGTCATAGTCACCCGCGATCGGAATATCGCTCGGCACGCCCCATGACGTTCCTTGGAACACGAATCCATTGCTCTTCAGAACATAGTAATCGTTATTCGCCGGGTTGGCGTCGGCACGGAAAACAGCCATGTCGGCCTTGCCGTCTCCGTCGAAATCGCCCGGAATCAAGACGTCCGTACTAACGCCCCAATTGAACGCCGCAAATCCGGCGGTCGATTGCTGTAGGTACCATGTGCCGGTCGATGGACGGAATACCGAAAGGTCGGTCTTGCCGTCGCCGTCGAAATCGGCACGCGACTTGGGCGTTGCACTAGGAACCGTCGCACAGATCGTTCCCGCCTGTACCTGTACGTCGTCCAGCCTGAATCCTGTCGATGCGACCGAAATATCCGATGCCATCAGCCAACGCACCTGCACATTCTGCCCGTTTGCCGCTGCCGGCAGGCTGACCTGTGTCGGGGTAAATGCTGCTGACGTTCCCGACCATGCCTGTCGGCCTGCGATCGGGCTACTGAATCCGGTCGAGATCGTCGCATTGTATCCGCCCGAGGCAAATACGCCGCCCGCCGTCACGATATCCGTCCAGGCGCCCGACCCGATCTTGATCTCGAGAACTACACCGTCAAAAGTGCTTTCCGTTGTAAACGCTTTTTGAAAGATCAGGTTTGCGTTCGCCGAAGTGACCGGGAATACGGGCGATTCGAGCGCGGTCGCGTTCAATGTTGCCGGATCGTTCGAGACGGCGTTGTTCGGCGCCGAATTTGGCGTCGTGGTGCTTGTTGTCCACGTAATTCCGGTTCCTACTGTTTGATTCTGTGTCCAGCCAGCCGGCAATGCCGGTGCCGTAACGCCGTCAAAATTCTGCGTCAGGCTTGTCGCCGGTGTACCAGTCGCATATGTCTGTGTAACGGTGAATGGCACATTCGCTCCATCCTGAACTGACCATGTCAGCGTGATCGAGCTGCCGCAAACCGCCGCTGGATTGACAATAAATGTAAAGTTTCGCGTCACCGCCGGTCCGCCCATTACGAGCACTCCATAATTCTGTGTCGCACCCGGACTAGTAACGCCGCCGCTCGCCTGCAGCGTCGCGGTCACGGTCGAACTGTTCAGATTGCCGATATTCTGCAAACCGAGCGATACCGTCATTGCTTCGCCCGGATCAGGAGCGTTATTTGCCGGCACACCGTTTTCCGCCACGATCGCGACGCCCGCCGATGTAATGATCGGGGCCGGTGGTGGTGGCGGTCCGAGCGAGATAAGGGCTGTCCAGATCTCTTCTCGGGCGGCACTCCGTCGATCCGTCCACGACGGGAAAAACGAATTGGCGTAACCGCTCAAGCCGTTGTAATCGCCGTATTGATTACCGCTGTCGGCTCCCGAGCCGGTCGTTTCATCGGTCATCGAGGTCGTTACCTTTTCCGCTGTCGTCCAGGTCACGCCATCGTCAAACGACGTCTGATACCACACGTCCGTCTTTTTACGTCCCGCATCGGCGACCGTATCGTAATACATGACCACGAGATTGCCGTTTGTTTCGTCTACGGCCATCCACTGGTTAAATTGGTCGTTCAAACCAGCCTGATTGTTGATCTTGACCTTTGCCGACCACGTCGCACCACCATCCGTCGAGCGCGAAAACCAAATTCGCGTCTTACATGTCGAAGCCACATTAGTTCCCGGCTCGTTTCCGGCAGCCGTACAACCCGCATCACCCGAGAGGTCGGTCCACGTTGCGTAAACAAGATTTTTCGAAACGGTCCTATACGCTCCACCTGAGACGTATATCAGTGCCCGGCGACTCGAGAAGGAAGGTATGCCGATGTCAAACGTATCAGCCGTCGTTGCGATCTGAACGGGAGTGCCGTAGGATGTTCCGCCATTCGTAGATTTGGTCACGATGACACGTGCATTCGTAGTAGTTGGCCAGAAACCAAAAACATCGCCCGTGCTGTTCGTTTTTACGTCACCGCCGATCGCCGTTCCCGTCGATTCGGCACCGCTAACCTGCACCGGAGCCGACCACGTTCCCGCTGCACCAGCCGTTCGACGGCTCATAAATGCCGGATTGCCGTTGTGCCAGATGGCATACATTTGGCCGAAAAACGGCGAAGACGAATTCTTGTCCACCCATACGATCTGCTTGTCCACATTTGTCTGTGCACCTGAAACCGTCGCGTCAAATGTCCACGTCGCACCGTTGTCGGACGACACGTAATTCTGAAGTTTTAAAACAGAACCGGCACTGTTGATGCCCAGCGTTGATGACCAAGCCTTGCCATCATTTGTGTAATCCGCCGTCGGATCGGAGTGAAAACTGTCGCCCGCCTGCAGCGGCAATTCCGACTGTGCCCACGTTACGCCGCCATCGGATGAACGATAAACGCCCTGCCGTCCGGTACCGCCGATGTTGTTCGACGCCGACAGGATCTGCATCGGGTTAAAATAATTGATCTGAATATACGATTCACTGCGGGCTACCGTCTGTAGCCCCGACATACGCACGTTCGTGCCGACCAGTTGATCGACAAACGAACTCGTTTCGCCGTTTTCCTCGCTCTCTTTCCCAGGGCCCGGTTTCAGGTCCTGGTGGGTGATCATCCATTCGAGGATCTCTTTCAGCACCAGCGGATAGCCCTTGGTCGGATCTTCGCCGGTATACGCAACCTCAGGATGAGCCTTACGCCACCAGACACGAAGCCATGGCGGCAGGCCACGTTTGTCGGAGAATTCGTCCGGACGCAGCATTGAAAAATCCTGATTAGCCGCGATCAGCCGTGCCAGTTCACTGTCCGGCTCGACCGATTCGCCATCGTAAACCGCCGTAAGCTGTTTGTTCAGCGACGGATAATCAAACTTTGGGTCCTTTTGTCCCAACACAACCTGCGATAATGTCAGCAACGCCAGCAAAAATGCTGCCGGCACTACGAGCGACGATAGTAGTTTCATATATTCTCCTAAGTAGCGAACTTATAAAATATAAATGTTGCTCCGCCCGAACGCAATCCAAAATGATGTTCAGAGCCAATTTTCAATAACTTTCTCAGCTACCGCCGCTTGCCAGCCGTCATGCGATCAGGCTGTAGTGACGTAGCTCAAACGCAAAAAAAGGCCCCGCAATAGTAATTGCAGAGCCTCTATTAGGATAACGTGGTGGCTGGAGAGGGACTTGAACACTCGACCTCGGGGTTATGAATCCCGCGCTCTAACCAGCTGAGCTACCCAGCCACGAACATTCGATTATAGTTTTTCGGCGGAATAAATCAAGCTAATTACAGCAAAAATGGCTCGCCGCTGTATCATAAAACCGTTATGCCGACCGTCCAGCGAAAACTGTCGAGATCGTTCAAAGCGTTCTTCGACTCGGAAAAATCGAGCGGAATTTTGCTCATTGTCTGTACGGTGGCCTCGCTGGCACTTGCAAATTCAGCGATCGGGTCAAGCTATCTGGGCATTTGGCATGCGTATCTCGGCGGTTTGAGCATCGAGCATTGGGTAAATGACGGCTTGATGGCGGTGTTCTTTTTGCTGATCGGACTCGAATTAAAGCGCGAGCTTTACAGCGGTGAATTGTCGAGCTTTAAGAACGCTCTGCTGCCTATAGTTGCTGCCGTTGGAGGAATAATCGTTCCCGCACTCATTCATTTTTCGCTTAATTCAGGCACGGCGACGCAGCCCGGGATCGGCATCCCGATGGCGACCGATATTGCGTTTGCTCTTGGTGCGTTGGCGATCTTGGGCGATCGTGTTCCGGCATCCTTAAAGGTGTTTGTCGTTGCGTTTGCGGTCATCGATGACCTGTGTGCGATCATCGTAATTGCCTTGTTTTACACTGCAAAAGTGTCGAGCCTTTATCTGGCGGGAGCGATCTTGGTCTGGGTTTCGCTTTTCGGGTTGGGGCGGTTTGTGCGAATTCGATCGCTGGTTCCATTCCTGATCGGCGGTGTTTTGATATGGTTTTTGATGCTGCGATCTGGCGTCCACGCAACAATCGCGGGCGTGTTGGTGGCGTTCGCGATACCTTCGTCGCGGGCCGAAGACGACGAATCTTCGCCGTCGCACGTCCTCGAACACATCCTGCACAAACCTGTCGCCTTTCTTATTTTGCCGGTTTTTGCCCTTTGCAATACGGGAATCATCATTGGCTCTGATTGGACGCGCGAACTCGCGACCGCAAACAGCTCGGGCATCCTCGCGGGCCTCGTGGTTGGAAAGCCGGTCGGCGTTACGCTCTTTAGCTTTCTGGCAGTAACCATCGGCATTTGCCGCCTGCCACTCGATCTGAATTGGCGCCACATTTTCGGTGCCGGAATACTCGGCGGCATCGGGTTTACGATGTCGATTTTCATCACAAATCTTGCATTCGCCGGCAATGCTGAGATCATAAACGCCTCAAAAATGGCGATCCTGCTCGCGTCCTTTACGGCAGGAACGGCTGGATTTATATGGCTCTGGCTCTTTGGCCGGGCTAACACTTCGGACGAAGATTTGGATACAATGGATCTCGAAACAGACGAATAAAAATCGAACCCGCGAGCAACATTTTGCGTCGAAATAACATTATGAAAGCAGCCGCAGCCATTGCAATCTTCCTGTCTTTAGCCATTTTCACGAGCGTTAACGCGCAGGTAAAGACGGCGCCAAAAGCCGCACCTGTCCGCTCGATCAAAGTCGTCACGGAACCATCGGCGGCCGTCTGGATCGACAGTGTGATGTACGGCAGGACCAGCAACGACGGCAGTCTGACGATCAAGCCCGGTGCGGGAGCACATACGCTGCGGGTTCGAGCCGATGGGTTCAAGGAAAAGTCGCAGCCGTTGACCGCCGTGCAAAAAGGCGAGGTCAAGGTGGCCCTCGTCAAGACCACCGACGAAGCTGAACTCGCCTTTCAGGACGCCGAACGCCTCGTCGCCACCGACCGCGAAAAGGCCGTCGCCGCATATCAAAAAGCCGTAAAACTTCGCCCCGCGTTTCCTGAAGCCTACGTAGCCATGGCCCGCACGCAGGCTGACCTCGGTGATCTCGATGACGCTCTAAGATCGATCGCGGCGGCCCGAAAGCTCCGTCCGGGCTATGCCGAAGCGTCCGCTGTCGAGGGCCGTGTTCAAAAGGAATTTGGTGAGGAAGACAAGGCGATCGCGGCATTCAAACGGGCCGTCACCGAAGGCAAAGGCACGCAGCCCGAAGCCCTCACCGGCCTCGGCCTGCTCTATAAGGATCGCGCAGAGACCGCCGCGAGCTCGGGCAATACGGACGAAGAGACGATCAATTACAACGAGGCAATAAAAAATCTAAAGGCCGCCACCAAACAGCTTTCCGGCGCGCCTGACGCGATGGTTGTCATGCAGATCCTCGGCCTCATTTACGAACGCCAGCAAAAGATCCCTGAGGCCATCGCTGTCTACGAAGAGTTTCTCCGTCTCTTCCCGGACAAGTCCGAATCCGAGGCCGTGCGCTCGTTTGTAACCCAGCTCCGCAAACAACTCGCCGGGCAATAAAGGTCATCGAATTCGCGCCTCTCGGAAATTACCAATAGTGTTTTTTTATGCGTGCGGTTCGAAATGTGGTACGTACCACATTTAGATCAGCAAAATTGAAGAAAAGCACCTAAAGACGGGAATCAGGAGACAAATTACGGGGGCCAGAACCCTGAAAAAAGTGGGTCAGAACCCGTAAAAAAGGCATCGAGAACCCCAAAAAAAGGCACCGGGAACCCGAATGTTGCACGCCGCTTTTTGATCCAAATATCCGCTCCTTATCCCGAAAACTCCCGGTCGCCCATCACCGCCCACCACTTCTCAGACAACCACCCCAAGCTCACCGACCGCGGCCATAAAAGTCAGAAAATCGCCGGCTAACGGATCCGTGCCTTTACGTCTTCATGTCTGCGTTCTTGAAAATGGTAAGTCAACCTGACCGATTCTACGACTGAATACCGGTCAAAATAATTCTATCGGGGAAAAAGTTTTGTTGACATCGCGAGGTTTAACAATGTATATTTAATTGTCAACGATGTTTATCATCGTTGTCCTGTATTACCCGCAGTATATTGACCACGACAATTCTCTTCTGCTCAGACGCCCTTAGTCGGACCGAAGTAACTGTTTAGGCACCCCTTATAAATGTCTACAAAATTAGGCGAAATCCTCGTTCGTGAAAATCTGATAACGTCGCAGCAATTGCGCGAGGCCCTCGAATACCAACGTACCAACGGCGGCCGTCTCGGATCTAATCTTGTCAAACTCGGCATCTGCTCAGATGACGTGGTGACGGCTGTTTTATCCCGCCAGTACGGCGTTCCTTCGATAAACCTGGAGCTTTTCCATATCGAAACGGACGTCATCAAACTGATCTCGCACGAGGTCGCCCTCAAATATTCCGTCCTGCCTGTCTCAAAGGTCGGAGCCACGCTAACCCTGGCGATGGCCGATCCGACCAACGTTTTTGCGATGGACGATATTAAATTCATGACCGGATTTAATGTCGAGCCCGTCATCGCCGCCGAATCGTCGATCCAACTCGCGATCGGCAAATATTACATCGGTTCGAACGAGATCGATATCTTTGACGCCGCCTTCGCCGTCGAGGCCGAAGCCGCACTTAGCGGCCATGGACACAGCAACGGCAATGGTAACGGCAATGGCGTTGTCAAAAATCACAACGTCCCTGTCGAGGTCCAACGCCTCAATGAATCCGATCTTGACGTTTCGCTTGACCGTTTCGAATTTGCCGCTCACGAAGGCGAAGATTTCGAGGTCATCGAGGACAACGAAGAGATCGACCTCGCGGCCCTTGCGAGGGCCAGCGAAGACGCACCTGTCGTGCGGCTCGTTAACGTTCTGATGGTCGATTCACTGCGTCGCGGAGCGTCGGATATTCACGTCGAACCGTACGAAAAAGATTTTCGCATTCGTTTCCGTATTGACGGCGTACTTTACGATGTTATGCATCCGCCGCTCAAGATCCGCGATCCGCTGATCTCGCGACTCAAGATCATGGCGAAACTCGATATTTCCGAGAAACGCCTGCCGCAGGATGGCCGTATCAAGATCAAGGTCAAGATCGACAACCGTTCGCGCGAACTCGATTTTCGTGTATCCAGCTTGCCGACGCTGTTTGGCGAAAAGGTCGTGCTCCGTCTGCTTGATAAAGACAAGCTGATGCTCGACATGACCAAGCTCGGTTTTGAGCAAGAAAGCCTCGACAAATTCAAACGTGCGATCGCCAATCCATACGGAATGGTGCTCGTTACGGGCCCGACCGGTTCGGGTAAAACGAACACGCTCTATTCCGCTCTTCAGGCTCTCAATACGACCGAGACCAACATCATGACCGCCGAAGATCCGGTCGAATTTAACCTCACCGGCATCAATCAGGTGCAGATGAAAGAGCAGATCGGGCTCAATTTTGCCGCCGCACTTCGCTCGTTCCTGCGTCAGGATCCGAACATCGTACTCGTCGGAGAAATTCGAGACTTCGAAACGGCCGAAATCGCGATCAAAGCCGCCCTCACGGGTCACCTTGTGCTCTCGACGCTGCACACAAATGACGCACCTTCGACCATCTCTCGCCTGGTGAACATGGGAATTGAACCATTTCTGGTCGCGACATCGGTCAACATAATTCAGGCACAGCGGCTCATCCGCCGTATTTGTTCGAACTGCAAGGAAGAGGTCAACCATCCCGAAGAAGGTTTGGTGAGCATCGGTTTCAAGCCGGAAGAAGTGTCGGAAGTGCAGCTATACAAAGGCCGCGGTTGTGCGACCTGTAACAACACAGGATTCAAAGGCCGGGTCGGCCTGTACGAAGTCATGGAGATCACGGACGAACTCCGCGAACTCATTATCATCGGCGCAAGTGCGATGGAACTTAGGAGAAAGGCGATCGAGCTCGGAATGATCACCCTACGCGAATCGGGCCTCTGCAAGATCCGCCAGGGTATCACGACGATCGAAGAAGTGGTGAAGGAAACAGTTATTTAGTAACGGAGGAAGTATGTTAGTCAGGGCAATCGCATTATCTTTAGCATTACTCGTCGGTATCGGCGTCATCGTCCCATTCGCGACCGAAAGCGTCGAGGCGGGACCGCGGCACAAGCGCAAAAAACAGGTCAGACATTACAAGAAATATTCTAAGCAGTGGTGGCGTCAGTATCGTGCACGAAAGGCTCGCAAGAACGCCCTTCGGGCTAAGGCCCGCGCACTTCGGCTGCGTCAGCTTCGTCTCGAACGTGCCGCAGCGGCCGGAGACGACACAATGGTGAAAGCAACCCCGCAAGCGAAGCCGACGAAGTCCAGATCAGTCGCCCAGTCGCCGAACACAGTCGCTCCGAAAGGCTGGAATCAGGCACAGTCGTCGCCGGCAGAATTGCAGTTCCGGGTCGATGATTCGGCAGGTTCGCAGGTTGGTTCGGCTTCGATCTCGGTTGTGGGACCGGCGGCCGGCGACAGTTCGACCGCACCGCACGGCAAGAGTGTCGGCGGCGTTTCGACTTCGGCTCTTCGCCGCGACGTCATCAACCGCATGATCCAGGAAAACGGCTGGGTCGTAAACGATTATCAAAAAGAGATCGGCGGACGCACGGTCTATGTCGTCGTCGCCCAGTCTCAGGCAAAGAACGGCCGTGTACAGTCGCGTATGTTCTATTTCACCGAAGTTGACGGCCGCATCTACAACGTTGCGACCAATTCACCTGTCGAACAGGCTGAGCGGCTCGCCGAGGAATCGGAAAAAGTGCTCGATTCGCTCCAGAACCGTGTTCGCGGCACACAGCGCGCCGAAAATCGGTAAACGGTAACAGGTGACAAGTGATACGAAAGACCGATCGACCCGTCGCTTGTCACCGTTACCTCGTCTCCAACAAACCCTATGAGTTACGAAAACCAAACCAGTGTTGAATCGCAAGTCACATTGCCCGACTTGCTTAGGAAAATGACCGATGCCGGCGGCTCCGACCTTCACCTGTCGACCAATTCGGCGCCGCAGGTCCGCGTTCACGGCCACTTGTCTCCGCTCGTCGGCTTTGGTGCGATGACGGCATCGGACACCAAACGCCTCGCATATTCGGTGCTGACCGATGCCCAGAAGCACCGTTTCGAGGAAAACCTCGAACTCGATTTTTCCTTCGGTTTGAAAGGAATGTCACGTTTTCGTGCCAATCTTTTTAATCAGAAAGGTGCGGTCGGTGCAGTTTTCCGCTCGATCCCGTACGAGATCAAAACGTTTGAGGCACTCGGTCTACCGCCGATCGTCACCGATCTCTGCAAAAAACCGCGTGGTTTGGTGCTCGTAACAGGGCCGACCGGTTCGGGTAAATCGACGACGCTTGCTTCGATGATCGATAAGATCAATATGGACCGCCACGACCATATTCTGACCATCGAGGACCCGATCGAGTTTCTGCATAATCACAAGAACTGCGTCGTCAATCAACGCGAAGTTGCCGCCGACACGCATTCGTTTGGTGCCGCACTGAGAACCGCACTTCGCCAGGATCCGGACATCGTCCTGGTCGGCGAAATGCGAGATCTCGAAACGATCGAGATGGCCCTGCGAATCGCAGAGACCGGCCACTTGACCTTTGCAACGCTCCATACGAACTCGGCGTACTCGACGATCAACCGTATCATCGACGTATTCCCTTCGGCACAGCAGTCGCAGGTGCGGACGCAGTTGTCCCTGGTTCTCGAAGGCATCATGTGCCAATCGCTGCTGCCAAAAGCTTCGGGCGACGGGCGTGCGATGGCACTCGAGATCCTCATCCCAAATCCCGCTATCCGCAATCTCATCCGCGAGGACAAGATCCACCAGATCTATTCGATGATGCAGACCGGCCAGGACAAATTTGGTATGCAGACCTTTAATCAGGCCCTCGCGTCACTGGTCCATAAGAAACAGATCACGCTCGATGTCGCGATGCAGCGTTCGTCAAACGCCGACGAACTCAGAGAATTGATCGAACGCGGCAGCGGCCTCAACCAATCATATGGCGGCTCGCCCAGAGCCGGGATGGCACCAAACGGCCACGCTAGCCCGTACGCACAGGCACGAAACATCGGCGAACGCCCGAGATAACACAGGTAAGCGGACGGCAGCGTCCGCTAGTAAGGAGCACTTAAAACAATGCCAACATTTGCATTTAAAGGTAGAAACCGTCTCAACGAACTCGTCTCCGGCGACCGCGAGGCCGCGACACAGGACGAATTGCGTGCGTTATTGCGGCGTGAACAGATCGTGATGACGCAGGCCAACGAAAAGGGCCGCGAGATCTCGATCCCGAAACTCGGCCGCCGTAAAAAGGTCGGTGCCAAAGAGCTGGCCGTGTTCACACGACAATTCTCGGTCATGATCGACGCCGGTTTGCCGCTCGTGCAGTGTATCGACATTCTCGGCGAACAGCAGCAGAATGCATTCTTCAAGGACGTTTTGCGGCAGGTCCGCCAGGGCGTCGAAGAAGGTTCGACACTCCACGCCGCTCTCGACAAGCATCCGAAGGTTTTTGACAAGCTCTACACGCACATGGTCGAGGCCGGTGAGACCGGCGGTGTGCTCGATCTGATCCTACAGCGTCTCGCGACTCTCATCGAAAAGGTCGTCAAACTGAAACGCAGCATCGTTTCGGCATCGATCTATCCGGCAGCCGTTATCACGGTCGCGATCGGTGCGATCTCGATCATCATGATCGTCGTTATTCCGCAGTTTCAGCAGATCTTTCTCGGTCTTTTGGGTCCCGGCGAACAGCTTCCGCTGCCGACTCGGATCGTCATGGCCATAAGCGGCTTTCTCGCCGGCTGGGGCGGACTCTCGATGGCCGTTATTCTGATAGCAAGCGGCGTCGGCATCAAATTCTATTACGCGACGCCAAAAGGCCGCTGGCAGATCGACGCCCTGATGCTCAAAGCTCCGATCATCGGCAGCATCATGCGAAAGATCGCCGTCGCTCGATTCTCACGCATTCTCTCGACATTGCTTTCGTCGGGTGTTCCGATCCTGCAATCGCTCGATATTACCGCCAAAACGGCGGGTAACATCATCATCGAAGACGCGATCCTCAAGGTCCGTGCCGGTGTCGAACGCGGCGAAAACTTTGTCGATCCGCTCAAGGCGACCAACGTCTTTCCGCACATGGTCGGCCAGATGATCGGCGTCGGTGAACAGACCGGTGCCCTCGATGCCATGCTCGGCAAGATCGCCGATTTTTACGAAGAAGAGGTCGATACCGCCATCGCCGATCTGCTCGGTCTAATGGAACCGGTCCTGATCGCATTTCTCGGCGTGACCATCGGTTCGATCGTCATCTCGATGTATCTGCCCCTATTCTCGCTCATCGGCAAACTCGCCGGCGGCGCAAAATAACGGATTTGTTTCGTGTCCGTTCGTGCGGTTTCGTGGTTCCACTTCTTAAAAACGGAACCACGGACCAACACTAACCAACACGAAACCAGAGCCGGAACGGAGTAGTCACCTGCGGGAGACCTATGCAAACAACCACCACCGATTTCAGCACAATGATCGTGCTTTACAATCTGGTCATTGGCGTCCTCATCATGCTCTCGAGCGAAAAGCTCGCCGCATTGGCCGGAAGTGTCAGCCGCGGCCAGGCTGTAAAAATATCTCGTTACACACAGGTATCGACATTCACCTTCGGCGCGGTCGTCGCCGCACTCTCGGGAGTGATCTACGTCGCCTTTCACCTCCTAAAGATCGGCGTCTGATCTGATCCGAATATCGGCACAAAATTCAAAAGGCTTTGCCCACCACGGACAAAGCCATTCTTTCTTCGCGACATTCAGGCAGCAGCAGCCGTCTGCTGATGTGGATGTAGATCAACTCCGATGTACGCGTGTCATAACGGTTTCTCCTGTCAAAGAGCGAATTATTGTCTTTCAACATCAATTCTGACTCGATGCCCCGGGAAACCGTCTTTATAACATCAGGTCTGACACGATTTGTGATTTTGGTTTTCATACGACGCGATTCTATATTTGAATGTCAATAAATATTTTTTCTTTCGAACCAGCGACGTCGCTCTGTTTAAGTATCCATCCTCCTCTCTTCGATTTCGCAATCTTATTCAACAGTTCCCGAAATGTTAGATTGGAAAAAATCAAATCGCTGGGCAAGGGGCGATTAATAAAATTCAAATCCCCTCGCAAGGGACTCGAAAAAAGCCCATTCTCTTTAAGAAAAGTTCCAAATTCAGGCAAAGCGAGCAGTTCCGTTCGAATCAAGCCAACGGGTTTTCCTTTCTTTAAATAGAAGCTCCCAACATTCGAATTTAGAAGACTTCGAAAGCTACTATCGCGACCCCGAATCGGGTAGATGTTGACAACATCATCACTTATCTCCCATGTATAATTCGGAGCTTGACTGACTAAATCATTAAGAATATTTTCTAATCGACCATTATCGTAGTGGACTGTGAAAAGTCTCTTCGCCCCGCCAAACATATAGCTCGATACGCCGTTGTCGTCTTTGAATGGAAGGTTCGGTAGTAATGAATAATCGTCATTGTCCCTGTCCAGGGTTGATTCTTCAAATCCGAAAGCGACATCGTACTTAATCATTAGATACGCGAAAATTTCTCCGAAACACTTCTTTTCCGCGTGTATCGTAATAATCTTTTCCGCCAGCGGAATGGTGGCAACGCCACCACCCTGCCCAAATGCGCTTACCACAGTCGCCAAAATTATCAGGGTTAAAAACGACAGATTTATGGTTAATTTAATGTTCATATACAGTTTCCCTAGCTTCAAAACAATCTCGACAGACCTGACCAACTCATTTTGGTGGAGAAAGCACTTTATAGTCAATTACGGGATCTGCGTAGATTCCATTTGTTCTCGATTGAGTGACTGAGACATCGATATCCGTTTTGACACCGCCAACATTTACGGTCAATCCTATGATAGACGTTTTTGAAATATCACTATTTAATTGCTCATCTGTCAGATCGGTTGAGTTTGTTGAAGAGTAGGTGCCAGTTAACAAAACGGGGCCAAGATTGATCGTTCCGCCTTCAGCAGCGCAGGCAGTACAAATCGGAAGATCCAAAGCCCTAGAAAGATACAGTGTATAGGTAACCCCGTCCCAAATTATATTGTTCTCCTTGTCTTGCATCAACCGAGTAAGTAGGCGTTTCGATTTCGCTGTCCCAATATCATCGAGGATCGTTTCGATCAGAGACTGCTGATAAGCGTCGGTGTTCGCGTGCTTTTTCGCTAGCCAAGGCAGAGCGTCATCGCCAAACGTGACTATTGGATCATGCAACGGATAATGTGATTTCGAGGTTCCCACCGTACCATTGGTGGCGTTAACATTTTCCACCAACAAAGGGACCAAACGGACTATTCGCCTTTGTGCTGCCTGTAGTCCAAGCATTCGCAACTCGTCTGCGCGACTTTGCTGTATGCCGAATTCATCTAGGTTTTTTACTGGCTTTAAGATCGTCTCGATCTCGCTTTCTAAGCACTGATCGATGTCTAATTCCGAAAAGCCGGTTTCGCTGTATTTCTGTTTAGAAACTGATTCAGGGTTGTTTTTTAGGGCAATCAGTTCCAAACAATCGCCGGTTCGCACTTCTTCTTCCGCAATTCCGGATTTAGTCACGCTAGAATTAGCACAACTCGCGCCGATCACGACGAGAATGACAATCAAAATTTCGCGAATATTCATATATCTTGAGTCCATTTGATTCTACCGTTGCACAGTAACTTGATTCTGCGTTACCTCGCCGAATCGGATAACTAAGTCTAGAGTCCAGTTCACCGAACATAAGGCCTTTCCATTTCGTTTGAAAGATGAAGTAAAATCAACGTGATAAACCCGAGTCAGCTTACCTAGGTCAACTTCTGGAATTGGTATTCCGGGAGCGTCTTTTGCTCCAAATTCGCCCGTGTCCGGATCGTAGAAAGCATAAGAACGGAAGAACGGGGTCAAGAACGGAAGAACGGGGCCAGGCTTGCGATTCTACGATTTTTGCACGATACTGCTCCTCCACAAGACCTTTTCCGTAGGCAAACTTGGCGTCACTTCGGCCTTTTGCCGCAGTCCGCGTTCGGTCAACGCTAAAATCCAGGTTCCTTTGCCATTTCGACAAAATTGTACCAAATATCCCTAAACTCAACGTCCCCGACGGCCTCCCTTACCTTTTCGTTGAGCGGAAAAATGAATTTTCTGCGGAGAAAAATGAAAAAAACACGAAGAAAAATCATTTTTCTTCGTACTTTTAAGGTTTTTCTTCGCACTTTTGAGAGTTTTCTTGTCAGGATTTTCATTTTGTGACGTGGCGAAAGCATTTTTCTTCGCGCTTTCATCATTTTTCTTGTCAGTAAATTCATTTCGTGACGTAAGGTCGGCGTTTTTCTTCGTAAGATGTTCACTTTTCTTCGCTACTTTTTGGTTTTTCTTGTGAAGATCTTCTTTTTTTCCGGCAACAAAATCGTTATCTCACGTCACGAAATGAAGTTCTTCGCGAGAAAACTCTTATCTTTCACAATTGATCTGATCTTCAGTAAGAAAGCGGTGATCTCGCGTCGAGAAATTGCCCGTCGGACTTTCGACCAAACGGCGACAATCGGCTGGCTAGGGTTCGCAACTATCTAATTGCCGCCGAATGCCCAAAGACAGCGGATTGCAGTAGCAGTTAGGAACGGTGAGAAAGGCTGTTCGGAAATTAATATCCGGGCAGCCTTTTTGGCGCCGACGCCCGAAAATAATTCCACATTCACCTGTCATTTATGGTAAATTCTTTTTGATCTATCACGTTCAAAAAATAATTTGTTCCCGCACGGAGGTTTTGAGTGAAAATTGGGTTTTCGCAGTATCGTCTTTTGCTTGTTTTATCGGCTGTTCTTATGACGTTGGCAATTTTTGCTCCGGCGGGATTCGCGCAGGATGAGGTTGTTCAGCGAAATCCTGTAGTGACCAAGGCGGCTAAATTTGATGTGTCGCCGCCGCTTAGTTCGATGAGGCCGATCGTGACAAGAGGTCGAAGAGAGGAAGAGGAGCGGGATCAGGAAGACGATCAAGGCCCCGGCGGACCGGTCGGCGATACGCGGCACGATCCTGATCCGGTGCTGCAATCGACCCTCGGAACAGGTGTTTTTAGTAATCAGAACGCGATCCCGCCAACCATCGCAAATTTTGGCGGTATGGGCGGCAACGGCAGTACACCGCCGGACACGAATGGCGACATCGGCCCAAACCACTACATTCAATCGGTCAATGCCCGATTCCAGATCTTTAGCAGGGCAGGTGTGTCGGTATTCGGCCCGGCCAATGTCAATACGTTGTTCGCCGGTTTTGGCGGTCCCTGCCAGACCGAGAATGCGGGTGACCCGGTCGTTTTGTACGATCAATTGGCCGACCGCTGGCTGATCAGCCAGTTTACCGACAGTACCGCTCCATTTTTTAATTGTGTGGCCATCTCAACGACCGGGGACCCGACGGGAATGTATTACCGCTACGCCTTTTCGGCCCCGTCGTTTCCCGATTATCCAAAATACGGCGTCTGGCCCGACGGATATTACCTGAATACACGCGAGACCGGTGTGCTCGGCCAATACGCACTCGAACGTACCGAGATGATCGCCGGTAATCCCAATGCCCGCTCGGTCCGGTTTACCGTGACCCAGCCCGGCACGGGCCCGAACGGTTTGCTAAATGCCGATATCGACGGAACCACGCTGCCACCCGCCGGAAGCCCGAATTATCTGCTAGGTTCGATGGACAACGACATCGGTGCGGCATCGGACGCATTGATGCTGTACAAATTTCACGTCGATTGGACGAATACCAATAATTCGACGTTTACCGGCCCGACGATCATTCCGATCGCACCGATCGACACAGTTTTCCCGTGCTCGCCGACGGCCCGCGAGTGCATCCCGCAGCCCGGAACCACCACAAAGGTCGATATACTTTCCTATCGCCAGCGGCCGACTTTCCGCCTTGCGTACCGCAATTTCGGCGATCACGAGGCACTCGTTTCCAGTCAGTCGGTCGAGGCCAGCACCGGAATGGCGGGAATGCGTTGGTGGGAGATAAGAAACCCGAGCACAACCCCGGCGTTATTTCAGGAAGGGACTTTTGGACCCGGTGCGACCGACAGTATCCATCGCTGGATGGGCAGTGTCGCGATGGACAAATACGGCAATATGGCCCTCGGATACAGCGTTTCGGCCGCGGCAGGAGTATTTCCCGGCATCAGATACACCGGACGTCTCGCCAATGACCCGCTCGGACAAATGCCGCAGGGCGAAGGCACGATCGTCGACGGCGGCGGTTCGCAGACGAGCACGGCGTTCCGCTGGGGCGATTACAGCTCGATGAGTGTCGACCCTTTGGATGATTGTACATTCTGGTATACGAACGAATACTACGCGACCACCTCGACCACCGGTTACAGCACGAGGATCGCATCGTTCAAATTCCCCGGTTGTCTTTCCCCGATCTCGCACATCCCCGCCGATTTCGACGGAGACCACCTGACCGATCTGTCAATATTTCGCCCGACTCCCGGCGAATGGTGGTGGGTTAGGAGCAGCAACGGCACAAATGGTGCGACGCAGTTTGGTGCTCTGACCGATAGGATCACGCCCGGCGATTACACCGGCGACGGCAAGTCCGATATCGCCTTTTGGCGGCCCTCGACCGGCGAATGGTTCGTGCTCCGCAGCGAGGATTTTTCATTCTACGCATTCCCGTTCGGTGCGACCGGCGACGTGCCCGCACCGGCTGATTACGACGGAGACGGAAAAGCCGACGCCACCGTTTTTCGGCCTACGAACGCCACATGGTTTATCAATAAATCAACGGGTGGTACCCAGATCGTAAATTTTGGGGCAAACGGGGATCTGCCGGTGAATGCTGATTACGACGGCGACGGCAAAGCCGACGTCGCGATCTATCGGCCAAACGGTGTTAGCGGTTCGGAGTGGTGGGTTCAGCGTTCGTCGAATTTGTCGGTATTTGCCCTGCAATTCGGGTTGGCCTCGGACAAGACCGTACCTGCCGACTATACCGGAGATGGTAAGGCGGATGTCGCATTCTGGCGGCCGTCAAACGGACAATGGTTCGTTTTGCGAAGCGAGAATCTTTCGTTTTACGCCTTCCCGTTCGGCAACACTGGAGATGTCCCGGTTCCGGGCGACTATGACGGCGACGGCAAATTCGACGCCGCCGTATTCCGTCCGTCAAACTCGACCTGGTACGCAAACCGCTCTACCGCCGGAACGCTCATCCAGCAATTCGGCCAAACCGGCGATCTTCCGGTGCCGGGAGCGTTTGTCCGTTAGCCACCACCACCTGCCCTGTAGCGGGTCGTCAATACAAGAAAAGCTGCCACCGTTTTCACAGTTAAAGCAGAATCATATCCGTTTTAATCTGTGATATCGGTGGCTTTTTTTGACTTTAGATACCATGCCGGCGATAGATCTCGACGCGTTGTTTGAGCGCTTCGGGGTCGATTCCGTCATCGATCAGTTCGTCGATCGAACGCGACTCTAAAAGCGGTTTTGGAATGAGAGCACACAGGGCAAATGCATCGGCCTCGATCTCTTTGCGACTGCGGCGGCCGAGGCCGTGAAAGTTTGCGGTCACACCCGAATCGGGCGTATGCAGCAGAAAATGGCCGAGTTCGTGAAACAGTACGAGCAGCTTTTTCGAGCCCGACAGTTTACTGTCAACCGCGATAAAATCCCGTCCCATCACCCGATAATAAAATCCGCTGACCCCGAGCGGCATCTCCGTTACACCGATCTTGAACCGACGGCAAATACGATAAAGGTCGTTCTCCGTCAACTCGCGCTCGTTCCAGCCGATCTTTAGTTGGGTGATCTTTTGTAAAAGTAACTGCATATTCCAGTCGTAAGATATTTTATCACAGATGCAACATTGTGGCCGAGCGTATTTCTCATCAAAACCGTCTGATCTCTAAACTATAATTTTATCGAACGATCGATCACGCGTTTCGCGTCATTTATGGCCGCTATCTTTTCGTCGCGGGTGAAGGACTCCCAGCCGTTGAAAAACAACACGCCAAAATCCGTTACACTTTCTCTACCCTCGTGGGCGAACCAATCATTCATTACACGGATCGGGTCGTCGTAGCTCACGATCGCCGTTTCGACATCAAAAGCATCGACCGAGCCGAGATCCTGCACCGCTCCGTGGCCGAGAGCGGCGAGGCGTTTATCCACGATCTCGATAACCTTATCCTCGATAAATCGCCCGAGCCCGACCGCCGGTTTTTGGTTGCCGTACATATCGCCCTTGCCGGTCAGCAGCCAGTTGAGCGATACGTTCGTTACATTCGCGATCTTGATCAGCACCTCAGGTGCCGGCAAACGCCCTTGATAGTAATTTCTCACGGTCGCGTGTGGAATGCCAAGTCGCCGTGCAACATCGGACATCATCTCGTGCTCAAATGTCCGGTCAAGCCGCAGCACAAAATCTTTATTCACCATCACTTCTGAAACGTCTGTTTTCTTCATCAATGCAAATGTTACTACGAGTTGGCCGTAAATCAAAGTCGAGCGAGTTGCTGATATAATCTCGTAATGCAGAAACAACTCGAAAGGAATAAGGAAACGGTTCTGGCGTTTTACGATCTAATGTTCAACAAAGCCGACCCGGCCGGGGCTATCGAAAAATACACGGGTGACGTTTACATTCAGCACAACCCAATGGTTGCCGATGGCAAAGACGCATTTATAGAGTACTTCGACCGGATGGCTCGTGAGTTTCCAGATAAGCGAGTACATTTTAAGCGAGCCATTGCGGAGGGCAACCTTGTTGTCCTTCACTGTTTTCAGGAATGGCAGACGGGCGGCAATTGGGCGGGAATAGATATTTTCAGGCTCGACGATAACGGAAAGATCGTGGAGCACTGGGATGTACTGCAAACTATTCCTGAATCATCGGCTAACGAAAACTCGATGTTCTAAAAAACGTATGACCTAGAACGGATTTGGGATACCAAAGTAGCGGGTTCCTTGACATAACACCCCACAAAACCGTATATTTTGTAATTCGGCTCTGTCAGATCGGACCGATCCGGGTTAGCGAAAACCCCACGTTTTCTCGCCGCCCGACACCATAAAAGTTGCCGCCCTAGCTCAGTTGGTAGAGCGTTCGATTCGTAATCGAAAGGTCGTCGGTTCGACTCCGATGGGCGGCTCCATTAAGCTTTACAATTTAAAAGCGTGCCAGATTATGGCCGACGGATTTTGATCCTGTCGGCTTTTTTTGTGCTGTGTTCAGGCCGGGCATTTGTTGGTAAACCTCTGGTACTTTTTTTAGCGCGATGGGTAGCGCTGGTGTGGCATTCTACCCCGATCGTATGATCTCGGCGCGACAAATTGCGCATCGCGATACTGTAAGCCCTGTCGTGTCAATAGATACGCGAACACGGCGATGGGGTTTAGAAATTGCATTATTAGCCGCGGACCGTTGTTTTCACGAAACCGTGTCATAAATACCAATGTCTCTTCCGCCTAGCAAGACCGAATATATAGAACATGTCGTTATCGCGAACGGCTCTGCGACCGCACTCGGGATAATGCTTTTGCCGACGCATGCAAGGTAGGTCGATTGGAGAGAGGGAAAATTATTATGAAGTACAAACTACTTATTGTTGACCACGAAGCGGCAGATTTACATATTCCGGAGCAGGCTTTCCGCGACGAATACGAGGTGATCACCGCCGAATCAGGAGCCGCAGGGCTGGAGTTAATGAAGCTACATGATTTCGCCATCGTCATTGCCGAACAGAGAATGCCAGACATGACAGGAATCGAATTCCTCGAAAAAGCGACGCCGATACAACCGAATGCGGTTCGGGTCATAATGACCGGATGCACCGATGTCGACGATCTGAGCGAAGCCATAAACTCGGGCGCTGCCAATCAATTTGTCACGAAACCGTGGGTAAATAGCGATCTGCAGCAAACCGTCAAAAGAGCCGTCGCGCAATATCAGGAAGCAGAAGCCCGCTCTGGATCGGGTCGAGAGATCGAACGTCTCGAGACATGCATCAAGATGACGGTGGAAGGTGTGGTGAAGACCCTGAGGGCGATGATATATCAAAAGAGCTCGAATCTTTCGGAACATTGTCGGCGAACATCCGAATATGCGGGCCTTATCGGCATGCGATTTAAGCTTGAGCCGGACGAAATGGAACAATTGATATTTGCGTCGCTGCTGCACGAAGTACCAAATATCAGGATGCCGTTCGAGATGGATTTCGATAATTCGGCGTTGACCATCGAGCAGCATCGCGTAACACAGAATTGTTACGAAAAGGGATTAGAGCTTATTGCGAACGTACCCAATCTTGAGTGTGTGGCCGACACCGTTCGGTTCCAGCACGAACATTTTGACGGGACGGGATTTTTTGCCGGTTTGGAACGGGAAAAGATACCATTTCTGTCGCGGATCCTGGCGGTCGCTAATGCATACGACGAGATCACTTCGGGACGAAACCCGGCCCTGATGATAAACGAAGGAACTGCTGCGGCTTGGTTAAAAGAACGATCCGGGACAAGATTTGACCCGCAGGTGGTCGAGGCCTGTCTGACCACAAATCTCATCGAGACCGCCGCCGCCCCGAGCGCGATACTTACACCCACATTTATTCAAACTGACGCTATCGCGACCGTTTGATCCGGCAATTGGAGAATAAAAAAATGAATGAAATTAAAACAATACTTGTAACAAGCCACGACCACGACCAATTCGGCCTGGCTGCCTCAATGTTCGAAGCAAGCGGTTATCGGGTAATATTTGAGCAGGACGTTCAGCGAAGTGTTAAAATCGCAAAAGCCGAACTCCCAAATTTAATAATCAGCGAACTCGCGGTGCCGGATATCGACGGACCACGTTTTTGCCGCAGCGTGAGGGAGGACAGAACCCTTGAGAAGACACCGATCGTGCTAGTTGGCGATCTGTCGCGACGTTCGTCGATCGTCCGCGACACCTTGCGAAGTGGAGCGTCGGACTACCTGCAGAAACCATTTGACCAGGTCGAACTATTCGAACTGTGCCGGAACGCCGAATCGGGCGGAGAAAGAACCAATTATGGATCGTCAACCTCACAGCGAACCGAAACACAGGTCGAGAATTGTGGCCCGTGGGCGATCGTTAGAGACCTGATCTGCGTAAATTGATCGCCACCGTACGGACATTTGTTATGCAGCACAGCACCAGACCTAGAATTTTGATCGTTGACGATGAATCCAGCATTAGAGGTTTGCTGAGCGCGATTCTAAGCGAAAAATACGATTGCACCATGGCCGACTCGGCCGAGAGCGCTCTTGCATTCCTTGCCGAAAGGACTTTCGATCTCGTGATCAGCGACATCAATATGGGCGGGATGAGCGGGATCGAACTGGTTTCAAAAGCCGTTGCTTCGTCGCCGGACACGGTGGCAATGGTTATCAGCGGCAACGACAAGATCGATGGCCCGATAGATGCGATCCGCAACGGGGCTTTTGACTACATCAAAAAACCATTCGAGATAGACCAGGTCGAAATGGCGGTCGATCGAGCCATTCATCACGCCGCGTTGCTCGCATCAAAGCGTAATCACGAGAGCCAACTCGAAGAACTGGTAAAGGCTCGCACAACGAAACTCAATTACCTCGCGTATCACGACTCGCTCACGGGCCTTAGAAACAGAGTTTTTTTTGAAGAAAGTCTCGTCCGCACACTTGAATCGCCGTCCGGCAACGATGGCGGGGCGGTGTTTTTCGTCTCGCTCAATAGATTTAAGGGGCTTCGCGATGCTCTGGGGCATTCGTTAGGCGACGGACTGATCAAAGAGGTCGCCCAACGCATCCAAAGCCTGGTCGGTCCGGATGCGGTCGTCGCGAGATTTGAAGGCGACGAATTTGCCATATTTTTGAATTTGACAGACCCTGCCGAATTGGTCGCGTTCGCGGAGAGTATTTTTGATGCGTTTTCAGGACCGATCAATCTCGGTTCGCACGAAATATTTGTATTGGCGAGCATCGGTATCAGCGTTTTTCCAAACGATGCTTCGGACAGCCTGACGCTTTTGAAAAATGCCGGTGCCGCACTTGCTCACGCACGGAAACAGGGCGGGAACAGCTATCAGTTCTATACTTCGGATATTCACGAGAATGCCGTTAAACGGCTAGCGATGGAGAACGATCTCCGCCGCGCTCTTGACCGTGAAGAATTTTTCCTCCTTTACCAGCCGAAGATCGACATTAGGACAAAACGGGTGACCGGAATGGAAGCTCTTGTCCGTTGGAATCACCCGAATCTTGGGCTTGTCCCTCCATTGGATTTTATTCCGGTGGCCGAGAAGACCGGCCTGATCGTGCCGCTCGGCGAATTTGTCCTTCGGGCCGCTTGCGAACAGAGCAAAATATGGCACAGCCGCGGTTTCGGCCTGTCTGTGGCTGTAAATTTGTCGCCGCGTCAATTTCGGCAGCGTGATCTCGTTGAAACGATTGGCAAGATAATTGACGACACCGGATTTGATCCGTATTTTCTGAATTTAGAGATCACCGAAAGCTCTCTCATGGATTCTCCTGAATCGGCGATCAAAACGCTGGGCGAGATCAAAGAGTCCGGCATCCAGATCTCGATCGATGACTTCGGAACGGGCTATTCATCCCTCGGCGTATTAAAGGATCTTCCGATCGACGTGCTTAAGATCGACAAGCTGTTTATTAATGATCTGACCACCAGTTCTGATGACGCCGCTCTGGTTTCTGCGGTCATTAATCTCGCTCATCAACTTCGGCTAAAGGTTGTCGCCGAAGGTGTCGAAACCGCCGAACAATTGACCTTTCTCGAAGGCTTGGAATGTGACGAATGGCAAGGCTATTTGTTTAGCAAACCCGTGACTGCAGAGGACTTCGAGACGCTGCTTACAAAAACACTAGCTTCAGCCCCTTGCGCATAAAAGCGGCGGTTTGCCGACGATGGATCCGATCTTTTCCTCAGGCCACAATAGATTCCCGTCATCCGAAATCACAATATGTTTTCTCAAAGCACACGCATTGGCCCGTATTTTTTGATTCGAAAACTCGGACAAGGCGGGTTTGGCGAAGTCTGGCTGAGTGAGCGGCGTGCTAAATTTGTGACTACACGGGTCGCCATTAAACTTCCGCACGATGAGCAGGTAGATCAAGAGGCCATCAAGAGCGAAGCGACGCTTTGGGCAAAGGCCAGCGGGCATCCGAACATATTGCCTATCATCGATGCCGACGAATACGACGGCCAGATCGCTATCGTAAGCGAATTTGCACCGGATGGTTCGCTGCACGAGTGGCTAAAGAAAAACGGGACGATGCCGGTCAACATGGCCGTCGAAATGACCATCAAGATCCTTGACGGCCTTGAGTATCTGCATTCGCGAGATATTATCCACCGCGATCTTAAACCCGGCAATATTCTGCTCCAAGGCGACACACCGCGACTCGCCGATTTCGGCATCTCAAGGGCGTTGCGAGCCACGGCGTCGAGTCAGACCAGCAATGTGTCGGGAACGTTCGCCTACATGTGTCCCGAGGGTTTTGACGGCAAACGAAGCGAGCAGACCGATATATGGTCGGTCGGCGTGAATCTTTATCAATTTCTAACGGGACGCTTACCGTTTCCGCAGAAAGAGCCGTCCGTGCTGATCGCCGCGATAATGCTTCGCGATTTCGACGCACTGCCACCGGAAATTCCAAAAGAATTGCAGCGAATAATCGGGAGAGCCTTGGCAAAAAGAACCGAAGACCGGTATGTCGGAGCCGCCGAAATGCGCGACGCTCTGCAAGCATTTTTGCGCGAGACCAATTTTCCGGCATCGCCGGATAGCGTGGTGCCGCGTCTTGCTATCACGTCTCACGATGAAAATGCATCTGTCATTTCGGAAAAAGCTAACGCCAAAGAAACGATGAAAATTTGGCGGGCCGTTCCATTCCTGCTCATCATGGTCGGCGCGATAGTGATCTGGTTTTATATGTCGGCTATCAGCATGATTGCCGAAGATCCACAAATCGCTCAGGCTCAGGCAGTGCTAGCTATTCCACCGCGTCCCGCCAACCGGCCGAACGCCAATGCCAACGTCGCGAAGGTCGAACCGAGCCCGAGCCCGGAACCAACAATCGAACCTAAAGTTGTCAAAACCGGAGATCTTCAAAAATACCAGGGGAAACAGATCTCCGATATTACCAAAGACAACGAAATACGCGGACGATTGAAAGCGATGTTGGGCGGTAACTATCAGATCTTCATGAAAAATCTGAACGTCTGCCCGCCGTTTACAAGCAGCGGCGGAGCATTGACCGGAGTTTGCTGCGCACCTCATAGCTGCGGTTCTGAAATGAGCTATGTCTCGCTGGACCCATCGAACGACAAGATCTACTGTGCGATCTTGTCGGACAGCCTTTCGGCGACCGGTTCTGCTGACGCCCCGTTTAACACAAAGCTCCGAACGTTTAGTGAAAAAGGTGGCACCTTTCCTCAAGTTCTCGCATCACTAATTAGTAAAGCAGATCGTTAATACCCCGCCTGTCTTTCCCGCCTTTTTTGACCCACATGAGAATAAACTCCGCGCCGACGGGGCTCATAATTCCCTAGAAAGAACGTGCGGTAATTCTCTGCAATAAAGCTAAGTCTTACTGAGAATTAGCTTTACGAAAACATTCCGAGCAACGCCATCGTTTGGCACCAGCCTTGCACTACTTATCTTCGTCCGGTTGCTCCCACTCAGCCGGTTCTCTCCCACCAATCATAACGGGGACGGCCTTTGAGGTAAGGGCGAAGGCCGTCTCTCCGTTAAGACCCACACCACAACGGAGATCCAAGATGAATAGAAGTAAGGTAGTAATCTCTTTGATCGCAATGATCGGTTTTTGTGTCGGTTCGGCGTTCGCCCAACAGGCATCCCATAAAAATACAGCTCAAGTCAGACGTAACGAACGGCCCTCATTCAGCCCCGCAGCAGTCGGATCAGTTAACGGCCGGATCTTCGACGATGCGGAAGGTTATGTGTCGCCTACGAAAGGAATCGGAGGGACAAGAGTAATTCTTCGGGCGGCCGATCATGACGGCGAGATCGTCGGCAACTACATTTCGGATCCCGACGGAGCCTACAATTTTCAGAACATTTCCCCCGGAGACTATAAGATCGAGATCGATCCGGTCAGCATTCCAGCAAGATATCGCGAGTCGAAAGTCACGGTATTGCCGGTAACTGTACAGGCATTTATCCCGTCGTCAGTTGACCTTTCAATAGCTGCACGCCGCGTCGTTAGCGGGGTGGTTTTTGTCGACAAAAACGGTGACGGGCGATACGACCCGCAAATCGATGAGTCAGTCGCAGGAGTCGACATAACTGCCGCGGGCCAGATCACAACGACCGATGCAAAAGGCCGTTATTCAATTCAAGACCTCCCGGCAGGCCGGACAAGCGTGCTTGCCACTTCACCGCATAGCATGCGCAATACACAGGTGATCCTGGATCTCCCGGCCGCACCGGTCGTCAACCGTGTGGTCAATATCTCTGTCGGCCGCTAACGGGCCGGTCCGCACTTCCCTTCCCCCATTTCCCACACCAAATCTCCGATACCCCCACTAAAATGAAAAATTCAATCCTTGTGATCACGACGGCTTTTATACTATGCGTTTCCGCGTTCTCGCAGGAGAAAGAATTTTATTATCCGCAGGGCGAAACAACGAAGGTACGGACAAACAACGACCTTGAGGGCGACAGATCGAAAACGCCCTCGACAACCGTCCATCGGGCGTCACAACAATTCCCGCCTTCTCCTCTGACCGGCGACGAGTACAAAAAGCGTGTCGCTTCCCGTATCTCAATAGATCCGGAACCAGTCACAAAGACCGTATTGGTCTCCGAGGTTCGGCGCGAATTTGCTATGCCTCAGGACTACAACGTAAACCGCGTTCCTGCGTTCAACACAGGAAAGGCCAATTCGCTATCGGAGCGAACAACGAATAGATTGAAAGGCCTGACGACCGGCAGTCCAGCGATCGACTCGTATATTGTCGAATCAAGCGGCCGGTACAGCGTTGACCCGCTGTTGATCTATGCTCAGATGGGGACGGAATCTGCATATAATCTCAGGGCACATTCGAAAAAGGGTGCGAGCGGACTGATGCAATTAATGCCGGCCACTGCACGCCGGCTAGGCGTCTCGGACATTTACGACGCTAAACAGAATATCGAAGGCGGCGTCAAATACATGCGAATACTGCTCGATCTATTTGGACAGGATGTCCGTCTCGCTTTGGCAGGATACAATGCCGGCGAAGGTTCTGTGATCAAATACGGTTATAAGATACCGCCGTTCAAGGAAACCCAGGAGTATGTACGCCTCATCTCGGCGCGCTATGGCCGAATTTCGGGGTCTGTCGTACCGCTGGTACCGGAGTATGAATATGAGCCGAAGGTGGTGGACGCTGTTGCCGAGTGGACCGTCCCGCCCGCACCCGACGGTCCCGAGACGGGCACAGAAATGCTGCGTCGATACCAGCGTCCGAGTATCGCGGTCAAGAAATAGGTTCGTCTTCGGACGATTTGCGGCCAATTATCCGAGCGAGAGTCTTTCGATCAATATTTAATATCCTTGATGCCGCCTGTTTGTTGCCGCCCGAATGAGCAAGCACCTCCGCGACGTACCGTTTTTCCATTTCGGCGAGCGGCAGCCATTTGGCTGGTGATGACGTAGCCGGATCCGCTGAGTTGCCAACACTCGCGACGCCGTCGCCGCCAAATTGAATTCGCGACGGCAGATGTTCAGGGCCGATGCTGGCATCGCTGAGGGATACGGCGTGCAGTACGGCGTTTTCGAGCTGGCGTATATTTCCGGGCCAGTCATAACTTTGCATGGTCTCAAGGGCCTCGACCGTAAATGTCGGGGAATGATTCCCAGGCGACGCGACCTTCTCAACAAAATGTTCGGCAAGCAGCGGTATATCTTCTTGTCTCTCGCGAAGAGGCGGTAATTCAATGGTAACGGCATTGAGCCGATACATAAGGTCCTGTCGAAAATTGCCTTTTTCAACCTCAGCCTCGATATCGCGATTTGACGCAGCGATAACGCGCACATCGACCTTGATATTCCGGTTCGATCCGACCCGACGGATCTCACCTTCCTGTAAAGCCCGAAGCAGCTTGACCTGAAAAAGCGGATTCGTCTCGGTGATCTCGTCCAGGAACAGAGTGCCGCCTGTCGCCTCCTCCCATAATCCCATTCGTTCGCGGTCCGCTCCCGTAAAGGAGCCTTTAGCATGCCCGAACAACTCTGATTCGATCAGCTCGGTTGGTATCGCTCCGCAATTGACGGTGATAAACCGCTGCATAGCTCTTTTACTACGATGATGTATGGCTCGTGCAACAACCTCTTTCCCGGTCCCGGATTCGCCGGTGATGAGTACGGGAAGATTGGTTCCTGAGACGCGGCCGACCAACTTTAGACACTCCACAAACTTTGGCGAAGTGCCGATCAATGGAAGATCCGATACATATCCGGTTGATTTTTGGTCGACGGGTTGACTAACTTTTCGGCTTTTCCACTGCCGTTTCAGGTCAACCGAAATTTTGAGAATATCGTCGATCGAGAACGGCTTTAAAAGATAATCGTAGGCTCCGGTCGATGTCGCATCGAGAGCCCCCGCGGCCGAGCCCTGTCCGGTCATCAGGACAAATCGTGCATTCGGCTGGATCTCGGTGAATTTTCGTAATACCGAATATCCGTCGGGCCCACCGAGCACTACGTCGCAAAAGACCAGCGACCAAGCCTGCTGTTCCAATTTTTCGATCGCCTCCGCCGCAGTGTGCGCCTCGCTGACCGTCCAGCCTTCCGAGCTTAAGATGGCGGCGATCAATGCGGTGATCTGTGTTTCGTCATCGATGACGAGGGCTTGTAGTTTTGTTTTCATTGCCTATTTTGCGAGAGGACTTTCATTATACACGACTACTTTAACACTTTTACTATCCGTTAGTATTCCAATACCTCCCGCACCTTGCGCGATAAACCGTCGGGCGTAAAGGGCTTTTCGATGAATGAACTACCGCTATCCAGGAAGCCGTGTCGGGAAATTGAGTCGTCCGTATAGCCTGACATAAACAGCACTTTAACATCAGTTCGCAATTTGATCGCCTGCTCTACCAATTCGGGACCGCTCATCTGCGGCATGATGACATCAGACAGGAGCAGGTGGATGGGTTCGGAATAGTCCTTGCAAATCGCAAGAGCGTCCTTTCCATTGCCCGCTTCCAGTACCTTATAGCCGTTATCGACCAATATCTCCTTGATCAAATTACGCACGATCTCTTCGTCCTCTACAAGAAGAATCGTTTCGCTGCCGGAAAACTTTTCCTTCTTGTCTCCGGTCCACTTGATCTTCTGAACATTTTCGTCGACGCAGGGCAGATATATCTTGAACGTGGTACCGTGTCCGGCCTCGCTGTACACCATTATGTCGCCGCCCGACTGCTTTACTATTCCGTAAACGGTCGAGAGCCCGAGGCCCGTTCCTTTACCTACTGGCTTTGTCGTAAAGAACGGATCAAATATCTGCTTTTGTACTTGAACGTCCATTCCCTCGCCGGTGTCGGTCAAGGTCATTTTCACAAACGGCCCGGGAGTGACGTCGATATGCTGGCTTACATAATCGTCGTCGAGGTAAACATTTTGCGTCTCGATCGTTAGGGTGCCGCCGTCGGGCATAGCATCGCGTGAGTTGATCGCAAGGTTCATGATCACCTGTTCGATCTGCCCGGGATCGGCTTTGATATTTCCAAGCTCGGGTTCAAGAATGATGCGAAATTCGACGCTTTCCCTGATGATCCGGCGGAGCATTTTTTCAATATTTGTGATGACGGAATTGAGATTATGAACGGTCGGCTTCAATAGCTGCTTGCGGCTAAATGCGAGAAGCTGCGCCGTTAGAGCGGTGGCCCGGTCGCCGGCATCCTTGATCTCCTGAATGTGGTGCCGGAGCGGATCGTCCGCGGCCATTTTTCTCAAGGTCAGATCACTGTAACCATTGATGGCGGTCAATAGGTTATTGAAATCATGGGCAACGCCGCCGGCGAGAACGCCGATCGACTCCATTTTCTGTGCCTGCCGAAACTGCTCTTCGAGCGACTTTCGCTCCGTTACATCGCGAGCGATGCCCTGAACGCGAACCGGTACGCCGTTTTCGTAAATTATTCTTGTATTGACCTCGACCGTGACGCGGTGGCCGTCCTTTGCGATGATCTCGACCTCGTATGCGGTAACATCATCACCCGCAAGTTTTTCCGCAACCATTTTTCGGGCTAGATCCAGATATTCAGGAGCAACAGTATCGGCTATGTTCATTTTCAGCGATTCTTCCCTTGTATAGCCGGTGATCTTTTCGCCAACTTGGTTGACCGACAAATAATTACCGTTAAGGTCGTGGGTATAAATTATGTCGAGTGCGTTTTCTACAAGGTCGCGATTCCGTTCTTCTGACTCACTCAAGGCTTCCTTTGCTCGCTCAGTTTCAGTTATGTCCTTTGCAAGGACAAGCCTCGCTGAATGGCCGAGAAAGCTCATCGCATGTGACGTGAGTTCTACGTCGATAACGGACCCATCCTTTTTCACATGCCGCCACGCCTGCCCGTCCTGGAGGTCTGAGAGGTCGCCCTCGATGGACTTCAAGACATCGTAAACGTCTTCGGAAGGACGAATGTCCAAAATGGTCATCGATAAAAATTCATTGCGAGAATAACCGTAGTGATATACAGCTGAGTCATTCACCTCGAGAAACGCTAGCGTCTCGAGATCGTAAACCCACATCGGAAGCGGATTTTTTTCAAACAGGAGACGGTATCGCTCTTCGGAATCACCCAGGGCCGACTCGGCCCGTTTGCGCTCGATAGCTAGTGCGATCTGATCTCCTACCGAAGCGAGAAATTCAAGGTCGCTTTGGCTGTATGCATTCTCATCTTCGTAGTGCTGTAAAACCAGGACACCGATAGTACCTGAAGGAACGTGCAAAGGTACGCCCACCCATGACGGCGAAGATGTGCCTATCTGCTCGGCCTCACCGCTTGTAAACAGCTCATTCTTGAGTTCGTCGGTGAGGAGCAGCGGCTTTCCTGTTCGCAAAACATAACTACTAAACCCTTTGCCCATTGGACGCGGCTCCGGTAGCTCATCGTATTTGTCGACCCAAAACTCGAAATGATTGAGCCCGGTTGCCGCGTCATGAAGCATGACAAAGCAGTTCTCGGCATAAACTATCGGCTCTATCGAGCGATGGACGAGTTTTAGAAATTCGTCAAGATTTGGCGTGGTGACGATTCCCTGGATGATCTCAGAGATGATCCGGCGTTTATTTTCGGCCTGCTTGCTCTCAGTTATATCGATCACTGCCCCGTGAAAGCTTAGTGCGTTGCCTTCTGCATCGCCCTCAACCCTGGCCTTCGCCCGTACCCACCGCACTTCTCCGTCCTTTTGTCTAACCCGATACTCCAGATCGTAGGTCCCGCAGGACTCGATCGCTGATGCGAGGCCATCGGAAACGCTCTGCCGATCTTCCTCAAGAACCGCTTCAAGAAACTCGGAGGCCGGCAGGCCGGTTGCGGCAGATCTTGGATCGACGGAGAACATTTGGGCGATGAATTCGTCGCCGGTCAAATTATCGTTGACGATGTCCCAGGTCCATGTGCCGATAGAACCAGCCTCGAGCGCTGAATGAAGCCGCAGCTGCGAATCTCGCAGTAACTCGTCCGCCCGTTTACTTTCCGAAATGTCACGGGCGATCTGCGAAGCGCCTATGATCTTCCCGTAGGCATCTCTGATAGGAGAGATGGTTGCCGAGATATATATCGGCTGACCGTCTTTACGAATTCGGATCGTTTCAAAATGTTCGACGATCTTGCCGAGCTTAATATGTTCGAGGATAGCGGCTTCTTCTTCCCGACGATCGGGCGGGAAAAGCCGGAAAAGCAATTCTCCTATCATCTCCTTTTTTGTATAGCCAAATATCCTTACAGCCGCCGCGTTCCATGTCGAAACGATACTGTTCAGATCCTTACTGATTATCGCGTCATCTGACGACTCGACAATAGCCGCAAGCGATTCGCGCATAGCGTCGTCTTCCTTGCGTTTGGAAATGTCCCGGAGAACCGCTAGCAGATTGCCGTCGGGCATTTGAGTAGCCATCACTTCACCCGGAAATACGGAGCCGTCCTTACGCCTGAAATGCCATTCGCGGTAGTAGTCGGCGTCGCTCTTGATAACGTCCAATGCGTCATCGATGCGCGGAATTTCTTCAGGGACAACAATGTCCGTTGCGTGCAGACCGATAAACTCTTCGCGTGAATAGCCGAGCATTTTGCACACCGTCTCATTGGCATCAAGGTAGTAGCTCTCGGGGTCCGCGATCAAGATGCCGTCCGGGGAATAGTCAAAGAGAGTCCGGTAGAGTGTCTCGCTGGCCCGCATCGCTTCTTCAGCGGCTGCGCGACTCATGTCGCGTTCAAAATTATCTAGGGCGAATGAGACATCCATCGCCGCTTCTTCCAACAAAGCGACTTCCATATCCTGAAAAACGCCGACCTCGTCAGCGTAAACTTTGATCGCTCCATGGACAATGGTACCCAGCCGGATAGGCAAAACTGCCAACGCCCGGCAACCAGCACTCGTGGCAGTTTCCAGCCACAGACCGGTATGCGGGTCGTTCGCGAGATCGTTACAGATGTATGTACGATCCTCACGAATTGCGGTAAGGATCGGCCTTTGGCTTTCCGGTCCCGAATCCATGTCTATCGTCGCATCCGAGAGGGTATCCATGCCTTCGCCCCAACGGCTGACCTGCCGAACCTGATTGACGTCCGGATCGATCAAACCTATCCAGACCATGCGAAATCCGCCGAATTCGACAAGGACCTGACAGATCTTTGTAAAGAGCTCGTCGCGGCCGCGTGACCAGACGATCGCCTGATTGACTTGGCTCAGCGCGGCATGAAGCCGGGTCATTCGAGCGGAAACCGCTTCGGCCATCTTTCGCTCAGTAATATCGACGAAGGTAGTGATCGTGTGTTTCTCGCCCTGAATATCGGCGAAAACCGTTCCCATGATCACCGATCGACTCTCGCCGCTGCGGGTTTTGATCTCGACCTCCCTGTCGATCAATGCATGATGCGCGCTAAGCTCCAACCCAAGATCCGCCGCAACGTCACCAGCAACAAGGTCAAATTCCGCTGTTTGGTGCCCAATAACATCGTCACGCGTCCATCCTGTAAGGTTGGTGAACGCCGCATTGACGTCGACAAACTTTCTATCGCTCCATCGATGGACAACGACGGCAACCGGGGCATTGCCAAAGACTGTTAATAACCGGGCTTCGCTCTCACGAACCAATCTTTCGCGATGCTGGAGGGCGGAGATCATCAAACTGACCGGAAGCGCCAGCAATACAAAGCCCAATACCCGAAAAACATCAACCCCGTTGGGTATGAAAGAATAATTCGGCGTGATAATAAAGACATCCGCTACGACCACCGAAAGAGCGACTGTCGCGATACCAGGGCCGCGCCCGAAAAAACGTGTGATGAGGACTACGGAAACAAAGAAAAGGAAGAACGGTGTCCGCTCAAGAACGAAATCGACATTTGCGGTAATTAGAAGAGCGAGAGTGACGGCCAATATGGCCGCACTGTAGCGAACAAGAATATTTTGGGAGTAGGTTAACATCGTCACTAAAAAAGGCCTGATGATCGTACGCGATTAGGCGTACACCCCCTTGCAACTGAAATATCGTTTCTTTTTGAATTAACAGAGCCCACTCAAAGCACATTTAAAGTCGATAGGATGTCGGCATATCAAGGCTATGGAAGTCGACAATATGCATCGCTCTTTGTGAAGACGGCTTTTGAGAATTGCTCTTCAAAGAATGTGAACCTATTGCGACGTAAAGTCAAGCAAATTTTTCGGGCCTAAACATCACTTTCTTTTCCGGCTTTCGTTCGGCCACGGTCATTCGCGGCGAGGCCATTCTGATCATAGATCTTCCAAAACCTCCCTAACTTTCCGGGCAAGAGCATCGGGTGTGAACGGTTTTTCGATAAACGCTGTGTCAGCATCAAAAATACCGCGATTTGCAATTGAATCGTCGGTATAACCCGACATAAAGAGCACCTTGATCTCCGGCCGTATTTCAACCACGGCCTGCTTTAACTCGGTGCCGCCCATACCCGGCATTATGACGTCGGTCAAAAGCATATCGATGTGCTCCTGACGCACCTTGCATATAGCAAGTGCTGCCTTTCCATTCTCTGCGTCGAGTACGGTGTAACCATTTTCGGTCAAGATGTCGCTAACCAAACGGCGAACAACCTCTTCATCCTCGACCAGCAATATCGTCTCGGTGCCGAGAGATCTCTCTTCACGATCTCCATTCCATTTAGGTTTCTGAACCTGCTCGTCGACGCGCGGCAGATATATCTTGAAAGTAGAGCCGTGTCCCGGTTCGCTATAGACCATGATATCGCCGCCGGATTGTTTCACGATGCCGTAGACCATCGAAAGCCCGAGCCCGGTTCCTTTGCCGACCTGTTTAGTCGTGAAAAACGGTTCAAAAATGTGCTCTTGAGTAGCCGCGTCCATACCGTCACCTGTGTCGGTGATCGTTAGCCTGGCGAACGGACCGGGTGCGATCATTAGCTTTTGGCTGACATAATCTTCGTCCAAATATACATTTTGGGTCTCTATCGTCAGCGTTCCCCCACCCGGCATCGCGTCGCGGGCATTGACCGCGAGATTCATAATTACTTGTTCAACCTGGCCCGGATCGGCCTTAATATTGCCAAGCTCCGCATCAAGAAAGGTTCGCAGCTCAACGTTCTCGCGGATAATGCGCTTGAGCATTTTTTCTATGTTCACGACCACCGCATTGAGGTTATGAACGACAGGCTTTAACACCTGCTTACGGCTGAACGATAGCAATTGGCTGGTCAATTCGGCGGCCCGGTCGCCAGCCCTCTTTATTTCCTCAATGTTTCGGCGAAGCGGCTCGTCGGCGGCCATCTTTCTCAATGTCAGATCGCTATAGCCGTTGATCGCAGTCAACAAATTATTAAAGTCGTGCGCGATGCCTCCAGCCAGTACGCCGACTGCTTCCATCTTTTGCGCTTGACGAAATTGCTCTTCAAGCTGTTTTCGGTCGGTCATGTTTTGGATCTGCGAAATAAAATACCTCGGCAGCCCTTGCTCGTCGCGAACCAGCGAAACATTTAACAAGATCGAGACCAGGTGCCCGAGTTTGTGTACATAGCGTTTCTCTATCTGATATGAGGATATCTCGCCGTCAATTAGCCGGTACATATGGTCAATATCGTCATCGAGATCTTCCTTATAAGTAATGTCGTGAAAGGTCATGCCGAGCAGCTCTTCCTCGGCGTAACCGACCAGCTCACAGAGAGCCAGGTTGACCTTGAGCCAGTGTCCGTCGGGCGAGACAAGAGCGACGCCGATCGGAGCAAACTCGAAAGCTCCTGAGAAGCGCTCCTCGCTTTCCCGCATTGCTGCCTCAGCTCGTTTGCGTTCGGTGATATCCTGTAGTGTCGTACGGATCCCACTGATCTCGCCGTTTGCATCATAGATCAGTCTGTCCTCGATCAACACCGAAATGTGTGTGCCGTCCTTGCGGATAAATGTTCGTTCCTGCGCGGTAAAGTCCAGCTGGCCTCCCAATTTTGCCTTAACGGATTCCCGGGAGATCTTTTCAACAATGAAGTCTGAAACATGCCGTCCTCTTAACTCATCGTTTGTATAACCCAACATCAAAGCTTCGGTCTGATTGATACGGGTGTAACATCCATTTACATCAAGCTCATGATAAGCAACAGGAGCATTGTCAAAGAGGTCCCTAAACTTTGCTTCGTTCTCTATTATGGTTTTCTCGATCCGCTTTCGTTCAGTGATGTCGCGAATGATCGACTGGATATGGGTTTCACCGCGGAGTTCGACCTTGTTCAAACTAATGTCGGTATCAAAAGGAGTTCCGTCCATCCTAATATGCTGCCATTCAAAGAACTGTGGCTCACCCGTTAAGGTCCGCTTGATATGCCCGGGGACTTTATCGGCAGACCTTTGTCCGTCAGGCTGGAACTCAGGTGATAGCTCTAACGGAGATCGGCCAATGATCCAATCCCTACTGCCGAATAGAATCTCGGCGCGACGATTGCAATCGGTGAAAACACCATCATTTAATAGCAGGATCGCGTCATTTGCCGTGTCGAAAAGAGACTTAAAGCTGGCTTCACTCGCTCGCAAAGCTGCATCCGCACGCTTTCGTTCAGTGATGTCGCGAACGATCGCCTGAAGCTGCGATACTCCCAGGAAATCTACTTTGTTGAGGCTTACCTCTGCATCAAAAAGCGTACCGTCCGGGCGAAGGTGCTTCCATTCAAAACGCTGGGGCTCGCCCTTCATTGCAGCACCCAGATATCTTGTGACCTTTGCCGCTGAAAGCTCTCCGTCGGGTTGTTCAGTCGGAGACAATGTTAGTGGTGATACGCCCAATATCTCTTCTTTTCGGCAGGCAAAAAGGACTTCGGTGCTCGAGTTACAATCAATGAACACGCCGTCGCTCAGCACCATGATCGCGTCGTTCGAAGTGTCAAAAAGGGCCCTAAAGGTGGCTTCACTTTCCTCAAGTGCCGCCTCCGTTCGTTTTCGCTCGGTAATATCGCGGGCAATGCCCTGAACGCCGACCGCTATCCCATTTTCCTTGATCGGTCGGGTTTTTATTTCGAGTGCTATCTGGCGCCCGTCCTTGGCAAGGATCTCGAGTTCAAATGCGGAAAGGTTTTCACCATGTACCTGCGCCGCCAGCAGTTCTCTTGCCTTTTCACGGTAAGCCGGAGCCATCGACTCGACGATATTTCTCTTTAAGGATTCCTCGACCGTGTACCCGGTTATTTCTTCACTCGCGCGATTGATCGATGTGTAATTCCCTTCGAGATCAAGCGTATAGATGACGTCGATCGCGTTTTCAACCAGTTCCCGATAACGCTCTTCAGACTCTGTCAGTGCTTCCCGAATTTTCTTTCGTTCCGTTATGTCACGTGTGACCCCCAGAACTGCCTGAGACTGCCCGTCGATATTACGGATAAGCGTCGCGCTAAACTCAACGGCAAACAAACTGCCGTCAGCGCGAATGCCGGTAGATTCGAGAGGTCGCAGATGGCCCGACTCAAATATCCCGCTAATATTACTCCGGGCTCGGTCGAGGTTTTCGGGAGCGATCAAGTCAAATGCGCTCTTTCCTATCATCTCTTCCGCATTTGAATATCCAAAGATCTCGGCGGAGCGTCCGTTGGCAACCAATACCTTCATCTCCAGATCAAACATCGCAACGCCGTCAGGCGAAGTCTCGAACAATGTTCGATAGCGATTCTCACTTTCCAGTAAGGAAGCATTTGCAAGCTTTCGCTCGGTTATATCGCGGGCGATGCCCTGAACCCCGACCGGAATATCATTTTCATAAATTATTCGTGAGTTCACCTCCAAGGAAACACGATTGCCATCCTTTGCGATCACGTCGATCTCATAAGCCGTCGTTTCTTTACCCGCGAGTTTTTCGGCGATCATTTCCCGGGCTTTCTCCACGTCTTCAGGCGCTACGGAGTCGGAAATTTTCCTCGCAAGGGCCTCTTGTAACGAGTACCCCGTAATACGTTCGCCTGCCTTATTGAGAGAGGTATAATTGCCCTCCAGATCGTGTGTATA
>Ga0209023_10001022_pt1 | contig 39377 bp, 34 predicted proteins | sample LakOneMetagenome_FD_187468 | JGI IMG/M metagenome (GOLD analysis project Ga0209023, IMG submission 187468) | Freshwater and sediment microbial communities from Lake Erie, Canada (SPAdes) (version 2) | ecosystem: Environmental > Aquatic > Freshwater > Lentic | place: Lake Erie, Canada...
CGGGCTTTAGCCCAAATCAAGCTGTTGGGCTAAAGCCCGTTTTCCAGAGTGTAATTTTATCCCTGCCCTGAAGGGCAGGGCAATGCAGGCAGGGCAATTCAAGCCCAACTTAACGATATTGCCCGAAGGGGAAAATGGAGAAGATTAAAACGAAGAGCATGTTTTGCTCTTCCCCCTTTAGGGGATAGGGGCAGATCAAATCACCACGTTGATCATCTTGTTCTTTACAAAGATGATCTTCTTCGGCGGTTTGCCTTCCAGCCATTTTTGTACGATCTCATTCTGCAGCACCGCTTCTTCCACCTGCTTCTGATCAAGATCGAGCGCAAGATTGATATTGGTACGCAGTTTACCATTGATCGAAACAGGATATTCTTTGGCGCTTTCCACCAGTAAGGCCGGGTTGAAAGATGGGAACGCAGCATCAAGAACAGAACCTTCATTGCCTAATTTATTCCAAAGCTCTTCAGCAATATGCGGGGCATAAGGCGTGAGCAGGATCAGCAGTTTTTCTAAAATTTCTTTCTTGTTGCACTTAGCATCGGCCAGTTCATTCACGCAGATCATGAAGGTACTTACGGCTGTATTGAAGCTAAATCGCTCGGTATCTTCTTCTATCTTCTTAATAGTGCGGTGAAGTATTTTTAATTCCGCATCGGTTGCCTTGTCTTCGTTCCAGACCTTTCCTTTCAGGTCGTCGTAAAACAAGCGCCACAGTTTTCTTAAAAAGCGATGCACCCCTTCAATACCCTTGGTATCCCATGGCTTGCTGGCTTCTATCGGGCCAAGGAACATTTCATACATGCGGAAGGTGTCGGCACCGTATTTATCACAGAGTTCATTCGGGTTAACAGTATTGTACTTGGACTTGGACATTTTCTCGGTTTCAACACCGCAGATGTATTTATCATCTTCTTCTGTTACAAAAATTGCATTCGAAAATTCTGGTTTCCATTTCCTAAAAGCTTCCTTATCTAATTCAACTCCATCAACAATATTTACGTCAACATGAAGTATGTTTGAAAACCATGCATAATCATGCCCTTCTTCAGCACCCTCAAATAAAAGTTGAGATTTATTAATCGACTTCAATAGACTCTGAATCTTTATAGATTTATTCACTAATTGATCAAAGTAATTTTTGGAAATGAAAATTTGCGGCTTTAATTCATCTTCTAACTTTGAATACGTATCACCTCCAAAATTTCCTACGCTAATCCTATACACAAACCTGCTGCTCCCCTGTATCATCCCCTGGTTCAACAATTTTTTATACGGCTCATCAAAGCCGATCATTCCCAGGTCGTACATCACTTTCGTCCACATGCGGCTGTATAATAAATGCCCAACGGCATGTTCGGTGCCGCCGATGTACAGGTCTACCTGGTTCCAGTAATCACTGGCTTTGCGGTCGCAGAATGTTTGGTTATTGTGCGGATCCATGTAACGCAAAAAATACCAGCTGCTCCCTGCATAGCCGGGCATAGTGGATGTTTCCCTTCTACCACCGGCTAAAGCCGGGGGCAAGTCATCGGGTTGTACCCAATCTGTTAAATTAGCCAATGGCCCTTCACCGCTTGGGCCGGGGCCATATTTATCAACGTGTGGCAATTGCAAGGGCAATTCTTTTTCATCCAGCGGAATGGCCACTTCATCTTTCCACACAATGGGGAATGGTTCACCCCAGTAACGCTGGCGGCTGAAGCCGGCATCACGCATGCGGTAATTCACTTTGCGTTTGCCGACCTGCCTGCCGGCAGGCAGGTGCCCACCTTCAATAGCGTTTATGGCAATGCCGATGGCATCTTTCATCAACAGGCCGTTTAAGAAACCGGAGTTTTCCAATATGGCATCTTTGGTTGGATTCGCTTCTTCACCATTGTAATGGCTGCCAATGATATTGGTAATGGGAATATTAAAATGTTTTGCAAAAGCAAAATCACGCTGGTCGCCGCAGGGCACGGCCATAATGGCGCCGGTGCCATAACCTGCCAGCACGTATTCCGCAATCCAGATGGGGATCTCTCTTCCATCAAAAGGATTAATGGCATACGCACCCGTAAAACAACCGGTGATGGTCTTTGCTTCTGCAAGTCGTTCCCGTTCGCTGCGACTCTTTACATACTTCAGGTAATCATCAATGGCGGTTTTTTGTTGGGCAGAAGTTATTTGAGAAACGATCTCATGTTCTGGTGCCACTACCATAAAGTCTACACCGAAAATGGTATCTGGCCTTGTTGTATAAACCCGTAACTTTTTGTTCGCTCCTTTAATTTCAAAATCCATCTCAGCTCCTTCAGATTTACCTATCCAGTTGCGCTGCATCTCTTTCATCGATTCGCTGAAGTCGACGGTTTCCAATCCCTCCAGCAGGCGATCCGCATAAGACGTGATGCGTAAGAACCACTGGCGCATCTTTCTTTTCTCCACCGGGTGGCCACCCCGTTCGCTCACGCCATTCACCACTTCGTCGTTGGCCAATACGGTTCCCAACGCTTCGCACCAGTTCACTTCGCCAAAAGCGCTGAAGGCAAGGCGGCGGTTCATCAGGATATCTTCCTGTTCTTTTTTTGAATACGCATTCCATTGAGCTGCGGTAAAATTCTTCGATCCCGATGTTTCGTATTTTTTGATAAGGTCGCTGATGGGCCTTGCTTTCTTTTGTGTATTGCAGAAATAGCTGTTGTACAGTTGCAGGAAGAGCCACTGGGTCCATTTATAAAATCCCGGCTCGCTGGTCTTTACTTCCCGGTCCCAGTCGTAACAGAACCCGATCTTATCCAGTTGCGATTTGAAGGTGGCAATATTTTTTTCGGTGGTAACAGCGGGATGCTGCCCTGTTTCCAGTGCGTATTGCTCGGCCGGCAAACCAAAACTGTCGAAGCCCATGGGGTGAAGTACATTAAAACCCTTTAGTCTTTTGTAGCGGCTGTAAATATCGCTGGCGATATAACCCAGCGGGTGCCCCACGTGCAGGCCGGCGCCGCTTGGATAAGGGAACATGTCCAGCACATAGTATTTTGGTTTGGGAGAATCATTGCTTACTTTATAAGCCTTCGAATCTCTCCATCTTTTTTGCCATTCCTGTTCAATCTTTCTGAAATCGTATTCCATTGCTTATTTAAAATTGTCAATTTACCGGTTGAATATTTTTCTGCACTGCTGTTTTCCAACATTCATCAAACCCTTCTTAGAAATGTGAATGAAAAGTTATTAATCCTTCATCTGCACATTCATCTATGCTTTCATAAAAATAAATCAGGCAGGCAATCGTTTCGAAGTGAGCAAAAATACGGCAAAGCAGCTAAAAACCTTTATTTTTGCGGCTCATGAAAAACCATTTTTGTACTAACTCCCAAATGAATTAAAATTATGGCTCAATTCGGAAAAGCAAGCAGCAAACGGGGCAAACCAACGTATGCGTATGCCATCATCGGTGTATCGCTGGTGTTGTTCCTGTTCGGTATTGTTGGCTGGTTCTTTTTAAACCTGCGCAAGACCGGCGATTATGTAAAGGAAAACATACAGGTTCATGCCTGGCTTAATCCCAATGCGCCCAAAAAAAGTATCGACAGCCTGAAGAGCTATGTTGCTGCCCTGCCTTATGCCAAAGATGTGGAGCATGTGACCAAGGAAATGGCCATCGCAAAATGGAATGCCGATAATGATACCACCTGGAGAAAATTCTTAGATGAAAATCCCCTGCCGGAAAGCATTGATTTTTATGTAAAGGCCGATCACGTGCAAAAAGACAGCCTGGATATTCTTTCGGCAGACCTGCTGAACCGCTACCCGGGTATAGTAAAAGAGTTCCAGTTCCCCACCGAAACCTTATCGCAGGTAAGTAAGTTTGTAAAAACAGCTGCCTATATATTTTTGATAGCCGCCATTGTATTGACCATACTGGTTGTTTTTTCTATTGATAATACGATCAGGCTGGCCATGTACAGCAACCGGTTTTTAATTAAGACCATGCAGATGGTTGGCGCTACCCGCTGGTTCATTGCCAAACCGCTTAATGTGCGGGCTCTCATCAACGGGCTTATTGCATCGGGCGTGGCCATTGCAGCAGTATGGGCCACCATTACCCTCATTGAGTCGCTGGCGCCGGGCTTTAAAGTACTGCATGACAACACCAGTATGATCCTGTTGTTCCTGATCATCGTGTTACTGGGCATCAGCATCACCCTCGTCAGTACCCATCGTTCGGTAATTAAATACCTGCGCATGAAATTGGACGATTTATACTAATTTGCGGCTTCAACTGAATAAAAAATGAGCAACGAAAAAAAACAGGCATCAGCGGGCAGAACTTCAAACCCATTGTTTGGAAAAGAGAATTATATGTGGATGCTGATCGGCCTGGCAGTACTGGCCCTGGGTTTCTTTTTAATGGCCGGCGGCAAGAGCAGCGACCCGAAGGTTTTTAACGACAGCGAAGTGTACAGCACCACCCGTATCACCATCGCCCCCATTTTGATCATCGCCGGTTTTGTGATTGAGATATTTGCCATCATGAAGAAATCGAAGAACAATTAAGAATTAAGAATTAGAAATTACATGCGAAGATTTACCCCTTCGCATTTTTTATTTTAAAAGAACGTAAATGGATACCATTCAAAGCATCATCATTGCCATTGTGGAGGGATTGACCGAGTTCCTTCCCATCTCTTCTACCGGTCACATGATCATCACCGAAAAGCTGCTGAACCTTTCTTCAACTGATTTCAGCAAAGTATTTACCGTTGCGATACAACTGGGTGCCATACTGGCCGTAGTGGTTCTGTACTGGAAGAAATTCTTCGACTTTAAGAACGGACGATTCTATGCAAAACTTATTGCCGCTGTTATCCCGGCGCTTATTCTGGGATTTCTTTTCTCAAAAAAGATCGATGCATTGCTGGAAAGTTCGCTTACTGTTGCCATCACCATGCTGGCAGGCGGCATCATCCTTCTTTTCATTGATAATGTTTTTAAGGAACATACCATTGACAACGAAAAAGATATTTCCTTTCCCCGGGCCATCCTCATTGGTGTATGGCAATGCCTGGCCATGATACCGGGCGTGAGCCGCAGTGCCGCTTCCATCATTGGCGGTATGCAACAGAAACTGACACGCAGTGCGGCAGCAGAATTCTCTTTCTTCCTCGCCGTACCCACCATGCTGGCTGCAACCGGCTATAAATTATTAAAGTATTACAAAGAATACGGCAGTTTCTCATCCAACGAAATAAAACAACTGGCCATTGGTAATGTGGTTGCTTTTATTGTTGCCCTGCTGGCCATTAAATTTTTTATTGGCTTTCTTAAAAAGCATGGCTTTAAAGTGTGGGGCTATTATCGCATTGTGGTGGGCATCGTCTTACTCGTTTTGATCTATACCGGCTACATCAGCCGGTAAAATACCCTGAATTGGGTATTTAATGGATCCTTCTTTGTAAGTAACTATGTAGTTCAAATAAACAGTTATGAAAGCATTCAAAATCCTGCTGCTTGTTTTTATTCTTGCAACATGCATGGTAAGTTGCCAGCAATACGGCAAGGAATACAAACTGGATAAAAAACACAACGTGTATTACAAAGGCGAAGGGGTGGATGAAGCGCTTGTAAAAAAACTGGCAAACTACCTGAAAGAGCAGGAATATTTCCAGGACAGTATTGAATCAACCGTTCAGCTTATTAAAGTAAAAGATACATTCAACCTGAACTTTGTAGTGGATGCATCTAAAATAACCAGCGGATATGACAATAAATTCCTGTTATTCGGGGCATACATTTCAGAAAATGTTTTCAACAAAGCACCGGTAACCATACAACTCACCAATAACAAGCTGGAGCCTTTTAAAAATCTTGGTTATGCCAAACCGATCTCTGATTACGATAAATGAGCTATTGCTAACTGCTTACGCATTGCTCGTACCCCGCCGTTGGCGGGGTTATTTTTTGCCGGTAATACAATGATATTTACTATTTTCAGGTCACCTTAAAAAAGAACCATGCAGACTGCTTCCAAAAAAGTGATCAATGGATGGGCCATGTTCGATTGGGCCAATTCTGTTTATAACCTGGTGATCACCTCAACCATTTTCCCGGCGTATTACGAGTCAATGACAGCCGAAAGAACAGAAGGCGGAGTATCCTATGTTCATTTCATGGGCCGGGAGTTTGTAAATACATCTCTATATAATTATACCCTCGCATTTTCGCTATTGGTAGTGGCCGTTATTTTGCCTTTACTTACTTCCATTGCCGATTTTAAAGGAAATAAAAAGAGCTTTATGGCTTTCTTTTTTACCATTGGGAGTATCGCATGTGCAGCGCTCTACTTTTTTAAGGGAATTGAAACGTTATGGGTTGGTATCACCTGCATGATCATTGCCTGCATTTGTTTTTGGAGCAGCTATGTTTTCAGTAATTCCTTTTTACCTGAAATTGCCGCTCCCGAAGACCGGGATCGGGTAAGTGCCAAAGGTTTTGCATACGGTTATGTAGGCAGTGTGATCTTACAGGTAATTTGCTTTGTATTTGTAATGAAATATGATTGGTTTGGCATTACGCAGGGCGAAGGTTCAAGGATATCCTTTTTACTGGTGGGCATCTGGTGGTTATCTTTCGGGTATTTTTCACTGTCGCGATTGCCAAAACCGGTTGCTGCGGGCAATACCGCTTCACCAAATAACTTACTTACAAATGGCTATAAAGAATTAAGCAAAGTGTGGAAGCAATTAAAACAGATGCCGGTCATTAAACGATACCTGGGATCTTTTTTCTTTTATAATATGGGTGTGCAAACGGTTATGCTGGCAGCCACACTTTATGGAAAGAGTGAATTGGAAATACCTGTTGCAAATCTTATTGCCGCTATATTACTCATACAGTTAGTTGCCATCCCCGGCGCCTTTTTTATCAGCAAATTATCCAGCCGCATCGGGAACTTTAAAGCATTGATGGTTGTTATTTTCGTATGGATATTGATCTGCATCGCTGCTTATTTTGTTCCCAAGCATGCGATCGTACAGTTTTATATCCTCGGTGCCTGTGTTGGCTTTGTTATGGGCGGCATTCAATCACTAAGCCGGAGTACGTACAGTAAGCTGATGCCGGAAACAAAAGATACTGCCTCTTTTTTCAGTTTTTATGATGTTACTGAGAAAGTTGCCGTCGTGATCGGGATGCTTAGCTTTGGATATATTACAGAACTTACCGGTTCGCAAAGAGGCTCAGTACTTGCATTGGCAGTCTTCTTTGTAATAGGGCTGATCATTCTTTATTCCGCATTAAAAAAACAACAGGCACAAGCAAAGTGAATTTATACAGCATCAATACCGGCTATTTTAAATTAGACGGCGGCGCTATGTTTGGTGTGGTACCCAAAAGCATCTGGAACAAGCTGAACCCCGCCGATGAAAATAATATGTGCAGCTGGGCATTGCGCTGTTTATTGATCGAAGATGAAGGAAAGCTTATCCTGGTTGATAATGGCATGGGTGATAAACAGGATGCAAAATTCTTCGGGCATTATTACCTGCATGGCGATGATACATTGAATAAGTCGCTTGCAACACACGGTTTTAGCAAAGATGACATCACCGATGTTTTTTTAACCCACCTGCATTTTGATCATTGCGGCGGAAGCATTATACGGGATGGAGATAAACTGGTACCTGCATTCAAGAATGCCACTTACTGGAGTAACGAACGCCACTGGAAATGGGCCACTCTTCCCAATGCAAGAGAGCGGGCTAGTTTTTTAAAAGAAAATATTTTACCCATGCAGGAAAGCGGGCAATTAAAGTTTTTAGACATAAGCAAGGAGTTAAAAGATAATTCCCGCCTTAATTGCTACGAATCACACATCACTCCACATCTTTCTTTTTTCACTGTGAATGGCCATACCGATGCCATGATGCTGCCTAAAATAAATTATAACGGAAGAACAGTTGTGTATATGGCCGACCTCCTGCCATCTGTTGCACACCTGCCGTTACCTTATGTAATGGGTTACGATATGTTTCCGCTGACCACGCTTAATGAGAAGCAGGCTTTTCTTGCAGAGGCTTTGGAAAATGATTATGTGCTTTTCTTTGAGCATGATGCAAAGAACGAATGCTGCAATCTGCAGATGACTGAAAAAGGAATAAGACAGAAAGATATTTTTAAACTGAGTGATCTCTGATATTATTACCTTGCACTGATAAGCGAGCTGAGTGGATGACGCAGGTTCTTGTATGACATCATGTCTACTTTTATACTTCCCACCGCAATCGGGCTTTCTACCCGCAATAATAAATGATTGGGATCATCGCTGAGCCAGGCCGTCATTTTTTCGCCGCCTTCAAAAATGGTTCCTTTAATTAACAGTGGCTTTATCTTGATAGCATTGAATTTTCCAAATCTTGTTTTGATCTTTTCCTTACCCACATAGCGGATATAGAGATGGTACACTTCATCATCCAGGAACATATCAAAAGGTATCTTGTCTTCCGGCTTATACTTGTCAAAATCAATATTGCGGGCATAATAAACAGAACTCACCACATCCTGGATGCAGTTACTCACTTTAAAAACACCGTTGGTGCTTACGGCTGTGTTGGCATCCTGGTTAAATGTTACGTTGTTATATTTTTTGTACCCGCCTTCATCCACATTGCGGACAAATTTATAAGGAAGCATCGTGGCAGTATCCACATAGCTTTCGTACTTGTCTCTTACTTTAAAGAAATTATCAAAGAAAGAATAGGTCTTGCCATCACCGGTAAAATGATAAACGGTCTTTCCATTAAGCCTTTCCACCGAAGCATTAAAGACCGCTTCACCGGCTCCCACATACATTCCCATCGTACTGTAGAAAACCTTCATCCGTATTTCTTCATCACCCTTAAAGGCCGTATTACGGATGCTGCAGAAAGTATCATCGCCCTGGGTAAAACCCAGGCTGCAAAGACAAATCACCAGTAAACTCAATTTGGCGTATTGCATCATTTTTCTTTTCTTATTTTAATTCCTAAAATTAATAAACTGCCGATCACCGCAGGTATGAACAGGTTAATAAACCAGATACCAAACGTACATGTCAATATCCCGATTGTGTTGGTATTGTTACCATAAATAAACAATGTTTTGGCAATTGTGCCACGTATCCCCAGGTCGGCCACAGCAATGGAAGGAATGATGGCCAGTATCCAGAACATCACGGTTATCAGCCAGAACCCCGTCCACAGATTTTCTTCCACGTGCAGCAACTGCAGCATAAAGATGTATTGTAAAACGAAAATAATATAGCGGAAGAAAGAAATAGAAAGTAACCTTAACAAAACTTTTGCTTCAAATGTTTCCAAAACGTTAATGTATTTTGAAAACCTGTCGGCATAGGGCAATCTTTCCAGCAAACGCACCAACCAGTTGAGCCTGAAAAAAAATATCATAAACCCGGTAGTTGCAAAAATGCTGCCATACAAAAAGATGCGTAGCCAGAAAACAGAAAGCCCCATCAATGTTGTAGTGGCCGGATCCATCGTAAACAGCAGCCACGCCAGGCCGAGGCAACCCATCAACATAGTAATGATGAGCTGCGCTATACTGCCTGCAATGGAAAGTGTGATGGCTTTTATACGGTTCCCTTCTTTTACAAAAAGTATCCGGCCGCCGTATTCGCCCACCCGGTTGGGTGTATTCAGCGAAAGCGTTACACCGCACAAAACCGATTTGAATGCCGTAAAAAAATTCATCGGCTGAACAGCATGCATCAACAGTTGCCATTTACGGGCCTCCAGCCCCCAGTTTACAAATACAAAGCTGATCACTAACCAGAATTTCCAGGCCATGGGGCCGACCGGCATGGCTTTTATCAAGGCAACGGAAGCATCAATATCCGGCTGGTTCTTCACCTGTTGGTACAGCGAATAGAATAGCCATACCGCCAGCAAGGGGCCAACAACCCACTTGAGTAATATTTTGATACTTTTGTTCAATACACAATGTTACTTCAATTATTTTATCAGGGCATTGGAAAAGAAAACAAGTATTATTTTAGGGATCGACCCCGGCACCATCATCATGGGCTATGGTTTGGTGAAAGTGCAGGGCAACCATATAACGTTGCTGGAGATGGGCGTATTACAACCCGGTAAAATAAAAGACGGCTATAAAAAACTGCAACTGATCTTTAATACGGTAAGCGGCCTCATTACAAAATACCAGCCAACTACTTTTGCCGTTGAAGCTCCCTTCTTTGGCAAAAATGTGCAAAGCATGCTTAAACTGGGCAGGGCGCAGGGTGTTGCCATAGCGGCGGCCATGCGGCATGGACTTGATGTGACTGAATACTCCCCAAAAAAAGTAAAACAATCCATCACCGGTAATGGCAATGCATCTAAAGAGCAGGTAATGAAAATGCTGCAACAGATACTGGCTTTTAAAGAAGATCCTAAGCATTACGATGCCACGGATGCCCTGGCAGTGGCGGTTTGTCATCATTTTCAGCAGAAAACGATCACGGCAGACAACAGCAATAAAGCAACCGGGTGGAAAGATTTTATTGCTAAAAATCCCGGTAAAGTGAAAAAGTAACGGAACGGGGCTTAACCCGTTCTTAACAAAAATATCTTCGGTTTCATAAAACCTTTGCAGCAATTAAGATACACATGGTTATTCGTTCAAGAACATTAAGGCTGGTAATACTGATCAGTACGGTTTTGATCACCATCATCATTGCCATCCAGCTCATCTGGCTGCAGAAGGTTTATTTGTATGAAGAGAAGCAGTTCAACATCAATGTCTCCAAAAGCATACGGGCTCTTTATGCCGATATGGAACTGGTGAATGATGTTAAAGACAACGTGCAGAAAGTGGTTGAAAATGTAAACCCGGATGTGTACCTGTTAAAAATAGACTGCAGTCCCGACCTGAGCAGGCTGTGGGTAAACCTAAAGGCAGAGCTGACCGATTTTGATGTGTACTCCGATTGCCGGGCAGCCATTTACAGCCATGAACTGAATAAATTTACTATTGAGAAATATATCGACCTGCCGGATGCTTACCATGCCTCTTCAAAAGAAACAGACCTGCCGCTGATCAAAAGAGATTATTCATACATCATTTTGTTTTTTCCGCACCGGGGTCAGTACATCATAAAACAAATGCTTTTCTGGATCGCATCCGGCGGTATGCTGCTGCTGGTGCTGGTGGGATTTGGATTCAGCGTTTTTTATTTCTACCGGCAGAAATTCTATAACGAAACACAACGGGATTTTGTAAACAACTTCACCCATGAATTTAAAACTCCACTGGCAGTTATTAAAATAGCCTCGGATGTTCTGCAGCAGAAAAACATCGTTGAAAAACCTGATCGTTTGATGAACTATGCCGGCATCATCAGCGAACAAACCACTCACCTGCAGGCGCAGGTTCAAAGGCTTTTGGAGATCGCTTATACCGACCGCAGCTCATTGCCGCTGGAAAAAGAAAGTTTTGATGTAAACTTACTGATCCGTGAGGCCATTAATGACCTGCAGCCCTTGGTTGAACAAAAGAATGCAACCATCAAAACCAATTCTTCCATTCCGGAAATATTGGTAAAGGCAGATAAATCTTACCTGCGGCTTTGTTTCATCAACCTCATCGAAAATGCGATCAAGTACTCAGCAAACCCCGAGATACAGATCGATACCAACATAAGCGGAACAGAGCTTGTTGTATCAGTAAAAGATAACGGCATTGGCATAGCAACAGAGCACCAGAAAAAAATATTCGACCGTTTCTACCGCATCACCGAGGGAGAGTTACATACCAGTAAAGGTTTCGGGCTTGGTCTGAATTTTGTTAAGAAGGTAATTGATACACACAATGGGAAGATTGAGCTGGAAAGTGAACCGGGAAAAGGAAGCACTTTCACCATTATAATTCCACGTACGTAAACCAGGCACTATGGCAAAAGCAAAAGTTTTATTGGCAGAAGATGACCTTTCACTGGGTTTTGTTATTAAAGACTCATTGCAGGATGTTGACTTTGAAGTGACACACTGCCCCGATGGCGAAGTAGCCTGGCAACAGTTTCAAAAGAAGGATTTTGATATTTGCCTGCTGGATATCAATATGCCGGTTAGGGATGGTTTTTCCCTTGCAAAAAAAATACGTCAGCAAAGTGATGTGGTACCCATTATTTTCTTAACCGCAAAAAGCATGCAGGAAGATAAGCTGAAGGGTTTTCAATCGGGCGCTGATGATTACATTACAAAACCTTTCAGCATTGAAGAACTAATTCTGAGGATGGAGGTTTTCTTGCGCCGTACTAAAAAACTGCAGGCCGATACCGTTGAAGTGTATCACCTGGGAAACCTGAAATTTGTTTTTAATGAATTGAAATTATATACTAAAACAGATGTGATCACGCTTACCCAAAAAGAATCGGACCTGCTGCGGTTTTTTGCACAGCACGAAAACAAGGTTTTAAAACGGGAAGAGGTTTTATTGAATGTATGGGGAAAGGATGATTATTTTTTAGGCAGGAGTATGGACGTCTTTATTACCAAACTACGAAAACATTTTAAAGCCGACCCCCGGATCGTGCTGGAAACCATTCATGGGGTTGGATTCCGCCTCACCATTAATTAAAGCATAGCCAGTATCTTCTCCTGCGCTGCTTTCAGGTCTTCTGCAGAACATGTAAGTTTAGGCCTGGTAAAATTCAGGTCGCCGGATGAATTGATGGGAACCAAATGCATATGTGCATGCGGTACTTCCAGTCCGATCACACTGATGCCACACCGGTTGCAGTGGAAGGCTTTTTCAATGGCATGTGCAATAGGTTTTGCAAAAACCAGCATTTCTGCCAGGTAATCATCCGGCACATCAAACAGCTTATCCACCTCTTTTTTGGGAACCACCAGCACATGGCCCGTAACCAATGGTTCAATATCCATAAATGCAATGAACTTTTCGCTTTCGGCAATTTTATAAGAAGGTATCTGCCCGGCAATGATCTTTGAAAAGACAGTCATAAAAAATAATTTTTATAAAGATACGGCACAAAAAACCCATTCGCCGTTGGCGAATGGGCGGAAATAATTACTTCATAATTTAAAGATCAATACTCTCTACCTGAAATTTGAGTACCCCGGCGGGCACCTGTACATCCACTGTCTCTCCTATTACTTTTCCAAGCAGGGCTTTGCCAATGGGTGATGTTACCGATATCTTTCCCAGTTTCAGGTCTGCCTCATTTTCCGATACGATCTTGTAGGTAACCTTCTTTTTTGTATTCAGGTTGGTAAGTGTTACACTGGTCAGTATAGAAACCTTGCTGGTATCAATATTTCTTTCATCCAGTATCCGGGCATTGGCAATAACCCCTTCCAGGTGTTTTATCTTGGCTTCCAGCATACCCTGGGCTTCTTTGGCAGCATCGTATTCTGCATTTTCCTTCAGGTCGCCCTTTTCCCTTGCTTCTGCAATGGCATGACTGGCAGCAGGCCGGTCAACACCTTTCAAGTGCTGCAATTCAGTTTTTAACCGTTCAAACGTTTCTGCCGTTACGTAGTTCGTTCCACTTCCACTCATAACATTCAATTTAGATAAACAAAAAAAATACAACGCCCCAGTTAAACTAAGGCGTTGCATGTGTATTACAAAAGTAATAAAATTTTATATTCCAAGCTTATCAATAATCACCTGCCCCATTTTAAAGAAAGCTTCCTCGGAGTAGCCGGCAATGTGTGGGGTAATCAACACATTAGGCTGCCCGGCCAGGAAATTCATCTCTTCCTGTTGTTGGATAGTGAGGTTATCGATCTTTTCATTTTCCAATACATCCAGGGCAACTCCTGCAATGGTATTTTGCTGTAAGGCATGGATCAATGCCGAAGTTTTTACTACCATTCCCCGGGAAGTATTAATTATATAAGGCCTTTGCTGTAATGCCCCAAAAAAAACATCATTTGCCATGTACCTCGTTTCGCTTGTAAGCGGAAGATGAAAACTGATCACATCTGCATAACGGCAGATCTGCTCAATGTTTGCCTCCTTAATATAACCACTGCCAAAATCAAATTTGTATTTATCGTAAGCCAGTATGGTTACATTAAAGGAAGACAGAAGTCTGGCAAACGAACTTCCTGTATTGCCATAACCAACTATGCCAACTGTTTTCCCGGTCAATTCAACACCCTTGTTTTCATCTCGTATCCACTTACCCTGTTTAACCTCATTATTACTGCTGCTGATCTTGTGCAAGAGGTTCAGTAACATACCCAATGCATGTTCGGCAACCGCGTTCCGGTTTCCTTCGGGGCTGCTTATGCACCTGATCCCTTTGTTTTCGGCATAAGCAACATCAATTAACTCCATTCCGCTTCCCATACGTCCGATCCATTTAAGACCGGTTGCCGCATCCAGCATCTTTTTATCAATGGCAATTCTTGTTGTTACGATCAGCCCTTCTGCCTGCCCAACAATCGGCATTAATTCATCGTAGGAGATGACGGGTTGGTAAAGAACATCATATCCCTTTTGTGCCAGGGTATCAATAAGCGACTGGTGAACCTTTGCAGTAATGATTATAATTCTTCCGGTACTCATTTTGAAGCGATCATGCTGATCTCTACATTTACGTTCTTAGGCAATCCTTTAACTGCCACTGTTTCTCTTGCCGGAAAATCTGATTCAAAGTAACTCCCATAAATTTCATTCACAGCAGCAAACAAACTCATATCACTCAGAAAAATGGTCGTCTTAACTACATCGCTAAAACTCATGCCGGCTGTTTTCAGAATAGCGTTGAGATTTTTCATTACCTGCTGTGTTTCTGCAGCGATGTCAGCATTGGAAAGATCACTGGTTCCTGGTATAAGGGCGATCTGTCCGGATATAAACAGCATATCACCGCATAGTACGGCCTGGTTGTAGGGACCGATAGGAGCCGGTGCATCAGGTGTATTGATTATTTTTTTCATTCTGGCAGTTTATTTAAAGAATTGCAAATATATCTTTTCTCAACCACCTATTTTTGTAAAAAATTTTTATGCTAATTGTTGTAGCTGCTTCAGATGAGCAATGGGAAGAATTGGTAAAAGCCAGGCCACAGATTGAATGGAAAAGAGTACATAACGGAAATGAATTCGCAAATAACAAAATTGCCGACGCTTATTTTGATCTGACAGGCAACAGCAGTTCGCAGCAGTACGCCCCACTCAAAAAACCGGTCATCATCAATTCGGTCATTGAAACGCTGCAGGAATTAAATGCCCCGGAAGATATCCTGCGGATAAACGGATGGCCGGGTTTTTTACAAAGACCCAGTTGGGAAATTGCAGGCACTGTTGATGCGCATACGAGATCAGTTTTTGAAAAGCTGGGTGTACGGTTGCATGTTGTTGCCGACGAGCCGGGTTTTATTGCTGCAAGAATAATTGCCATGATAGTGAATGAGGCTTACCTGGCCCTGGAAGATGAAGTGAGCAGTAAAAGCGAGATCGATACAGCGATGAAACTTGGTACCAACTATCCCTTTGGGCCTTTTGAATGGAGTATTGCCATTGGCATAGAAAATATCGCAGCATTGCTTGAAAAATTAAACAAAGAAGACAGCCGCTATAAACCGGCAGATCTTTTACTAAAAGAGGTAAATAAAAAACAGCATGAGTCTTATTCTGAACATTGATACATCGGGAGAGCTGGCCCAGGTTAGTTTTTCAAAAGACGGCAAGGTATTGCACTACCTCAGCAATGAATCGCAAAAGGACCATGCTTCTTTTTTACAATCGGGTATTTTGCAGCTGACAAAAATTTCAGGCATGGCCCTGGCAGATATTGATGCGGTGGCTGTTACTGCAGGCCCGGGTTCATATACCGGCCTTCGTGTAGGAATGGCAAGTGCCAAAGGTTTATGCTATGCTTTAAAAAAACCACTCATCGCTTTAAACACACTTGAAGTTTTAACCGCTTCTGCGATCCTTCTTTTCGCTGCAGAGAAAATGCCTGACCGGTATTGCCCCATGATCGATGCAAGAAGAATGGAAGTATTTACAGCCATCTACGATAAAGACCTGAACCCATATTTAAGTCCACGCCCCCTGATCTTAAATGAGATGTCATATGAAAAGGATCTGTCCGGGAACAATATCCTCTTTTTTGGAAGCGGCTCTGCCAAATGGAAAGAAGTATGCAATCATCCCAATGCCATGTTTGTTGAAGTTCCCACCCTGCCCGAAGGCATGAGTACATGCTCAAATGCCATGGCACAAAAAAAACAATTTACAGACCTGGCTTACAGCGAACCTTTCTATCTGAAAGAATTTCAAACACTTACCTAGAATCAATACTACCGGACTGTAAAAAGATTACTAAAAACTAATCAATATACTAGTTGCATAAGCAATTAATAGTATATTTGTACGTTCTATATATTGTTCAAGCATATTTAAAATTTAAATCTTATGATGGTTGCGTCTCAATCACATGAGCAGGAGGTTCCTGCTACTGTAAACACATCAACTAATTCTTCAATTAATGTAGATTACCATGCGCTTAAAAAAGCGGCCTTGGTATTACGTGCCTTAAACCACAAACTTCGGCAGCAATTACTTAAACTGATCGAAGATGAAAAAAAGATTACCGTTACAGAGATCTATGTCCGCCTGAGACTGGAGCAATCTGTAGCATCGCAGCATCTTGCCATTTTACGCAAGGCTGGCATTGTAACCACAGAACGTGATGGAAAGTTCATTTACTACATGGTTAATTACAAGCGCATTGATGAGATCAGCCAGTTTGTAAAGAACCTGGTTGGTTAAATTTATTTGAAAATTTTAGTTAAAGCGGGTGCCCAGTCATCCGCTTTTTTATTTTTATCTTTGCAGGGATAAACGATTAAAAACTACTTACATGTTTATAAAACAATTATACACCGGTTGCCTGAGTGAAGCAGCTTATTACATCGAGAGTGAAGGCGAAGTGGCTATCATTGACCCGTTACGGGATACCGACGAATATATTACACTTGCTAAAGAGAGAAACGCCGGCATTAAATATATTTTTGAAACGCATTTTCATGCCGATTTTGTAAGTGGCCATATTGACCTGGGTAATAAAACAGGCGCCCCTATCATCTATGGCCCGGGTGCAGCTACAACTTATAAAGTTTACAACAGCAAGGACAATGAAATTTTTAAACTGGGAAAGTTAAGCATCCAGGTACTGCATACACCCGGGCATACATTGGAAAGCAGTTGTTATTTGCTAAAAGATGAAAATGATAAACCTCATGCCATTTTTACCGGCGATACATTATTTGTTGGTGATGTTGGCCGCCCCGACCTGAGCAGCGGTAACCTGAGCAGCCAGGAGTTGGCTGGTATTATGTACGATACCATTCAGAATAAAATACTTCCCCTGGCAGATGACGTATTGGTTTATCCGGCACACGGCGCCGGAAGCAGTTGCGGAAAGAACATGGGACCTGAAACCTTCAGTACCATCGGCGAACAAAAGAAAACGAACTATGCATTGCAGCCTCAATCAAAAGAAGAATTCGTTGCAGCCGTAACAGATGGCCTTGCTACCGCTCCAAAATATTTTGCCATCAATGCACAGATAAACATGCAGGGTTACGAAAGCCTGGATGCAGTAAAACGAAAAGGATTGACCCCATTATCCATTGATGATTTTAAAAAACTGCAGAAAGAAGATGTATTGGTGCTGGATACCCGTCATGCATCGGTATTTACCAGTGGATTTATACCCGGCAGTATTTTCATTGGCTTAGAAGGCCGCTTTGCAGAATGGGCGGGAAGTTTATTACCATTCGATAAACCGATGATGCTGGTTACCGAACCTGGAAAGGAAGAAGAATCAGTTATTCGTTTATCGAGGGTTGGCTTTGATAAAATGCAGGGCTGCCTGAAAGGAGGATTTGAAACCTGGCAATCAGCCGGCGAACCCGTTGACCTGATCATTGACATAGAAGCAGATGAACTGGCCATGGACATCCCACACGACCCCAACCTGGTTGTGGTGGATGTAAGAAGAGAAACAGAGTATGCCGATGGCCACGTTAAAAATGCACAGAACCTTCCGTTGAATGAAATGAATGACCTGGCTAACCTGGCTCATTTTGAAGACACCCAGAATTTATACGTTCATTGTGCCGGTGGATACAGAAGTGTGATCGCTTCTTCTTTATTGAAACGGGAAGGAGTTCACAACCTCAGAAATGTTTTGGGAGGCTGGGGAAAGATCAAGCAACAGGAAAGCATCAAAGTAGAAAAAGAGAACAGTGTGCTGAATTGATCAATTCAATATTTATAGATCTCTTTAATTTTCAGCAGGAACTGTTCTTTTTTTCGCCGGCTTACCTCTATTTCGGTATTATTGCTCATGATCACAATTCCGCCTTCGCCCCGCTGGTATTCCTTTACATGCTTCAGGTTAATAAGAAAGGATTTATGAATGCGGAAAAAACTGGTATCAACCAGCATGTTCTCATAATCAAGCAAGGGTTTTGAAACCATTACTGTCTTTTTATCACCCCTGTCCTCCAGGTGAAATACTGTATAGCTTCTTTCTGCTTCACAAAACACAATATCATCCAGTTTCAGGATCATAAATCCTTTCATAGTGGGCAGGCACAACCGCATTTCTGATGGCTGGCCTGCTTTGCTGATATTATACAGCAATGTTTCTGTCAGCTCCTCCTTTTTCCCTTCCTGCAATCTCTTTTCAGCTCTTTCAACCGCTTCAATCAGGCGATCTTCATCCACCGGTTTCAGCAAATAATCAGCAGCGCTGTATTGCAATGCCTGCAGCATATATTCATTGTGGGCCGTTACAAAAATGATCTCAAAATTCCGGTTGACCAGTTCCCCGATCATTTCTATCCCGCTCTTACCGGGCATTTGTATATCCAGGAAAACGATATCAGGCTTCAATGCTTCTATCTGCTGCCGGGCAGCTGCAGCGCTGTTGCAGGTGGCTGCAATGTTTACAGAAGGGCAATGCAAACCCAGCATCCGCTGAAGTGTTTTTATTCCATCCGGTTCATCGTCTACTAAAATTGCTTTCATAAAAGATTTATATATTGATTACAGTAAACTCAAGTACAACTCTTGTTCCTTTTCCCCCGGCCCGTTCGTCTTCCAGTTCCCGGATAGTGAGGCTGCAGCCTGCCCCGAATTTTTCATTGAGTATTTTGATCCGCTTGCGGAGGTTATCAAGTCCAACCGATTGGTGACTCGTCTTTTGATGCAGCTTTCCTTCCACGCTACGGCGGAAACCAATTCCGTTGTCTTCAATGGTACAACTGATCTTATCCAGTTTTTGTTTAAACTCAATCGACAGTTTTTTTTCCCCAGCAGACGGAAGCAATCCGTGCCAGATGGCATTCTCAACCAACGGCTGTATCATTAATGAAGGAATCGCTATTTCTTCCGCATCAATATCTTCTGCCACAGAAATATTCCAGGTAAAGGATCCGTCAAAACGGAGCTGTTCCATTTCAAGATAGGTTTTCAGGTAGGCTGCATTTTCCTGCAGGCTGATGAAAGCCTCTCTTGAATGATTCAGTGTCATCCGTATCATCTGTGCAAACTTGCTCAGGTAACGGGAGGCTTTTTCATTTTCTCCCTCCAGTATCATACGTTTAATGCTGTTGAGTGCATTAAAAACAAAATGCGGATTCATCTGTGCCTGCAAAGCAGAAAGTTTGGCTTCGGCCAGCTGTTCATTGATGCCTGCCAGTTCCTGCTGTTTCACTTCCAGTGTTTTTTCCGATTCCAGTTGTTTTAATTTATTACCGATCAGGGTGGCAATGGTAGTGAGTATTTTAATATCTCTCTCCGTAAAATAATCAGCCTGGTGATGTTCGGAATCAATGATGCCTAATAATTCATTGTTGTGAATGATCGGCACACAAATTTCACTCAGGCGAAAGGCTTCATCAACCCGGTAACGGCTGTCTTTTCTGGTATCCTTTATCAGCACCGGTTGCAGTGTTTGTATCACATGCCCCACCACGCCCTGTCCCGGCAATACATTAAACACCTGTAAAGAAATGTACTCTGGTTTTCCCTTTGGCCCATAAGCCGCTTTTTGTACCATCATGGTTTTTTCTTCGTTCCACAGGTAGATCATACAGTCTGCATAATTCATCCGTCCTATCAGGTTACCGGCCACATCCCACAGCACTTCATTTTCTGTTTTTTTACCGGCAAGCGATGAAGAAAAATAATTACTGATCTGCTCCAGTTCAAACTGGTTTTTGTATTCTTCCGCTTTTAATTTCTGTAAATGTGTCTTTTCCATTTCTTTTTTTCGCACCACCCCGGTTCTCCATTGGACCACTAAATAAAAGCTCCCCAGCAGCAATACCGTTACCAGGATCCCAAACCAGGGTTGTTTCCAAAAGGGAGGCAATACTTCAATTATGATCTCCTGTACTTCCTCCGGCCAGCGGTTGGCCGGGGAAAATATCTTTACCTGTATCCGGTGCCTGCCATGTGCAAGCCCGGAGATACTGAATGAAGACTGGCTCCCCAGCTGATGCCAGGACGAATCAATATCTTTCAAAATACGGTAGGCATAACGTTGATCATTGCCGTCGGAAAAATTAATACTCCCGATGGTTATCATGATGTCATTATTCTGCCATGATGTTGTGATTTTTTCGCGAGGCAGAAAAATATTTTTCTCTCCGTTGATCTTCAGGCTTTCGATAAAAAGTGATGGTGGTGTTTTTAAACTGAGCACATGATTGGGATTGAACCTTGCTATAGCTGTATGATAACCCAGGTAAAGCAGCTGCTGTTGATTGTCATAAAAAAATTGTGATCCTTTCATTACGGGCATATCCGGGAAGCCCTCTTCTTTTCCAAAACCTTTTATCTGAAGCGACTGGAGGTCCATGCAGGCCATACCCGAATAACAGGCGATCCATAGTTTTGTGCCAACGATGATCAGTGAACTGATATTATCATCGGGCAACCCGTTGCTGCGGGTAAAATTCCGGTATTTTTTTTTGTCAATATTATAACTGGTCAGCCCGTTGTTGGCACTGCTGAACCAGATATTGTTCTCTTTATCAATGACCATTGCAGTAACCTGCTTATCGGGCATTTTGATAAACGGAAAAGAATCAAGCTGAATGTCAAAAATATTTAATGCGGTGTTGTACCGGGCGATCCCATGACCGGCAATCCATATATTCCCGGTATTATCTTCCCGGATGGCAACCGGTATGGCCGGCATTGAATGAACGGCAGGAACAATAGAAAAATGCTTATCCTGCACATCATACCGGTAAATATTTTTTGAACTTATCCAGGTATTGCCGCGACTGTCAGCATACAGATCATTTGTCCAGTCGCCCTCACTCCAGCCTGGTGGAGCCAGTTTTGTTTCTTTCCCTGTTTTTTCATTGTAAATAAATAAAGGCCCCCCGGTGCCCAACAGCAAAGTGGATGGGCCGGGCGAAGAGATCTTATAGATACTGGCATTGTTCAATGAACTGTATTCTTTAAAAATAACCTGCTTTTCAAACTGAAATGTTTTTTTGTCAAATACCAGCAGTCCGCCCCTGGGCCGGGTACCTGCATATATTTTATCTGCCGTGGCATACACTGCATCGATCTGGATACCCGGAAATTCATTTTCAAGCGATGGCGGTATATTCACAAACTGAACATGAGCCCGTGCATCATCCTGCCTGAACAACCCCTTACTGGTAGCCACCCATAAATTATTATCCCGGTCGGTAAGCAGGGCATTGCATTGCTGGGCACCAAAATATTTTTCCGGAAATAATTTTATCACCCCCGATCGGGTATTCAGTTCCATTTTATAAAACCCTGAGGAATGGCCCACCAGGTATAATAATGTATCATTTACAGGTACCAGTTTAGAACGGTAATGAACCACCTGTTCTGTAAGCATAAAGGGCGCTTTGGAAATCACCTTCCTGTTTCTGGCAATATCTATATACCAAAGACTGTCGGTATTCATTTTTGCAACGACCATACATCCTGGCTTTTGCTGAAAGAACCTGTAAAAGGCCGTAGTTTCATTTAAAAAACCGGTAAGCAGCGGATGACCGGTTGCTCCCATTTTCTTTACCTGTTTTTTTTCTTTATCGTACAGGTAAAGGCCATCCACTGAAATGATAAGCATCCGTCGTTTGTCTAGTTCCAGCAATTCTCTTCCAAATACAAAATGTTCGGTGGCCACTTCGGATTCTTTATAATAATCAAACCGGGATACTAAATTGTAATTTTTATCATAGTGATAAAAACCAGACCGGCTGAGAATAAAAATATTACCCTGCTCATCTCCCCGGGCAGCCGCCACCATGTTGAATTTATATTCGTACTGTTTATTGTGATAGGGGATGAAGAGATTTCTCCTTTCGCCTGTTTTGGTATTGATGATGTACAGGCCTACATTAAAAACAGCCAGCCGTTCTTTATCCAGCCAGGCCAGGCCTTTCATTTCTTCTGATGCAGGCGAAAGGCTGTCGTTGCTGCTGTGGTACTGAATAAAACGGGCACCATCAAAACGATTCAGCCCCGACAAGCTCGGAAGCCATACATATCCCGTGGCATCCTGTGCAATTCCTGTTATGGTATTATCCGATAAACCATCTGCTGTTGTATAACTGGTAAATTTCTTTTCAGAAAATTCCTGCCCGGCCAGGTAGCTTACCGGTAATAAGAAAAAAAGAAACAAAAATGTACGCAGGTGAATCATGAGCATGATCTTGTTATTCCTCCCGGTAAAGTTAGCAACTTACCCATCAAAATTATCCATGCATAAGTCCTCTTCATATACCTGCCGCCGTTGGGAAAGCCAATACCTGCTTTAATATGCCCGGTAACGCAGATGGAAAGAACAGACATACAAAAAAAATATTTTCGCCTCTCCCGAAAGGAAAAAAAAGAGTGCCGTTTGGAAAAGGGTATCCAACGAAAAACGCTTCTCTTTCTAGGTTTGCACCGTCATTATAAAAAACAAAATCATGAAACGCAATTTAAAAATTCCTGTCATTGCAGTATTTCTCTCTTTACAATTCAATACAGGGCTTTTTTCCCAAGTGGTAAATTCTGTACCCGTTTTAGAAAATGGAAACACCATGGTGGATGCTGCACCGGGAATTACCGGTAACCCAGCAGATAAAAATCCTGAAACAGCTATCCTGAAAATAGCCTTTCCAAAAGTAGCTGCCCGGTTTGCATCTAAGTTTCCTGATGCAGCATCCCCTTTGTGGATAAAGAAAGACAGGCTTCTCTTTGTCTATTTTGTAAGCAACGGGCAAAAAGCATCTGCTGTATTTACTCCCAGGGGCCACCTGAATTATTCAAATGCCGTCCTGAATGCCTCCGCTATTCCTGAAATAGCAAAAAGACGGATCAGTGAAGAGTATTCTTCCTTCAGCATTATCCATGTAAGGCAAATTACAACAGATGGTATCAGCGCTTACCAGGTAATACTTGAAAACTGTGCCAGCTATGTTGTTATTCATTCAACCGAAGAAGAGATCGTGGCAATTGATAAAGTAAACAAAACAGACAATTAATAAAAACAGAGTCATGAAAAAAATTATTTTTTTTATCCCGGTTTTCTTTTTCTCCATTGCGGTGTTTGCCCAAAACGTAGGCATTGGAACCAGCACACCCGATACTTCAGCAGCGCTCGATATCACCCATGCCTCTAAAGGATTACTTATACCAAGAATGACGACGGCTACCATTAGTTCCATTATCAATCCAGCAACCGGATTGATGGTTTATGACACGGTAAGTAACCAACTAATGGTGAATATGGGAACACCTGATGCAAGCAACTGGCAGACCATTACATCGAAGAGCGCCTGGAGCCTTAATGGCAATTACGGTACCAATGTAGTCACTCAATTTATAGGAACCTCAGATAACCGGCCTTTGCGTTTCCGTGTAAATGGTATCCTGGCGGGAGAATTGAGCCCGGCCCTGGGGAATATATCCTGGGGATTGCGTTCCGGCGAAAATAATACCTCCGGCTTCAGCAATATTGCCATCGGAACCGGCGCATTAAAACTGAATTCGAACCGAAATAACCTGGTGGCCATCGGAGATTCAGCATTATTTAATAACGGGGTGGGTAGCATTGTCCCTGATGATGCAGCTGCTAATACTGCGATAGGATCAAAATCTTTATTTTCAAATACAATCGGAAACCGGAACACAGCTACCGGATTTGAATCACTTGCTTCCAATACAACCGGCAGTATCAATACTGCTTTTGGAGGCTTATCACTGCGGGCAAATACCAGTGGCCGCTTTAATACAGCTACCGGGTATGCATCACTTTTGAACAATAGCACAGGAGAGAGTAATACAGCTACCGGCAATCAATCACTGTTGAGCAACACGACAGGTCATGATAACACAGCTACCGGTAGTGAATCACTTTTTTCAAACAGCACAGGTAATACCAATACTGCGATGGGTAGCCAGTCACTTAAAGGCAACATCACCGGTGGCGATAATACTGCCGTTGGAAGCGCCTCACTTCGTTTCAACAGCACGGGTAATAATAATACGGCTGCGGGTAGTTTATCACTTTACTCCAACACTACGGGCAGTAATAATACAGCTGCGGGTGTGCAATCACTTTATTTCAACAGCATAGGAGATTTCAATACAGCCAATGGCGTTCTATCACTTTATTCAAACAATAGCGGTTCGGGAAATACAGCCAGCGGGTACCAGTCTCTCTTTCTTAATACTACCGGTTATGGAAATACAGCCAATGGTTTTTATTCAATGTATTCTAACACAAGTGGTTTTTATAATACGGCTACCGGCAGCAGATCGCTTTACTCCAATACCGTTGGCACTTATAATGTAGCAACCGGTGAAGAAGCGCTTTATTCCAATACGACGGGTATTACTAATACGGCTACGGGTTATGGAGCGCTTCATTTTAACACTATCGGTACTGCAAATACTGCTGTTGGTAATGCAGCCCTGCGTGGTAATACATCAGGTACCGGGAACACCGGGGCAGGCAACCTGACTTTATATAATACCACCGGATCATCATACAACACGGCAGTAGGCTATCATGCGGCATTTGACTATAACCTTGGATGGAACAATACCATTCTTGGTGCCAATGCCGGTGTGAATTTTAATGGAATATTTAACAGCGTGGCGGTGGGTGAATCTGCACTAAGCACAGCCAGCAACCAGGTAAGGATCGGCAACAGCGCTACTGCTTCCATTGGCGGTTACCAGAACTGGACAAGCATCAGTGATGGTCGCTATAAAAAAAATATAAAAGAAGACGTGAAAGGACTTGCGTTCATCATGAAACTGAAACCCGTTACTTATAACCTCGATGTAACAAGCCTTAGCAAAAAACTGAATGAAAGCCGTAGTAAAGAAACAGATGAGTATTTGCTGAGATCCATTTCTGAAAAAGAGAAAATGATCCAGTCGGGTTTTATTGCCCAGGACGTTGAGAACGCTGCCAAAGAAACCGGTTATGATTTTAGCGGCGTGGATAAACCAAAGAATGCAAATGATTTTTATGGATTAAGGTATGCAGAGTTTGTAGTGCCGCTGGTAAAAGCAGTGCAGGAACAGCAGCGCCTGATCACTGATTTACAAAAGAGACTGTTACTGCAAGAGGAGCAGATAAAGTTGTTAGTTCAACCAGTAAGAGATATAAATCAACAAAACAATAAAAAGTGAACAGTATGAAAAAAATTTGGCTTCTTCTTAATTTATTATTCATGATTTTCAACTTCGCATTTTCCCAAAACGTAGGTATTGGCACCATTACACCCGTTTTTAAACTGGATGTAAAAGAAGGAAGTATCAATACAGATTCTCTTTATCGTATTGGCGGCAACCCTGTACTGTCGGTAAAAGGAACGGCAAATACTTTTGTGGGAATGAACAGCGGTTTTTTAAATACAACAGGTTACTTCAATACAGCCCATGGGCACTATTCGTTTTATTCCAATGATGACGGGGTTTACAATACAGCCAATGGCGCCTATTCTCTCTTTTCAAATACTACAGGGGATTACAATACAGCCGGCGGAGCATATTCTCTTTATTCTAATACATACGGAGGATTGAATACCGCCTATGGCAATGGGTCGCTTCAATATAATATTACCGGAAGCCAGAATACTGCTCTTGGGTATTATGCGATGCGCAAGAACGTAACCGGTTATTACAATACGGCCATTGGAAGTGAAGCTCTTATGGAAAATACTTCCGGAGGTTTCAATACGGCTGTTGGAAACTTTGCACTTAATGTAAACACTGCGGGTACTTCCAACGTGGCAATCGGCTATGGGGCATTATCAACAACCACCGGTTCAGAGGGCAACACTGCAATAGGCGCCTCGGCAGGAGACAATTATAACAACGGTTACTATAATACTTTCCTTGGTTCAGGTGCCGATGCAAATGGCGCAGGATATTATAACAGCATCGCCATTGGTAATTCATCAACCATTACCGCACCCGTGCAGGTGAGGATCGGTGGTTCATTTATCACTTCCATCGGGGGGTATCAAAACTGGACCAACCTGAGTGATGGACGTTTCAAAAAAAATATTAAAGAAGACGTAAAGGGACTTGAGTTTATCATGAAGCTGCGGCCGGTTACTTATAACATGGATATTTCGGGCATCAGCCAAAAATTAAATGAAAGCCACGGCAGAGAAGCAGACAAACTGATGCTACGGTCAATAGCCGAAAAAGAAATGATCGTTTACTCCGGGTTTGTTGCCCAGGAAGTAGAAAAAGTGAGCAAAGAAACCGGTTATAATTTCAGCGGGGTAGATAAACCAAAGAATGAAAATGATTTTTATGGTTTACGGTATGCAGAGTTTGTAGTACCGCTGGTGAAAGGTATGCAGGAACAACAACAGCAGTTCAATGAAATGAAAAAAGAAATAGATCAGCTGAAAGAACAAAACAAAATATTGAAACAGCTACTTAATAAAACAAATTAATTGTCATGAAAAAAATATTCACACTCATTGTACCCTGCATTTTATTTTTCCAGGGTAACATCTTTTCGCAAAAAGTAGGAATTGGAACAACCAGCCCTGCGTTTAAATTAGATGTGAAAGGGGGTAGTATCAATACCGATTCGGTATACCGCATCGGTGGCAGCCCTGTACTGTCGGCAAAAGGAAATGGCAATTCGTTTGTGGGAATCAACAGCGGCTTTTTAAATTCTACGGGCCACTATAATACCGCAAATGGTCATTCTACGCTTTATAATAACAGCACCGGCAGCTACAATACAGCCAGCGGAAGTTATTCGCTTTATTTCAACAGCAGCGGAAATTTCAATACGACCAATGGTTATAGCACCCTTTATAATAACAGCACCGGCAGTTCTAATACGGCCAATGGATACGCTGCTCTTTATTCAAATAGCACCGGGAACTATAATACCGCCAATGGAGAGAATGCGCTTTATACCAATAGTTCGGGTTTATTTAATACCGCCATTGGAAAAGATGCGCTTTTTGCCAACAGTACAGGCTATGGCAATACCGCCACTGGTAAGGGTGCACTTTTTGCCAACAGTACCGGTCAACTTAACACTGCCAGCGGAGTGGAGGCACTTCTTTCAAACAGCACCGGTAATCACAACACCGCATTTGGAGTGAGTGCTCTTTCTAAAAATACTACCGGTTTTGGCAACACAGCTGTTGGCTCAGATGCTCTTAATATGAATATTACCGGCGGCAAAAACACCGCATTGGGAGGGAGCGCATTTTTTTATTTGAGCAACCTGACTAATACAACATGCATAGGCTACGCTTCCGGTGGCATGGGCAATGCTAACAACCGCATCGAGATCGGGAACTCAAGCGTCGACTTCATAGGAGGGCAGGTTGGTTTTTCATCTTATAGCGATGGCCGTATAAAGACGCAGGTGCAGGAAAACGTACCGGGCCTGAAATTCATATCCCTTCTACGTCCTGTCACGTATCACTTTGATATTCACAAGCAAAATGAAATGAGTTTTCGTGGGGGAAAAAATGAAACAGACTGGGAAGGCAAATACGACATTGAGCAAAAGCAGATGACCGGTTTCATCGCCCAGGAGGTAGAACAAGCCGCCCAGGCAATTGGTTACAAATTCAGCGGGGTAGATAAACCTAAGAATCCAAATGATATTTATGGGCTACGGTATTCCGAGTTTGTGGTGCCGCTGGTAAAAGCCATGCAGGAGCAGCAGGTGATGATAGAGCAGCAGCAATTACAGATCGATGAACTTAAAAAAATCATAAAAGAATTACGCAAAAAATAAGTAACAAAACAATCACTAATCATAAATCAAACAAAAATGAACAAACTAAAAAGCATCTATCCAACCCTTTTTTTGAAAGCACTCTTATTTGCAGTTGCCTTGTCAAGTTGCAAAAAAGACAAAGAGGTCAATTTAAATTCCCCCATGTACCAGATTGAAAGAAGCGAAAAGCTGATTCTTCCTGCAGAAGTGGACCTGCCTACTGGAAATACCCGGGTAGCTACCTTCTTTGCTGAAGGAGTACAAAAGTATAAAGCACAGGTAAAAGCCGGAAGCAATCCCGTTACGTATGAGTGGGCATTTGTGGCCCCGCAGGCCGATCTGTATGATATTACCGATAAAAAGATTGGCACTCACGCTGCAGGGCCCACCTGGCAATTGTCTGCAGCAGATTCTATCTACGGGCAGCATTTCAGTCCGGCGAAAACAGCACCCAGCCCGGATGCCAACAGCATAGACTGGTTACTGCTGATGCCCAAGGCCGGAAAAACACCCACCGGGATCTTTGCCAATGTTTCCTACATACAGCGTATTGCCACCGTGGGTGGAAAAGCGCCGGCCGTTTTGCCAACAAATGCTGCCGAAACTGCTGAAGTAAAATACACGGCCATTTACCGTTTTACAAAAAAAAATTAAAACCCAAATATCTATTAACTAAAAAAAAGTATAGCAATGAAAACAAAAAACCCGCCATTTAAACTGAAGTCAATTAGTGCCTTCCATTTTCTCTTAGTGGTCTTATTTATCCTGTTACTTGTTTCTTGTAAAAAGAATGACAACCCGGGTAACAACGAACATCATGCATCAACTTATAATTCAGAAGTGCTGGATAAATGGATGACGGTCCAATTGCGGCTCATGAGAAATGCCACAGGTGTTCCCAATCATGCATTCTCGAGGTATTTTGCATACACAGGTATTGTTGCATTAGAATCATTAGCGCCAGGTATTGCGGGAAATTCTTTATGGCGCTCTAAATGGAATGGCTTAACCGGCCTTCCTGCATCCGGGCATTCGAAAGATTATTATTACCCCGCCAATATTAATGGGGCAATGGCAGCCATTAACAGGTCATTATTTCCCAATGCAGGCGTCGCTGATAAAGCAGCGATCGACTCGTTGGAAAATTCATTGAACCAAGAATTCCTTTTAACACAAACACAATCCAAACTTGACGTATCCATACAATTTGGAAAAGCTACCGCAGCAGCAGTATTCAACTGGTCTGAAACAGACGGGTATAAAAAAGCAAACGACCCATATGCCGTGCCCGCTGGCGCTGGTTTATGGAAACCAACTGCTCCGTCGTTCGCCGCTCCTGCAACACCGTATTGGGGCAATAACCGTACGGTCATAACCGGCAGTACAGAAAGCACACAGCCGGCTGCACCAATACCTTATTCAACCGAACCGTCTTCTGCATTTTATCAGATGGTAAAACAGGTTTATGATGTTACTCAAAATCTTACGGACGATCAAAAAGCAATGGCCATGTTCTGGAGAGACGTGCCGGGTGTTAGTTCTCCGGGTCATTGGCTGAGTATTTTACAGCAGGTTATGCGTAAAGACAAAACATCTTTGGATAATGCAGCGCTGGCTTATGCCCTTACCGGCGCAGCGATCAATGATGCACTGATCAGTTGCTTCCAGTCAAAATACCAATTCAACGTGGTTCGTCCTATTACCTATATCAGGGAAGTGATGGGCTATACTTCCTGGAATTCTTATCTGGGTACGCCTGCACACCCGGAATATGTGTCAGCACACGCCAGCCTGTCTGTTGCAGCGGCTACCGTGATGGACAAATTGTTCAACAATAGCCATGAGCCGTTTACAGATCATACTTACGATTACCTTGGATTTGCGCCAAGAACTTATTCCTCCTTTACTGCTATTGGTATTGAAGCCGGGCAATCGAGGCTGTATGCAGGCATTCATTACACACCCAGCATTAATGCGGGTGTTACACAAGGCAGAAAAATAGCGCTCAATATTTTTTCAAATAAAAAATAAATACTGATGGTGGAAAAGGTTCCATCATCCTATAAAAAAACCGTTCATATTTATAACAATTAAAAATCTAATCAAATGAGCACAAAAGAAATTCAGGGAAAATTATGGAGCGTTTCGCCACGTTACTGGGCAAATCATTTTGAACCATTCTTTCTACCCATGTACAAAAAAACACTGGAACAGATCCGGATCAGTGAAGACGATTTATTGCTGGATGCAGGTTGCGGCTCTGGCCTCTTCAGCCACATGGCAGTTTCTACCGGGGCCGAGGTCATCGGAATAGATGCAGCTCCCGGCTTGCTGGAAATAGCAAGAGAAAGAAATCCAAAAAACAATTTTATGGAAGAGGATCTGGAGGCGCTTCCTTTTGTATCAAACAGTTTTGATGTGGTAGTTGGTTTTAATTCATTCCAGTTTGCTGGAAATTTTACCAACGCCTTATCGGAAGCAAAGCGGGTTTTAAAACAAGGCGGCAGATTAATTATCGGTATCTGGGACAGGCCTGAATTAAGTGATGCAGCAAATGTTCTCAAGGCGATCGGATCATTATTGCCACCCCCACCACCCGGCACACCGGGTCCATTTGCACAATCGGAAGATGGTAAGATGGAAAGCATATGTGAAGTACTTGAACTGAAAATGCTGTATAAATCCAAAGTAACCTGTCCATTCCTTTTTAATACGTTAGACGACGGGATAAAATGCTTCCTGGGTACGGGCCCCGCTGCAGCTGCGATGAATCATGCAGATGAAAAAACCGTAAGGCAAACCATTGCAAATGCCCTGGCACCTTATCATTTAACAGAAGGTTTTTATCACCTGCAAAACAGTCTTCTCATATTCATAGTGGAAAAATAGATTCACTTATGTAATTCGTACCTGCCCCGATCCAATGGATCGGGGCTAATTGAAAACAAAGTTCCATTTAAATACAAAAAAGTAATTATGAAAGCAGCAATATCATTACTTGGTCTTTTATTGTTTATGCAAACAAGTTATGGGCAATTGTACATCAGCCCGGGTGCAACAGTACAGCTATCAGGCAATTGCCAATTAACACTGCTAAATACAGACCTCATTAACGAGGGGATCTTAGCGGCCGGAACATCTACCGTTTCCTTTTACGGAAATAATATATCCAGCATAAGCGGTTCAGGGCCGGTTGTATTTAACAACATGGAAATTAATAAAACCAATGCTGCATATGTCCTGATGCAAAGCCCCTTTAGTATCGCCAACTCATTGCTTTTTTCTTCAGGCAACCTTGAACTTAACGGGAACAATGTTGACCTGGGCAGCTCGGGAATTTTAGTTGGTGAGCAGGAAAACAGCCGCATCACCGGAAGCAACGGGGGACAGGTATTATTCAGTACCACACTTAATAATCCCAGCAGTGCAAATCCTGGAAACCTGGGTGCAGTTATTACGTCAAATCAAAATCTGGGTACTGTATTAATAAGAAGAGGCCATAAGTCGCAGGTAAATAATTATGGAAATGGCAATTCGATACAACGATATTTTGATATTGTACCGGCGAACAATGCAGCACTGAATGCAACACTACGGTTTAATTATTTTGATGCAGAACTCAATGGAATTCCGGAGAATGGTCTTGTATTCTGGAACAGTACCGATAATCTACACTGGGCAAACCAGGGTTTCACATCAAGGAATACAACTGCCAATTATGTTATAAAAAACAACATTGCTTCTTTTTCTAGATGGACCTTATCAAGCATCAATAATCCGTTGCCGGTAACATTTACTTTATTCAACCTTAAATGTGAAGGAGATAGGATTTTATTAAACTGGAAAACGGCACAGGAACAAAACAGCAGTTACTTCCGTATTGAAAGAAGTACTGATGGCACCCTTTGGACAGTCATTGGAAATCTTCCGGCGGCAGGCAACAGCAGCACGGAAAAAAATTATTCATTTAACGACAACAACCCTGTTCAAAACAGTTATTACCGCGTTGCTCAGGTTGATGTTGATGGAAAGCTGGCCTATACAAACGTTCTCAGATCACCCTGTTCTGTAAAAGATATATTTACTGTTGGGCCGAATCCTTTTACCGACAGGATATTTATCAGCCTAAGCGCTGAGAAGCAGTTGAACGTTGAAATGAAACTATTTGACAGCAAAGGAGCGCTTGTAAAAAAACAGGATGCAATGATACTGAATGGGATCAACCAATTAACTCTTAAAACGGATTTTTTACCGGCGGGGGCATATACCCTTGTTGTTGAATGGGGCAGCGGGCAGTTGAAGAAAGCAATACATGTAATAAAACAATAGGTTTAAAAAACCGCTTTAGTATCTATCCATAAATGGCTGTATTCATCTTCCCATTCATATTTGAAACGTTTGTGGCTCCACAGGTACATTTCCGGTTGCTGCCTGATGGCATCTTCAATATAATCCCTGTACAGCAACGTAAGTTCGCCCCGCTTTAACAGCGATGCGTCTTTACAGGCTAGCGTGAGGCTTGTATCGTATTTACCCCGACCCGTTTTAAAAGCCCTTCCAAAAACCACCGGGCATTTTTTAAGGATCGCATTCTTTTCGGGACCGGAAACAAAGGCCGTGGGCGTATTGAAAAAAAATAACCAGTAACTGGCACCCGGGCTTGCCGGCTTTTGATCGGCTACCAATGCCAGGCAATGTGTTTTTTTAGCCCAGGCCACAAAGGCCCTTTTTATATTCGTTGCCGGCATCAGCACGGTCCCGTATTTTTCCCGGAGTTTATAAAATAATTTATCAACCGGTTTGCTGCTGATCGGCATATATACCACCGCCAGTGGTTGCTTCATGTGAATGGACCAATGCAGGTTTATCCATTCCCAGTTGAACTGGTGACAGGCATGCATCTGGCAGCTGATGTTTTCCTTTGCCAGCTCATCAAAGATGGAAAAATCTGTTTTACAATGCTTGTCGTAAAAACTCTTTGATACCGACAGGCACTTTATAGTTTCAATAAATGAATCGGTGAAGTTCCGATGAAATTTCCGGGCGATGGCTTTTCTTTCAGCGATTTTTTTTTCAGGAAATGCAATGGCAAGGTTTCCTTCTATCACTTTTCTGCGGTAACCAAAAACCCGGAAGAGTAAAAAACTGATCAGGTCACTTACTATATAAAGGGCCCGGAGTGGTAATAAAGAAAGAAGAAAAAGAAGTCCGTAAACCAGGTAGTACATGTTGCTGCTTATAAACTAAAGAGGCTAAAAGATACAAAGGAGCAAAAATATGCAGAATCAACTTAAAGAGAATACCAGGTCTTTGGTTGTCTTATGGCCTTGCTACGCTGTCGATCCAGTTTTCTTTATATTCTTCTTTGTATTCCCATTTCCAGCGACGGTGTGTCCATAAATAATTATGGGGTTCCTCCCTGATTATTTGTTCTAAAAAATCACGGTAAGCCCTGGTTATCTCACCCATCGCTGTTGAAGCCCCGCTTTCTGTATAAAGCTTACATTCCACCATATAGTGGCCTCTCTTAATGATCCGGCTTCGTACAAAAACAATGGCGGCATCATTCTTAATACCGCCAACTTCAGGGCCGGTGATAAATGGAGCCGGTTTGCTGAAGAAATTCTGCCAATAGGCCGAAGAGGGGTTCCCGGGGTTTTGATCGGCTGCAAGAAAAAACGCAAACTGCTTACTGAATATCTCTTCTCTTTTTTCCCTGAACTCGGTGGCATCAATAAATTTAGTACCATAGCGTTCTCTTATTTTCAGGAATAGTTTTTCCACTGCTTTATTCTTTATCGGCATATAGATCGCAAAGGAAGGAATGGCGGTAATTGATTTTGACATAAACAAGCTGCCAAATTCCCAATTAAACTGGTGACCGGCATGAAGCTGTATGTTCTTTCCTTTTTTCACAACATCGTTGATGATCGAAAAATCGCCCCGGCATCTTTTTTCAAATGTTTTATCACTCATCGAGATCATCTTTATCATTTCCACAAATGTATCGGTGAGGTTACGATAGGTCCGTTTGGCTATCTGCTTAAGTTCCTCATCAGGCTTTTCCGGGAAAGCTATTTTAAGGTTCCCCATTACTACTTTCTTTCTGTACCCAAAAACATGATAAAGGAAAAAATAGACCAGGTCACTGAAAAGGTAAATGACCGCAAATGGCAGCAGGGAAAGAAGGTAGAGAAACCCGTAAATCACATAATACATGACATTGAATTTTATGATGGATTAAAGGCGTGATAGTCAGTGAAGGTAAGCCCTTAAAGTGAATACCAGCATACCTATTGTTATAATGCTGAATAAAAATACTGTTACTATCACAGAACAATATTCTGCACCAGTTCTGATTTTCCGGGATAGTCGGTATTGAAATGAAGGCCCCTGCTCTCCTGCCTGAACTCTGCACACTTCACGATCAGGTAAGCTACGGTTATCATGTTACGTAATTCGCAGAGTTGCGGGGATACGATGGTTTTTTGATAAAGGGATTCTGTTTCTTCATACAAGAGGTCAAGCCGTTTCATAGCACGGCTAAGCCTTTCGTTGTTGCGTACAATACCCACATAGTCACTCATCAATAATTTCATTTCCTTAACGCTCTGTGTTATCAATATCATTTCCTTGGGCACATTGGTGCCATCCGTTTTCCAATCGGGAATATTTTCCCGGAATGAAATCTTATCAATTTCTTTAACTGCTTCCAGGTAACTGCGGTGAGCAAACACCATGGCTTCCAGCAAACTGTTGCTGGCAAGCCGGTTGGCGCCATGCAGGCCGGTACTGGCACATTCGCCTGCCGCGTACAAATGGCTGATGGATGTTAGCCCGTGTTCATCTGTTTTAATACCGCCGCAACTGTAATGCGCTGCCGGCGCAACGGGAATCATATTCTTTGTAACATCTATCCCGATGCTCAAACATTTTTCGTAGATGTTTGGAAAATGTTCGGTGAATTTTTCTTTGCTGAAATGCCGGCAGTCGAGGAAAACATTTTCAGTACCAGCCACTTTCATTTCATTATCTATCGCTCTTGCCACAATATCCCTTGGTGCCAGGTCCTTTCTTTTATCATACTTCTCCATAAATGCTTCACCAATATGATTTCGAAGTATGCCCCCGTCTCCCCGCACCGCTTCTGTAATTAAAAAATTTTGTCCCCGTATGCCGGGTTCATACAAAGCAGTTGGATGAAACTGGATGAATTCCATATTTTCGATCCGCCCCTTTGCCCGGTAAACCATCGCAACCCCATCTCCTGTTGCAATGGCAGGATTGGTTGTAGAACGATACACCTGTCCATTGCCTCCTGTTGCCAGCAAGGTTATTTTTGAAAGTATCTTTTCAATCTTATTACTGGCAAGATTTAAAACATATACGCCGTAACATTCAATATCGGGCGTTGATTTTGTTACGAGATACCCAAGGTGATGCTGTGTGATAATATCAATCACAAAACAATGGCTGATGAGGTTAATGTTCTTTTGCTTTGCAATAGCTGCAAGCAGGGCCCTTTCCATTTCTTTACCGGTAACATCTTTGTGATGCAGGATACGGAATTCGCTGTGGCCTCCTTCTTTTCCCAACTTATAATCACCATCGCTTTCTTTATCAAACCTTGCTCCCCATTCAATGATCTCTTCAATACGCTGCACCCCTTCTTTTACCACGATCTCAACAACCTGTCTATTGCAAAGGCCATCGCCGGCTATTAACGTGTCTTCAATATGTTTTTCAAAACTGTCGTGATCAAGATCCATTACACCGGCAATACCGCCCTGGGCATACTTGGTATTGGTTTCATCACTTTGTGTTTTGGTAAGAACGGTTATCGTCTTATCCGGACAATGCTGTGCAACTTTTAATGCATACGTGAGCCCTGCGATTCCACTGCCAATTACGAGAAAGTCTGTTTGCATACCCTATCCCCTAAAGGGGAATTATTTGTATTTGATTATTAATGTTGTTTAAAAGGTCCTCCAGCTAAATAAACCCCAGTTCGCCCTTCCTTCGGCTAACGCCCAGCACTGGCGGAGGGAGCTTCTATCCATGCTTCGTTCTCTTTTAGTAAATTTATAAGTTCATCAACCGCCACTTCGCTGTTCACATTTCTTTTTACCACTTCTTTGCCGCGGTATAAAGTAATTTTTCCGGGGCCACTGCCTACGTAACCAAAGTCTGCGTCTGCCATTTCACCAGGCCCATTTACAATGCAACCCATGATGGCGATCTTAACTCCCTTTAAATGATTGGTCACCGCCCGGATCTTTGCCGTGGTTTCCTGAAGATCAAATAATGTTCGGCCACAACTCGGGCAACTGATGTATTCTGTTTTGGATATCCTCGTACGGGCTGCCTGTAAAATAGAGAATGCGGTATTGTTGGTAAACTGGTAAATGTCTTTCACGGCTAAATAGGTACGGCCGCTGGCTTTCACTGTTCCCATCAGTGCTTTATTGTTGTATCCTAAACAAATGCCGTCACCAAATCCCTCCAGAAAAAGCCCCCCGGTTTCGGTGGCAAAATGTATGAGGTGTTCATCGGGTGTTTGTCCTGCACTGTCTGTTATCAGCACAGCCGGGTTTTTGATCCTGCGCATTTGCAGTTCCATAAACATACGGCGGATGCTTTGCATTGCGTTTTTATTGGTGCTGCTTAAACAGAGTACGACTGTTTTGTCATTTGCCAGTTCATCCAGGAAAGTGAAATCATTAATCACGGTATCGTCATTAAAACAATCGATCATTACAAAATTCACAAGGTCACTTTTGGTTTTTGCTTCCACATATCCTTTGTCTGCAAAGATGGGCAGGTATTTATGTTTATCTGCCGCTTCTTCCCAGGTGGCAGGATAAACGATCACTTTTAAAGTACCCGGCAAATCAAATGGGATCAGCTGATGTCCCGTGAATATATAATCTGCGGCGCTGTCGCCGATGTTCCACTTATCAGTAGCTTCATCATACGTGTACCCGACGCTTTGCAGGTTTTCGTGCAAAATATTTTCAATCTTACTCAGGTCAGCAATTACAACAGGCACATGTTTGCTTCCGATATTACCCACTTCAAACGTTTCCCTTCTGCTGTATTCAAATGGGGAGTAAGGAAGTTTTTCTATTGCGGGAATAAGGCCGTTGACCGTTGACCGCTGGTCGTTGGTCGTATATCGGTTCACCAGGTCTTTACAAACTGGTATTTCAAATTCCGGGTCTTCGGTTAAGCTAACCCTTATTGTATCGCCGATACCATCTTCGAGTAAGGTACCAATACCAATGGCTGATTTTATTCTTCCATCTTCGCCATCGCCTGCTTCTGTTACGCCGAGGTGCAAAGGATAACATTCGCCAAACTCTTCCATCATGTGTTTAATAAGCAACCTGTAAGCCTGCACCATCACCAATGGGTTACTGCTTTTCATGCTCAGCATAATATTGTGGTAATCCTCCGAACGGGCAATGCGTAAAAATTCCATGGCGCTCTCCACCATGCCAATGGCCGTATCGCCATAACGGCTCATGATGCGGTCGCTCAAACTACCGTGGTTGGTACCAATGCGCATGGCAGTGCCGTATTCCTTACAGATCTTAACCAGCGGTGTAAACCGCTCTCTTATCCTTTCTATTTCTTCGGCATATTCTGCGTCGGTATATTCTATCTGTTCAAATTTTTTCTTATCAACATAGTTGCCCGGGTTCACCCGAACTTTCTCAACGATCCTTGCTGCTATCTCGGCAGCATTGGGTGTAAAATGGATATCTGCCACTAATGGGGTGTTATAACCTCTTTTACGCAATTCGTCTTTTATGTTCTGTAAATTCTCCGCTTCTTTTTTTGATGGGGCAGTAATGCGTACCAGTTCGGCGCCGGCCTGTATACAACGGATGGATTGTTCCACCGTGGCCATGGTATCCATCGTGTCGGTTGTTGTCATGGTCTGCACCCGGATAGGATGGCCATTGCCCAATAAGAGATCACCAACTTTTACCTCCCGTGTTTTGAGGCGCTTATATGATGTAAGGGATTCGCAATAAAACTGCATGATGTAATTATTCCTGCAAAAATAGTGATAATAAGAGAGCTTTTGTTATTGGTGATGGAGCACCAGGCCAGGTTTACCAATCCTTTTCCGGCTTGTTTACAGACCCGGTATTTACCTTTCTTAGTTTATCCTGCAGGTTTTTCTCCTGTTGTAATAAAGCCTTTAGTTTTTCCTCTGCATCCTGTTTGGTGAGTTTAGAAGGCTGTGGTTTGGGTTGTTCATTCTTTTCATCCTGCTTCTGTTTCTCCTGCTCCTTTTGTTTCTCGTCTTCTTTGGGTTTCTTCTTTTCCTTATTCTCCTTATTATCTTTTTTCTGCTCCTGCTGCTTTTGCTGCTGTAATGCCCTTTGCAGGTTCAGCCTTGCGTCTTCATCCTTTGGATCCAGCTTAAGGGCATTTTTATACGCTTCAATACATTCGGGCAGTTTCTTATTATTCTGCAGCACCACTCCTTTATTATAAAAAGTCTTTGCTTTATCTGCCACAGCGGAACTATTGGCCAGGGCCTGGTCGTAAGCATTCACGGCTTCCTCTGCCTTATTATTCTTATACAATGCATTTCCCAGGTTGTATTGAGCAACGGGGTCGCCCGGTTTTTTATCCGTTGCCTGCTGATAATTCTTTACGGCATTCCCGTATTCCTTTTTTTCATAAGCCTCGTTCCCTTTTTTTATTAAGGCTTTCTCATTTTGTGCAGAAACGGGAGTGGGAAACAGGCAAACAAGCAACAGCGAACCAAGTGCTGCATTTCTTTTTGCTGTGGTCGATATCCGTTGTCTTTTTGTTTCCGAGATAAAAAACTCCGCAAGCAGCAAAATAAGTGCAGCAGCAAGGAACCATGGGAAAAAATTCTGGTAATTCACCTGCGAATCTTCGGTAATAGAGCGCTGGTCCATGTTCTCTAACTGGCCTTCTAATTTATTTACGAGGTCGTCTGTATTGCTGAACAACTGGTAGCTGCCCTTGCCTTCGGATGCGATTTTTTTTAATTCATCTTCATTCAGTTTACTGATCACAATATTTCCTGCATTATCCAT
>Ga0209023_10001023_pt1 | contig 39373 bp, 43 predicted proteins | sample LakOneMetagenome_FD_187468 | JGI IMG/M metagenome (GOLD analysis project Ga0209023, IMG submission 187468) | Freshwater and sediment microbial communities from Lake Erie, Canada (SPAdes) (version 2) | ecosystem: Environmental > Aquatic > Freshwater > Lentic | place: Lake Erie, Canada...
CCCGCGCCGGCGGTATCCCGACCGACGTGATCGAGAGCAAGCCGTTCGGCCGGGATCGCGCCGGCTTCGAAGCGGTGCTGCAAGCCAAGCTCGACGCCCACAAGGTCGAGCTGATTTGCCTCGGTGGATTCATGCGCCTGTTCACCGCCGAATTCGTCCAGCGCTGGTACGGCAGGATGCTCAACATCCATCCCTCGCTGCTGCCGTCGTTTCCGGGGCTCGATCCCCACGGGCAGGCGCTCAAGGCCGGCGTCAGGATTTCGGGCGCCACCGTGCATTTCGTGATTCCCGAGACCGATGCCGGGCCGATCGTGATGCAGGGCGCGGTGGGGGTGGCGGACGACGACACTGTGGAAACGCTGTCGCAGCGTATCCTCGGCGTCGAGCATCGCATCTATCCGGAGGCGCTGCGGCTGCTCGCCGGTGGCAAGGTTCGGCTCGAAGGCGATGTCTGCAAGGTGTCCGACAGCACGGCCCTGGGCACGCTGATTTCGCCGGGCGTGAAATAGCCAGCCACGGGCTGTGGCCCGCGAAGCACAATGCGGCTTATTCAGCCTGAGGCCCCGGTTCCAACCAATTGACGCTGCAAGCCAAACAAGGGCAAATCGGTAAGCCTGCCGATCGGATTTTCACGCATTTTTCGAGCAGGCGCTGATTTCGGGAACGGACCACATGCGCTGCCATTGGTGGCCTTTGCGAGCAGGCAAGACCCGCAACGGCCGCCGGCTGATGCGGGCGATCGTGCTTGGTCTCGGTCTGGTGATCGGGCTCGCCACCATGTTTCCGGCCCGTGCCGCGACCACGTCGGTGTCCGCCTCGACATCCACCTCGGTCTCGACGCCGACGCCGACCCCGACTTCAACGCCGACGACCGTTTCGACGCCCACGCCCACCCCGACGGTGGTCAATTCGATGGTGTCATCGGGGGCGACGGTCACCAACCTCGGCAGCAACTTCCTCGAGCGGCTCAACAACCAGCAGACCAACGGCTTCAGTCGCATGCTGCGGACCAATCCCGGCGGCGGCGGCGCCTCGGAAACGACGGACACGCCGCGCTACCGGACCTGGTTCGAAGGCTACGGCATCTCAGCCAACAACGGCCCGCTCGGCCTGTTCGTCGGTGACAGCCGCAAGACCTGGGGCGGCGTGGCCGGGATCGGCGCACGCGTTGCGCCGGGCTTCAATGTCGGTCTGTCCGTCGACCAGAGCCGTACCTCGATCGACGTGCCGCTGGCGTTGCAGTCGGCGACGATCGACCTCACGCAACTCGGCTTGACGGCGTCCGTCGACAGCGGCCCGTGGACCTGGGCTACTGCGGCCGTGCACGGGTTCGGCAACATCAATTCGCGCCGCGACACCGGACTTGGCTTTGCGACGGCGGGTTACAATGCGCGGCTCGACGGCGTGATCAGCGAGATCAGCTACTACTGGTCAAAGGACCAGAACCGCATCGTGCCCAAGGCGGCGTTCGAATACGTTCACGCGCGAACCGGATCGTTGCAGGAGTTCGGCGGTCTCGACCCCGTCACCGCGACGGCGGCGACGGTGGACCGCGCACGTGTGTTCGTCGGGGCCGAGGTCGGGCACTACTGGATCGTGGACCAGAAGATTTTCGACGTGTCGGCCTACGGCAAGTTCGTCAATAATCTAGTGCAGAATTTCTCCGACATCACCGTCAGCCTCGGCACCCAGAGCGTCACGTTCCAGGGCATCGGCGAAAGCCGCTACGGCGCCGACGCCGGCGCCTCGGCCTCGCTGAGCCTCTCCAACACCGCCCGCGTTTATGTCAATTACGACGGCAAATTCCGCGCGGCCTCGCAGTCGCATCAGGGCACGGTCGGGCTGGAATTGAAGTGGTGAGCTGAATTCGGGTGCTTCTGCGGCTGCATCCTTCGAGACGCACCGCTTCGCCACGATCAGCAGCATGACGTCCCGGGCCATGCCCTCAGCCTGCGCGCGCCTCTGTGTTAAATTGTCCGTGATTCGGCGTAGCGAGTGCGTTCTTTGGCAGGCGGCTTGACGCTTGATCACCCCAGGAGATGGCAAATGGTCCGGATAGACCGCGATCAGGCGATCGCGCGAAAGACCGACAAGGCGCGTTGGTCCGATCCGACTGCCTTGGAGGCGGCGTGGGACGCGCGAGCCCGAATTGCCGCCAATTTCATCCCGGCCGGTACGCGCGTGCTCGATCTCGGTTGCGGGAAGATGTCCTTGCGCAACTTCTTGCCGTTTGGATCCAGCTATCAGGGCTGCGATTTGGTCGCCCGTGACGGCCAGACCATCGTGTGCGATTTCAACAAGGGTGAGTTTCCGACCGAAGCGGCGGCGAAGGCCGACGTCATCTCGCTGCTCGGCGTTCTTGAGTACGTCACCGATGTGGAGACGTTCTTCACGCATCTGCGATCCACCGGCCGCGATGTGATCTTGAGCTATTGCGCGACCGACCTTTCCGGGACACTCGACCGGGCGTCGCTGGGTTGGTTGAACAGTTTCAGTTTTGTCGATCTTGCCGAACTGTTCGATCGCCATGGTCTGGCTATTGAATGCACGCAACTGGTCGACACGATACAAATCCTGATGCGGCTGACGCCGATTGAACGGCGGGCGTCGATCAATCCCCGCAGCGTCGCGGTGATCTCCTACAACGACGTCGGCAATTTCGGCGACCGCCTCGGCTACCACATGATCAATACGCTGCTGCCGAGCGATGCGACCGTTCATCACCTGACCTTCCAGACCTTGGCCCGCGCTCACGATTCCTACGACATGGTCGTGCTCGGCATCGGCAACAGCATCTATCAACCGATCATCACCGATGCCCTGCTCGACGTCATGATGCGGGGGAAGGCCAGGGTCGGCATCTTCGGCACACAGTACCGCGAAGTGCTGCCCCGTGCGTCCATCGACCGTGTCGTTGACCGGCTCGACATGTGGTTCGCCCGCTATGAGGACGATGTCCTGATGTACGGTCGCGGCCGAAGCAACGTGACGCATCTCGGCGACTGGCTGATCGACCAATTTCCGCTGAGCATGCCGACTGACGATGGCCAGCTCAACATTGGCGATGAGATTTGGCAGGATCTGCCGCTCGATCGAACGATCCAGCAGATCCAGCGTTTCAAGAAGGTGTTTTCGACCCGGCTGCATCCGCTGCTCTGCGCGCTGACGTCAGCCGAGACCGTGGCGTATACGGAACAGCCGGCGGCTGGGATCGCGTCCGGCAAGTTCCGCAGTATGCTGATCGATATCTTCGGCCGCACCTATCCGGAGAACGAGTTTTTTGCCGTCGATCGCGAAGCGGTGGCACGTTACAAGCTGCGGGTTCATGGCAATATCGCCAAGGTCGGCGCGCAGATCGAGGCGATATTGCGCAACGTCGCGGTAGCGCCGGCGCCTTGATTAAAATTCAAGGTGTCAGGTAGCCATCTCCTGCAGCGCTTCCTTCACCCGCTGCACCACCGGCGGCCACGTTGCCTCATCGGCCTGCCGGAATAGCCGAAGGCTCGGGTACCACGGACTATCATCGCGATCGAGCAGCCACCGCCAGTCGGGCAAGTAAGGCAGCAGCAGCCAGGTCGGCCGGCCGAGCGCGCCTGCCAGATGGGCCATGCTGGTGTCGACGGTGATCAACAAGTCGATGTGAGACAGCAGTGCTGCGGAATCAGAAAAGCTCTTCAGTTCCGGACCAGCATCGCGGATGTCGCTTCGTTCGCGAAGGATCGCCGAGTCGTGCGGTCTAGGATCTTTCTGCAGACTGACGAACTGCGCTTTGAGGTCGAGCAGCGGTAGCAGCTTCTCAAGCCCGATCGATCGATTGCGATCGTTGCTATGATCGGGATTTCCAGACCAGACCAGTCCGATCCGCGGACCCTTTGCCGGACCAAGCCAGGCGCGCCAGTCTCGTGTGTCATCCGGGATCGAAAGATATGGAATGGTTGACGGTATGGTTTCGAGCGTGGTGTCGAATGCCAGCGGCAGGCTGGACAGCGCGCAGTGGTAGTCGAAGGGCGGCAGGGCTTCTCCCTGGACGACGATGTCAGATACGCCTTCAAGTGTCGCGAGAAGACCTCGCAGCGGTGGTTCTATCTCCAGCACGACACGGGCGCCCCGCGCTGCGGCGTGCGGTGCATACCGACAAAACTGCAGGGCATCTCCGAGCCCTTCGCCGGTATGAAGCAGCAGGGTCTTCCCCTCAATCGGCTCGCGGCCAAGCCACAGAGGTTGCGCAAACGTTCTTTGCCGCTGCTTCGGACCCGCCGAACTCTTCCAGCGCCACTCGGCCTCGACCCATCCGGTCTTGAAGTCACCTGCCAGCAACCTGTTCAAGGCCAAATTCCAGTGAGCATCCGCGTAATCGGGCTTCTTGACCAACGCGTTGCGATAGCTGCCGAGCGCTTCTTCCCGTCGCATCATCCAGTCCAGGCAGATGCCGCGGTTGCAATATGTTTCGGCAAAAGTGGCACCCAGCGCGATCGCGCGGTCCAATACCGGCAGCGCCTCGCCGAAACGCTTAAGCTCGATCAAGGCAGATCCGAGATTGTGAAGTGCGTTCATGAAATCGGGCTTCGCCTCGATCGCTGCGCGGAAATGCGCGACCGCTTGCTCCGGCCGTTTAAGCTGAAAGAGACAAACGCCCATCTCGCATAAGGCTTCGGCGTTATCGGGTGAGATTTTTGCGAGCAGATCGAAGCGAGCCAGCGCCTCGTCGTACCGGTGCAGCGTCATGAGGGTCCGGCCGCTTTTGTTGGCGGCCTCGGCGTTTCCCGCATCGAGCGCAAGCGCGCGGTCATAGCTTAACAATGCATCGTCAAGCTGCTGCGCCTGGGTGAGGAGATCGCCGAGCCTGATCCAGGCGCGGCCATAATCCGGCTTGAGCTGGACCGCGATGTTGAAGCTCTTGAAGGCCTCGTCAAACCTGTTTTGACGCTGCAACAGCCCGCCCAGATTGAAAAAATAGTCCGGATTGGTCGGATTGCTCCGGACGGCCTGCGCGATCGAATCGATGCCCAGATCCAGCCTGTTGGTGGTCCCGTAGATGACGCCGAGCAGATGCAGGGCATCAGCATGGGCCGGGTCGGCCGCCAGAGTTTTTCGGCAACGTCGTTCGGCAACATCCAGCCGGCCCGACTGAAAGCTTTTGAGCGCGGCGTCGTACACGTCGGTCGAACCCTATGCTGCGCTGCCCGGCTGTTCCGATTCAACGAATCAACTTCGGCGAGTTTTCGAGACGGCCAAAAGCAAGTCAAGAACCCATGCGGGAGCGCCCTTGAGCCTTTTGCTCCGGGGGCGAGGCGGTGTTTCGCACAGCCGACCGGTCGTCTGCAGATTGCTCAGTCCCGATCGACCCGAACGACCCGGCCTTTTTCCATCGCCAGTGCGAGCTTGCCGTGTTTCAGCGCGATCGCGGCTTCGCCGAACAGTTCGCGCCGCCAGCCGTGCAACGCGGGGACGTCGGCATTGTCGTCGGCGGCGATCTGGTCGAGATCGTCAACGGTGGCGATCACCTTGGAGGCTACGGCGTGACGTTCCGACGTCATCCGCAGCAGCACCTTCAAGAGTTCGACGGTCGCCGCGCCATTGGAATTGCCGCGCGGCTTTTCGATCTTCGGCAGCGTGTGCGGATCGCGGGCCAGGCCGCGCTGCACCGCGGCGACGATATCGCTGCCCCATTTAGAGCGATCGAAACCCTTCGGCAGCGACCGCAGGTGGGCGAGGCGTTCCAGGCTGGTCGGCGCATGGGTCGCGATGTCGCCGACCGCGTCGTCTTTCATGACGCGGCTGCGCGGCACGTCGCGGCTCTGCGCTTCCTGTTCACGCCAGGCCGCGACTTCCATCAGCACGGCGAGCTCTTTCGGCTTGCGTACCCGCGTCTTCAGCCGTTCCCAGGCGCGCTCGGGATGGAAATCATAGGTCTTGGGCGAGGTCAGGACTTCCATCTCCTCGCTGACCCAGTCGCTGCGGCCGCGCTTCTTGAGATCGGCATCGAGCGCTGCGAACACGTCGCGCAGATGGGTGACGTCGGAGACGGCGTAATGCATCTGCTCGTCGGTCAGGGGCCGTCGCGACCAGTCGGTGAAGCGGTGGGTTTTGTCCGGCCGGTGGCCGGTGATGCGCTCGACCAGCGCGTCGTAGGCGATGCTGTCACCATACCCCAGCACCATCGCTGCGACCTGGGTGTCGAAAATCGGGTGCGGAATGGTGCCGGACTGGTGCCAGACGATCTCGATGTCCTGGCGGGCGGCGTGAAATACCTTCAGCACCGCCTCGTTGCCCATCAGTTCGAAGAACGGCTTGAGGTCGATGCCCTGGGCCAGCGTGTCGATCACGACGGCTTCATCCGCGCTCGCCATCTGCACGACGCAGAGCAGGGGGTAGTAGGTCGTCTCCCGCAGGAACTCGGTGTCGACGGTGATGACCTTGTGCTGGGCCAGCCGGGTGCAGGCGGCCGCGAGGTCGGCAGTGGTGGTAATCAGATCCATGAACAATCCAGTCGCGCTCGGCTACAGGCGTTCTGCCGAAAGCGCTGATATGTCAAGGGTCTTTGGGAAGTTTGAGGCCTGCATTTCAGGTTTATCGCAGGCCTGGCACAGGCTAGGCGCGGCTTTCTGCCAGTCGCCGGCGTCCGGTCATTTCTTGTCCGGCCGCGATTCGGTCAGCCTGACGGAACTTATTCGTAGCGGATGTTACGCGACGGGCGCCGCCCCGATGGTACCGCCAGCACGATGAGACACAGCGCGATCATCGCCAGTCCCATGAATTCAAAAGCAAACGCATCCACGGCAATATTCTCCCCAACCGATCGTTAGATTTGTCGGCAGGGAGTTGAGGGGTTGTTAAGCGATGTGGTTAAGGCGGGAACCGCGCCGCCAATGGTGGATGAAGGCTTAAGGAGTGGGGTTAACGGGTGTAGGTTCCGTACCGTTGATGGTCAGGGTTGTACCCGATGGACCATAGGAGCGCGCGAAAGCAGATTTCGCGCCTGCAAAATGGCTGAGCGAATCCGATGTCTCATCGACGACGTGTCAGGTTGTTCAGAATCGACGGCAATCAGGTGGTCCCGCTTCCTGAGGACTTTGCGCTGTCCGGCGACGAGGTGGTTATTTCCCGTGATCGACACCGTCTTGTCATCGAACCACTTCGCAAGCTCGGACTGGTTGCTCTCCTCGCGACGATGAAGCCGCTGGACGAAACATTTCCTGAAATTCAGGATCCGCCTTCATCGACGCGCTGATGAGGCCCATTCTTGCTAGGAGCGAAGCGACGAGGCAATCCAGCGTTCTATTCCGCCCCGCTATAGATTGCTTCGCTTCGCTCTCAATGAGGGCCGTGCCTCACGTCCCGCAAAACGTCTGCAACACGCGCTGTTCCGGCTGCGGCGGATCGGCGTATTCGGCAAAGGCCGGCTGATCCTCATACGGCTTCGCCAGCACCGCGATCAATTCCTCGAACGGCGCGTAGTCGTCGTTGTTCATCGCGGCCTGGATCACGGCTTCGACGCGGTGGTTGCGCGGGATGAAGGCCGGATTGACCGAGCGCATCAGGGCGTGCCGCTCGGCAGCCGTCTGCGGCTCGTCGGCGATGCGCGTCCGCCAGCGCGCCGACCATTCGTCGAACGCCGCTGGATCGGTGAAGAAACGCCGCACGCTGTCATTGCCGGCATCGAGCGCGGCGTCACCGAGACCGCGGAAGGTCAGGGTGAAGTCGGCCTCGTTCTTCGCCATGGCGTCGAGCAGGTCCTGCACCAAGGCCTCGTCGCCATCACGTGCCGTGAACAGGCCGATCTTGCTGCGCAGGCCTGCCTGATAGGCTGACGTGAATCTCTCCGGGAATTCGCCGAGGATCGCCTGTGCCTGTTCGATCGCCTGGTCCTTGTCCTCGGTGAACAGCGGCAGCAGGCATTCGGCCAGCCGCGTCAGGTTCCACAACGCGATGCGCGGCTGGTTGGCATAGGCGTAACGGCCCTGTTCGTCGATCGAGGAGAACACGGTGGCGGGATTGTACGCATCCATGAAGGCGCACGGGCCGTAGTCGATGGTCTCGCCCGAGATCGAGGAGTTGTCGGTGTTCATGACCCCATGGATGAACCCGACCAGCAGCCAGCGCGCCACGAGGTCAGCCTGTCGCGCGATGACGCCGGCGAGCAGGGCGTGATAGGGACGGTCAGCACCGGCGATCTCTGGATAGTGCCGTGCGATCACATGGTCGGCGAGCGCCCGGATGCCGTCGGTGTCGCCGCGCGCGGCGAAAAACTGAAACGTGCCGACGCGGATATGGCTCGAAGCCACGCGCGTCAGCACGGCGCCGGGCAGCATGGTCTCGCGCTGAACCCGCTCACCGGTGATGACAGCAGCAAGCGAACGGGTGGTGGGGATGCCGAGTGCGAACATCGCCTCGCTGACGATGTATTCCCGCAGCACCGGTCCCAGCGCCGCGCGACCATCGCCCCGGCGCGAGAATGGCGTCGGGCCCGAACCCTTGAGCTGGATGTCACGCCTGATCCCGTCGGCGTCGATGACCTCGCCGAGCAGGATAGCGCGGCCGTCGCCGAGCTGGGGCACGAAATGACCGAACTGGTGGCCGGCATAGGCCATCGCGATCGGGTCGGCGCCGTCAGGCAGCCGCTTGCCGGCGAGGATTTCGGCGCCTTCCGGGCTCTCCAGCAGGTCCGGATCGAGGCCCAGATGTAAGGCCAGCGGCCGGTTCAGCTTGATCAGCCCGGGGGCGGCCACCGGGGTCGGCGCCACGCGGGCGAAAAAGTTGGCCGGCAGCGCCGAATAGGTGTTCTGGAACGGGAAATGGACGGTCATGACCAACAAGATAGGCCGAGACTGCAAATAGGCAATCGGGCCGCTGATCAATTAGCGGCAGAGCTTGCGGCGGTCGTTTTCCAGTTGTCGTGCCAAGATCGTCATCCGCTCGATCGAAGCCGCCGTGATGGTGCATTCGCCGATATGCGCTTGCATGTACCCGATGGTGCTGCTGACCGTGGCGGTGGAGCGCCCCAATACGTCGCAGATACGGTTGCGTTGGCCGAACCGCCGGACATTCTGCATCTCGTCGTCGAGCAGGGTGATGTCCTGCGAAAACGACTTCATCCGGGCGCAGGCCGGCTGATCCAGCGTGGTCCGCTCGGCCTCCGACAACCCGGCAAGGGCGCTGCCGAACCCGCCGTTCAGGAAAACAATCGTCAAAAAAACATTGCGCTGGACGCGCGAACCAATCAGGCAGGCCAAGCTCATCTAAATCTCCGCCGCGAGACTATTTCCGATCCGCCTTTTCGCCGCAAGGCCGACAGGGGATATGCAGCCTTTGACTCGGCTGCGAAATGCGGGAAGCTCGAAGAGCATTTTTCAGGGGTGATTCATGAAATTCCGAATTGGTCCGATGGTTGTTTCGAGGGTGCTGATCGGGCTCGCTGTCTGCGGTGCGATGGCGATGCCGGCGAGGGCGCAGGTGCGCTCGGCGGGCGGCGAATGGACCGGAAAATATGTCTGCCGGCAGGGCGTGACCGGGGCGCGGCTGATCCTCAGCGAAGACGGCTCGCGCGGGGTCTTTCATTTCTTTGCGCTGCCTGAAAATCCCAGGGTTCCCGAGGGGTGTTTTCAGGTCACCGGCGTCTTCAACAGCACCTCGGGCGCGTTGGCGGTGATCCCCGGCACCTGGTACCTCAAGCCGCGCAACTTCGTGTCGGTCACCTTCAATGGGACGGTGGACGCGCGGGGCGAGAATTTCGAGGGCAAGATCGTCGGGCTCGACGGCTGCGCCAGCGTTTTCCTGTCCCGGGCTGCCCCGACCCAGCCCTTGCCGTCGTTTTGCGCCCGCGGGCTGCCCTGACCGGGATTCCGTGCCGGCGGCCGCCCCAATCGACCCCGGAGCGGCCATTTCCAGCGTATTTGGGCTTGCTGGCTCGGTTGCCGCCTCGCGCCGGCTCGGGTAAACCCTGCCGCACTTCGTGCGGGCTTTGGCCCCCGATTCCTGCCCTCCGACATCCGATTTTTGGGAATTCCATGCATCGCTACCGGTCACATACATGCGGCGCGCTCCGCGACAGCGACATCGGCCAAACCGTCCGTCTTTCCGGCTGGTGCCATCGTATCCGCGACCATGGCGGCGTGCTGTTCATCGACCTGCGCGACCATTACGGCCTGACCCAATGCGTCGCCGACCCGGATTCGCCGGCGTTCAAGGAAGTTGAGAAGTTCCGCTCGGAATGGGTGGTGCGGATCGATGGCAAGGTGCGCAAGCGCCCCGAGGGTACCGACAATCCGGAACTGCCGACCGGTGCGGTCGAGCTCTATATCAGCGAGATCGAGGTGCTGGGGCCTGCCGCCGAACTGCCGATGCCGGTGTTCGGTGATCAGGAATATCCTGAAGACATAAGGCTCAAGTACCGTTTCCTCGACCTTCGTCGCGAGAAGCTGCACCAGAACATCATGACCCGCGGCGCGGTCGTCGATTCCATGCGCAAGCGGATGAAGGAGCAGGGCTTCTTCGAATTCCAGACCCCGATCCTGACGGCGTCGTCGCCGGAAGGTGCGCGCGACTTCCTGGTGCCGTCGCGTATCCATCCCGGCAAGTTCTATGCGCTGCCGCAGGCGCCGCAGCAGTACAAGCAACTGCTGATGATGTCGGGCTTCGACCGCTACTTCCAGATCGCGCCGTGTTTCCGCGATGAAGACCCGCGCGCCGACCGTCTGCCCGGCGAATTCTACCAGCTCGACCTCGAAATGAGCTTCGTCGAGCAGAACGACGTGTTCGCGGCCGTCGAGCCTGTCATCACCGGGGTGTTCGAGGAATTCGCCAAGGGCAAACCCGTGACCAAGAAATGGCCGCGGATTCCGTTCGCTGAAGCGCTGAAGAAATACGGCAGCGACAAGCCCGACCTGCGCAATCCGCTGATCATGCAGGACGTCTCCGAGCACTTCCGCGGCTCCGGCTTCAAGGTGTTCGCGCGGATGCTGGAAGACCCGAAGAACCAGGTCTGGGCGATCCCCGGGCCGACCGGCGGCTCGCGCGCTTTCTGTGATCGCATGAACTCGTGGGCTCAGGGCGAAGGCCAGCCTGGTCTGGGCTACATCATGTGGCGCGAGGGCGGTGAGGGCGCGGGCCCGCTCGCCAACAACATCGGCGCGGAACGGACCGCGGCAATCCGGGCGCAACTCGGCCTGAAGGAGGGCGATGCCGCGTTCTTCGTCGCCGGCGACCCCGACAAGTTCTGGAAGTTTTCAGGGCTCGCGCGTACGCGGCTCGGCGAGGAATTGAACCTGATCGACAAGGAGCGGTTTGAGCTCGCCTGGATCGTCGACTTCCCGATGTACGAATACAACGAGGAAGACAAGAAGGTCGACTTCTCGCACAACCCGTTCTCGATGCCGCAAGGTGGCCTCGACGCGCTCAACGGGCAGGACCCGCTGACCATCAAGGCGTTCCAGTACGACATCACCTGCAACGGTTATGAGATCGCCTCCGGCGGTATCCGCAACCACCGTCCCGAGGCGATGGTGAAGGCGTTCGAGATCGCAGGCTACGGCGAAAAGGATGTTATCGAGCGTTTCGGCGGCATGTATCGCGCGTTCCAGTACGGTGCTCCGCCGCATGGCGGCATGGCGGCCGGTGTCGACCGCATTGTCATGTTGCTTTGCGGTACGAACAACCTGCGTGAAATCTCGCTATTCCCGATGAATCAGCAGGCGGTCGACCTGCTGATGGGCGCGCCGTCGGAAGTCGCCGTGAAGCAGTTGCGCGAACTTCATATCCGGCTCAATCTGCCGCAAAACTAATAGCCAGTTGCTTGAATGAAGACCGGCCGCCGAAGTCAATTCGGGGCCCGGAATCCCGTGGGGGAAGTGTATGTCGTCCTATTCCGATGATCTGCGTGATGCGGCACTTGCGTACCACCGGCTGCCACGGCCGGGTAAGCTCGAGATCCAGGCCACCAAGCCGCTCGCCAACCAGCGCGACCTCGCGCTGGCCTATTCCCCCGGCGTGGCGGCGGCCTGTACCGAAATCGCCAACAATCCAGCCGAAGCCGCTTCGCTGACTTCCCGCGCCAATCTGGTCGCGGTGGTCTCCAACGGGACCGCCGTGCTCGGCCTCGGCAATATCGGCCCGCTGGCGTCCAAGCCCGTCATGGAAGGCAAGGCGGTCCTGTTCAAGAAGTTCGCCGGCATCGACGTGTTCGACATCGAAATTGCCGCCGACACCATCGAGCGCGTGGTCGAGACCGTGGCGGCGCTGGAGCCGACCTTCGGCGGCATCAATCTCGAGGACATCAAGGGACCTGAGTGTTTCGAGATCGAGGCGCAGCTCAAGGAGCGCATGAAGATTCCGGTGTTCCACGACGACCAGCATGGCACCGCCATCATCGTCGGCGCCGCGATCACCAACGCGCTGCTGCTGAACGGCAAGAAACTGCCCGACGTCAAGATCGTCTGCTCCGGCGCGGGGGCGGCCGCGATCGCCTGCCTCAACCTGCTGGTCTCGCTGGGCGCGCAGCGCAAGAACATCTGGGTCTGCGACATCGACGGCGTCGTGCATGAGGGCCGCAACACGCTGATGGACCGCTGGAAGGCGGTCTATGCGCAGAAGACCGACGCGCGCGTGCTCGGCGACGTCATCGGCGGCGCCGATATCTTTCTCGGCGTGTCCGCGCCCAACGTGCTGAAGCCCGAGATGGTCAAGGCGATGGCCGACCATCCGCTGGTGCTGGCGCTGGCTAACCCAAATCCGGAGATCATGCCGGAGGAGGCGCGCAAGGCCCGCCCGGATGCGATGATCTGCACCGGGCGTTCCGACTTCCCCAACCAGGTGAACAACGTCCTCTGCTTCCCGTTCATCTTCCGCGGCGCGCTCGATGTCGGCGCCACCGCGATCAACGAGGAAATGAAGCACGCCGCCGTCGACGCCATCGCGCAGCTCGCGCGCGATCCGCCGTCGGATGCCGTGGCGCGCGGCTTCGACAGCGGCGAGACCCAGGGCTTCGGGCCTGGCTCGCTGATCCCGAGCCCGTTCGATCCGCGGCTGATCCTGCGCATCGCACCGGCGGTCGCAAAGGCTGCGATGGATTCCGGCGTGGCAACGCGGCCGATCAAGAACTTCGAGGAATATTGCGCGCTTCTGGAACGCTTCGCGTTCCGCTCCGGCCTCACCATGAAGCCGGTATTCGCCAAGGCCAAGACCCAGCCGGTGCGGGTGATCTATGCCGAGGGCGAGGACGAGCGGGTGCTGCGTGCGACCCAGGTCGTGCTCGAGGAGCACCTGGCGCGGCCGATCCTGGTCGGACGTCCATCGGTGGTGGACGCCCGGATCAAGCGGTTCGGGCTTTCGATCAAGGCCGGGCAGGATTTCGACCTGGTCAATCCCGAGGACGATCCGCGCTACCGCTCCTACGTGCAGACCTATATCGACGTCGCCGGCCGGCACGGCGTCACGCCCGACGCCGCGCGCACGGTGGTTCGCACCAACAACACCGTCATCGCCGCACTCGCCGTGGTCCGCGGCGAGGCCGACGCGATGATCTGCGGCGTCGAAGGCCGCTACATGAGCCATCTGCGCCACGTCCGTGAAATCGTCGGCTTCCTGCCGGGGATCAAGGATTTTGCGGCACTGGCGATGATGATCACCAGCAAGGGGTCGTATTTCATCGCCGACACCCAGGTGCGGCCGAATCCCAGCGCCGAGGAACTGGCGGAAGTGGCTGCGCTGGCCGCGATCCACGTCCAGCGCTTCGCCATGAAGCCGCGTGTCGCCTTCGTGTCACATTCGGATTTCGGCAGCTATGACACCGAGTCGTCCCGCAAGATGCGCCAGGCCACGGCGCTGCTGAAGGAGCGGCATCCGGAGATCGAGGCCGACGGCGAAATGCAGGGCGATTCCGCGCTGTCGAAGACGGCGCGAAGGATGGTGCTGCCGCATTCCAAGCTGGAAGGCGAAGCCAACATCCTCATTATGCCGAACCTCGACACCGCCAACGTCGCCTACCAGATGATCAAGGTACTGGCGGATGCGCTGCCGGTGGGGCCGATCCTGATCGGGCCGGCGCGTCCGGCGCACATCCTCACCCCCTCGGTGACGGCGCGCGGCATCCTGAACATGACGGCGGTCGCCGCCGTCGAAGCCCAGGAGCGTGCCACCCGCACGCAGCCGAGTTTATTCGGCTAGTGCCATAGCGTTTTCGAGCGAACCGGACACCGGTTCGCATAGCAATCAAGTTTGCGCAGATTGCGTAGACTTATCTGCGGCGGAATACGTGTCAAAAATAACGGCCCGCGCAGGTTCCTGCGCGGCGATTTCGGTTTTGTTCGTTTGAAAAGCGGAAGCGAAACGCCCATACTCGGTTCGCTCCGCCTGCCATTTTGCTTTGCCAAATTCAGTGAGGCCGACCCATGCCAGCGTTGTTCACTTTCGGGCGAATTTTGTTTGCTGTGCTCTTTATCTACACCGGAGCGACCCAGCTGTTCGCCATTCCGACGACGGCGGACTTCATCGCATCCAAGGTGACGATCCCGACGCTGCTGGCGCCCTATACCGCGCAACTGGAGACGCTGAGCGGGATGCCGCTGCCGCAATTGCTGGCGATAGGCATCGGCGGTTTCCAGATCCTGGCGGGATTGATGATTGCGCTGAATTTCCTGGCGCGGTTCTTCGCGATCCTGCTGATCTTCTTCGTGCTCGCTACCACCTTCTACTTCCACGATTTCTGGAACCAGTCGCCGCCCGACAACGCCAAGACACTGATCGATGCGTTGAAGAACCTGTCGATCATCGGCGCACTGTTCATGATCGCGGGTTACGGCCGCGGGCCGCGGAACTCGGAGCCGGCCTACGGCGACGTGTGATCTACCCGCGCCGCCACGGCGTGACGCTGACGTCGTAGGCCGCGTCCAGCACCTGCGCTTCGCCGGCGTGCAGTCCGTGCGCGGCCAGGATCTGCTGCGGTGAACGGCCGGGCACGCCGGGGAAGCAGGGCTCCCCACCGGGCAGGCGGACATGCGGCGCAAACGACAGCCAGAACGTATCGTAGCGGTCCATGAACATGCCGAACACGTTGGGGCCGCCGATGATGGCGACGGTGCCGGCGTGCACGCCGGCCTTATCGCAAGCGGCCTCGAACGAGGCTCCGGCGGGATTCCACAAGGTCGATTTCGGATTGGTCGGGTCGGGGGCGATCGCATCGACGGCGCGGGTCAGGACCAGGCGCCTGCGCCTTGGTGAATTCGGCTGGTCCTCGAACGAATTGCGTCCGTGCACGATCAGCTCGGCATGGTCGAGGGCGTCGGTGAAGAACCGCTTGTCGCCCTCGAACTTCAGGCTGTCCGGCATCACCTGATCGGTATCTGCCAGCATGCCATCGCCGGAAGCGATGACATAGCCTTCGATGCGCAGCGCCGGCACAGCCTTGTCGCCGCCGATTATTCCGAAATCGTCTGCACGACGCTGGAGACCGGGCGCGAGCTTACGGTCGGCAGCTTGGCGTCCTTGACGACTTCGTCGTCGTATTTGGCGATGGTCTGGACCGGAGACTTCGCCTTCATCGCCACCACCTTGTAGCCGCCGGCCTTCAGCTTCTTCAGGAGGTCGGGCAGGGCTTCGGCGGTGTGCTTGTGGAAGTCGTGCATCAGGATGATGCCCTTGCCGAGCTTGTCGAGCTTCTTCATCGTCACGTCGATGACGGCCTGGGCGTTGCGGGCCTTGAAGTCGAAGGAGTCGAGATCGCAGGAGAACATCGCGACGTTGCGGTCACCGAGATAGGTGACCATTTCCGGCGGGTGCTGCAGCGCCGGGAAGCGGAAGAACGGCGACGGCGAGATGCCGCCGAGCGACAATTTCACGGCGCTGAACCCCTTCTCGATCTCCTCCTTGCGCTGGTCTTCGTTAAGCTTCTTGTTGGTCAGCGCAGCATGCGACCAGGTGTGCGTGCCCACGGTGTGGCCGGCGGCGTAAACCTGCTTGAGGATTTCGGGGTAGTAGGTGGCGTGCTTGCCGATGATGAAGAAGATGCCGGTGGTGCATTCGTCCGCCAGCGCCTTCAGCACGGCGGGCGTATTCAGCGGCCACGGACCGTCGTCGAAGGTCAGCACGACTTCCTTGTCGCGGAGGAAATCGAGCTGCTTGAAGTGTTCGAAGCCGAAGCCCGGTCCGCCCGAGGTATCGATTTCGACGGTGCGTCCGACGCCGAGTGCGCCGGGCGTGTTGCATGCGGCTCTGGCGGGCTGCGGGGGCTGTGCCGTGGCGGGCGCCGCTGCCGGCGCGGGCGCAGCCGCGGGAGGAGGGGAAGCCGCAGTCTTGGCCGGCGGCGTTTGCGCCCATACCGAACCCGAAGCCAGCAACGAAACCGTGCCCGCAAAGATCAACCCTGCCGCGATACGCATCTTGTGTTCCCTAAATTCGGATCCCGGTACCAGCATTTGCCGTGGTCCGGACCGCTTCCTGCCCCAACGCATCGTACCCTAGTTGCAGCCGCCCCGCCAAGGCAACGGCTCTCGTTTGGGAAGGGCGATTTGTCGCCCGAATTTATTCGGGTGACAAATTTGTCGCGTGCCGCGCGCCTGCGGCTGACCTAGCCGCTGCGTTCGGTGACGTTCTGGCTCAGGGCGCGTGCGATCGCCGTCTTCACGCGGGTATCTGATGGTTCAACCGACTCCGGAAATACGTCGGCGATGTAACCATCGCGGCCGATCAGGTATTTGTGGAAGTTCCAGCGCGGAACATCCTTGGGCCGCGCCTCGGCGGCCCATTTGTAGAACGGATGCGCACCCGGTCCCTTCACTACGGCTTTCGCTGCGATCGGAAACGTAACGCCGTACTGGTGCTGCGCGGTCTCGGCGATCTCGGTGGCTCCGCCCGGTTCCTGGCTGCCGAAATCGTTGGAGGGCACGCCAACGATCATCAGGCCGCGGTCGTGAAACTCGGTCCACAATTGTTGCAGGCCGCCATATTGCGGCGTGAAGCCACACAGCGAGGCGGTGTTGACGACCAGGATCGGCTTGCCGGCATAGTCGGCGAGCCTGATGTCGCCACCGGCCAGTCCCGGAAACGAGAAGGCGTAGGCCGTGACCCGGCTCATGGCCGCTTGCGCCAATGTCTGGCGGCTTGAGATCGTGCCGGCGGCTGCAGCGAGAGCCGCCGTCATCAGGGTTCTGCGGTCGATCATTGAACGTCTCGCGGTTCGACAGCCCACAGCATAGCGCAACGCTGACCGCGTCGCCGCTCAACAAGCCGTTATGCGGGAGTACGCAGCCGGTTAGCGCAGCGAAACGATGAAATCGGTGCCTTCGCCGGTTTCGCCCTGGTTGATGCCCTGGTCGGACACCACGATCGAGCCGCCGGTGGTCAGCGCCTCGGCAATGCGCGTCATCGCATCCTGCGGGATCGTGATGCGGTCGAGCGCCTCGGCCGGGGTATCCGGCACCGGCACGGGCTTGGCTTCCACGGGAGCTGCGCTCGCGACCTTGCGGCGGCGTGCAGGGCGGTCCTCATCGTCGCTGGCGCGAGCGGCGGCGCGCGCGCTCATCGGCAGCGAGACCACCGACCAGCGCAGCAGGTTCGAGTCGGTCTTGTCGGCTTCCGCGGTGAAGACATGTGTACCCAGCGGCCGGTCGCTCGGTGCGATGGTCACGGGCACGTCGAACAGCGGGGCGAAGTTCTGGCGAACGTAGAGCTTGGAGTCCTTGCGGCTCACGAACACCGCGATCTGACCGCGCTTGGGATCGATTTTCGCGGCGGCGGCCTTCTCGGCGCCGGGCAGGCGAGCGGTGTCCTTTTTCACGTCGACGGCGGCGGGCGCATCCGCGATGGCCTTGGCGGGCTCGGCGGGCTTCTCGACGGCCTTGGTCGTTTCAACAGCCTTGGTAGTTTCAACAGCCTTGGATTCGTCGGGCTTGGCAGCTTCGATCTTGACCGGTTCGGCCGTCGCCTCAACCTTGGCTTCGGCGGGTTTGTCTTCCGCCTTTTCCTGAACCTTCGCGCTGTCGCTTGCGGTCTCGGTCTTGGCAGTGGCCGGCGCCTGGGCCTCGTCGATCTTCTTCTCGACCGAGCCTGTCTCGTCGGACTTTGCCTCGGTGGTCGATGCTTCCGCCGACTTGTTGTCGGACGAAGCGGTCTCGGCGGTATCGGTGTTCTTGGCGGGAGCGGCTGCTGCTTCCGCATTGGCTTCGGATGCCGGGGCTTCGGGTTTGGCTTCGGCGCTCACGGCGGTGTCGCTGGAAGCCGGCTTGCCATCCGTGGCATCCGACATCGTGACGGCAGCGTTCGCCGACGACATCGAAGCGCTGGCATCAGCGGTGCGCAGGGGGGAGGCGTGACCGACGGTCGAGCGGAGTTCGAGGCTTGTCTCCAGATTCGAGAACTGGGAATTCTCGGACTTGATCGCGGAGCCGGCGTCCGCGCCCTTGTCGCTCTTGACCGCCGGCATGTCGGTCTTGGGCAGATCGTTCTTGATCTCGTCGGCGGTGACCGGCTGCGGGGTGACCTTCTGGGCCACCAGCAGGGGATGCGAGAAGTTGGCGGGCGTCATTTCGCCCGGCGTCACGACCACGCGTGCGCCCATCTTGGTCCAGTTCCACATCTTCATCGCAAACGCCATCGGCATGCGGATGCAGCCGTGCGACGCCGGATAGCCCGGCAACACGCCGGCATGCATCGCGACACCCGACCAGGTGATGCGCTGCATGTAGGGCATCGGCGCGCCGCTATAGATGTTGGAATGGTGGAATTTGTGCTTCTGGATGATGCTGAACACGCCCATCGGGGTCGAATGCCCCTTCATGCCCGTGGACACCGGGCTTTCGGCGAACAGGCCGTTGGAGTCGTAGACGCGCACTTTCTGCTTGTCGATCGAGACCGCAATGATTAGCGGCCCCTGCGGCTTGGCGCCGGTTTCCTTCTCGGCGACCTCGGCCTTGCCGGCGGAATTCTTGCGCGCGCTGCGGGCTCGCTTCGGCTGCGCCGGCGGGGCGGGACGGTAATAACCGGAATCGGAATCCTGATAGTAGAACAGCGCAGCGTCTGCCGGCGTGGCGACGCCCAGGCTGCCTACCGCCGTCAACATTGCGACCTGCCAAAACCCGAAGCTTTTGGAGCCATGATCCGCAACCTTAGTGTGCGTACCGCCCGCACTCAAAATCCGATACTCGCTCACGCGCATAATCCTCGAATTCCAGAATTTCGAATCCAGTGGCCCAATATTCATTTGTTGTCGCAGACGCGAAAAGCGTTCACCAGCGTAACCCTTCTAATGCCAGCGCTTTTCGCCCCGATCGTAGCAAAAAAGCCTCACATTCCGTTAAACGGCCGGTAGGTCGGTGAGGGGCCGGCCTTCCTGTGGGACATTCGGCCACTACATAGACGAGGCGTTCAGCGGTTTTGCAGTGGAGATATCAATGGCATCCAAGGCCATCGTAAAGTGTGACGGGAAGTGGAGAATTTTGGCCTTGGGGGTGCTGGCGCTGACGCTGTGGCAGGCAAGCCCGGCTTCGGCCGCCGACGAGCCGGATCTGATCTTCCGCCGTTCCACGGTATTCAAGTGGGTCAGCCCCAACGACAAGCTGGCGACCTACGGCGTCGACGACCCCGAGGTCGAGGGGGTCGCCTGCCATTTCACGGTGCCGGAGAAGGGCGGCTTCAAGGGCTGGCTGGGGTTGGCCGAGGAAGTCTCGGATATTTCGCTGGCCTGCCGTCAGGTCGGGCCGATCCGTTTCAAGGACAAGATGGCGCAGGGCGACGACATGTTCCGCCAGCGCCGCTCGCTGTTCTTCAAGAAGATGCAGATCGTTCGCGGCTGCGATGCCAAGCGCAACGTCCTGGTTTACATGGTCTATTCGGACAAGCTGATCGAGGGGTCACCCAAAAACTCGACCTCCACCGTGCCGATCATGCCCTGGGGGGCAGCCGATGCCGTGGTCCAAAAATGCGGCGAGTTCGTTCAGTAACTCGCGGAATGTTCGGGTTCCGGGCGAACAACCCGGGCTTACCCCTTGATAAGCCCCGCACTTACCGCTTGGCCGGATTGGGATATGGGTTGATCCCGGAGGCCCGTCTGGCCTCGCGGCATCCGACCAGATGAACGAATTTTTGCGGCGCCGACAGATTGCCGCGAAATTCGTTACCTTGTTGCGACATCGCGCCACAAGGATGCTCGGTCTTCGGAGGACTATCGATCCGCTGGTCGGGAGAGCCGTTACGCCCTGACATCACTGTCGGCTGGCCGGATTTGCGGGTCGGGGTTTGATTGCCAACTTCAACGTTGCCATTGCCCACGACTGCCATCCTTTGTTGAGAGAGGTTACAACGCACCTTCACTCGGAAAGTTGCACATCGTTCCCGTAAGTCGTCGGTGCCGAAGCTTCGGTTCACGATCGACACCGACTTGCGAGCGGCTTCTCTTGCAGAGAAACCTTAAGAACTGCCTCGCAGGGTCGAACCTGCGCAATTTGGCGGGCGTCTCATCTCCGGATGGTACTGGAGATATCCGATGCGAGCCCTGAGCTACATCATTGCCCTGATTTTCGTCCTGACCGGCCCCTCGATAGCCGGCAGCGCCGACCACGACCTGCCGGGCGTCGGGACGTTCAGTTATTGCGGGTCCCCCGTCGTGGTGGCGGCGCCCGGATTGATGGCTGCCATCAGCCGGTAGGCCATGCCGTTGCCTGTCAGGTGGGTGCCGAAATCCCAAGTCACGCTGAAATCATTGCGCTTTTCGTGCCAATGTTTCGTCCAGTCGTCCCCGACGAAACAAATCTCGACCGCCACGAAACCATTTTCCGCTTTCGGTGCAGATATCCGGAAACAGCGCACGGTTATCAAACTGCCAACGAGACGGCGGGGACCGCCGGCACCGAAACCGGAGACAGTCAGATGCGGACCATCAGCTTCATCCTCGCCTTCGCCTTCATCCTGGCCGGTCCCTCGATGGCGGGTTCGTCCGACAACGGCTTGCCGGGCATCGGCACCTTCTCCTACAACGGCTCCCCGGTGGTTCCGACGGCTTCGCAGTTGATGCTGGTTGCGGCCAGGTAAACCCAGCTTCACGCCCTCAAGAAAACCGCCGGTAAAGGTTCTGAATGTTTGTTCGTATTTGTTCGGCCGCGATGTTGGCCTTCGTGATGGTCGGTGGCTCGGCGCAAGCCCAGGTCAAGGGTCAGGTGCAGGCCCAGCTTCAACCGATGCCGCTCCGCTCGCTGTTCAGGGTTCCCGATCCGCGGGGCGAGTTCGTCAGGCTGTGCGCGCCCCATATGGTCGGGCGCTGGGCCCATCCCGAGACCGTCTGCGCCTGCCTGCACGACTACGCCGCCGCAACTGTGGAAGACGCGGACCTGCGCGAAGCCCTGTTGCGCGGTATCAGCGAGACCGGTGTTCCGACCATCGAGACCGATTGGGTGCCGGCGTCGAAGCAATCCGAGATCGGCCCGACCTTCACCAAGATCGCCAAGCCGACGCTGCAATGCATGTTCGAGCCGTTGACGGACCAGTAAGCGCGCGCTCCGGATACAACCTTTCACGATCGTAACCTGACGCAATGTCGAGCGGGCTCGACGTGCGCGTCGTTGCCCATGTAAGTAGGTGGCCGTTCGGTCATCCCCTTGCGTGAGCCATCCGATGCAGCCGGGACGAATCCTGCTCTCTTGTGCGGTGCTGGTTGCGCTGGCCATTCCGGCACGCGCGGCGCCTGACGAGGATTTGCTGGGGAAGGCGGCGGGCTATCCCGTCGGCAAGCCTGCCAACTGGTTCTACGACGAAAGCGTGCGGGTCGGATCGTTCAGCCGGCTCGACAGCTTCCTGCCCTATTACACCCTGCAGAAGGCGACGTCGCCGCTGCAGCTTCAAACGGCCGCCGGTAACCCGAAACTCAGCTATCGCTTCGACAAGCAGACGTGGTCGCTCGACGATTTCCTTGATCACCAGCGAGTGACCGGCCTGCTCGTGATCAAGGACGGCCAGATCCTCGCCGAACGCTATCAATATGACCGCACCGCTGCGGATCGTCTGGTGTCGCACTCGATGGCGAAGTCGATCGTCAGCCTCGCCATCGGCATGGCGCTGGCCGAGAACAAGATCGCTTCGCTCGACGACACCGTCGCCAGGTATGTCCCGGACCTTGCCGGCAATCCCTATGGCGAGACCACGATCCGCAACATCCTGCGCATGGCGTCGGGCGTGCCGTTCAAGGAGGTCTATGACGGCAACGACGACAATGCCACGTTCAACAGAATCCGCCTGACGCGCGACTCCGTGACCGCGCTGCGCGCCTTCCCGACGCGCGAAGTGGAGCAGGGCACGCAGTTCAACTACGCGTCCGACCAGACGGTGGTGCTGATGCTGGTATTGCGCGCGGTGACCGGTACGACCTTGAGCGAATATCTGACGCCGCGGCTGTGGCAGGCGATGGGCGCGGAGGCCGACGCCACCTGGATCAAGACCCGGGACGGCACCGAAACCGGATCGGGAAGCTTCAACGCCATCCTGCGCGACTACGGTCGGCTCGGCATCCTGCTTGCCAATGATGGCTCGGCCGGCGGCAAGCAGATCGTGCCCAAGGACTATCTGCTCGACGCGACCGACTGGCACCGCCAGCCCGAGGCGTTCAGGCCGCAAAAGGCGACGCCGTATTTCGGCTATGGCTATCAGTTCTGGCTGTTTCCAGGCGAGAAGCGAAGGTTCGCGCTGCTCGGTGTCTACGGCCAGTCGATCTTCGTCGATCCCGAACTGAAGCTGGTGCTGGTGATCACGGCGGCGGCCAAGAACGCCAGCGTCGGCAAGGAACCATTCGCCCGCGAGCGCGACGCGCTGTGGCGCGGTATCGTCGCCCGATACGGAAGCTGGTAGCTTGCCGTCGATCCCATTTACGGAGGAATTGTCATGCGATCCATCCTGATCGGCCTCGTTGGCCTCGCCCTCACGGTCCCTCCGGCGTGGGCGGCCGATGCCGCGACACAGGAGGCCAACAAAAAGGCCGTGCTGGAGTTCTACGAAGCAGCGCTCAACCAAAAAGACTTTGAAGCGGCCTCGAAGTATTTCGGTCCGCGCTACGTCCAGCACAATCCGACCGCACCCGACGGAATCGAAGGCTTCAAGGGCTTCCTCGCGTTTCTGCGTGAAAAGTTTCCGGACTCGCACAGCGAGATCAAGCGTGCCCTTGTGGACGGCGACTATGTGATCCTGCACGTCCACAGCGTGCGCGAGAAAGGCACGCGCGGCCGCGCCATCGTCGACATCTTCAAGCTCGAGAACGGCAAGATCTTCGAACACTGGGACGTGGTGCAGGACATTCCGGAGAAGGCCGCCAACGGCAACGGCATGTTCTAGCCGTCCGGCTGTTTTCTCGTCACTGCTTTCTTTTCGGCCCCAGCCGCGGAATGCATTTGCTGGACCGGATGACGCCGGTCGGCGTCATCCTGGCGCCTGCGACTTCCTTGATCTGCCCGGCCGGGCACGAGCCGTCGTCGACCAGGACGCGCTGGCCGAGCCTGATATCGGTAATGTCCTGTTCACGCGACACCAGTGGCTGCTGCGCCATCGCTGCCGTTGCCAGCACCAGCGCAGCGGACAGGGCGGTCCAGCCGATCGTTGCAACCTTCCTGATGGTCAAATCGGTCTTCCTCCGGCGCGCGTTTGGAACGCGTGCGACTCTATGGACAACGCGCCGATTCTGAAAGCGATCCAAGGCGCTGGAATTCCCGCCGGATTGTGCTTTGATTGCGCTTCGACACATGATCGCACAGGGAAATATCGACGCTATGAACGCCAACGAAAAACAAAAAATTCTCGACGCCGTCGACGCCGGCTTCGACGCGCAACTTGCGACGACCAGGGATTTCGTCGCCATCCCCTCGACCCGTGGCGCGGAAGGGCCGTGCCAGGACATGATCGGCGATCTGCTGCGCCAGCGCGGCTATGAGGTCGACGACTGGCACATCGACGTCGAGGATCTGAAGGACCTGCGCGGCTTCGGCCCGATCGAGCATGACTTTTCCCGCGCCCGCACCGTGGTCGGCACCTATCGCCCGTTAAACAATGCCGGCAAATCGCTGATCCTGCAGGGACACTGCGACGTGGTTCCGGTCGGTCCGCTCGACATGTGGGAGAACCCGCCATTCTCGCCCGTCATCAAGGACGGCAGGATGTATGGCCGCGGTGCCTGCGACATGAAGTCCGGCACCATCGGCGCGCTCTATGCGCTCGATGCGATCAAGGCCGCCAGCTTGCGCCCGACGGCGCGGATTCACTTTCAGTCCGTGATCGAGGAGGAGAGCACCGGCGTCGGCGCGCTTTCGACCCTGCAGCGCGGCTACCGCGCCGATGCCTGCTTCATTCCGGAACCGACCAGCGGCCAAATGGTACGCTCGCAGGTCGGCGTGATCTGGTTTCGCCTGAAAGTCCGCGGCTTTCCCGTTCACGTGTTCGAGGCCGGCTCCGGCGCCAACGCGATCATGGCCGCCTATCACCTGATCCATTCGCTGCAGAAGCTGGAAGCCGAGTGGAACGAGCGCGCCAAACGCGACCATCACTTCGGCGCGGTCGAGCACCCCATCAACTTCAACCCCGGCATCATCAAGGGCGGCGATTGGGCCTCCAGCGTTCCGGCCTGGTGCGACGTCGATTGCCGGATCGCGATCCTGCCGGGCTGGTCGGTGTCCGACGCGCAGAACGAGATCATGGCCTGCGTGTCGGAGGCCTCGCGCGACCATCGCTTTCTCTCCAACAACCCGCCGCAGGTGGAATGGTCCGGCTTCCTCTCGGAAGGCTATGAACTGAAGGATTCCGCCGCACCGGAAGCCGCCTTCGCCAAGGCATTCTCGGCTGTCTACGGCGGCGTGGCGCCGGACCGCGCCTTTACCGCGCTGACCGACACCCGGTTCTATGGGTTGAATTACAACATCCCGAGCCTGTGCTTCGGCGCCAGCGGCGCGGCGATGCACGGTTTCAACGAATATGTCGATCTGGAGTCGTTGCGGAAGTCGACCAAGGCGACCGCGCTGTTCATCGCGGAATGGTGCGGGGTGGAGGCGATTTAGGTCTATCCCCTCATTGCGGCGAAGCAATCCATCTATCCGTTTGTGAAGAGCTGGATTGCTTCGCTTCGCTCGCAATGACGCGGACGGCGATGTAGATCACCGCGGCCCTTACCTCCGAGGTCATTGCCTGATTTACCTGCGCCGTCCATTCTCCTCAGAAATCGCTTGAAAGAAAAACCGGAGGAACGATGACGCCGCTTGAAAAAATCCAGTCGATGAAGATGCCGTTCGCGGAATTGAAGGGCGTGACCTTCATCGCGGCCGACAAGGACAGGGTGGTGGCGCAGATGGTGGTTCGTCCGGAGCTCTGCACGCTGCGCAATACGATTCACGGCGGCGCCGTCATGGCGTTTGCCGATTCAGTCGGCGCTGCCGCGACGATCATCAACCTGCCCGAGGACGCCAAGGGCACCACCACGCTCGAGAGCAAGACCAACTTCATCGGAGGCGCCAGGGAGGGCTCGACGGTGACGGCCACAGCGACGCCGGTGCATCGGGGGCGGCGGACCCAGGTCTGGCAGACCCGCCTGGAAGGCGAGGACGGCAAGCTGGTTGCCGTGGTCACCCAGACCCAGTTGGTACTCTAATACGGGTCAGTGCATGCTTAATAAGCGGTTAATGGAATCTGACTTTTTATGAGGCATTGCAGGGACTTGAAATCGATGTTGCGCCGCACAATATTGGTGGTCTAGGGATTCGACGCCTCCTCGAGGGCTTCTCAGAGGAGATAGACCATGTACTTGACCGTTATCGCCGCCGCGCTCGCCAACAGCAGCGTGCGGACGCTGAGCCAGCAGGAAGAATTGCCGCTGTTGCGCGATCATCTGCTGCGGCTCGACCGTAACAGCCGGCATGATCGCTTCCATGGCTTCATGGACGATAGCTTCATCGAGCGCTACGCCGAGAAATGCGCCAATGACGGCACGACCGTGATCGCGTTCTTCGAGAACGGCGTGGTTCGGGGTGCGGCTGAGCTGCATCCGCCGGATCAGTCGGCGGACTCGTTGCCGGAGATCGCGTTCAGCGTCGAAGCGTCGGTGCGCCGGCGTGGCGTCGGCAGCATCCTGTTCCGTAAACTGATCACGGAGGCCCGTGCCAAGGGCTACAAGAGCCTGCGGATCACCACCGGTTCGCAGAACGAGGCGATGCGGGCGCTCGCCAACAAGTTCGGCGCGCATCTGGTGTTTCGCTACGGCGAATCCACCGGCACGATCGACTTGACCCAGCAGAACGACGCGGTGCTGGCGCCGTCCGCCGTCACGACGGCAGTCGATGCCGTCGTCAACTTCAATCGAGCTTACTGGAAGATGTTGGTGAATATGACCGGATGGGGTCGGGCGGCCTGATCAGGCGCCTCAAAAAGCAATTCGCGGGCCCCGAGGCCCGCGAATTATTAAGCTAATGCCGATTTCAGGTGCCGGTGCGCTTGTCGTTGCCGAAGCGGCGGACAATCTTGCGCTCGACCACGATTGAGCGCTGCGCGCCTTGCTCGCCCGCGATGACACGGGTGGCCGATCGCGCCATTGCGCGGCCGGTCTTCTTCACTTCGACCAGTACTTCCTCAAAGGGCAGCCCCATCAGCGAAGCGGCGATTTCCGCCTGCTGCTGCGGGTCCTCGGTAATGCCGACGGCGGCGAAGATAGCTTCCTCCAGGGTCGGCGGATCGCGCCGCACGCGCCTGGTGCCGTATTTGGTGTTCCAGTCTTCGCTCATCGGGGCCTCGCATCTGTTGCGGAGATACCTAGGTGCCCTTATGTTGCATTGCAATATGATTTTCGCATGGCAACTCAGCCATGCGCCTATAATTTTTCCAGCCTGGTAGCCTCATACAGTTCGATCGTGGTCGCGGCCGCGGCCAGCGGCTGCAGCGACTTGACGAAATCCCGGCTGGCGGGGACCGCGAAATGCGCCAGCAGGGCGGCGCGGTCGGCCCATTGCTCGAAAAACACCAGCCGCAGCGGGTTTTCGCAGTCGATCTGGACTGCATGCGAGATGCAGCCGGGCTCGGTGCGCGAGCGGTGAACGTGTTCCAGGCTCAGCCTGCGAACCTCGTCGAAACTGTCCGCCCGCGCGGTGACGCTGCCGGTAACCACGATCATGCTTTCCCCCGTTCCTCCGCCTAAAGCGCGATGAGATTGGATTGAATCGTCATCGCGCTTTAGCTCCTTGTTTGAGCATGATCTTTTCGGAAAACCGCTTCACACTTTTCCGGATCATGCTTTAGGTCGCTGAATTGCCGGCGCCGAGATCGATCGGTTGTTGCGGCCAGCGTTTCAGCGCGGCATGCCCGGCATCGGTCAGCACGTAGATGCCGCGTTCGGCACGGTCGAACCAGCCATAGACATTATGCAGCAGGATCTTGCCGGCATCGGGAATCTCCGGCCGCAATTCCTTCACCTTCCGCGGCCCGGCAGACAGCGCGGAAGCGCAGGCCAGCGCCTGCTGCCGGTAGGCGGTCATGATCGGGGCGCGGGTGGAACCGCCCATCGCCGGATCGCCCTTGCGCCGACGATGTTCGGACACCAGCCGCGAACGCTTTTTCGGATTGCGGCGCGGGGCGGTGTCCGGCGGTTTGACGATTACCTCGACATCGCCGGTATTGGTGACGGCCAGCATGCCGAAGCCGAGCCGTCGGCACAGGTTGCGATAGCGCGCGTCGCTCTCGCGGCCCTTGCCGCGGGCGGACAGTTTTGCGGCGAGCCAAACCTCGTCGGCGGCGGCGGCACGGTCGACCGCCTGCAGGATCAGTTCGAGATTGAAGGTCAGTTTCAGTTCACCGATCACCACGATCGGCGGATCGCCGTCGCTCAGCGCCACAAGATCGCAGCCGCCGATCTCGCCCTTGACCGTGAAGCCGAGCTTTTCGAGGAAGCGTTTGACGGGCAGGTAAAGCGCGGTTTCCAAAACAGGCTCCGGCGGCGCTGGAGGCCGCGACTCAGTCACATCAGTTTAGCCCGGATTTGATCCAGTCGCGCGGAAGCGGCTATCCTGCCGCCGGGACCGACCATCGCGGCGCGCATCTCATGATCAGGAACGGACTCTACCACATCACCATCGACTTCCTCGACAGTGTTCAGGGCGGCAACCAGGGCGTGATGGTGCTGCGCGACGGCACCATGCGCGGCGGCGACTCGTTTTTCTACGCGTTCGGCAGCTACACCTGCGACAATGGCAAGTGGAAGGGCGAGGTGACCAACCAGGAGCATTCGCCGACCTTCGGCGAACGGCCGATCTGGGAACGCAAGGTGGTGACCATCGGGTTCACCGGAACCTATACCGATGAAGCGGCCGAAGGCGACGGCATGGCGCTCGCCGGCAAGCAGGCTATCCGATTCAAATCGAGGTTGCGGCTGCTGATCCCGGATTGAACGCAGCCTATACCCTGCCGCTGACCGGGATCAGTGCGCCGGTGACGGCGCTGGCGGCATCGCTGGCTAGAAACAGGATCACTTCGGCCAGTTCCTTCGGGCTTACCCACTTTGCAAAATCGGCCTTCGGCATGCTGGCGCGGTTGGCGGCGGTGTCGATGGTCGATGGCAGCACTGCGTTGACGGTGATCTTGCCCTTCTGCTCGGCGGCCAGCGCTTCGGTGAGGCGATGCACGCCGGCCTTGGAGGCGGCGTAGGGGCCCATGCCGGCGCCGGCCTGTAACGCGCCCATCGCGCCGACATTGATGATCCGTCCCGCAGTCGATTTCGCAAGATGCGGGATCGCGGCGCGCGAGGCATTGAGCGCGGTGGTGACGTTGAGCGCATACATGCGCTGCCAGGTCTTGGGGTCGCCTTCGGCAACCGCTTCGAACGCAAAGCCGCCGGCGATGTTGATCAGCGCGTCGAGCTTGCCGAAATGCCTGGTGGCGGTATCGATCGCCTTTTTGGCCTGGACCGCGTCGGTGAGGTCGACGCCGCCGAGTTCAAGCCGGTCCGGCGTGGCCGGCACCTGCGTCGGGGCGTGATCGACGCTTGCGATCCGGGCGCCGCGCGCCAGTGCCTCAGCGGCAACGACGATGCCGAGTGCGCCGAGCGCGCCGGTGATCACAACGACTTTGCCATGCATGTTTTTTGCCCCAGTCAGATTTCAATGTTCGGATGAAAACCGGTTGCCCTGCTCGGAAAATTGCGTCCAATCAGCCGGTCCGATGATGGCTCCTACAACAGGGCAGGCATATGGCAGAAACTTCCGCGCCTGACGATATCCTGAAGCTGATCGCGTTCAAGCATCCGCTGCCGAATCGGGCGCGCTGCCTGAAGCAGCGAAACACCTGGATCGTAGCGTTCGAATCGTCATCCACGGCGGGCAACCATCTGGTGGTGCCGCCGTCTATCACGATGATGACCCCAACTTCGCATTCGAAAAAGTTTTCGCCGCCATTGCGGAGGGGGTGGCGCGCCTGGGCCGCTGCCGCAACTGCGTAAGACTACGGGGAAACGCTGAATCCATAAAATTTGCGCGACTTGCGTAAGTCGATTGCAGAACCGTTGCGCTACAAGCGAAGTCCAGCACAGGCAGGGGTTTTGCGATGAGAAGTCTTCCGGATCACGGTTTACCGCTTGTTCAGCTTAAGGAGCAGCGGCGCGATTTGATCGTTTCGCTGCAGAACCGCAGCGGGCCTATCGGGAGCTGGGAATTGATGCAGATCGCGGCGATCCAGACCGCGATCCTGGCGTTCGAAGAAGTCATCGCCGATCTCGACGCCGAACTGGAAATGGAAGCGGCAGCCTGACCGACGATCGCTGCTGCTGCTTTACGAACTCGGCCGTGCGCGGTTAGGATCGAAACCGTGCGCCGCGCTCTCACATTTGCCGTCCTTGTTGCCGCTTGCTTCGTCTGGCAAACGGCGGTCGCGCGCGCAGACGCCTGCATCGCCGATAAGGCCGGCGGCCTTGTCTGCGGCAGCGGCAAGGAAGCGATAAGGGTTTTCGACGACACCGTTTCGCCCTCAAAGGAATTCGCGTTCGCCTGGCGTAGCGGGAACGGTTTGCCGGAGGGCGACGATATCCCCGAAGGCGTCGAGAACGTCCTGATCCGCATCATTGACGGCACGGTGCTGGCTAAGCTCGGCGGCGTCTACTGGGCAACCGGCGAGATGCGGGCCAATCGTTACGATCTCGTCGCGGCGTGGTCGCCCGACAGCCGGGCCGTCGTCGAAGTCGCGAACAGTCGCTGGGACACCGATTCCTTTGCCTGGTATCGGATCGACGGCGCGACCGTCGCCAAACTGGACCTGCGCGAACCGGTCAAGTCCGCGGTCCTGGCGAAAGCGCGGGTGAGGGCGCAGAAGCGTTCAAACTACGCGTTTCGTATTCGCGACGAATATCCGGTGACGCTCGATGCGCAAGGGCGGCTTCGCTTCATTGCAGGCCTGTTCGTCCCCAAGAGCGACGAGGGCGATCTCGATTACAAGGTGCAGGTCGACATTGTCAGCAAGGCCGGCAAACCTGCGGCGCGAATCGTATCGGTGCAGCGGACCAAAGCCGACTAGCCACTTCGGCCCGGGCTCTTGCTCAATCTTGCAGATAGCGCGCTTCGAGCGCGGTGCGTTCGGCGGCGCCAAGACCGAGGCCGTCCCGGTAATAGGTTTCGAGATCGCCGTAGTCGGCTTTGATTGCGTCGAACGCTGCGCCGAGAAACGATGTTTGAACCGTCCCCAGCACGTTCTTGACGTCCTCGGGCAACTCGCTGCCGTTGGTCGGATCGCGCCGGTAGTAGCGGTTGGTCAACAGATAGTCTTCCGAGATGATGTCCTTGGAAACGCCGAGCGTATGCAGGATCAGCGCGCAGGCGAATCCGGTGCGGTCCTTGCCGGCGGTGCAGTGGATCACCAGCGGGGCGGGATCTTCCAGCATATGCGTAAACAGCGCACGAAAGCGCGGCGTGTTCTGCTGCACGTAGCCGCGGTAGGATTCGCGCATCACTTCGGCGGCGTGCTCGGCGGAAAGGGCGGTGCCGCCGGCGGCGATCGCGCGCAACGCCGCCACCACTGTCGGCTCGACCGGCAGCGAATGCACCGTAACGTCATCCATCGGGCACAGCGCGGCCTGGCGTTCTTCACTGCCGCGAAAATCGAAGGCGCGTGTGACGCCAAGTCCACGTACGACGGCGATGTCGTCGTCGGTGAGATGGCCGAGATGGTTGGAGCGAAAGATCTGCCGCCAGCGCGTGGTGCGACCGTCCTGCCCGGGATAGCCACCGAGATCGCGAAAATTGCTGGCGCCGGAGAGACCGAGATGGCGGGCAGGGGATTCTGACATCGGGCTTGTGATCTCGCGACGTGGAGAAATGGCCGGTGAGGGCATGTCGTCCGCCCCGGTCTCGTCTATACTGGAGTTCTCAGGGGGCGAAACATGAATTGTCGGAACATCACGGTTTTTGGTGGCGCATTGGTGGCGGCCTGGTGTGCCCTGTCATCGCAGGCGCTGGCGCAGACCAGCTTTCAAAACTATCGGTGCGCCGACGGGACGCAATTCATCGTCGGATTCTTCCAGTACGATTCGCGCGCCCATCTGCAACTCGACGGCCGACCGGTGACCCTGGCCAAGCGGCTGGCGTTGTCGGGATCGCGCTACACCGGTGGCGGCGTCACGCTCAGGATCACCAAGGCCGGCGTCACCACGCTCAAGCACGCCAAATTGCCGGTCACGACCTGCGAATTGATCTGACGTCCGGACACGAAAAAGGGCCGAAACGATTTCGTTCCGACCCTCTTCTAGTTTGCTGACGGCGCCTGTACGCGGGAGGCCGTCTCTATCCAACTTCTCGCCGGCATCAGTGGTCGCGTCCCGGCTTGGTCTGCTCGATGGCATCGGCGTGGTACCAGCTACCGCTGCAGTCAGCGAGGTTGTCGGCAGGCTGGGCGAACTCGGAAGCGGCCGCGCCGTAGCGACGTCCCCCGAGAGCCGCCCGGCCCCCGGTAGGGAATTGGTAGATCTTGGCAGATCCCTCGTTACTCCGTGTCGTCAACATCTCGGTTTCTCCTTGAGATCGAACGAACCTTGATGGTGCGCCCGACTCGTTCTTGAGTGGTTACGAATTCGGGATATCGTTGGCCCTCCCGGTTGATGCAAGTGACCAAGAAAACGCCACGAATTGTATAATTCGTAGGCAATTTTGGCGCTGCTTCCAGTGAGGCAGCAGACAGGTGGCTAACGTGCGGGCGGGTGGGTTGGTTGCTGGGCAGAGGTGAGATCGACAGGTTGCGCCCAGAAGCAGTGCCGCGGCTTTAATCGAAAGCGAGCTCGAAAGCAGAAATGCCGTGGAAATAGGCTGGATTCACGCTCCGATGGTGCCGAAAACACATTGAATTGGCATGCCTGCCGCGCTTCTATGTCGCACCTTTTATTTCGTTTCGTGCCGCTGAGCGGGCTGTGGATAGTCGATGCCGCAGTGCAGTGCTTGGCACATTAAATGCTTTAGTAAGGAAAGGCCTGACGTGGGGCCGGGTACACGTGTGTGGTGACCACCGTGGAGCAGGGTGTGAGAACCCGGTTTTCGCGGCTGCGGTCAACGCATTTCGCAAGCAAGCAACTAATGAGAGGCTCAATGACCAAGTACAAGCTCGAGTATATTTGGCTCGACGGGTATACGCCGACCCCGAATCTGCGCGGCAAGACACAGATCAAGGAATTCGCGTCGTTCCCGACGCTCGAGCAGCTTCCGCTGTGGGGTTTTGACGGTTCGTCGACCAACCAGGCTGAAGGCCGGAGCTCGGACTGCGTGCTCAAGCCGGTCGCGGTCTATCCCGACGGTGCCCGCACCAACGGCGTTCTGGTGATGTGCGAAGTCATGATGCCCGATGGCGTCACCCCGCACGCGACCAATACTCGCGCCGGCATCCTCGACGACGAAGGCGCCTGGTTCGGCTTCGAGCAGGAATACTTCATGTACAAGGACGGCCGTCCGCTCGGCTTCCCGACCGCTGGTTATCCGGCTCCGCAGGGCCCGTACTACACCGGCGTCGGTTACAGCAATGTCGGTCCGGTTGCGCGCGAGATCGTCGAGAAGCATCTCGACCTCTGCCTGCACGCTGGCATCAATCACGAAGGCATCAACGCCGAAGTGGCGAAGGGCCAGTGGGAATTCCAGATCTTCGGCAAGGGCTCGAAAAAGGCCGCCGACGAAATGTGGATGGCCCGCTACCTGCTGCAGCGGCTGACCGAAACCTACGGCATCGACATCGAGTATCACTGCAAGCCGCTCGGCGACACCGACTGGAACGGTTCGGGGATGCACGCCAACTTCTCGACCAAGTTCATGCGCGAGACCGGCGGCAAGGCCTACTTCGAGGCGCTGATGAAGGCGTTCGAGAAGAACCTGATGGACCACATCGCCGTCTACGGCCCGGACAACGACAAGCGCCTGACCGGCAAGCACGAGACCGCGCCCTGGAACAAGTTCAGCCACGGCGTGGCTGACCGCGGCGCCTCGATCCGCGTGCCGCACTCGTTCGTCAAGAACGACTACAAGGGCTATCTCGAAGACCGTCGTCCGAACTCGCAGGGCGACCCCTACGCCATCGCTTCGCAGATTCTCAAGACCATCTCCGAAGTTCCGACCGCTTCCAAGGCTGCGGCTTAAGAGGCTGCGGCATTCACATAGCCGGGCGGCGCGCCCGGTTTGCCACTCTGATCCGCCGAAGCGAAATCGCTTCGGCGGATCGTTGCGTTTTGGACCAGGTATTCGAATCCGGTTGCACGCCAAGCGGATAGCGCTAGATGTTGCGCGGGGCAGGGTGGGGACGCCGGGTTTGTTGCAGGGGTTTTACAAGGTTCGATACCAGGTCGACGAGGCGGTGGGCCGAAGCGTCATGTTCGCCGATCGCGGCGTCATGCTCGGCGGGAACTCGGCGTTTGCGCACTACGGCACCTACTCGGAGGAGGACGGCGTCGTCACCTCCGAAATTACCAGCCATCGCCATAACGAGGATCCGAACTACGTCTCGCTGCTCGGCCAGGATATCGCCAGCATCGACGTCAAGGGCAGCGCCAAGGGCGACATTTACAGCTTCGTCGGCACCTCGCCGCAGATGCCGGGCGCGGTGTTTCGTTCGGTCATGACGCCGATCGAAGACGAGGCGGAGCCGGTCATTGGCGGTGTCGGCGAGGGCGGCATCGTCAACGGCCTCTATTCGGTCCATATCCGCCTGCTCGACGGCGTGCCGGGTGGTTTGACGGGCGTGATGCTGCTGAACAACGGCCGCATTCTCGGTGGCGACGCGTTTTTCTACTACATCGGGACCTACACCTCATCGAACGGTCGCTGGAAGGGGCAGATCCTCAACCAGGAGCACACCCCGGCCAAAGGCGAGAATCCGATTTTCGGCGGTCACGAGGTCGGTATCGGATTTTCCGGCACCTGCACCGAGAACGGCGCTGAACTCGAAGCGACCGCGTTCGCCGGCAAGCGCAGCCTGCGGCTGTCGGCAGTGCTCAAGCTGATGCGTCCGGTGTAATCCTCCAAGCGGTCATTTGTAGACGACTTTTTTTGACGTCTTTTGGATTTTGATCACGTTGTTCGGAGCCGCGGCGCCAAGGCTGTATCCCTGCGTTATGAACCGCGCTAGATAGCGGGCCGAGCGCATATGCCGGGGACGCGGCGATTGTTTGAAGGCTTCTACAAGGTCAGGTTTCAGCTTGGCGAGGCGGTCGGCCGCAGCGTGATGTATGTGCGCGACGGCAGGATGCTGGGCGGCAATTCGGCATTTGCCCATATCGGCTCCTATGAGAAGGGCGACGACGGCATCGCCATCGAGATCAAGACCGTCCGCCACAACCCGGATCCCGCTTACCGTGCCATGGCGGGAACCGACGACGCCACCTTGCTGGCGCGGGGCAACGCCGACGGCGCGCTTTACCGCTTCGAGGGCGGGCTGAAGGAACTGCCGGGCGTCAAGTTTCAATCTGTGATGACGCCGATCGAGGACGAGGCAAGCCCGTTCGCCGGCAGCGTCGGCGAAGAGGGGGTCATCAACGGCCTCTATTCCATTCACCTGCGCATGCTGGATGGCGTCGAGGGCGGTCTGACCGGCGTGATGCTGCTCAATGACGGGCGCATCCTCGGCGGCGACGCCTCGTTCTACTACATCGGCAGCTACACGTCAGAGAGCGGCCGCTGGAAAGGTCAGATCCTCAATCAGGAGCACACGTCGGCCAAGGGCGAGAACCCCATATTCGGCGGCCACGAGGTCGGCATCGGCTTTAGCGGCACTTGCGACGAACAGGGCGCACTGCTGGACGCCACGGCGCTCGCAGGCAAGCGCAGCCTGCGGCTGAGCGCGGTTTTGAAATTGATGCGGCGGTTGTGACCATGGCCGAAAGCGTGCGCGTGCTGTCGACGCTGGCCTTGAAGGGCGCGGTCCTCGGTCTCGCTGGACACTATCAGGCAACCAACGGCACGCCGATCGAAGCCGAGTTCGCGCCGACGCTGGCGCTGCTGCAGCGCCTGCGGGCCGGCGAGGCGGCCGATGTCGTGATCCTGACCCGCGAAGGGCTGGAGGAGGTCGTGCGCGAGGGGCGCGTGGCCCCGGAGAGCTGCGTCGACCTGGCGCGGTCCTATGTCGGCCTCGCGGTGAAGGCAGGCGAGCCGCATCCGGATATTGCGACCGAGGCTGCACTGCGCGCGACGCTGCTCGGTGCCCGCGCGGTGGCCTATTCGCGGCTCGGCGCCAGCGGCATCCTGTTCGCCAAACTGATCGAACGAATGGGCATTGCCTCCGAGATCAACGCGCGCGCCGTCGTCATTCCGCAGGGCTTTACGGCCGAACGGCTGGTCGCCGGCGAGGCGGATCTCGCGGTTCAGCAGATCAGCGAATTGAAGCAGGTCGCCGGCATCGAGGTGGTCGGGCCGATTCCGCATCAACTGCAGGTTCCGGCAGTGTTTTCCGCCGGGCGCATGGCGGCATCGCCAAGGGCTGCCCAATCGGACCGGCTGTTGCGCTATCTGGCTTCCGCCGAGGTCGCGCCGGCGCTGCGCGAAAGCGGGCTGGAGCCCTGAATTTGTAGCCTTGAAATTGTTCCGCCTCCAACGCAACCTGCGCTGCATGAGGGGATGGTTTCCAAAGTTCGCATGTTGGGCGGTTGTCGCGGCGGCAACCGGTTTGCTGCCGGCATTGGCGTCTGCGCAATCCGCCGATCTCGTGCTGTGCGACCGCGTCGCCGCCGATCCTGCCGATCCGGACAAGCCGGCCGATGTAAAGGGCGTGGCCGAGATCGCGGCCTCCGACATCACGACCGCCATCAAATATTGCAAGGTTGCCGCCAACGGTTCGCGGCGTGCGATGTATCAGCTCGGGCGCGCCTATGCTGCCAACCGGCAGACACCGGAAGCAATCGCGGTGTGGCGCAAGGCATCCGACAAGGGCTCTACCTCGGCGATGGTCGAACTCGGCGTCGTCTACGGCACCGGCGCCGGGATAGCCAAGGATGAGGCGCAGGCGCGAAAACTGTTCGAGCGTGCCGCCGAGGCCGGCAATCCGCGCGGCGTCAGCAACCTCGCTGCCCTCGGCGGTGGCGGCGCTGCGGCCAACCCGGCGCGTTCGCGCGAATTGCTGTCGAAGGCCGCCGAGACCAACGCCGAGGCGCAGTACCAGCTCGGCATGATGCTGGCCGAAGGCAATGGCGGAGCTAAAGACGACGTCGCCGCCCGCGCGCTGTTCGAAAAGGCGGCAGCGCAAAACCATCCCGGCGCGCTGGAGCGGATGGGCGCGTTCGCACAGGAAGGCCGCGGCGGCCCGAAGGATTCCGATGCGGCCAAGGCCTACTACCAGCGGGCAGCGGCGCTTGGCGATGAAGACGCCAAGAAGGCGCTGGAAAAGGCGCGCTGTCCCTACGTGATCAAGGACAAGCGCGGCAACGTCGTGACGAATTTGTGCTGGTGAAGGATCGGCGCGTTATTTGTAGTAGTAGGCGACGTCATTTTCCGCTCGCCGGTAGGTATTGTCGAGAAAACCGGGATTTTCCTTGGCGGCTTGTGCAACCGCACGCACGCAGCGCTCCCAATAGTCCGTGCTGTCGTCGACGAAGTATTTGAAACAGGCGCTTTCGAATTTTACAGCCGAAATGATCGCCTGCTTGATCTCGGCGTCGCTGACGCGAGGGTGCGCCGCTTTCAGATGACCGAAGGCCGGGCCGTCCTGAGCATACTCGCGGTCATGTCGCATCACTGCGGCCTGTTCCGCAGGCGACATCGCGCGAAATGCGCGCACGTCTTCGTCGGTCGGCCGTCCCTCCAGCGTGTTGAGGCGAAATCGTTGTCGCCACAAGGCATAGGCGGCGTCTTTCAGCGGCAGCGGAGCGGCCTCGGCAATGATCGCTTCGACTTCGGTCATGGTCCTCGACGCAATGGGTTCGGGCCCATTGGTCGGCCAATCGGCGCGGACGGTTCAATCCCGCATGAGAACGACGCCGGCGATCAGCAGCACCGCGCCGGCAAGCCGCGCGGTGCTGACCGGATGCGGCGTCAAGCCGAGTGCGCCGAAATGATCGAGCGTGACGGCGGCGAGCACCTGGCCCGCGATGACGAGCGCAAACAGCGTCGCCGCGCCGAGCGAAGGCAGCAGCAGGATCGACAGCAGGATGAATACGCCGCCGAACAGGCCGCCGGACCACGCCCACCACGGCACCTCGGTCGCGACCTTCCACGACGGCGTCCGTTCGCCGAGCGCGATCACGGCGACGATCATGGTGAGCAGGCCGCCGGCATAGCTGATCAGCCCGGCCCAGGCCGGCGACCCCAGCGATGCGCGCAGGCTGCCGTTGAGAACCTGCTGGGTCGCGACGCTGACGCCGGCGCCAAGGGCGAGGAGATAGAGGAAGTAGGTCTGCACATGCTGCTCCCGTTCCATTCGGCCCAAGCTGCCGGAATCGCCAAATTGCAGGGAATTATGACACGGAACGGTCCGGTCCGGATCGGGCCGAATGCGGCTGAAAAGGCGATCCGGAACCGCTTTCACAAGCGCGCCAGATGGCTTAAGCAGCGGCCCAACCCACCCGTTTCTCCTTAGGCTCCAATGATCCGTCTCGATAACGTCAGCAAGCAAGTCGGCCACCAGATTCTCTTCATCGAAGCCTCCGCGGCGCTCCAGAAGGGCGAAAAGATCGGCTTGGTCGGTCCGAACGGGGCCGGCAAGACCACGCTGTTCCGAATGGTTTCGGGCCAGGAACCGCCGGACGAGGGTCAGGTGTCGCTCGATCGCGGAATCACCATCGGCTATTTCAGCCAGGACGTCGGTGAGATGTCGGGCCGCAGTGCCGTCGCCGAAGTCATGGACGGCGCCGGACCGGTCAGTGTCGTGGCGGCCGAGCTGAACGAGCTCGAGACCGCGATGGCCGATCCCGATCGCGCCGACGAGATGGACGAGATCATCACCCGCTACGGCGAGGTGCAGGGCCGCTTCGAGGAGCTCGACGGCTATGCGCTCGATGGTCGGGCGCGCGAGGCGCTGTCGGGCCTCGGCTTCAGCCAGGAGATGATGGAGGGCGACGTCGGCAAGCTCTCCGGCGGCTGGAAGATGCGCGTCGCGCTGGCGCGGATTCTCCTGATGCGTCCCGACGTCATGCTGCTCGATGAGCCGAGCAACCATCTCGATCTGGAAAGCCTGATCTGGCTGGAGCAGTTTCTCAAAGGATACGAAGGCGCGCTGCTGATGACCTCGCATGACCGCGAGTTCATCAACCGCATCATCAACAAGGTGGTCGAGATCGACGCCGGTTCGCTGACGACCTATTCCGGCAACTACGAATTCTATGAACAGCAGCGGGCGCTGAACGAGAAGCAGCAGCAGGCGCAGTTCGAGCGCCAGCAGGCGATGCTGGCCAAGGAGATCAAGTTCATCGAGCGCTTCAAGGCCCGCGCATCCCACGCCGCGCAGGTGCAGAGCCGGGTCAAGAAGCTCGACAAGATCGAGCGGGTCGAGCCGCCGAAGCGCCGCCAGACGGTCGCGTTCGAATTCCAGCCGGCCCCGCGTTCGGGCGAAGACGTCGTCAGCCTCAAGAACGTGCACAAGGGCTACGGCAGCCGCAGCATCTATGAAGGCCTCGACTTCATGATCCGCCGCAAGGAGCGCTGGTGCGTCATGGGGATCAACGGCGCCGGCAAGTCGACGTTGTTGAAACTGGTCGCAGGCTCGACCGAACCCGACGACGGTTCGGTGGCGATCGGCGGCAGCGTCAAGATGGGCTATTTCGCCCAGCATGCGATGGACCTGCTCGACGGCGAACGCACGGTGTTCCAGTGGCTGGAGGATTCGTTTCCGCAGGCGGGGCAGGGTTCGTTGCGCGCGCTCGCCGGCTGCTTCGGTTTTTCCGGCGACGACGTCGAAAAGAAATGCCGGGTGCTGTCGGGCGGCGAGAAGGCGCGGCTGGTGATGG